>Ga0134125_10000058_pt1 | contig 167215 bp, 161 predicted proteins | sample KB31751_FD_96464 | JGI IMG/M metagenome (GOLD analysis project Ga0134125, IMG submission 96464) | Terrestrial soil microbial communities with excess Nitrogen fertilizer from Kellogg Biological Station, Michigan, USA - KB3-175-1 | ecosystem: Environmental > Terrestrial > Soil > Unclassified ...
GTCCGCCCGCGGGGGACGCTCGTGCTCGGCGAGGGCCTCGCCCCCGACGCGCTCGCCGTCGCCGAGCGCGTGGCCGAGGAGCGAGGCGCGCGGATCGTGCACGCCGAGCCGCTCCCGGCCTCGGTGCCGCTCGCCTCGCGGGGCCCGTTCCAGCGGCGCAACTTCGCGGTCGCGCGCGCGGCCGCGGCCGCCTACCTGGCCCACAAGGGGATCGAGCTCGACGCGGAGGCGGTGCGCGAGGCCGCCGCGGCGACGGTCGTCGCGGGTCGCGTGCAGACCGTCGCGGAGGATCCGCTGACGGTGCTCGACGGGGCGCACAACCCCGACGCGGTCGCCGCCCTCGTGGAGGCGATGCCCGGCATCTTCGGCTCGACGCCGCCGGCGCTGGTGCTCGGGGTGCTCGAGGACAAGGACGCGGCGGAGATGCTCAAGCTGCTGCTGCCGGTCTGCGCGCGCACCTGGTTCACCGCGCCCCCGAGCGAGCGGGCCCTGTCCCCGGCCGCGCTCGAGTCCCAGGCCCGCCAGCTCGGCTTCACCGACACCCGCTGCGAGCCGCGTCCCGCGCGGGCGCTCGAGGCGGCGCGGGAATGGGCTTCCGAGCACGGCGCCGCCGTGCTCGCGACCGGCTCGGTCTACCTGGTCGGAGAGCTGCTCGCCCAGCTCTCCGGGGAGACCGCCGAGCAGGACGGGGATGCGGTCGCCGGGCTGCGCGCGGGAGGCGCGGGGCGATGAACGGGGAGGGCCCGTCGGTGCTCACGATGATCGGCGCGGTGGCGCTGATCGTGGCGCTCGTGATCCTCGTCTTCTTCGCTGCTGGTTACGGCTTCGGCCGCCTCTTTCTCTAAACTCGACCGGCCGATGATCCCGATCGCGTACTTCGGAATAGAAAGCAGCGGTCTGAACCTGGCCGTCGACCTCCTGTTCCTGTTCGTCGCGGTCCTGTACGTCTCGACGATCTACTGGACCTTCAGCGACGCGCGCCGCCGGATCGAAGATCCGATCCTCGTCTACTGCGCCACCGCCGCCGCCGTCTTCCCGTTCGTCGGGCCGGTCGTCTACATGGTGCTGCGCCCGCCCGAGTACTTGGAGGACGTGCACGAGCGCGAACTGGAGACCCAGGCCGCCGAAGCGCGCCTGCACCAGCTCGACCAGACGCTGTGCCCCCACTGCGACTACCGGATCGAGAGCGACTTCGTGCGCTGCCCGAGCTGCCTGCGCAAGCTCAAGGAGCGCTGCGTGAACTGCAACCGCCCGCTCGACCAGGCCTGGACGATCTGCCCCTACTGCGAGGCCGACGTGCCCGGCGTCGGGACGCGCACACGCACGCGCCGCCGGCGCGGCGCGGCGAAGGCCGAGGAGGAGCAGGAGATCGAGCTCGACTCGCCGATCGAGGGCGAGGAGCTCGAGGTCGAGCCCGCCGCGCCGGTCGCGGCGGTCGAGCCCGCGACGGCTCGCGCCCGGGCGGCCAAACGGCAGACCACGGGCCGCACGCCGCGCTCCGGCGGCCGTCCGCGGCCCACCTGATCCCGGGTGGGCGGGATTCAACACCGAACAAAGGAACCCATGGACCGCACGCTGATCCTCGTAAAGCCCGACGCCTTCGCCCGCGGCCTGTCCGGCGAGATCATCGCCCGCTTCGAGCGCAAGGGCCTTCAGATCGTCGCCCTCCGCCACATGACGGTCACCCGTGAGCTGGCCGAAGAGCACTACGCCGAGCACTCCGAGCGGCCGTTCTTCGGCGAGCTCGTCGACTTCATCACCTCGGGCCCGATCGTGGCGATGGTGCTCGAGGGGCCCGAGGCCGTCAAGGCGGCCCGCCAGGTGATCGGCGCGACGAACCCGCTCGAGGCCGCCCCGGGCAGCATCCGAGGCGACTTCGCGATCGAGACCGGAACGAACATGGTCCACGGCTCGGACTCGCCGGAGTCCGCCGCCCGCGAGGCCGCGCTGTTCTTCGGCGAGAGCTGATCACGCCGCCGCTCCCCGTCGTCCTCGCCTCGCGCTCGCCCCAGCGGCGGGACCTGCTCGCCTCCCTCGGCCTCGACTTCAGCGTTAGGGTTTCGGACGTCGAGGAGCTCGAGCAGGGCGATCCCGAGGCCGTGGCGCTCGAGAACGCGCTGCGCAAGGCGCGGGCGGCACGCCTGCGCGAGCGGGAGGAGATCGTCGTCGGCTGCGACACGATCGTCGCCCTCGACGGCCACATCTACGGCAAGCCCGCCGACGAGCGCGAGGCGGCCGCGACGATCGCGGCGCTGGCGGGCCGGACCCAGCGCGTGATCAGCGGCCTGGCGGTGCTGCTCGGGCAGGAGGAGCGGACGGCGCTCGCGGTCACCGAGGTCACCTTCCGATCGCTCGATGAGCAGGCTGTCGCGGCCTACGTGGAGACCGGCGAGTGGCGCGAGCGCTCGGGAGGCTATGCCGTTCAAGGCACCGGATCGCGGCTCGTTGAGCGGATCGACGGGGAAGTCGAGAACGTCGTCGGCCTGCCGCTCGGGCCGCTGCTCGAGCTATGCCCGGAGCTGCGCAAAGAGCCCTGATCGAGCGCAATTCGCCTCGCAACGCTTGCGGGAGGCCGGCGGGGGTCCGCTAGACTGCGCCGACCGGTGGGCCCCCCTCGAGCGCCGTCCGCCCGGTGCCGCGGCGCACAGGGCGCCTCGAGAGGTCCAGGCCGGGCCACCTCCTCGAACATGAGCATCTTCAGCTACCTGACCGGATTCGGCGGCCGCGACATGGCGGTCGACCTCGGCACCGCCAACACGCTCGTCTACGTGCGCGGCCGCGGCATCGTTCTGTCCGAGCCGAGCGTCGTCGCGATCGACTCGCGCTCCGGCGAAGTTCACGCTGTCGGGATCGAGGCCAAGCGCATGCTCGGCCGCACACCCGGGACGATTCAGGCGATTCGGCCGCTGAAGGACGGCGTGATCGCCGACTTCGACGTGACCGAGCAGATGCTCCGCCACTTCATCCAGAAGGTCCACCAGAACCGCTGGGCCCACCCGCGCGTCGTCGTGTGCGTGCCCTCGGGCGTGACCGGCGTCGAGAAGCGCGCCGTCGAGGAGGCGTGCCTGTCGGCCGGAGCCCGCACCGCCTACCTGATCGAGGAGCCGATGGCCGCGGCGATCGGCGCCGGGCTGCCGGTGGGCGAGCCGACCGGCTCGATGGTCGTCGACATCGGCGGCGGCACCTCCGAGGTCGCCGTGATCTCGCTCGGCGGGATCGTCGTCTCGCAGTCGATCCGCGTCGGCGGGGACGAGATGGACGAGGCGATCATCAACTACGCCAAGAAAGAGTACAAGCTGCTGATCGGCCAGCAGACGGCCGAGGAGCTGAAGCTCGAGATCGGCTCGGCGTGCCCGATGGCCGAGGAGCTGCAGGCCGAGATCCGCGGCCGCGACATGGTCGCGGGGCTGCCGAAGACGGTCGTGCTGACCAGCGAGGAGATCCGCCAGGCGCTCGAGGAGCCCCTCAGCCAGATCGTCGACGCGGTCAAGGAGACGCTCGACCGCACGCCGCCGGAGCTCGCCTCCGACATCATGGACCGCGGCATCATGCTGGCCGGCGGGGGCTCGCTGCTTCAGGGCCTCGACGAGCGCCTGCGCGAGGAGACGCAGATGCCCGCGCATCTCGCCGAGTCCCCGCTGACCTGCGTCGCGGTCGGCTCGGGCCGCTCGCTGGAGGAGTTCGAGGCGATCCACCGCTCCAACCGCACCTCCCGCAACCGCCGGCGCCGGTGACGGGCCCGCGCGGGGGATCGCAACGAGCCACGTCTCCTCGCCCCGCGGGTACTCTGTGGGGCGGTTTTCCTCCGATGAGGACGGAAGGTAGTCCCCCAGGTGTATGACAAGACTGTCCGGCGTCGTCGCGCGGTGCTCGCGCTGCTCGTCGTCCTCTCGCTGCTGCTGCTGACGGCCTACTTCGGCGAGTCCAGCGGCGGCGGCCTGCACGGCGTGCAGCGCACGTTCCTGAGCGTCGTCTCGCCGATTCAGGACGGCGCGAACAAGGCGCTGAAGCCGGTCCGTGACCTGTTCGGGTGGTTCGGCGACACGTTCCACGCCAAAGGCCAGCGCGACGAACTGCGCAAGCAGATCGACAAGCTCCGCCCCGAGCTGATCGCCGCGCAAGCCGAAAAACGCAACTACCAGCAGCTGCTCGCGCTCTATCACCTCAACCAGCTCGGCGTCAGCGCCTACCACCCCGTGCCCGCGACCGTGGTCGGGAAAAGCCCCACGTTCTGGTACTCGACCGTGACGATCGACAAAGGCTCGCCCGACGGCGTGCGCGTCAACGACCCGGTCGTCAATGGCGAAGGCCTCGTCGGAAAGGTGGTGGCCGTCGAGTCCGACGGCGCCCAGGTCGACCTCATCACCGACAGCTCGATGGGCGTCTCCGCGCGGATCGGCACGAGCAACGCGACGGGCATCGTGCAGCCGAAGGTGGGAGACCCCAACGACCTGCTGCTGCAGTACCTGCCCGCCAACACGAAGGTCAACAAGGGCGAATACGTCGTCACCTCGGGAACCGTCTCGGGATCGGGCGACTCGCTCTACCCGTCGGGCCTGCTGATCGGCCAGGTGATCTCCGAAAACGAAGAAAGCGCCTACACGTCGGTCAACGTGCGGCCGATCGCGAACCTCCACAACCTTGACGTCGTCGAGGTCCTCACGGCTCCCGCCAACGGGACCGCGTCGGGGCTGAAATCGCTGATCGCCTCGCTGCCCCCCGGCCAGAACCAGGAAACGACGGCGCAGGGCGAACAGCTCGCGTCGACCGGAGCGGGGGGATGACCGGCACGCCCTCCTCGGCGCTCGTCCTGCGCGTCTGCGCGCTCGCGGTCGCGATCGTCTTCTTCCAGATCGGCGTCGTCTCGGAGGTGCCCGTGTTCGGGGTCAACGCCGACCTGACGCCGCTGCTGGTCGCCTTCGTGGGGCTGCTCGGCGGCGCGACGCTCGGCGCCGCGTGCGGGTTCGCGGTCGGCCTGCTCGTCGACCTGACGCTGCTGCAGACGCTCGGGGTGACCTCGCTCGTCTTCACGCTCGTCGGCTACTGGGCCGGCAGGCTGCGCGAACTGCGCGACCCGCAGGCCGCGCTCACCCCACTGCTCGTCGGCGCCGCGGGCGCCGCGACGGCGCTCGTCGGCTACTCGACGATGGAGTTCCTGCTCGGCGTCGACGCGCCCGTCAGCCTCGAGCTGCTGCGCCAGATCGTGCTCGGGATCGTCGTCGACACGCTCGTCGCCGTGCCGATGTGGGCGGTCGTGCGGCGGACCCTCGAGGGGGCGCTGCCCGAGGATCCCCGCCGGCGCCGGCGGCGCCGCGCCTACACGACCGGCGGGCTGTCCCCGCTCAGCAAAGCCTGATGAGCGCGATCGAGCCGGTCAAACGGCGCGGGCCGAACATCCCCGTGGCGCCGGGCCTGGCGATGCGGGTCGCGATCATCAGCGCGCTCGCGATCGCGATGTTCAGCGTGATCTTCTTCCGGCTCTGGTACCTGCAGGTGCTCTCGGGCGAACAGTACGTCCACGAGGCGAACGTGAACCGCGTCCGCGACCTGCCGATACCGGCGCCGCGCGGGGAGCTGCTCGACCGCGAAGGCAAGCCGATCGTGACCAGCACGACGACCAACGCCGTGCAGATCGTGCCGTCCGCGCTGCCCCCCGCGGGGGCGCCGCGGCGGGCGCTCTACCGAAAGCTCGGGAGGCTGCTCGGCATGAGCGCGGCCCACATCGAGGCGATCGTCGTGCAGAAGCGCTCGGCGGTCCCGTACGCGCCGGTGACGATCAAGACCGACGCCGGGGCGGGCGTGCTGACCGTGCTCGGCGAGCGCCAGGACGAATACCCGGGCGTCGTGCAGCAGCCGGTCTCGATCCGCTCCTATCCCTACGGGGAGATGGCCGCCCAGGTGATCGGCCACGTCGACCAGGTCAACGAAGACGAGCTCAAGATGAAGGCCTTCCGAGGCGTGCTGGCGGGCACGATCGTCGGCCAGGAAGGGCTCGAGTACTACTACGACCGCTACCTCCGGGGCCGCCCCGGGGTGCGCCGCGTCGAGGTCAACGCCGAAGGGCTGCCGGTGCCGGCGCGGATCGCCCCGACCCAGCCGACCGCCGGTCACAGCGTCAAGCTGACGATCTCGCTGGGACTCCAGAAGGAGGCCGAAAAGGCTCTGAGCGAAGGCGAGGAACGAGCGCGGGCGAGCGGCAAACCGGCCCCCGCGGGAGCGTTCGTCGCGATGGACCCGCGCAACGGGCAGATCCTCGCGATCGGCTCGCAGCCGAGCTTCGACCCCAACCGCTTCGCCAAACCCCTGACGCAGGGCGAACTCGACCAGCTGATCGGCAACCGCTCGACGGGCGGACCGCTGACCGACCGCGCCGTCAACGGGGCTTATCCGACCGGCTCGACGTTCAAGCCGATCACAGCGATGGCGGCGCTCGAAGCGGGCATCCTCTCGCCCGGCGAAGGCCTCGGGGCCGGTCAGTGCATCCACGTCGGCGCGCAGGAATTCTGCAACGCCGGGAAGGCCGACTTCGGCGCGGTCGGCCTCGTCGAAGCGCTGAAGGTCTCATCGGACACCTACTTCTTCGAAGTCGGCGAGCGGGCCAACAGCCACGGCAACATCATCCAGCGCAAGGCGCGCGAACTCGGCATCGGCGCGCCGACCGGGATCGACCTGCCGAGCGAGTTCGGAGGCGTCGTGCCGGACAAACGCTGGCGCGAAAAAGAGAACAGGCTCGAGCTCGCCTGCGAGAAGCGCAGGCACGTCTCGAACTGCGGCATCGTGCTCGAACCGACCGGCGTCTGGACGGTCGGCGACAACATGCACCTCGCCGTCGGCCAGGGCGAACTGCTGACCGACCCGCTGCAGATGGCGGTCGCCTACTCGACGCTCGCCAACGCCTTCAACGACGGGGGCACGGGCGCCGTGCCGACGCCCCACCTCGGCATGGAGGTCGACGAATCGACCGGCGCGGAGCTTCAGAGCCTGAGCTTCCCGCCGCGGCGGACCGTGCACCTGAACTACTCCGACCTCGCGCTCGTGATGGAAGGCATCCACCAGGCGGCAAGCCAGGCCGGCGGCACCTCCGCGGAAGTGTGGTCGGGCTGGAACCAGGCCGCCCGCCCGGTCTACGGCAAGACGGGCACCGCGCAGCACGCCCTGAAGGAAGACCAGTCCTGGTACATGGCCTACATCGGCGACCCGAAGCGGCCGCTCGTGATCGCCGTGACCGTCGAGGAAGGCGGCTTCGGCGCCGAAACGGCCGCGCCGATCGCGCGCCTGATGGCCTCTGAGTACTACGGCGTGAAGGGCAAGTTCGTGGCCGGGAGCTCGAAGACCTTCTGATGCCGCTGAGCCCGATCAAAGCCGCCGAAGAGACGCCTCCGGCGCCGCCCCCGCGCCCGCTGCGCCTGCCGTTCGACCCGCTGCTGACGCTCGCCGTGCTCGGCCTCGCGGCCTGCTCGATCGTCACGCTCGGCGCGGCGACGAAGAACCTCGTGCCCGGCAGCCCCCACTACTACGTCGACCGCCAGGCGATCTACCTCGGCGTCGGGCTGCTCGCGATGGTGCTCGTGAGCCGGCTCGACTACGCGCTGCTACAGCGCCACCGCAACGCGATCTACGTCGCCCTGCTGGTCTCGATCCTCGCGGTCCTCGGGCTGGGTCACACCGCGCGCGGCTCGCAGCGAGCGATCAACTTCCCGCTCTTCTCCTTCCAGGCCTCCGAGCTCGGCAAGGTGCTGCTGATCGTCGCGCTGTCCGCGTTCGTCGTCGACCGCGCGCGCCAGCTGCGCGACCGCGACACGACCGTGCGGGTGATGATCGCGGCGCTCGTCCCCGCGATGTTCGTGATCGCCCAGCCCGACCTCGGCTCGGGGATGGTCTACATGGTGATCGCCTACATGCTGCTGTTCATCGCGGGCACCTCCTGGCGGCACCTGGCGGCGCTCGCCGCGCTCGTCTCGGTGGCGCTCGTGTTCGTCCTCGTCGCGGCGCCCGCGGCCGGCGTGAACGTGCTGAAGCCCTACCAGGTCGAACGCCTCACGGCCTTCCTGCATCCCACCTCCAACCCCCAGAAACAGGGCTACCAGCAGCAGGAGTCGAAGATCGCGATCGGCTCCGGGCAGAAGACCGGGCGCGGCCTGAACAGCAACCAGACGGCCAACGGGTTCGTGCCCGAGAGCCACACCGATTTCATCTTCGCGGCGGTCGGCGAGCGCTACGGGTTCCTCGGCGCGGGGCTGGTCCTGCTGCTCTACGGGCTGCTCATATCGCGAGCCCTGAGGGTGCTCGTGATGGCGAAGGACCTGTTCGGCTCGCTGATCGCGGCGGGCGTAGCGGCTATGCTCATGTTTCAGGTCTTTGTCAACGTTGGGATGACGATCGGCATCATGCCGATCACCGGCGTCACGCTTCCGCTTCTGAGCTACGGCGGGTCGTCGGTCATCACGACCATGTTGGCTGTGGGCCTGCTGCAATCGATATACGTGCGGGCGCGCGACTCGGCAGCGCTGAAGGGTCGCGTACCGCGCTTCTAGGCATTTCCGCCGTAACAAGATGTCTCCCGAGCACACGCCATCGCACCGGCAGCCCGCAACGGGCGCCACAGTGACGACGGCGGTCGCGTCCACCACGACGCTCAACATGCGTGCAGGCGCGCTTCGCCGCGCCGTCCGCGGGCCGCTTCGCGGTCTGCTCGACGGCCGCCGTGCGATGCGTCCGCCCCGCACCGGCTCGGCGCACCCCAATAACGAAAGACTGGAACACATTGAAAAAGCAAGTGCTTGTCAGCGTCGACCGCGCGGAGACGCGCGTCGCGCTTCTGGAGGCCGCCGGCAACCCGTCGGCCTCGCGTTCCGCCGCGGCCTCGAAAGCCGGCGGCGGCAAAACGGCCTCGGGCCGCACGACCAAAGGCGCCGCGGCCAAGAGCGCTCCCCGTCCCCAGGACGGCTACCGCGTAGCTGAGCTCTACACCGAGCGCCGCGGCGAGCGCTCGATCGTCGGCAACATCTACAAGGGCAAGGTCGACAACGTCCTGCCGGGCCTGGAGGCGGCGTTCGTCGACATCGGCCTTGAGAAGAACGGCTTCCTGCACGTCGACGAGATCGTGCTGCCGGGCGTCGAGACGGTCCGCCGCGGGCGCGGGGGAAGCGGGCGCAAGATCTCCGACCTGCTCAAACCGGGCCAGGAGATCGTCGTGCAGGTCGTCAAGGACCCGCTCAAGACGAAGGGCGCGCGCCTCTCGATGGAGCTCACGATCGCCGGGCGCTACATGGTCTACGCGCCGACCGGCGAGGGCATCGGCGTCTCGCGCCGGCTCGAGGACAAGGAGCGCGAACGGCTGCGCCGCCAGACCGCGAAACTGCCCCTGGAGGGGGGCGGGGTGATCATCAGGACTGCCGCCCACGGCGCCAAGCGCGAGGACTTCGAACGCGAGCTGAAGTACCTCAACAAGCTCCACGAGGTGCTCGAGAAACGCGTCGCCGACACCGCCGCCCCCGACCTCGTCTTCCAAGAGGCGGACCTATCGGTGCGGGTCGTGCGGGACATCTTCTCCGCCCACTTCGAGCGCGCGGTCGTCGACGACGAGCAGCAGTACCACCGGCTCGTCTCGTTCTTCACCCGCACCGCCCCCGAGCTCGTCGAGCGGGTCGAGCTGTGGACCGAGGATCAGCCGCTGTTCGAGGCATTCGAGGTCGAGAAGGTGATCAGCGGCCTGCTCAAGCGCCGCGTCGACCTGCCCAGCGGGGGCTATCTGATCATCGACTACGCCGAGGCGCTGACGGTGATCGACGTCAACTCGGGCAGCTTCATCGGGCGCGGCAAGGGCGCGGGCCTGGAGGACACGATCACCCGCACCAACCTCGAGGCCGCCGAGGAGGTCGTCAACCAGCTGCGGCTGCGCGACATCGGCGGGATCATCGTGATCGACTTCATCGACATGGCGCGGGCGCGCAACCGCGACGCGGTCATGAAGACGCTGCGCAAGACGCTCGACGAGGACCGCACGAAGACCTTCACGGCCGAGATCTCGAAGCTCGGGCTGGTCGAGATGACGCGCCAGAACGTCACGGAGGGCGTGCGCGAGATCATGACCCGCGAGTGCCCGACCTGCGACGGCGAGGGCGTGATCCGCTCCGAGGAGACGATCGCGATCCAGTTCGAGCGCCGTCTGCGCGACGTCGCGACCGAGCACCCCGACGCGGAGGCGTTCCTGCTGCAGATCAACCCCCGCGTCTCGACCCAGTTCACGGGCAACGGCTCGCGGGTGCTGCACGCCCTGGAGGCTGAGACCGGCAAGTCGTTCCTGTTCGAGGGCTCGGAGGGGCTCGCGCTCGATCACTTCGCGATCACCTTCACGGGGACGCGCGAGGAAGTCGAGGAGCGAGCGCTGCCGTTCCGCCCGGGCGACGAGGTCCTGGTGGAGATCGTCGAGCCGCACATGTACGACGTCGACGACGCGGTAGCGAAAATCGACGGCTACATCGTCTCGATCGCGGGCGCCGCGCGCCACGTGGGCGAGAACCGGATGGTGCGGATCGCCGAGGTCGGCCGCACGGCGGCCAGCGCCCTGCTGCTCGACGAGGAGGGCAACGTCGTGGAGGCCCCCGCGCGCGCCGCCACTGCTGAGCGCCCCGCGAGTCGCCGCTCGGGATCGGGCTCCGGGCGGGGCGGACGCGGGCGGCGCAACCGCGCGCAGGCCGACGGGGAGGGCGAGGAGGCCCGCCGCGAAGCCGGCCTGGCCGGTCCCGTCGAGGCGATCGACGACGAGCCCGAGCAGCCCTCGGCCGAGGGCGAGGCGAGCGAGCCCGGCGAGGCCGCCGAGGATGGCCTACAATCCAAACCTCGGCGTCGTGGCCGCAGAGGCGGGCGACGCCGTTCCGCTGCCAAGGCCAAGGCCGCCGAGTAGCTCCACCCCAACCAGACCCCGGATCCGAGAGCAAGAGCCATGTACGCGATCGTCAAGACAGGCGGAAAGCAGTACCGCGTCGAGCGGGGCCAGACCCTGCTCGTCGAGCGGCTCCCCGCCGAGGAGGGCGCGAGCGTCTCGCTCGAGCCGCTCTTCTACCGCTCCGAGGAAGCCGTCCTCGACAAGGCGGCCCTCGAGCAGGTGAAGGTGACCGCGAAGATCCTCGCCCACGAGCGCGGCGAGAAGCTTCGCGTCTTCAAGTTCAAGCCCAAGCGCGGCTACAAGCGGCGCACCGGCCACCGCCAGGAGCTGACCCGGATCGAGGTCACCGAGATCACGGCCGGCAAAGCCAAAGCGAAAGCCAAAGCGGCCGCGGACGGCGAGCCGGCGGCGGTGAAAGCTCCCAAAGCCAAGGAGACCGAGGCAGATGGCTCATAAGAAGGGGCTCGGCTCGAGCCGCAACGGCCGCGACTCAAACGCCCAGCGCCTGGGCGTGAAGACGTTCGCGGGGCAGGCAGTGACGGGCGGCGAGATCATCGTGCGCCAGCGAGGCACCAAATTCAAGCCGGGCCCGGGCGTGGGCATCGGCAAGGACGACACGCTGTACGCGCGCGCCGCCGGACGGGTGACCTTCACCAGCGGCCGCCGCGGCCGCATGGTCAGCGTCCTGCCCGACGGCGAGTAGGTCCCCGGCCGTGAGCCCCCGGCGCGGCGCCCGGCTGATCGCCTTCGGCCGCGTCGCGATCGGCGCCGCGGTGCTCGCGGCGCCCGAGCCGGTCATGTCGCGCTGGCTCGGCGCCGAGAACGCCGCCAACCCGGCCGTCAAGGACCTCGGCCGAGGATTGGCCGCCCGCGACCTCGGGCTCGCTCTCGCGACGCTCCAGACGCTCGACGACCCGGTGATCGGCCCGCGCGTGCAGGCCGCCTGCGCGGCCGCGGACCTGACCGACGCCGTCGCGACCCTGCTGGCGCGGCGCTCGCTACCGCTGAAAGGCGTGATCGGCACGGTCGCCGTTGCCGGGGGCGCCGCCGTCGCGGGGTTCTACTTCTCACACCGCCTCGCTCACGAGGGCTAGCGCGCCGCGGGCCGGGCGGCGCTCCTGCGCTTGCTCGCGGGCCGGGCGGCGCTCCTTCGCTTGCTCCGGCGCTCGCGGTCCCGTGCCCGCGGTGAATACTGAACCGGCAGGTTCAGCTTTCTCTCACGCGTACACCGGACGACGGGAAGCGACCGGCGGGGCTGAGCCGCCGTCGAACCCTCTACCCCGCCTGCGCGGTCGGCCTGACGAGGATCTCGTTGACGCTGACGTGAGCGGGCTGCTCGAGCGCGAACATCACCGCGCGGGCGATGTCCTCGTCCTGCAGGGCGTCGGTCGGGCGGTTCTCGAAGAACGGCGTGTCGACCATCCCGGGCTCGATCAGCGTGACGCGGATGCCGGCGTCGTGGAGATCCTGGCGGGCGGCCTCGCCCATCGCGGTGACGGCGTGCTTGGTGCAGGAGTAGATCGAGCCGGGCAGCACGCGCCGCCCGGCGACGCTCGAGGTCAGCAGCAGGTGCCCCCTGGAGGCCGTCAGGGCCGGGACCGTCGCGCGGATCGTGAGCGCGGCGCCGTAGACGTTCGTGAGGATCATCTCGCGCCAGTGCTCGGGGGTGTCCTTCAAGAAGCCCCGCGCGCCGCCGAAGCCGGCGTTGGCGAAGGCGGCGTCGATCCCCTCGAAGGCGTCGAGGGCGCTCTGCACCATGCGCTGCTGCTCGTCCCAGTCGGTCACGTCGCACTGCACGGCGATCGCCGCCTCGGGGCCGCCGAGCTCGCTCGCGAGCTGCTCGAGGCGGTCGAGCGAGCGCGCCGCGAGGACGAGGCGCCAGCCGGCGGCGCGGGCCGCGCGGGCGGTCGCGGCGCCGATGCCCGAAGAGGCGCCGGTGATCAGCAGGACGGGCTCGGTCGGGTCGCTGGCTGCGGTGCTCATCGTCGGCTCCTGGCTCGGGTTGCGGGGACGCGCCTACCCATATCACGCCCGCGCGGCCGCCCGGGAGCGAGCGGCGGATCGGGCAAGATGGGCTGATGCTCCACGACAAGGCGAGGATCAGGATCGAGGCCGGCGGCGGCGGCGACGGCTCGGCGAGCTTCCGTCGCGAAGCCCACGTGCCGCGGGGCGGGCCCGACGGCGGCGACGGGGGGCGCGGCGGCGACGTCGTGCTCATCTGCGACTCCTCGCTGCGCGACCTGCAGGCGTTTCGCAGCTCGAGCAGCTTCCGCGCGGGTCGCGGCGGGCACGGCGGCGGCTCACAGCGCCACGGGGCCGACGGTGAGACGCTCGAGATCAGGGTCCCGCCCGGGACGCAGGTGCGGGCCTCCGAGGCCGACGGCGAGGACCTCGCGGGGCGGCGCTGGGAGCTGCTCGCCGACGGCCAGCGGACGCTCGCCGCGCGGGGCGGGTCGGGGGGCAAGGGCAACAAGCGCTTCGCGACGCCGACCCGGCAGGCTCCCCGCTTCGCCGAGCGCGGCCTGCCGGGCGAGGGGGGCTGGATCGAGCTGCAGCTGAAGCTGCTCGCCGACGTCGGGCTCGTCGGGCTGCCGAACGCGGGCAAGTCCTCGCTGCTGAGCCGCCTGACGCGGGCCGCCCCGAAGATCGCCGACTACCCCTTCACGACGCTCGAGCCGGTGCTCGGCGTGCTCGACTCCGGGGAGCGCCAGCTGATCGTGGCGGACATCCCCGGGCTGATCGAGGGAGCCAGCGACGGCGCCGGGCTCGGCCACGACTTCCTCGCCCACGTCGAGCGCACGCGGGTTCTCGTCCACGTGCTCGATCTGGCGCCCGAGCTGACGCAGGGCGAGGGCGCCGACGCCGTCGTCAACCATGAGACGATCGAGCGCGAGCTCGCCGCCCACGATCCGCGCCTGGCGGCCCTTCCGCGCGTGCTCGCGCTCTCCAAGGGCGACCTCGTCGACGAGGAGCTGCGCGAGCGCGCCGCGGCCGCCTGGCGCGAGCGGCTCGGCGAGGAGGTGCCCGTGATCGTCACCTCGAGCGCCACCGGCCTCGGGTTGCGCGAGCTGGCCGCCGAGCTGTTCCGGGCCGTGCCGGCGCGGGGGCCGGGGGAGGGAGCAGACGGCGAGCCCCTGGAGGGGGTGAGCGCGGCCGAGGGCGAGGAGGAGCTGCTCGAGCACATGGTCTTCAGGCCCGTGGGCGCGGGCGGCTTCACCGTCGAGCAGGTCCGGCCCGGCGTCTTCGCCGTAAAGGGCCGAGGCATCGAGATGCTGCTCGCGCGCCACGACACCGAGAACGAGGACGCGCTCGCCTACCTGGAGGGCCGGCTGCGCAAGATCGGCGTGATCCGCGCCCTCGAGGAGGCGGGCTTCGAGTCGGGCGATGAGATCGAGATCGGCGGCGTCACCTTCGAGCTCGACCCGGCCGAGCCCCAGGTCGCCCCGCCCGCGCCGCGGCGGCGCAAATAAGCTCTTCTCCGATGCGGAGGATCGTCGTCAAGCTCGGTTCGAGCGTCGTCGCGGACAGCGACGGCGAGCTGCGCATGGACGTGCTCGCGGGGCTCGCCGACGAGCTGGCGGCCCGCCACGCCCGGGGCGAGGAGATGATCGTCGTCACCAGCGGCGCGATCGCGCGCGGCATGCGCGAGATGGCCCTGCCCCAGCGCCCCAGCACGGTCGGCGAGCTGCAGGCCGCGAGCGCCGTCGGCCAGGGCAAGCTCTACCGCGTCTACGACGAGCTGCTGCGCGAGCGGGGCGTGACGAGCGCTCAGGTGCTGCTGACGTTCTTCGACATGAGCGCCCGGACCCACTATCTGAACGCCCGTCAGACGCTGACGACGCTGCTCGAGTGGCGGGTCTTGCCGGTCATCAACGAGAACGACACGACCGCGACCGACGAGATCTCCTTCGGGGACAACGACTTCCTCGCCGCCCAGGTGGCGGTCCTGGTCGGCGCCGAGGAGCTCGTGTTGATGACCGACATCGACGGCCTCTACACGGCCGACCCGAGGCTCCACCCCGACGCGCGGGTGGTGCGCGAGATGAGCGACTTCGCGGCCCTCGACGACCTCGAGATCGGTCACACGACCTCGCCGCTGGGCTCGGGCGGGATGCGTTCGAAGGTGGTCGCCGCCGAGATGGCGACGGCGGCGGGGATCGGGACGACGATCTGCAACGGCCTGACGCCGGGGACGCTCGGCGCGGTCCTCGACGGCGACCCTCTTGGCACGCGCTTCCCGCCGCGCGAAGCCCGCTACTCGAGCTTCAAGCTGTGGCTGAAGTACGCCAAGCCCTCGCGCGGCGAGGTCGTCGTCGACGCGGGCGCGGCGCGTGCCGTGCGCGAGGGCAGCGCGAGCCTGCTCCCGGTCGGCATCACCGACGTCAAGGGCGAGTTCGACGCGGGCGACGCGGTCGAGATCCTCGAGCGCGACGGGGAGGAGGGGGGACGGCTGCGGCCTCTCGCGAAGGGGATCTCCAACTACTCCGCCGAGGAGCTGCGCCGGGTGCAGGGGCTGAAGTCGGCCCGCGCCCGCGAGGTCCTGCCGCGGGCGACCGAGGAGGCCGTGCACCGCGACTACCTCGTGCTCGACTGATCGTCCCTACCCTGTAGTGATGGCAGTGGCGGTCAGATCAGTGGGCGAGGTGTGCCGCGAGGCGCGACGGGCTTCGCGGACGCTCGCGAGCACGCCGACGTCCGTCAAGGACGCGGCGCTGGAGGCGATCGCGCTCGCCCTGGAAGAGCGCATGGCCGAGATCCTCCGGGCCAACGAGCTCGACATGCAGGCCGGCCGTGAGGCCGAGATCGGCGAGGCGCTGCTCGATCGTCTCGCCCTCGACGAGGGGCGGGTTCGGGCGATCGCGGGCGCCGTCCGTAAGATCGCGGCGCTCGGGGATCCCGTCGGCGAGGTGATCGACGGGCACCGCCTGCCCAACGGCCTGGACGTGCGCAAGGTGAGAGTGCCGCTGGGAGTCGTCGCTGTCGTCTACGAGGCGCGGCCGAACGTGACGATCGACGCGGCCGCCCTGTGCGTGAAGTCGGGCAACGCGATCGTGTTGCGCGGCTCCTCGACGGCCGCGCACTCGAACGAGGCGCTGGCCCGGATCGCGGCCGAGGCGGCGGTCTCGGCGGGCCTGCCCGAGGGCAGCGTGAGCCTCGTCGCGGGCGGCGGGCGCGAGGAGCTTGCCGAGCTCGCGACCCAGCGCGAGAACGTCGACCTGATCATCCCGCGCGGCGGGGAGTCGCTGAAGGAGGCCCTCCAGGCGGTCGCGACGGTGCCGGTGATCTACGCGGCGTCGGGCAACTGCCACGTCTACGTCGACGCGGGCGCGGACCTCGAGATGGCCGAGCGGATCGTGATCAACGCCAAGACCCAGCGGCCCGGCGTCTGCAACGCGGCCGAGACGCTGCTCGTCCACGCCGACGCCGCCACGGAGTTCGTGCCGCGGATCGCCTCGGCGCTGAGCGCCCAGGGCGTGCTGCTGCGAGCCGACCCCGCCGCGCTCGAGCTGGCGGCGCCGGTCGCGGGGGCCCTCGCGGAGCCCGCGAGCGAGGAGGACTTCGCGACCGAGTACCTCGGCCCGACGCTGGCGGTCGGGATCGTCGACTCGGTGGAGGAGGCGATCGAGCACGTCGGGCGCTACGGCAGCGGCCACTCGGAGGCGATCGTGACGAGCGACGCCGCCTCGGCGCGGGCCTTCCAGCTCGGCGTCGACGCCGCCTGCGTGTACGTCAACGCGTCGACCCGCTTCACCGACGGGGGCGAGTTCGGGATGGGCGCCGAGATCGGCAACTCCACCCAGAAGCTGCACGCGCGCGGGCCGATCGGGCTGCGCGAGCTGTGCACGTTCAAGTATCTCGTCGAAGGCGACGGGCAGATCCGCGCTTGAGCTTTGAGGTGGGTTCGCTCGGCATCCTCGGGGGCAGCTTCAACCCGCCCCACATCGGACACGTCGCGCTCGCGCGCGCCGCGCTCGAGGAGCTCGGCCTGGAGCGGGTCGTGCTGATGCCGCTGCACACCTCGGCGCACAAGCCCGGGGGAGAGGACCCCGGCCCCGAGCATCGCCTGGAGATGTGCCGGCTGGCCGTGGCGGGGGAGCCCGGGGTCGAGGCGAGCGCTCTGGAGATCGAGCGGGGCGGCCCGTCCTACACGGCCGATACCTTGGAGCAGATCCATGCAGACGATCCCGAAGCGGAGCTGACCTTCATCGTCGGAGCGGACACCGCCCTGACGCTGCCGGGCTGGCGCAGGCCCGAGCAGGTTCTCGGCCTCGCGCGCCTGGCCGTCGCCGGGCGGCAGGGCAGCGACGGGGCGCAGGTCCTCGACGCGCTCGAGGGGATCCCGATGGCCGGGGGAGCGCTGCCGCACGAGCGCCCCGACGTCGTGTTTCTCACGATGGCCCCGGTCGAGGCCTCCTCCTCGCTTGCGCGCGAGCGGATCGCGGAAGGCCGGGAGACGGGCGATCTGCTCGCCCCGGTGGTCGCCGCCTACGTCGTCGAGCACGGCCTCTACGGGGGGCGCGGATGATCGAGTCAGAGCAGCTGATCGCGGAGATCGCGCGCTACGCGGCCGACAAGAAGGCGCTCGAGATCGTCGAGCTCGACCTGCGCGGCGTCGTCGGCTACACCGACTACTTCCTCGTCTGCACGGGCAACACGGCCCGTCAGGCGAAGGCGATTCAGGACTCGATCCTCGAGGGGCTCAAGCGCGAGCACGAGATCCTCCCGCGGCGCGTCGAGGGAACCGCCGAGGGCGGCTGGATCCTGATCGACTGCATCGACGTGGTGGCCCACGTCTTCACCCCCCAGGCGCGCGAGTTCTACCGGCTCGAGCAGCTCTGGGGCGAGGCGCCCGCGCGGGTCGCCGGGTCCGCCTGAGCGGGGCGTCTCCGACCAGTTGACCTCCGGCCGGAGCAGCGGTTAGGGTCGGCCGGACAGCGTCGCTTGGAGGGCGACGCGCTAGGAGAGAGGGAAACCATATGAATCACCCGATCGCATCTCGTCGGGTATCGATGCTCTTGGCCGCCGCGGCGCTGGCCGCGTGCGCGCTGGTCGTATGTCTCGGGGCGCTGGCCGCGCCCGCACGCGCCGACGGGCCCGGCTCGGGCGCGCCGTGGACCGCGACCGTAGGTGACTCCTACATATCCGGCGAGGCCGGCCGCTGGGCGGGCAGCACGAACGAAAGCTCGTCCTGGGTCGACGCGCTCGGCTCCACCGCGTACGACGACAACGCGGCCGGCAACGCGGAACTGATCGCCCACTGCCACCGCTCGAAGTCGGCCGAGGTCTACATCGGCAGCGGCGTAAGCGGCGAGAACCTCGCGTGCTCGGGTGCCAAGACGTACAGCTTCAGCGAAGGCGAAACGTGGAAGCCCGGTCTGGACTTCTACAACTCGGGCGGCAAAGAAGGCCAGGCGCTGATGCTCCAGCACTTCGCCGCTTCCCACAACGTGAAGCTCGTGGCCGTCTCGATCGGCGGCAACAACTTCAACTTCGCGAGCATCGTGCAGGACTGCGTCGAAGACTTCCTGTTCTCGCCGTCGTGGTGGCCCAACTACTGCAACGACGACTCGTCGGTGACGAGCAACTTCACCTCGAGCTACGTCTCGAAAGTGAAAAGCGAAGTCACGACCGCGATCAACAACGTCGCGCAGGCGATGACGAACGCGGGCTACAGCTCCTCGCAGTACACGATCCTCGTTCAGGACTACCCGTCGCCGATCCCGCTCGGGTCGGGCTTCCGCTACTCCCAGAGCGGCTACACCCGCCAGAGCACCGGCGGCTGCGGCTTCTGGAACGCGGACGCCAACTACGCCAACGAAAAAATGCTGCCGACGATCGACAGCACGGTGTTCGGCGCCGCGGTGGCCACGGGTCTCAGCAACGTCAAGACGCTCGAACTCGGCTCGGCGTTCAACGGCCGGCGGCTGTGCGAGAAAGGCGTGGGCCTGCTCGAGGAAGAGGGTCTGACCTCTTGGAAACAGGCGGGCGCGGTCGACAAGACCGAGTGGATCAACGAGATCAGGACGGTCTCGACGGTGTTCGGTCCCTACGAAATCCAAGAGAGCATTCACCCGAACTACTGGGGTCAGCTGGCGCTGCGGAACTGCCTCACGCAGGCGTACAACGGCGGAACGCCGAAAGGCGGCACGTGTACGATCTCCGCATCTGGACTGAACTCAGCGGGCGAGCCGAACATGTCCCTGCACTGATCTGCAGGCGGCGCCGGGGCGACGGGCGATGCCCGTCCCCGGCGCCCGGCCCGCGCGGTGGGCGGTCGCGTCTCGATGGCGCGGCCGCTCAACCGGGCGGGGGCTCGTGAGCGCCGAGGGGTCGCCGCCGGGGCGGCGCGCGCGTCTCGGGGCGGTGATGCGCGAAGGGGAGGAGCAGGTCACTCCCCTGGAGCTGTTCTTCGATCTCGTGTTCGTGCTCGCGCTGACGCAGTGCACGGCGTTGATGAGCCAGGAGGGCAGCTGGGAAGGGCTGCTGAAGGGCGTGCTCGTGCTGGGCATGCTGTGGTGGTCGTGGGTCGGCTACGCGTGGCTGACGAGCGTCGTCAACCCCGAGGAGGGGCTGGTGCGGATCGTCATGTTCGGGGCGATGGCCGCGTTCCTGATCGCGGCCCTGTGCGTGCCGGGAGCCTTCGGGGGCGACGCGCTGGCCTTCGCCGTCGCCTACGCGGTCGTCCGCGTGGCCCACATCCTGCTGTTCCTGCTCGCGAGCCGCGACGATCCGGAGCTGCGTCACTCGGTCGTGGGCCTCGCGCTCAGCACCGCGATCGGAGCGGGCCTGCTGCTGGTAGCAGCGTTCGCGAGCGCCGGCGCGCGGCCGGCGATCTGGGGGATCGCGCTGGTGCTCGACGTCGGCGGCCCGCTCGTGATCGAGCCGGCCGGGTGGCGGCTCGTCCCGCGCCACTTCGCCGAGCGCCACGGGGCGATCGTGATCATCGCCCTCGGCGAGTCGATCGTCGCGATCGGCGTGGGCGCGCACGAGCACGTCGACTGGGGGATCGTCGCCGCGGCGGTGCTGGCGCTCGTGCTGGCGGCGTGCCTGTGGTGGGCCTACTTCGACGTCGCCGCGATCGTCGCGGGCCGCTTCCTCGAGCGCGCCGAGCCGGGCCGGGAGCAGAACCGGATCGCGCGGGACTCGTACTCCTACCTGCACTTCCCGATGATCGCCGGCGTCGCGCTGCTCGCGGTCGGCCTCAAGCGGACGCTCGCGGACGTGCCCGGCGACCTGGGGATCGTCTCCTCGTTCGCCTTGCTTGGGGGAGCCGCTCTGTTCCTGCTCGCGCAGGTCGCGTTCCGGCTGCGGGTGATGCACACGATGGCCGTGCGCCGCCTGCTGACCGCGCTCGCGCTGCTCGCCGCGCTCGCGCTGCACGCCGAGATCTCCGCGCTGGCGCTGCTGGCGGTCGCGACGGGCCTGCTGGTCGCGATGATCGTCTACGAGGCCATCCGCTACGCCGAGGTCTGCGACCGGGTGCGCCACCGCTCACTCGAGCGAGCCTGAGCGCCCGGGGCTCAGCGCAGGGGCGCGGGCAGCGTGGCGTCCGCGGGGGCGAGCGCGGCCGTCTCGCGGCGGCCGGTGAGGGCGAAGGCGAGCGACTGGGTGAGAAGCGCGACCGATGTGGCGAGCGCGAAGCCGCCGGCGGTGCCGAGCGGGCGCAGCGACGTGGCGAGCGTGAAGAAGAACAGCGCGAAGGCCGCGAAGCCGGAGACCATCCCGCGCACGAGGCGGAGCATCTCGTCGACGCCGCGCTGGCCGTGGGTGAAGGTGGCGAGCACGGTCGCGATGATCGGGAACGGGGCGAGCAGCCCGCTGAGCTGCGGCCCGAGCCAGCCCGCGATGGCGGTCAGGGTGAGGACGAGCGTGAGCGCGCAGGCGGCTCGCAGGGGCAGGTCCCAGCCGGGCAACGGGTCGCCGGGCGGCCCGGGCGGGGCGGGGCGGGGGAGCAGCGCGAGGCCCCCGGCGATCGCGAGCGCGGCGAGGCCGAGGGCGAGGCCGTCGGCGATCGAGAAGGCGCTGAAGACGGCGGTGCAGACGGCGAAGGCGATCCAGCCGGCGAGCATGCAGGGCCCCCACGACAGGCGGCCGGCGAGGCGGCCGTAGACGACCGAGAAGGCGATCAGGGAGACCAGGCCGAGCAGCGTTCCGGCGGCCGCGCCGGCGGCGAACCCGGGTCCGTGGGCGAGCGCGTAGGCGAGCAGGATCGGTCCGGCGACGACGGGCAGCCCGGCGACGAGCCCGCCGATGCGAGGGCCGTACCGGCGCGCGGCGAGCGACGCGCCGACCACGAAGGACGGTGCGAGCAGCAGCTTGACGAGCAGTTGCGTCACCGCTTGATGATTGCGCACGAGTGGCCCGCGCGCGGGGGACCTGAGCCGGCGGGACCGTGCCGGCGGCGGTCGAGGGGTCGCCGCCGGCACGGTGGGGGCTAGAGGGAGCGCCCCCGTCGGCTCATTTTTTCGGGTGTTCTTTTTCCTTCAGCAGCTTCTTGTCGTACTTCGCGACCCACGTGGAGAGGGCCGTGTAGAAGTTGCCGTTGAGGATCGCGACGTTCTTGCCCTCCGCCGAGGGGAGCCCCGCGTCGAGGTTCACCGCGGCGGTGATCACCGGTTCGAGCAACCCGCTCCCGCAGCCGGTCGCGGCCGGGACCGGGAACGCGTTGTCGACCAGCGTGTTTTCGATGAAGGTCAGCAGCCGGCCGTGGTCGCGGCCTTCGTTTTTCCCGATTTTGCCGCTGATCGGTTCGGTGCCCGCGGGCGGTTTGGTGGTCCCGTCGGTGAGGTGCAGGACGATCGGGTTGGCGTCCGAGCCGATGTAGCAGTTTTCCCCGAGGATCGGGTTTTCCAGGTGCACCTTGACGGGCAGCTGGACGGCCGTGTCGTGGCCGAAGCCGAGGAAGACGGCGGTGATCAGCACGTCGCTCGGCGAGCCCGCGATTTCCGCGGTCGCGTTGACGGGGCCGCCGATGATTTCGGTCAGGCCGGTCAGCCCGCCGGGGATCGACTGCGAGGATTTCGACATCGCTTCGGCGCCGAAGCGCGGCGGGATCAGGGGCAGGGTTTCGGTGCCGAGATACGCGAGCCCGCCCTGGAGGACGACGGGCGTGGTGATCGGCACCTGCTTGGTGCCCATCTTGAATTCCCCGGACAGCGTTTCCCCGTAGGTGCAGCCTTTGGCGACTTCGATCGGGCAGTTGATGAACCGCGCGAAGTCGGCCTTGTTGAGCTTTTCCGCCGCGCCCGCGGGTATCGCCGCGGCGGCGAGGAGCGCGCAGGCCCCAACCAACGACGTCAGGAGCCTGCCGCGGCGGTGCCGCCTCAGATCGTGCCTCTTGCGCTTCATCCCTCGTGCCCCTCTCTCGTGTTCCTTCGGATCAAAATACGGGACGGCGGATCCGAAGACCCGCCGTCCCAGGGAAAAGGCTGACTCAGGAGCTCACGTGAGCGCCCACATCGCGCTCATTTTTTCGGGTGTTCTTTTTCCTTCAGCAGCTTCTTGTCGTACTTTTCGACCCAGTTCGAGAAGGTCGTGAACTGGTTGCCGGTCAGGATCGCCTTGCTTTCGCCGGCTTTGGCGGGAAGCCCGACGCCCTGGTTGACGATGGCGGTGATGACCGGTTCGAGCAGCGCGTTCGTGCCGCAGTTCTTCGCCGCCGGCACCGCGAACGTGTTGTCGACCAGCGTGTTGTCGATGAACGCGATCAGGCGGCCTTTGTCGCGGCCTTCGTTCTTCCCGATTTTGCCCGAGATCGGTTCCACGCCTTCCGGCGGGTTGGTCGTGCCGTCGGTGAGTTTCAGCACGATCGGTTCTTCGTCGGAGCCGATGTAGCAGTTGGGCCCGAGGTTTTCGTTTTCGAGGTGGACCTTGATCGGGAGTTCGACCGCGGTGTCGTGGCCGAAACCGAGGAACACGGCGGTCACGATCGGCGTTCCCGCGAGTTCGGCGGTCGCTTTGACTTCGCCGCCGATCGATTCGTTCAGCCCCGTCAGACCGCCCGGGATCGTCTGCGAGGTCTTCGACAGCTGTTCGGCGCCGAAGCGCGGCGGGATCATCGGCAGGGTGGTGGTGCCGATGTAGGCGAGGCCGCCCTGCAGGTACTGCGGGTTGACGATCGGCGTCTGCTTGTGCATCGACCCGAGCACGAATTCACCTTCGAGCGTTTCGCCGTACAGGCAGCCTTTGCCCAGGTTGATCGGGCAGTTGACGAATTTCGCGAATTCGGCCTTGTTGAGTTTGTTGAGCGGGTCCGGCGTGGCGCCGGCTGACGCCGCGAGGGCGCCGAGCGCAAGGCAGGCGCCGAGCAGCCCCGCCGCCAAACGGCGATTCGCCCGTGCCCCGATCGAGTGCGGTCTCATCTCTCCAGTCGTCTCCCTTGTCTAGGAACGGAGCCGTTCCCGGCCCCCTCTGCGTGCGTGTGGTCCTCTCCAGGCCCGTCAACGGCCGACCGGGAAGTCGAGGCAGAGCCTCTGCGAGCGCCACGGAGGAGGGGTGTGTCGCGACGCTCGCACAAGCTCTGTCTCGTCTGTCCCGAACTGCCCGGCCGGTCTGCCACTCCACGAAGCTGCCGCGGGCCACGTCATTCCCCGCCCCCGCAACTCCCAAATGGTCGATCCGGCCATTTGAGTGTCTGTTTCCCCGTCCAAACCAGTTTCAAACATAAAATCTGAAACTGTCAGGCCGTATTTCTGAACGGCGAGGGTAGCTAAGCACAGCTGTGCGTTCGTGTCAACCCCTCGGACACGCCGGGCATCCGATGACGGGGAGAAAGCCCGAGATCATTGGGCTTTGCCTGGTTTACACGGGTTGACCGGCCTGTCCTGATGGTGATCGACGGGGCCCCGGAAAAGCTCGCGGACCTCGATCGCGAACGTTGGCGGACGCGGCTGGCGTTCGCTATCTTCGGGCGGAGAGACATGCCCCAGCCAGCCCGCAGGGCCACGTCGAGGAGCGCCGCCGGGTCGCGCCGGGGCGTGGTCGTAAGCCGCAGCACGCCGCAGCGCGCGACGCAGCGCGAGCGGCTGATCGACGCGATCGTCGAGCTCGCGGGTCGCAACGGCTACCAGAGCCTGAGCATCGCGCAGATCAGCTCGCGCGCGGGCGTGTCGAGCGCGACCTTCTACGAGCAGTTCGCCGATCGAGAAGAGTGCCTGCTAGCCGCCTACAAGGACGTCACCGAGAGGACCCTCGCCCGGATGGCGAGCTCGCTGCGGGAGGGCGAGTGGGCGAGCGCGGCGCGGCCGGCCTTCACGGAGCTGCTGCGGACGCTGACCGACGATCCCGACGCGGGCCGCGTGATGTTCGTCGAGGCGCTCGCGGGGGGGCCGCGCCTGCGGGCGGAGCTGCGGGCGGTGCTCGACGGGATGGAGCAGAGCGCCGAAATGCTGCTCGAGAGCGCGCCGGAGGGGGGAGCGACGCTCGACATCCCGGGCCGGGCGCTGATCGGGGCGGTCAGGCACGTCGTCTCGCGCCACCTGCGAACCCACGCGGAGGACAAGCTGCCGGCGCTGACCGACGAGATCCTCGCCTGGATGGGCAGCTACGCGGTGCCGGCGGCCGAGGGTCGCTGGAGCACGAAACCGGGAGCGCTGCTCGCGCAGGCGCCCGTCGCCGAGCCGCCGGTCGCGCCGCCTGCCGAGCCGGAGCGCCTGCCGCGCGGGCGCCACGGCCTGTCGCCGGGCGCCGTCGCGCGCAACCAACGAGGCCGGATCCTCCAGGCGACCGCGGCGGTGACGATGGAGAAGGGCTACGCCAACACGACCGTCGCGGACATCGTCGCGGCGGCGGGCGTCGCCAAAGAGGCGTTCTACCGGCACTTCGCGGACCGCGAAGAGGTCTTCCTCGAGGCCCAGGACCATCCCTCCCGGCAGATCCTCGACACGCTCGTGACGGCGTACTTCTCGGCCGACGAGTGGCCCGAGCGGATCTGGCGCGGGCTCGGGACGCTGCTCGAGCTGATCGTCGCGAACCCCGTGATGGCCCATCTGCGCCTGGTCGAGTGCTACACGGCGGGGCCGACGGCCGTGCATCGGGCCGAGGAAGCGACCCGCTCGTTCACGATCTTCCTCGAGGAGGGCTACCGGCAGCGCCCGGAGGCGGCGGACCTGCCGCGGCTGTGGTCGCAGCTGATCGCCGGAGGGATCATCGAGATCGTCCAGCACGACGTCGCGACCGGCCGGACCGCGGAGCTGCCGCGGCGGCTTCCGCAGCTCGCCTATGTGGCGATCGCGCCCTTCCTCGGGTCGGCGGGCGCGATCGAGGCGATCGAAGCGCTGCGGGGCTGAGGCGGGCCGATTGTTGAGGCGAAGGCTCTCGCGTCGGCGAAGTCATTGTCGCGCTAAACCATCCGGGCAGACGGGCCACCAACTCGTGTAGCTCGGCCTAGGTCGTGCCCTGATCGTCGCATGGATGTGCCCGCTCCTCGACGGGGCGGTTCGATAGACGGGCGACAGAGCTAGAGGGGCCCGAACCCCCGACTTCCGCCATGCCATGGATAGCTTTGCTGCCGCAAAGGCCGCTAGATTTTCGCCGATGCGCCTTGAGCCCTCCGCACAATGACCGAACCTTCCCTGAGTTTCGAGACGACCCTAGGTCAGCTCTACCAAGGCGACGCCGTTACCTGGCTTCAGTCCTTACCCGCAGACTCGGTTGATCTCGTGGTCGCGGATCCTCCCTACGGTGGCAACGCCGTGCACTGGGACAAGTTCGCTTCTCTCGATGAATACGCCCAATGGTGTGATATCTGGATCGCGGAGTGTCATCGGGTACTCAAGCCGGACGGCACCGCCTTTATCTGCGGCTGGTCCGAGAACCTGGCGTACCTCAAGGTGCTAGGCGACAAGTACTTCCACGGCTGCCGGTGGTTGATTTGGTTCTACCGGAACAAGCAGGCCGCATGGAGGACGGACTGGGGTCGAGCACATGAGAGCATCCTCCACTTCCGTAAGGCAAAGAGCTTTGCTTTCAACCAAGATGCTGTTCGGGTGCCGTACAACGCGCACACCCAGCGCTATCCGCAGCACACCCAAGCAGCTTCATCCGTCTTCGGAGTCAAGAATGGGGGGAAGAGCGGTCACGTATGGCAACCGCATCCACTCGGCGCGAAGCCCAAGGACGTGTTCGAGATATCCATCCTGAACAACGGAATGTCTGAGAGCACCCCGCATCCCACTCAGAAGCCGGAGGAGTTGATTCGTCGCCTAGTACAGGCCTGTTCCGTGAAGGGCGACCTCGTCATTGATCCGTTCGGCGGCGCTGGAACTACTTTCGCGGTCTGCGAGAAGCTAGAGCGGCGTTGGGCTGGGACCGAGCTGGAGAAGGAGTACGTCGAGTTGATGAGGGCTCGCCTCGAAGAGATCGAACCGGATGAGGAGGCACACACGCGTTCCTACCGAGACGGGCTGAGCGCTTCGCTTGGCAACAAGGCATCTGTGCGATCAGGCAAACGCATAGCGTCATCGAAGGTCGAAGGTGATCGCGTCGATCAGGTTGAACTCATTGGGCTAGAAGACCTGAGTCCAGAGATCGCATAGCAGCAGGTCATCGAACGTCCGCAGGTATTTGCTCCACGGCTCGCGGTTGATGTGCGGAGGCGGATCTACGTAGTAAACACCTGTGAGGGGCCCGAATCGCTCCACGTAAGCCGCAAAGTTGCCAGCGACGAAGGTCCATCCGGTTTTCGTCGTCCCGGCTCGCTGGACATCGTTGTGGAACATGGCGATGACCTTGACCGGCTGGCCGGTCACAAAACGCAGCATCTCTTGGTCCAAGAATATCTTGGCGAAACGGTCCTTGCTCGACGTCTTCAGCGATACGACCACCTCGCTCGGGTCCAGCTGTTTGGGGGTCGACTTCACGATTCCCTTGGCGATCACAAGATCAACCTGGTTGGAGAACTTGGCTTCAGAACCAGCCGCTGTCTGGTACGTCAATCCGAAGGTGATGGGCTTGCATCCGATGCCGAGTGATGCAAGGAGGTGCTCCATCAACTCCTCGAACCGCATTCCGAAGTTCTTGCGCGATTGGTTGGCGGGGAGGAGACAATCCATCGCAAAGCCCTGGGCTTGGATTGTCGTATAGAGCGCGCGACTGATCGCGTTTGTGGCGCGCACTTCCGCGACGCGTGATGCGGTCATCGGTTCATGCTGTTCCGCAACCTCGCTGATCAATTCCTCAAATTCCGTCATGGCGGCCAGATAGTCGGCCGGATTTTCGATCAGCAGCGCCGGGTTGAGAGGACGGAGAGATACGTCCACGCCTCCTAGCTGCACAGTACGAAGGATCAGTCCGCTCTGTCCCACCGCGATGTCAGTGGACGTGAGCTGGGCGAGGAACTTCAGTGACGCGGCGGCACGGTCACGCGCCTCGGCCACGGAACCTAGGGGAGCGAGTAGCGCGTCGGCTAGGGCAACGGACATCGACGCAGCATATGGGCCCGCTCGGCCACTAGGGCTTTTGAGGTCACGGCACGACTCTCAACGGCTCGGGCGCTCCGGCGACACTCCAGGGGCCGTCGAAGTAGCCGCATCACGCAATAGCGGCTCCGAGGTGCCTCGGGGGGTTTCACGCCGACGCTGTCCCTAGATCAGCCCAGCAGGCAGTAGCAGGCCCTTTTGTGAAGTGGAGCTAGAGGGGCTCGAACCCTCGACCTCCGCCATGCCATGGCGGCGCTCTCCCAGCTGAGCTATAGCCCCGAGAGACTGAATGCTATCGCGCGCCGAGGAGCTCGCACGGCGTGCCGGCGGCGCTCGCCGCGGGCCCGGCGGGGTCAGCTGCGCGGGATGAACTCGGGCACGTCGAGGTCCTCGCCGGAGCCGCCCTCGTCGAAGCGTTCGGTCTCGCGCCCTCGTCCCGCTCCCCGGGGGGAGCCGCCAGGCCGATCGGACGGCGCGACCTGATCCAGCGACGCGGTGAGGCCGCCGTGGGCGAGGCGCACGTCGCGCAGTAGGCGCTCGGCGTTGTTGCGCAGCGAGACGGAGAGGTCGCGGAGGTTGCGGGCCATCTCGGTGCCGTCGGCGAGCACCTCGTTGGAGACGGCGTGGGCGTCGGAGGTGATGTCGCGCGCCTCCGCGCGGGCCTGGGCCTTGATCTCGCGGGCCTGGACCTCCGCCTCCTCGAGCAGGCGGGCCAGCTCCTCGCGGCGGGCGAGCAGCAGGCGCTCGGTCTGCTCGCGCGTCTCGGCGGCGATCCGCTCGGACTCCGTGCGGGCCGCCTCGAGCATTTTCGCGGCCTCCTTCTCGGCTTTCGCGCGCGCCTTTTCGGACTCCGCCGCGGCCGCGAGGCGCTGCTGTTCGGCCGTCGCCCGCGCCTCGCCGAGGACCCGCTCGGCCTCCTGCTGGGCTTCGGCGAGCCGCTCGGCGGCCTGGTCGCGGGCCGTCTCCGCCTCCGCGCTGAGTCGCGTGGCGGTCGCGCTCGCCTCGGCTTTCGTCGCCTCGGCCTCCGCGCGCGCCTTGCTCAGCGTCCGCTCGGCGTCCTCGCGGGCGCCCGCGAGGATCTCCTCCGCCTCCTCCTCGGCGGCCGCGACCCGGATCTCGGCGGCGCGGTCCGCCTCCTCGATCCGCTCGCGGGTGCGCCGCTCGGCGGTCTCGCGCAGGTCCCGGGCGGCGGTTTCGGCGGCCGCGACGATGCTTGCCACCCGGCCCGGCGCAGAGGCGAGCGAGTCGGGCTGGAAGTCTTCGGCCCCCGGCGGGGCGGTGAAGCTCGGGTCCTCCACGAACGCATCGTATTCCCCGTGCCCGAACGGTGCCGCCGGGGTCTCTGGATCGTGTTGCAGGGACCTCGAGAGGCGGCTGGAGCGCTCCAAGGCGATGGCAGGAAAGGTGGGAGATCTGTCCTTGCGGACAGCGGCAGGGTGCGCCAAGATCGCACCGTGGGAGCGAACGGAAAGCCGAGGAGAATCGCGATCCTCCTCTATCCCGGAGTGCAGAGCCTCGACGTGACGGGGCCGCTCGAGGTCTTCTCGGCGGCCCGCGCCGCACTCACGGCGCGCGGGGCCGAGGACGGGGGATACGAGGTCGTGACGATCGCCCGCTCGCGCGAGCCCGTGCGCAGCTCGAGCGGCCTGCGGCTCGTCCCCGACGGCCCGCTGCCGCGCGGCGGGGGCGGGATCGACACGCTGATCGTGCCCGGCGGCAGCGGTCGCGAGCTCGCGGCCAGCGACGAGACGCTGATCCGCTGGCTCGCCCAAGCTCCCCGCTCTTGCCGTCGCGTCGCGGCGGTCTGCACGGGATCGTTCCTGCTGGCGGCCGCGGGCCTGCTCGACGGACGCCGCGCGACCACCCACTGGGCCTACGCTCGGCGGCTGGCGGAGGAGTACCCGGCGGTGGCGGTCGACCCCGACCCGATCTTCGTACGCGACGGCGCCCTCTGGACCTCGGCGGGAGTGACGGCCGGGATGGACCTCGCCCTGGCGATGGTCGAGGAGGACCTCGATCGCGAGATCGCGCTGCTGATCGCCCGCCACCTCGTGATGTTCCTGCGCCGTCCCGCCAACCAATCCCAGTTCAGCGCCACGCTTCACGCCCAGCTGCCGAGCGCCGAGCCGCTGCGGGAGATACAGCGGCTCGTGCTCGAGGACGTCGCGGGCGAGCACACCGTCGAGGCGATGGCCGCTCGCGTGCACATGAGCCAGCGCAACTTCGCGCGGGCGTTCCGCGCCCAGACCGGCGTGACGCCCGCCCGCTACGTCGAGAGCGTCCGTCTGGAGGCGGCGCGTCGCCGCCTGGAGGAGACCGCCGAGCCCGTCTCGTCGGTCGCCCGCGCGTGCGGGTTCGGGACGGCCGAGACGATGCGGCGGAGCTTCCTGCGCGCTCTGAAGGTCGGCCCGTCGGAGTACCGCCGCCGCTTTCGCGGCCCCGCGACGGGCGAGCACGAGGCGATCGCCCCGCAAGCCGCATGAACGCCACGACAAAGGAGACCAAGGTGAACACCGCGATCCTGCTGTATGACCGCTTCACCGCACTCGACGCGATCGGCCCCTACGAGGTCCTCAGCAGGCTCCCCGGCGGGCGCGTCACGTTCCTCGCCGCCGAGGCCGGCCCGGTGCGGACCGACAACGGGATGCTGACCGTCACGGCCGAGTGCGCGCTGGCCGACGCGGAGCCGCCGGAGATCGTGCTCGTGCCCGGCGGCCCGGGCGAGGTCGCGGCGCGCGCGGGGGAGGAGATGCTGGGGTGGCTGCGCGAGGCCGACCGGACGAGCACCTGGACGACGTCCGTCTGCACCGGCTCGCTCGTGCTCGCCGCCGCGGGGCTGCTCGACGGGCGCCGCGCGACGAGCCACTGGCTGGCGATGGACACGCTCGGCCGGCTCGGCGCGACGCCCGTGTCCGAGCGGGTCGTCTTCGACGGCAAGGTCGTGACGGCGGCCGGCGTCTCGGCCGGGATCGACATGGCGCTGACCCTCGCCGAGCGGATCGCGGGCCGGGAGATCGCCGAGGCGATCCAGCTCGGGATCGAGTACGACCCGCAGCCGCCGTTCGACGCGGGCTCGCCCGAGAAGGCCCCCGCGCGCGTGCGCGAGATGCTCGAAGGGGCGAGCCGCTTCCGCGAGCCGGCCGCCGGATAGCGCCGGGCGGCGGCGGGGCCGCCACGCAGGGCCGTTCTCGCTCATGGCCCCGATAACCTGCTCACCCGATGAGCGAGCAGCGCTACGAACCGCAGGAGATCGAGCCGCGCTGGCAGGCCCTGTGGGCCGAGGAGCGCACCTGGGAGGTCGCGAACCTCGACGAGGAGGAGAGCGCGGGGGAACCGCTCGCGAACGTCCGCGGCGGCGCCGAGCACCCCGCCGCCTACGTCCTCGAGATGCTCCCCTACCCGAGCGGGGAGCCGCACATCGGCCACCTGAAGTGCTACGCGCTGGGCGACGCGATCGCCCACTTCCAGCGCCGGCTCGGGCAGCGGGTGCTGCATCCGATGGGCTACGACTCCTTCGGCCTGCCCGCCGAGAACCACGCGATCCGCACCGGGGTCCACCCGCGCGTCTCGATCGCCGAATCGATCGCCTCCTTCCAGCGCCAGTTCCGCTCCTGGGGGATCTCGATCGACTGGTCGCGCGAGCTGTCTACCTCCGAACCATCCTATTACCGCTGGACCCAGTGGATCTTCCTAGAGCTGTTCAGGGCGGGTCTCGCCTACCGGCGCGAGGCGGCGGTGAAGTGGTGCCCGAACGACCAGACGGTGCTGGCCAACGAGCAGGTCGACGCGGAGGGCCACTGCGAGCGCTGCGGCGCGCTCGTCGAGGTGCGCCAGCTCGAGCAGTGGTTCCTGCGCATCACCGACTACGCCGAGCGCCTGCTCGGCGACCTCGACGGGATCGACTGGCCCGAGCACGTCAAGACGATGCAGCGCAACTGGATAGGCCGCAGCGAGGGCGCCGAGGTGACGTTCCGCTGCGAGGATTTCGATCCCGCCCACCCCGTCGACTACCCCGTCTTCACGACCCGCCCGGACACGCTGTTCGGGGCGACGTTCTTCGTGATGGCGCCCGAGCATCCCGACGTGCTGCGGCTCGCCGCCGGCACCGAGCACGAGCAGGCCGCCCGCGATTACGTCAACCGGGCGCTCAACGAGACCAACGAGGAACGCGGCAACGCCGAGAGGACCAAGACCGGGGTGCCGCTCGGACGGACCGTCACCAATCCCGTCAACGGCGAGCGGATCCCGATGTACGTGGCCGACTACGTGCTGATGGAGTACGGCACCGGGGCGATCATGGCGGTGCCCGGCCACGACGAGCGCGACTACGACTTCGCACGCACGTTCGGACTGCCGATCAAGCGGGTGATCGCGGCGCCGGAGGGACAGGACGGCGATCTCCCGTACGCCGGCGACGGCACGCTCGTCAACTCCCACGCCGAGTTCGACGGGCTCGGCAACCGCGAGGCGCTCGCGGCGATCGTCGCGTGGCTCGACCGCGAGGGCAAGGGCCACGCCTCGGTCAACTACCGCCTGCGCGACTGGCTCGTCTCGCGGCAGCGCTACTGGGGCTGCCCGATCCCGATCGTCTACTGCGAGCGCTGCGGGATGGTGCCCGTGCCGGAGGAGGACCTGCCGGTCGAGCTGCCCGACATCGACGACTACCAGCCGAAGGGCCGCTCGCCGCTGGCCGCCGCCGAGGAGTGGGTCAGGACCACCTGCCCGAGCTGCGACGGGCCCGCGCGGCGGGAGACCGACACGATGGACACGTTCGTCGACTCCTCCTGGTACTTCCTGCGCTACTGCGACGCGCGCAACTCCGAAGCCGCCTGGGACCCCGCCGCGCTGCGCGAGTGGATGCCCGTCGACCAGTACATCGGGGGCGTCGAGCACGCGATCCTGCACCTGCTCTACGCGCGCTTCTTCTGCAAGGCCCTGGCCGACCTCGGCCACCTCGACTTTCAGGAGCCCTTCCAGGCGCTCTTCACGCAGGGGATGGTCACGAAGGACGGCTCGAAGATGAGCAAGTCCAAGGGCAACGTCGTCTCGCCCGCGTCGATCGTGGAGCGGGTCGGGGCGGACACGGCCCGCTGCTACATCCTGTTCGTCGGCCCGCCCGACCAGGACGCCGACTGGTCGGACGAGGGCGTCGAGGGCGTGCACCGCTTCCTCGGCCGGCTCTGGCGCCTGGCCGCCGAGACGGCCGAGCGCGCGGGCGGCCCTTCGCCGGAGCTCGACTCGCCGGACTTCGCCGAGGGCGACGAGCTCGTCCTGGTGCGCAAGGCCCACTGGGCGATCGACAAGGTCTCGGGGGATCTGCGGCGGTTCGCGTTCAACACCGCGATCGCCGCCGTGATGGAGCTGCTCAACGAGTGCTCGCGCCTGCGCGAGAGCGTCTCGATCGAGAGCATGCGCTTCGCGCTCGGCACCGCCGCCTCGCTGCTGTTCCCGTTCGCGCCCCACACGAGCGCCGACATCTACGACCGGCTGACCGGCGAGCGGGTCTGGGAGCAGCCGTGGCCGGAAGCCGAGGAGTCGATGCTCGAGAGCGACGAATACGAGCTCGTCTGCCAGGTCAACGGCAAGGTCCGCGACCGCGTCCAGGCGGGCGCCGACGCCACCCCCGAGCAGCTCAAGGAGCTCTGCCGGGCCGCCCCGAACGTGATCGCGCACCTCGACGGCAAGGAGCTCGTCAAGGAGATCGTCGTGCCCGGGAAGCTCGTCAACCTGGTCGTGCGCTAGGCGCGCCGTGGCCGAGCTGAAGCCCGCCTATCTGATCCACGGCGACGACCACGGCGCGGTCGCCGAGCGCAGGGCCGGGCTTCGCGCGCTGGCCGAGCGCGGAGAGGGAGGCGCGGCCGGCGCGGAGGTGCTCGAGGGGGAGGACGCGACGCCGGCGGGCGCGGCCGCGGCGCTCGCGGCGATGACGCTCGCGGTCGGGCGGCGGGTGATCGTCGTCGAAGGCGCCGAGCGCTGGCGCCAGGCGGACGTGGAAGCTCACCTCGCGCCCGCGCTCGCGCAGATGCCGCCCGACACGACGCTCGCCGTGTTCGCCCGCGAGGAGGCCCGCGCGAAGGCGCCGGCGGCGCTGCACGACGCGGTCAAGAAGGCGGGCGGCCAGATCGTCGCGCAGATGACCGTCAAGCCGTGGGAGCTCCCGAAGTGGGCGCGCGAGCAGGCGGCCAAGCTCGGCCTGACGCTCGACCCGGCCGCGGCGAAAGCGCTCGTCGCCCAGGTCGGCGAGCGTCAGCAGCGTCTGCTGCGCGAGCTCGAGAAGCTGGCGCTCGAAGGGGAGGGGCCGCGCGCGGTCGGCGCGGAGGAGATCGAGCGCCGCTCGGCGCACTCCGCGGAGTGGCGCGCGTACGCCCTCGCGGACGCGCTGGTCGCCGGCGACGGCGCCGCGGTCACCGTCACCTACCTGCGGCTGCGGGAGCAGGGCGAGCGGCTGTCGGGCCTCACCTACCTGATCGCCTCGCGCCTGCGGGAATCGCTCGCGATCTCGCTGCGCCTCGCCGCGGGCGAGTCTGCCGCGGAGGTCAAGCGGGGCCTGCGCATGCCCTCGCGCGCGGCCGACCGTCTGATCGCGGACGTCTCGCGCGCGGATCCCGAGCGCTTCCGCCGCGCGCTCGCGACGATGGCCAAGCTCGAGCTCGACTCGCGCGGCGGCGCGCTGCTCAGCGCCGAGCGCGGGCCGATGGCGAACCTTGGCGAGGACACGATCGCGCAGCGGGCGTTCGAGGAGATCTGCGCCTAGGGCGATGCTGAGCGTCCTTCGACTGGTGCCGGCAATCGTGGTGGCGCTCGCCTGGGCCGTCCCGGCCTCTGGTCTTCAGCTCACGCCGAGACCGTTCAACGCGTCCCTCTCGCCGCCGATCTACGCAGGCGAGGCGGGGTGGTGCCTGTCGGTCCGAAGTGGCGACGGCGGCTCGTGGTCTTGTCCCGTGCTCGCAACGGAGGGGAGGCCGATCTTCGACGAAGAGTGGGGAGGCTCCGGCCCGCCCTCCGAAGTCGAAGCGTTCGCCCTGACGACGGCGGAAGTCCCTGAGGTCTCCCTGCTCGGCGGCCCGCCTGTCCCGACCGTGGCTGAGCCCTCGCTGCCCTATGGCTTTCGCGGCGTGGCGATGAACGGGCCGGGAACGCTCCGAGATCTACTCGCCGGTGGGCCGCGGCTGTTTCGCGCTCTCGGTTCCGACGGTGCTCCGCTGACGACGCTCGGCACTCCCCGCGTACCTGCGGCGTACACGCTCGCGACAGCCTCCTCGGGCTCCGGTGTCGTTCCCGTCTCCGCACCCTGCGCGCTGTCGAGTCTCCACGTGCCCGGGTTCGCCTTCAGGGGCGTCGAGTACGTGCCGCGACTGCGGCCGCTGATGAACCTGATCGGGCGGCCGTTCCTGGCCTGCGCGACCGCCTTCTACCGGCGCGGGAGCTTCGGTGTGTTCGCCGCGATCGTGCTCGACGCGGACCGGCCGGGTCGCCCACCCGCCGGGTTGACCGAAGCGAAACCGGTCGCAGGGCATCCCGGGGTCGTACGCGAGCCGGGCGCGCTGCGGATCGTAGGCAGGCGCATCCCCGGCGGGTGGCTGCTCGTGGAAGGCGGGAACTCGCAAGCCGAGCGCCTGGCGCTGCTCGGGTCGGTAAGAGGCAGCGTCCGAGCCCGCGCGGGCTGAGCGTCCAAAAGGACGCGTTTCAGATGGGCCGGATCAGGAGCCGGCGACGATGCGAGCCGCGCGGGACTTCTTGCGGGCGCCGGTGTTGCGGTGCAGCGCGCCGCGCTTGACGGCCTTGTCGATCGTCGAGACTAGCTCGCGGTGGGTGACCGCGGCCGCGTCGGTCTCGCCGGCCTCCTGCTGCTCGGCCAGACGCCGGAAGTGCGTCTTGATCGCGGAGGTGTAGCGGCGGTTCTCGAGGCGCTCGCGCTCGGTCCGCAGGATCCGCTTCTTCTGTGAGTGGATGTTCGCCATCTGTCGATTCCCGCAGGCCGCCCGAGTACGTCCCGGGCGCGCCGCGGAGCGCCGTACTATAGCGGCCTTGACCGTCGGCGCCGACGTCCCAGCCGAGGAGGCGGCCGCACCCCCGGTCGCGGGAAGCGGCCGCGTCGCTCGCAACACCGCGATCTTCTCGATCGGCACGGGAATCTCGCGCATCGTCGGCCTGCTGCGCGAAATCGTCTTCGCCAAATACTTCGGCACGAGCGGGCGCGCCTCCGCTTACACGATCGCCTCGCTCGTCCCGAACCTGATCGCGAACCTGTTCGCCCAGTCGGCCCTCTCGGCGGCGTTCGTCCCCGTCTTCACCGAACTGCTGGCGCGCAAGCGTCGCGCGGAGGCGCTGCGCCTCGCCTCGACGCTGTTCTGGATCCTGTTGATCGGTCTCGGCGCGATCACCGCCGTGTTCATCCTCGCGGCGGGGCTGATCATGCCCGTGTTCATCGGGCCGAAGTTCGGTCACGGCCTGAACGTGCTGACGATCGGCCTCTCGCAGGTGTTGTTCCCGGTGATCCTGCTGCTCGGGCTGAACGGGCTGCTCGTGGGGATCCTGCAGTCCTACGACCACTTCACGATCCCCGCGATCTCGCCGGCGATCTGGAACGCCGTGATCATCGTTCTGCTGGTCGTGCTCGCGCCGCACTTCCAAGGCAACAACGAGGTCTACGCGTACGCGATCGGGATCCTCGCCGCCACCGTCGTGCAGCTGCTGATGGCGTTCGCGGCGCTCGCCCGGATCGACTTCCGTCTCAGCGTCAGGATCGACTGGCACGACCCCCGCATCAAGCAGGTCTTCATGCTGATGCTGCCGGTCACGATCGGCCTCGGCATCGTCAACCTCGACCAGCTGATCAACTCGGCCTTCGGGAGCCTCGTCTCCGAACAGGCACCGCGGGCGATCGACAACGCCTTCCGCGTCTACATGCTCCCGCAGGGCATGTTCAGCGTCGCGGTCGCCACCGTCCTGTTCCCGACGCTGAGCCGGATGGCGGCGAGCCGCGACGCCGACGCGATGCGAAAGGCCGTCGGCAACGGCATGCGCCAGATAAACCTGCTGCTGATCCCGGCGGCGGCGTTCATGCTGGTGCTGCCCAGCCCGATCGTCCGGCTCCTGTTCCAGCGCGGCCACTTCAACCCGGAATCGACGCACTTGGTCTCGATCGCGCTGTTCTGGTTCGCCTTCAGCCTCCCGTTCGGAGGGCTCAACCTGCTGCTGACGAGAACGTTCTTCGCCGTCCAGCGGCCGTGGATCCCCACGCGGCTGGCCGCGATGAACATCGTGGTCGACGTGATCGTCTCGATCGGCCTCTACAAGCCGTTCGGGATCGCCGGGCTCGTGATCGGCACCGTCGCGGCGAACGTCGTGATGACGTGGCTACAGCTCGTCCGCCTCAGGGAGGGGCTGAATGGACGGCTGGAAGGCGCCCAGACGACGATGATCACCGCCCGGATCGCGGTCGCCTCGGCGCTGCTGGCGGGCGTGTCGTGGGTCGTCTGGTACCTGCTCGACGCGCTCCTGGGGCGCTCGCTCCCCGCCGAGATCGTGAGCGTGGGCGCCGCGGGGCTCGCCGGGGTGGCGGTCTACGGGCGGGCGGTGCTCGCGATGCGCGTCCCCGAGGCCCACCAGGTCGGCAACCTGATCCGCGCGCGCCTCGGACGCTGAGCCTCGCAGAGCCGACCGGGCTCGGCGTTAGCTTGGCGCGCGTCAACTACAAGGAGGCGCCGTGAGCAGGCTGATCGGACACATGCGGGGCAACGCCATCGCCTACCTCGCGCTCTTCATCGCGCTCGGCGGCACCGGCTACGCGGCGATGCGGCTGCCGAAGAACAGCGTCGGGACGGCACAGCTGAAGAACGGCGCTGTCACGGCAGCGAAGGTCAAGTCGCATTCCTTGCTCGGCTCGGACTTCAAGGTGGGCCAGCTGCCGTCGGGCGCGACGGGGCCGGCGGGCGCTCAGGGCCCCAAGGGCGACACCGGCGCACCCGGATCGGCGCTCGCCTACGCGCACGTCGTCGTGAAAGGGGGGACCGCTACGGTCGACCCGACGCGCTCCTCGAACGTCGTGCAGGCGAACGTCAGCCACCCGGCGACCGGCGTCTTCTGCTTTTCCGGCATGCCCTTCACGCCGCACAACGCGGTCGCCTCGATCGACGCGGCAGCCAGCATCGAACCGCTGATCGCCTCGGTCGGGCTCCCGCCCGACGAAGCCGTCCTTGCGGCCTGCGGGAGCCCGGTGCAGGCCGTCGTGGCGACGCTGAACCTCAACAAAAAATCCAACGAAGACGTCAGCTTCTACGTCGAGCTCAACTGACGGCGCATCGGGGGCTGGAGCGCGGGCGAAGAAGTCCGCGCCAGAGGCCGGGTGGACCGAAGTCCACCCGGCTTGCCGCCGACATAGATCGCCGCTTACTACATACGTCCCAGGACTGTGTGTTTCGCCTGGGCGGCTTAACACTCTCGACACCTGGACAGGCCGCCGGCCCGAAGACCGGCGCGTAGCCGCGGTTGGATGCTCCCTCGTCGAGTTGGCGATCCGCCGAGCCATTAACGCTAGCGCCTCCCGCTCTACCCTTGGGTCTCGATGGACGTGACCTCATACGCGCAGATCGAGGCCTTCACGACGCTCGACGGCTCGGAGATCCGCGAGTGGGCCGGGCCGGTCTCCGCTCCGGCGCGCAACCAGAGCCTCGCCGAGGCGACGATCCCGCCGGGGGGAGCGACGACCGCTCATTACCACCGCACGATCGAGGAGCTGTATCTGGTCACCGCAGGCCGCGGACGGCTCGTGATCGACGGCGAGCGCGCGCGATCTCGAGCTCGGTGACTGCGCGCTGATCCCGCCCGGCGCGGTCCACAAGATCTCGAACGTCGGCGAGGGCCCGCTGCGGATCCTGTGCGCCTGCGCGCCCGCCTACTCCGACGAGGACACCGTTCTGACCGAGTGATCGACGGGGGCGCCTTGATCGGGGGCCGCGAGCCGCGAGAGATCACGATCGCCGTCCCGGGGCTCGCCGCGAAGCCGATCCTCGACATGCTCGTGACCGTCTCCGACGTCGAGGACGACGCGCTGCTCGAGCCGCTGCAGGCGGCCGGCTACGAGCTCCGGGTGCGCGAGCCCGGCCACCGAATGTTCCGCACGCCGGCGCGCGACGTTCACGTCCACCTGTGGGGCGCCGGGGACGCCGAGGTCGCGCGGATACTGGGCTTCAGGGACCGCCTGCGCAGCTCGCGGGCCGACCGCGAGGAGTACGAGCGCCTGAAGCGCGAGCTCGCCTCGCGCGAGTGGGAGGACATGAACGCCTACGCCGATGCGAAGGGCCCGCTGATCGAGGCGATCCTCGCGCGCGCGGGGGGCTGAGGGGCGCCTCGGTGCGCTCCCGATTCACCATCTATCGTGCTGCTGGCCCATGGACCAGGCACACATCCGCAACTTCTCGATCATCGCCCACATCGACCACGGCAAGTCGACGCTGGCCGATCGCATCCTCGAGCTGACCCACACCGTCTCCGCGCGCGAGATGCGCGCACAGGTGCTCGACTCGATGGACCTCGAGCGCGAGCGGGGGATCACGATCAAGGCGCAGGCGGTGCGGGTCTTCTTCACCGCGCGCGACGGCGAGACCTACCAGCTGCACCTGATCGACACGCCCGGCCACGTCGACTTCACCTACGAGGTGTCCCGCTCGCTGGCCGCCTGCGAGGGGGCGCTGCTCGTCGTCGACGCCTCGCAGGGCGTCGAGGCCCAGACCGTCGCCAACACCTACCTGGCCGTGGAGTCGGGTCTCGAGCTGATCCCGTGCCTGAACAAGATCGACCTCCCCGGCGCCGAGCCCGAGCGGGTCGCGGGCGAAGTCTCCGAGCTGATCGGCGAGGACCCCGACTCGATCCTGAAGATCAGCGGCAAGACCGGGGAAGGGGTCGCCGAGGTGCTGGAGGAGCTCGTCGCCCGTGTCCCGCCGCCGCAGGGCGATCCCGACGGGCCCCCGCGGGCGCTGATCTTCGACTCCGAGTTCGACCAGTACCGCGGCGTGATCGCCTACATCCGGGTCGTCGACGGGGTCTTCAAGAAGGGCGACGCGATCCGGGCGATGGCGACCGAGACCGAGGCGGACATCGACGACATCGGCTTCTTCAGCCCGCAGATGATGCCGACCGACCAGCTCGCGGCCGGCGAGGTCGGCTACCTGATCACGGGCCTGAAGGACGTGACGCTGCTGCGCGTCGGCGACACGCTGACCACCCGCGCGCGCACCGGCGCGCCCAGGCTGGCGGAGGCGAAGGAGGCGCTGCCCGGCTACCGCGAGGTCAAGCCGATGGTCTTCTGCGGGCTGTTCCCGATCGACTCCGACGACTACCCCGACCTGCGCGACGCCCTCGAGAAGCTCGTCCTCAACGACGCGGCGCTCTCGTGGGAGCCGGAGACCTCCGACGCGCTCGGCTTCGGCTTCCGCTGCGGCTTCCTCGGCCTGTTGCACATGGACATCGTGCGCGAGCGACTGGAGCGCGAGTACGACCTCGAGCTGCTCGCGACGATGCCGTCGGTCGAGTTCGACGTGACGCTCACCGACGGCACGGAGCTCGAGGTCCACAACCCCTCTGACATGCCCGACCCCGGGACGATCGCGGAGATCCGCGAGCCGTTCATCTCCGCCTCGATCATCGCCCCCAAAGAGTTCGTCGGGGCCGTGATGGAGCTGTGTCAGGAACGCCGCGGCGAGCACACCGGGATGCACTACCTCTCGCCCGAGCGCGTCCAGCTCAACTACCAGCTGCCGCTCGCCGAAATCGTGCTCGACTTCTTCGACCAGCTGAAGTCGCGGACGAAAGGCTACGCGTCGCTCGACTACGAGATCTCCGGGATGAAGCCCTCGGATCTCGTCAAGCTCGACGTGCTGCTCGCCGGCGACACGGTCGACGCGCTGTCGATGGTCGTGCACCGCGAGAAGGCCTACGAGGTCGGTCGCACGCTGACCGAAAAGCTCCGCAAACGGATCCCCCGCCAGCAGTACGACGTCCCGATCCAGGCCGCGATCGGCTCGCACGTGATCGCCCGCGAGACCGTCAAGGCGTTCCGCAAGGACGTGATCTCCGGCTGCTACGGCGGCGACATCACGCGCAAGAAAAAGCTCCTCGCCAAACAGAAGGAGGGCAAGAAGCGGATGAAGCAGGTGGGCCGCGTCGAGGTCCCCCAGGAGGCGTTCCTCGCGGTCTTGGAGCTGGGAGAGGAATAAAAGGGGGGTGTCACGGGAAGCAGAGTCCGTCGCGCGTGGCGCCCAGGGCGACCGAGCGGGGCCGGTCCGGCTCCTGTTCGTCTGCCTCGGCAACATCTGCCGCTCGCCGACCGCCGAGGGGGTGATGCGCTCGCTCGTCGCCGAGGCGGGCATGAGCGAGCAGATCGAGATCGACTCGGCCGGCACCGGCGGCTGGCACGTCGGCAGCGCCCCCGACGAGCGCGCGACCGCCGCCGCGGCCGCGGAGGGCGTCACGCTCGAGGGGCTCGCCCGGAGGGTCGAGCCGGCGGACTTCGAGCGCTTCGACCTGATCCTCGCGATGGATGGCGCGAACCTGCGCGACCTGCGCGCGCTCGCGGGCTCCGCCGAGGCTCGCGAGAAGGTGCGTCTGCTGCGCGAGTTCGACCCGGACCGTGCAGACGCGGTCCCGGGCGAGCTGGACGTCCCCGATCCGTACTACGGCGGCGAGGACGGCTTCGGGACGGTCTTCGCGATGGTTCGCGCGGCCTGCGCGGGCCTGCTCGCCGAGATCCGCGCCGGCCGCTTGCTGTGACGCTCCCGCCAGGCGCTCGCGGCGCCCGGCCCGTCGGGGGCGGGGACATCAACGAGGCCTACCGCGTGACGCTCGCTGACGGCCGTGCCGCGTTCGTCAAGACGCGGGCCGCGACGATCCCGGGCGAGTACGCCGCCGAGGCCGCGGGCCTGCGCTGGCTCGCCGAGCCCGGCTTCGTGCGCACGCCCGCCGTGCTCGAGCAGGACGAGGCCTACCTGGCGCTCGAGTGGGTCGAGCGCGGGGCGCTGTCCGAGGAAGGCGCGGAGGAGCTTGGGCGGGACCTCGCGCACACCCACCTCGCCGGCGCCGAGCGGTTCGGCGCGCCGCCCGGCGTGCCGGAGGAGACCGGCTTCGGCTCGCTGCGGCTGCCCAACGGCCCGGCGGCTGACTGGCCCTCCTTCTACGCCGAGCAGCGCCTGCAGCCGCTGCTCGCGAAGGCCCGCGAGCGCGGCGCGATCTCAGCGGCCGGGGCCGGGGCGGTCGAGCGGGTCTGCGAGCGGCTGGACGAGCTGTGCGGGCCGCCGGAGGCGCCCTCGCGGCTGCACGGGGACCTCTGGTCGGGCAACGTGATGGCCGGGGCCGACGGGCGGGCTTGGCTGATCGACCCCTCCTGCTACGGCGGGCACAGGGAGGTCGACCTGGTGATGCTGAGGCTCTTCGGGGCGCCGTCGAACCGGATCTTCGACGCCTACGAGGAGGCGGCGCCGCTCGCCGCCGGGTGGCGGGAGCGGATCGAGCTCTACCAGCTCGCGCCGCTGCTGGTCCACGCGGTCCTGTTCGGCGGCTCCTACGGATCCGCAGCTGAGCGGGCGGCCGCGCGTTACGCGTGAGCAACAACGCGCTCGCGCGAGCCGATCGACCGTCGAACCTGCGTGAGCGTCTCGAGGGTCGCGGCAGCGCGCTCGCGCGAGCCGATAGACCGTCGCACCTGCGTGAGCGCTCGAGGGTCGCCGGCAGCGGAGTCGCCGTCGATCTCGCGCACCGAGCAGACGGGATCCGAGCGATAGTCTCGCGCGAAAGATGACCGTCAACCTCCACAGCGACACGCAGACCAAGCCGACGCCCGCGATGCGCGCGGCAATGGCTGCGGCGGAGGTGGGCGACGAGCAGCGTGGGCAGGATCCGACGACGGCCGAGCTCGAGCGTCGCGTCGCGGAGCTGCTCGGCCACGAGGCGGCGGTGTTCCTGCCGAGCGGCACGATGTGCAACGCGATCGCGATGCGCCTGCACATCGGCCCCGGCGGGGATCAGGTGCTGCTCGACTGCGCGGCGCACCCGATCGTCGCCGAGGCCGGCGGGCCGGCCGCGCTGAGCGGGGCGACGCTCACGCCGCTGTACGGCGAGCGCGGGGTCTTCACCGCCGGGCAGCTGCAGGAAGCGCTGCAGGTGGACGGCGACCGCTACGCGCCGCGATCGCGCCTCGTCTCAGTCGAGCAGACGACGAACATCGGCGGCGGGCGGGTCTGGTCGCCCCAGCAGATCGAGGAGGTGCTCGCGGTCGCCCGCCGCCACGGCCTGCGCACGCACCTCGACGGCGCCCGGCTGATGAACGCGGTCGTCGCCTCGGGCGTGCCCGCTTCCGATTACGCGGGCGGCTTCGACACGGCCTGGATCGACTTCTCCAAGGGGCTCGGCGCGCCCGTCGGCGCCGTGCTCGCCGCCTCGCGCGAGCTGATCGACGAGGCCTGGCGCTACAAGCAGATGATGGGCGGCGCGATGCGCCAGTCGGGGATCCTCGCGGCCGGGTGCCTGCACGCGCTCGACCATCACGTCGAGCGGCTGGCCGAGGATCACGAGAACGCCCGCGCGCTCGCCGCGGGGCTCGCCGAGCTCCCGGGCGTCGGGATCGACCCCGAGACGGTCGAGACGAACATCGTCATCTTCGAGGTGGACGACGCGCCGCTGTTCGTCGAGCGCCTCGCCGGCGAGGTCGACGTGCTGCCCCTCGGCCCGCGGATGGTGCGGGCCGTCACGCACCTCGACGTCGACCGCGCGCAGATCGAGCGGGCGCTCGAGGCTTTCGCAGCAGCGGCCCGGCCGTAGCGACGGTCAGCCTGGTCCCGGGAGCCGCACCCCGGCACCGACGGTGGCGGCGCGCGGTCCTGACGGCTTTCGTAGCGTGTCGCGGCGTCACGCGTGCGCGCCCGCGTCGGATCAGGGTGTGTGCGGGAACGTACGGCGGTTGCGCGGCGCAGGCTCTACGAGGAGGCGACGGCGCTCGTCGCGCGCGACTACCGGCGGGCGCTGACCCTGCGCGTACTCGCCGCCGAGCTCGCAGCCTCGCCGCGCCAGATCCAGCGCGCCTACGCCGAGCAGGGCACGAGCTTCGCCGAGGATCTGCGCGCCCGGCGTCTGGCGGTGGCGGCCGAGCTGCTGCGCACACAGCCGGGGCTGTCGGTCGCGCAGGTCGGCGCGCTCGCCGGCTACCTGGCGCCCTCTCACTTCGTGCGCGTCTTCCGAGCGGCGCGCGGCGTCGCGCCGGGGGAGTACCGGGCGCGGCGAGGGCGGTGAGGCTCAGCCTCGCTGCGGCTCGCCGGCCGCGAGCGCGGGCGTGTCCTCGCTCGGGTCCTCGTGCGTCCGTTCCTCGGCGACCTCTTCGATGCCGGGCAGGCGCAGGCGCATCAGCGTGCCGCCGCCCGGGGCGGGCTCGGCGGTGATCGCGCCGCCCTGCTGGGCGGCGACCTGGCGCACGATCGCGAGGCCGAGGCCCGAGCCGGGGCGGCCCCGCGCCTCGGCGCCGCGGTAGAAGCGGTCGAAGATGTGGGGGAGGTCCTCGGCGGCGATGCCGGGGCCGTGGTCGCGCACGGTCAGCTCCTTGTCGCGGAGCTCGATCTCGACGGGCGCGTCGGGCGGGCTGTACTTCAGGGCGTTGTCGACCAAGTTCGCCACTGCTCGCTCGAGACGGGCCGGGACGCCCTCGACGATCGCGGGGGAGAGGTCGAGGCGCAGCGGCGTCGCGGGCGCGCGCACCCGGGCCTTCTCGACGGTCTCCTCGACGAGCAGGTCCAGTCGCACGTCCTCTCGTTCGGTGTTCGGCTCCTCGCCGCGGGCGAGGTCGATCAGGTCGTTGATCAGGCGCGTCAGGTCCTCGAGCTGCTCGACGACTTCGTCGAGCAGGCGGCGGTGCTCCTCGGCGTCCATCTGCGGACCCAGTTGCTGGAGCAGCTCGATGTTCGTCCGCAGGCTCGTGACCGGTGTCCTGAGCTCGTGGGAAGCGTCCGCGACGAGCTGGCGCTGGGAGACGACCGAGGCGTCGAGCGCGCTCATCGAGCCCTCGAGGGCGTCGAGCATCGCGTTGAAGCTGCGCGCGAGGCGGCCGATCTCGTCTTCGGCCGCGGGCTCGATCCTCCCGCTCAGGTCCTGCGTGCGGGTCACGTGCTCGGTCGTCTGCATGAGGTGCTTCAGCGGCGTCACCGCGGCGCCCGCGACGAGCCGGCCGAGCAGCGCGGCCAGGGCGATGCCGCCGATCACGATCAGGATCAGGATCAGCCGCAGCGTGCTCAGCAGGCTGTCGACTTCGCTCAGCGGGAGCGCGAGCTCGACCGCCCGGTTGGTGCCGAAGCCGGCGGCGAGGACGCGCATGTGCACGCCGTTGACGGTCGCGTTGCGGAAGAACGGTTCGCCGCCTTGGCGGGCGAGCACGAGCGTGCGGGGGTCGATCGGCAGCGTCACGTCGGAGACCGAGCGGGCGAGCACGCGGCCGTTGGCTTCGACGACCTGCTGGTAGCCGCGCACCTGCTGGGGGTTGGGGGGGAGCTGCCCGAACAGCGACCCGGGGCGGCTGCCCGTGTGGAGCTGCTGGGCGGAGGGCCCGTAAGGCGCTTGGCTCCGGTAGCCCCGGCGGGTCGTGTCGGTCTCGCCTTCGGCGCCCTTCGGGTTGATGTCGCCTTCGGCCTCCTTGGCCGCGACCGCGAAGGCCTTCGGCGCGTTGATCACGATGCTCGCCGAGCCGTCTTTGTTGACCTTGATGTTCGCCGCCGCGAACAGCCGTTTGAGACGGTTCGTCTCCCGCGCATGCGTGCGAAGCTGGTTGTCGACCTGGCTGTGCAGCTGGTTGGCGGTCAGCACGTAGACGAGCAGCGAGGCGAGCACGACGGCGATCGCAACGGCGGCGGCGGAGACGAGCGTGATGCGACGGCGGAAGCTCACTGCTGGGTCCTCAGCACGTACCCGACGCCCCGTACGGTGTGCAGCAGGCGCGCCTCCTCGCCGACCTCGGTCTTGCGCCGCAGGTAGCCCATGTAGACGCCGAGCGAGTTCGAGCTCGCGCCGAAGTCGTAGCCCCAGACGTGCTCGAAGATCGCCGAGCGGGTCAGCACCTTGCGGGGATGGCGCAGGAACATCTCGAGCAGGAGGAACTCGGTCCGCGTGAGCGCGAGCAGGCGCTCGCCGCGCCAGGCCTCGTGGGCGCGCAGGTCGAGGCGGATGTCCTCGAAGCAGAGCGTCTCCTCCTCGCCGGGCTCGCCCTCCTCGGCGCGACGCAGCAGCGCCCGCACCCGGGCCAGCAGCTCCCGCAGCGCGAACGGCTTGACGAGGTAGTCGTCGGCGCCCGCGTCCAGGCCCGCGACGCGGTCGTCGACCTCGTCGCGGGCGGTCAGCATCAGGACGGGCGTGCGGTCGCCGCCCTGACGCAGCCGGCGGCAGACCTCGAGGCCGTCCAGGCGCGGCATCGCGATGTCGAGGATCACCGCCTCGAACGGGCCGGCGCCGAGGCATTCGAGCGCCTGCACCCCGTCGGCCGCCTGGGCGACCTCGTAGCTTTCCATGCTCAGCGCCCTCGACAGCGCGCTCTGTACGGCGGGCTCGTCGTCGACGACGAGTATGCGTGCCTGCTCAGCCATCTCGTGCGGGCCCCGCGTCGGTGCGCCCTCCCGGCCGATGGCGGGGGACAGGGACCAGACATCAGGCTAGCGTGAGAGCCACGCGGCGGTGCCACGATGGCGGAAGGGACACGGCGGATGAGAGGCGATTCCGAAGGGCAGGGCGAGGAGGCGGTACGCGGCGACGTGCTCGCGACTCAGTCGCGGACATTGCGCAACAGCATGATCAGCCTGCTCGTGTTCTTCGCGATCGTCGTCCTGCTGCTGCTCGCCGTACCCGGGCTGCAGACGGCCGCCGAGCGGCTGACCGACGCCAACCCCGGGTGGATCGCCGCGGGCATCGGCTTCGAGCTGCTCTCGTGCGTCGGCTACATGGTCCTGTTCGACCTCGTCTTCTCGCGCATCGGGCGCAGCCTCGTCACCCGCCTCTCGCTGTCGGAGCTCGCCGTCAACTCGGTCGTCTCCGTCAGCGGCCTCGCGGGCCTCGCGCTCGGTGCCTGGGTGCTGCGCTCGCGCGGCCTCTCGGTCGAGCGGATCGCCAAGCGAACGGTCCTGATCTTCGTCCTGACGAGCGCCGTGAGCGCTGCAGCGGTCGTCCTGATCGGCGTCCCGATGTGGCTCGGGATCCTGCCCGGCTCGACCAACCCGCTGCTGACGCTGCTGCCCGCCGGCATCGCGGCCGCGGCGATCGTCGCGACGATCCTCGCGGGCCGCTGGGCCGGCCGCCGGGCCGACCGGCTCAGCGGCACGAGCTCCCGCGGCGCGGTCGCGCTGGTCGCCGTGTCGGGCGGCGTCGAGGACTCGCTGGAGGAGATCCGCCGCGGTGACTGGCGACTGCTCGGCGCCGTCGGCTATTGGCTGTTCGACGTGCTGACGCTCTACGCCGCGCTCGCCGCGTTCGGTCACGTCGCCCCCTTCTGGGCGATCGCGATGGCCTACCTGATCGGCCTGATCGCCAACTCGCTGCCGATCCCCGGCGGCTTCGGGGCGGTCGAAGGCGGGCTCGTCGGGATGCTCGACCTGTTCCACGTCGCCCCCGGCTCGACGGTCGTCGCCGCCGTCGTCGTCTACCGCGCGATCTCGCTGTGGGTCCCGGCCCTGACGGGCTCGCTCGCCTTCCTCAGCCTGCGCCGCGAGATCGGCAGGCCTGCTGTGGCGGGTGGGCCGGGGTAGTGGTCCGCGCAGCTGCAGGAGCAGGCCGCGACGCGAGATCGGCAGGGTCCGCGGTGGCTGGTGGGCCGGAGTGGTGATCCGCGCAGCTGCGGCTCAGCCTGCGACGCGAGACCGGAAGGGCCTGCGGTGGCGGGTGGCCGCGGTGGGTGGTCCGCGCGGCTGCGGCGCAGGCCACGGCGCGAGATCGGCAGGCCTGCTGTTGCGGGGTGGGCGTGGACAGGGACCGCGCAGCTGCGGGCGCAAGCCGTAACTGATCCCGGCGCGACCAACGCCGCGCCGCGGGCCGCGGGACCACCGGTGCGTCGGCTGAGACAGCCGCTCGCTCTGCGAGAAGCGCGGCCCGCTCAGCTCTACGTCTGGAGGCTGGCAGCGAGCGCGGCCTCGGCGGCGCTGCGGCTGCACGCGTGGCCGGGAAGCGCGGCCATCACCTTCGCGACATCACGCCCGACCGTCCCCGACAGGCCCGGGCAGTACACGGGGGCCGGCAGATTCCCGGTGGGCGCGCCGGGCGCGTTGATCGGCAGCAGCGTCCTGGCGGCGGCGAGCGCGCGGGCGAAGCTGTTGGAGAAGACGTCGATCGCGACGCGGCCCGTGTAGAGCTCGATCGAGCGCCCTTCGTCGTAGACGGTCGCGGGGACGCCGCGGACGACGATGTTTCGCTGCGGGCCGAGCGGGTCGTTCGAGTGCAGGCGGTAGATCACCGTCGTGACCTGCAGCGGCAGGACGCAGCTGCCGCCTCCGAAGATGCCCTTGCTCTTGACGCAGTCGCCGTAGTAGACGCTGTCGCCGATTTTTTCGATGTAGCCGCGCAGGCCGTCGGCGGCCGTCAGGTGGTTGCCCTGGAAGGTGGGGCCGACCCAGTAGACGCGGTAGTAGGGGAACGTCTGGGCTTCGGCCAGTTCGCGCTGGGAGATCGGGGCGGGGTGGCCGGTGCCGCAGCCGGCCGCCGCGAGTGCGCACAGTCCCGACGCGGCCAGGGCGAGGCCGCGGAGGATTCCTCTTCGCGCGCTCATCGCCGTCATTATCCCGTGGCGTGCCGCGCCCCAGGCCGATCGCGAAGGCAGCCGCGTCCCGCGCGAGCGTTTTGCGGCAGGCGTTCGAGCCCGCCGTCACCGCCGACGGCGCCGGCGAGGCGATCCGTCGGCGCCGCGGACCGATCGAGCTTCCCGGGGAGGGCGGGGAGCGGGCGACCGTTCTCGCGGCGGCGCTCGCGCCCGCGGCGCTGCTCGTCCTCGTCTGGCTGCTCGTCGATCCCCGCACGCCCGATCTCGCCGCGCAGGTCTACCGCGTCGGCCTCTTCCATCGGGTCGGCTTCGCGCTGTGGGACGAGCACTGGTACGCGGGCCACCATCTGCCCGGCTACAGCCTGCTGTTCCCGCCCCTCGGCGCGCTGCTCGGGACGCGCGGGGCGGGGGCGCTGTGCGTGCTCGTCTCGAGCGGGATCTTCGCGCTGCTGCTCGCGCACCGCTACGGACGCGGCGCGGGCCTCGGGGCGGCGGCGTTCGCGGTCGCGGCCGTCGGCGACGTGTGGCTCGGGCGCCTCGCCTTCGCGCTCGGGGTCGCGCTCGCGCTCGGCGCGGTGCTCGCCTACCTGCGCGGGCCGTGGCCGGCCGCGGCGCTGCTCGCGGCGCTCGCGGCGGCCGGCTCCCCCGTCGCGGGGTTGCTGCTCGGGCTGGCCGCGCTGACGGGCTCCGTGTACGAGCGCTCGGCCCGGCCGCTGCTCGTCCTCGCCGTCCCCGCCGCGCTCGTCGTGCTGCCGCTCTCGGCGCTGTTCCCCGAAGGCGGCACCGAGCCGTTCCCGGTCCTCTCGTTCCTTGCCACCGCCGGGGTCGCCTTGCTGTTCACAACCGCCGCCTCGCGTGAGGATCGCCTGCTCGCCGTGGCCGGCCCCCTCTATATCTCTGCCTGTCTTTGCTGCCTGCTGATCCACACGCCCGTCGGCAGCAACATCGAGCGCTACGGCGTGCTGCTCGCGGCGCCGCTGCTGCTGGCGGCGCGCCCGCGGCCGGGGCTCATCGGATCGGTCGCGCTCGCGGCGATTGCCGTGTGGGTGCTGTGGGGGCCGGTCAGGGAAACCGCCGCCGTCGACGGGAGCCCCGCGACGACGGCCGCCTACTACGCCCCCGTCGAGCGCTTCCTCGGGCGGCTGCCGGGCCCGCCCGTGCGGGTCGAGGTGCCGCTCACCCGCTCGCACTGGGAGGCCGCGATGCTCGCCCCGAAGGTCTCGCTCGCGCGGGGCTGGGAGAAGCAGATCGACGAACGCTACGACCGCGTCCTGCTCGGCGGGCACCTGACGGCCGCCTCCTACCGCGCGTGGCTCGACCACGAGGCGATCTCGTATGTGGCCCTGCCCGACGTCCCGCTGGATCCCTCGAGCGCCGCCGAGGGCCGCCTGATCGAAGCGGGACCGCCGTTTCTGCGGCTCGTCTCGCGAAGCCGCCACTGGCGGATCTACGCGGTCGCCGACCCGCAGCCGATCGTGAGCGGGCCGGCCGTGCTGACCGCGCTCGGGCACGACTCCTTCTCGCTGCGCGCGAGCGCCCCCCGGCGGATCGAGGTGCGGATCCACGACACCCGCTACTGGACGCTGATCGCGGGACGCGGGTGCGTCGGGGGCGGGCCCGAAGGCTTCACCGAGGTGCGCGCCGCGGCGGCGGGGCCGATCACGGTCGCCGCGCGCTTCTCGCTCGCCCGCGCGCTCGGCTCGGGTCCCTCCTGCCGGGGTTAGCGGGGGGCGAGGCCGAACAGGCCCGTGAAGCCGGTGAGGTAGATGTTCTTGCCGTCGCTGATCACGGGGTCGAACGCGCCGGTGCGCTTTTCGAACACGACCCGGCCGGTGGAGATCCCGAGGCCGTAGGTCTTGTGCTCGCCGAGGTCGGCGAAGTAGACGATCTTGCCGATGATCGTCGCCGAGCCCGAGATCCGGCCGTGGGCGTTGAAGGACCAGCTGACGTGCCCCGAGCGGGCGTTGATCGCGTAGAAGGTCCCGTTGTAGGAGCCCAGGTAGATCGTCGGGCCGAGGCCCGGGGCGTTCGTGACCGCCGGGGAGGCGTAGACGTAGGCGCCCGTCTGGACCGCCCAGTCGAGCTTCCCCGTCGAGGCGTCGTACGCGTAGACGCGCCCGTCGGTGTTGCCGAGGAAGACCCGGCCGTAATAGACGGCGCAGGTCGAGTAGAACGTGCCGCTGCCCAGCAGCGTGCCGCCCGAGCCGCTGCGCCAGATCTGCCGGCCCGTCCGCTCGGAGACCGCCTGGACGTGGCCCGAGTAGTCGCCGAAGTAGAGGGCGCCGCCCGAGAGGGTCGGGCTCGCCTTGACCGAGCCGGAGGCGTGGTAGGCCCACAGCACCTTCCCGTTGCCGTCGTTGAGCGCGTAGACGGTCCCGTTCTGTGAGCCGAAGAAGATCCTCCCGCGGTCGATCAGCGGGGAGGACTCGCTCGGGGAGGGCAGCGAGCGGAACCACCGGACCGACCCGTCGCTCGAGTTCAGCGCGACGATCCGCCCCGGGTGCCTGGAGTGGCCGCTGTCGAGGACCGTCGCGTAGACCGTGTTCGCGGTCACCGCTGGCGTCGAGGCGGAGAGCTTGCCGACGTGTTTGGTCCAGATCACGTGGCCGGTGTGCTTGTTGATCGCCATCAGCTGGCCGTTGTCGCCGAGCTGGTAGATCCGCCCCGCGTAGATCACCGGCGGGAACTCGAGCAGCGTGTGGGCGTTCCGCTCCCACATCTGGCGGAACGGCGGGCGGACCTTTTCCGGGGCGGGGAAGAAGCGGGTGTGTTCCTTCGTGTAGCCGTAGAACGGCCACGAGAAGCGGTCTTCGGGGCGTTTCGGGAGCTTTGTGGGGGTCGGCTCGGGGACGAAGCGGGCGTGGGGGTGGTAGACGCTCCCCGCCCGGTCGTGCTTGACGAGATAGGCGAGCAGGCCGCCCCCCGCGGCGAGCAGCGCGACGGCCCCGGCGAGGATCCAGCGCAGGCGACGGCGGCGCATGAACAGGCGCCGTGGACGGCGGGCGCTCACGAGGACGCGCCCTCCCTCAGGCGGCGATCTTGCGGGAAGCCCCGGCGTCCTCGCCCGAGGCCGACGTGGCCGCGGCCGCCGCGCGCCTGCGGGCGGTCGCTTCGGCGTAGCCGCGGCTCTGGCGGCGCTGGGCCGCTGTGGCGGCGGTTGTCCGGTGCGTGAGGCGACCCAGGACGCGCGCTATTGCGACCGCGAGCAGCCAGAACGCGACGAGGGCGAGCGGCGGCAGCGTCAGTCCCGACGCGAGCGCGAGCACGTCGTGGTTGCCGTTCAGCGACCAGTTCCAGAGGAGGTAGTCGCCGATCGTGAGTCCGAGAACGAAGACCAGAGGCCTGCGGGACACGGGAGAACCCTAAACCCGTCAGGGGACGGACAGCAAGATCGGGGGACGGTCGGGCGGGCGCGGGCCTATGATCGCGGGCCGTGAGCGAGCCCGCGCCAGACGTCGCGTCCGAGATCTTCGCCGTTGGGGCCCTGCGGGGACGCTCCGTGCTGGTCACCGGCGGAGGGACCGGCCTCGGACGGGAGACGGCGTTGGAGCTCGCGCGCTGCGGAGCTTCGGTCACGATCACGGGGCGGCGTGAGGAGGTCCTGGCCGAGGCGGCGGCCGGTGCGGCCGGGATGGAGGGGGAGATCGGATGGGTCGCGGGGGACGTGCGGGAGGTCGAGGAGGCGCGGCGGATCGTCGGCGAGGTACTCGCGCGCCGCGGGCGGCTCGACGTGCTCGTCAACAACGCCGGCGGGCAGTTCTTCTCGCCGGCCGAGCTGATCGTCGCCAAGGGCTGGCGGGCCGTCTGGCGGCTGAACGTGGGGGGGATGCTCAACATGGCCGAGGCCGCCCACGAGCTGGCCTTCGCGGAGGCCGGATCGGGGACGGTGATCAACGTCACGCTATCTCCCCACCACGGGATGCCCGGGATGGTCCATTCAGGCGCCGCCCGCGCAACCGTCGAGGCGCTGACCGCGGAACTGGCCGCGCGGTGGGCTCCCGAGGGGGTCTCGGTCGTCGCCGTCGCGGCCGGGCACTTCGCCACCGAGGTCACAGCCAAGTACCCCGAGTCGGTGCGGGCGGGAGCGTCGCGGACCGTGCCTTTGCAGCGCTTGGGGGAGCCGATCGAGCACGCGTGGCTCGTCGCGATGCTCGCCTCCCCGCTCGGGCGCGGGTTCAGCGGGTCGACCGTGACACTGGACGGGGCCCGGGACAACTGGTTCGGGCCGTGGCCGCCGCCGGGGCTCGCCGGGGACGACGGGGCCGTGCCGGTGGAGGAGCGGAAAGGGGCCGGGGCGGTGGAGGGGCCGGGGCTGCAGTAGAGGGGGCGGGTTGGGGAGCGCCCAGCGAATGGGTGCTAGCGATGCGGGCCGCTGATGCGATCAGTCGAAGCGGCTGACGAGAATCGAACTCGCATAATCGCCTTGGAAGGGCGGGGCTCTACCATTGAGCTACAGCCGCGCGTAGGAAGCCGCCTCGGCGGGCGGTTCTGCGCCGATGACAGTTTGCACAAACGACGTCGCACTTGTCGATCTCATCGAGCACGTCCTGCCACGGACGGTCCCTCAGCCCCACCGAGATCGCGAACTTCTTGTCGGCCAAATGGTCGAACTCTAGGACGATCGGGTCCGTCTCGCCGCAATCGACGCACGGGTGCTGTCGCAGGAACCCGACCAAGAACGTTGTCCGCTCGGCGACAAGCGCCGTCTTCCGTCGCACCGCCAACGCTACGTACCGGTCTCGGTTCGCTGAGTAGTGCTCGCGTTTGTAACCGGCTCTGCACGGTCGGCAGTAGTTGTCTCGCTGCGTACGCGCGCGCCGACGCCACGCGAACGCTGACTCGGGCTTGAACTCCCCGCACCGTCCGCAGCGTCGAGATGGCTCGTGATCAGGCACGAACATATGTTCGCATTAGCGGCGGACGGACCGGCGCGGCCAATAGCCCTAGAATCGGGAGCCGAGCCACGGGGAGTGGCGCAGTCTGGTAGCGCACCCGGCTGGGGGCCGGGCGGTCGCAGGTTCAAATCCTGTCTCCCCGATCGAAGACTCGTTGAAAGCTGGGAAACGCTCGCGACCTCTTGAGCCTCGGGACTTGGCTCTAGGCCATGGGTTCCGAGGCAGAGGTGCCGACCCGCTCTGATCCGGCGGGATGGCAGTGTGATGGCTGACCGCACACGAACCGCACACGTCACAACCCCGGACCGCACACGGCAAGGCGCGGTCCATCTCAGGTCTAAGATTCGGGCCGCGGATTGGCTCTGGGTCTTCTTGGCCGCGCTGGCCCGAAGGAGCAGATCGATGGTGGCGGCCATTCGGTGTTGGCCGCCGACGAGACCGCCCACGCTGGCAGCTGTCGGCGTCGCCACGGGTCTCTGGCTTTCGCAAATTTCTCCGCAGACTGCGAGGTCCCCCCACCTGCGCGTCGAACCCCCCTCTACTGTCTCGTCCGATGCGCGCCCTAAGGTCGAACATATGTTCGCACAAGAACCGAGCGACGCGGCCCAGGCTCGCGAATTCGCACTGAGTCTTGTCGGCTCCAGGTGGCACGTTGCGTCCTGAGGCGCTAGTCAGAGGTGCACTGAGGCAGCATCTGCTCGATCCGATGGCTGGGCCTTGTGAGTTCGTCGATGAGCTGTGGGTCCCGCGAACAAACGAGCGCGCCGATCTCGCCGTGCTGGCTAGATCTATGGACGGGTTTGAGATCAAGACGAGCACCGACAACCTCCGGCGGCTGCAACGACAGGCTGATGCGTACGCTCGGATCTTCGACCATTGCACCGTCGTGGCAGCGCCCAATCACGTCAGCGGCGTCGCCGAGATACTGCCCGATTGGTGGGGGGTTATGACGGTGCGCGTCGGGGACCGGGTGACCTTCGATTCGGCGCGTCCGGCGGCGCCAAATCCCTCGATCGATGTCGAGGTGCTGGTGCGACTGTTGTGGCGGGATGAGGTCTTGTCGGCGCTCAAGGCGCTTGGCACCGAGCCGGACGCGAAGGCGACTCGTGGGCGTCTCTGGACGCAGCTGCTCGAAGGTACGACAGTTGCGCGGCTCCGTTCAATCGTCCGCCGTGCGCTGCTGGGTCGAGACCCGAAAAGTGCTCGGATCGCGACTCGGCGCATTACTGCGCAGCTTGCATCTGCCTCAGCTGTTCGGTGACGAACCGAAGATGGTGGGAGGTCCCTGCGCCACGCCACATGCCTTGCGCTCCAGGGGCGATTGTTCCAGCAGCGCAATCGTCAATGACGCCGTCGCCCCAGGTGTATCCGCCGCCCGAAAACTCCTGACGGCTGACGAGCTGTTCGCAGAGCTCTCGGTATTGCTCGCTGCCTTCCTGGATCACAGGCCCGTGGCCGCGGGCTACGAGCGTGCGGCTGTCAGTCGTATACCGAATGTTGGCGCGCATGCCAGGCCCACCGCCCTTGGGGGGGAGAGGATTCTGAATCGCGTAGTCGCCGTAGGCAGGCATGCGGGTCAGTCCTGCCTCGCGGAGCTCGTTCCACAGCTGCCACTCGCGCCGCGGCAGCGAGCCAATCGTTCCCTCCTTCACCTCGCCGAGGGCTGAGGGCATCGATGTTCCTAGTACGGCGACGCTGCGCCACGGGCCGACTGAGAGCATGCTCGACAGAGCACGGGCAACGTCTCCGCAGTCGAGCTCCACATCGCCATCGATGTACTCCAGGTCGACGATGAGGTCAGCGTCACTGACCAAAGTGCAAAGGCTCTCGATAAGGTCGCTCAGATACTGATCGACGCTCAGGCTGGCGGGCGGAACGACTGTCCGGAGGCGGTAGCGAATCCCAACGCCGTGGCCGTCTTGGAGGACGGCGTTGGAGACCAGTTCTACCTCTTGCGGGCCGGTCTCGCCGGCATGGGCTACGGGGACGAAGCGCATTTTCCGCTTGCGCGCTTGCTCGTAGATGGCGCCGAGCAAGGGCACCGTCCTTTTCCCGGCAGTCACTGGGTGTGTCGCGCCCAGCCGAAGCGTGTCGAGATACACGGTGTGTTGGCCGACGGACGCTGCCACGTTACGGACCTGCTCACGGATCGCCCCCGCGGTCAGCGGACCGCTCTGCGCTCGTAGCGCGAGATGGACAATGGGGGTCAATCGCTCCCAGGTAGTCTCGTCCGCGTGCGCCAAAGCGCGGAGCTCTCCGCTCCGGGCCTGCAAGGCAGGCAGATAGTGGTCGCTCCGCACGGGCAGCTGGCCGACCGGCTCGGCGGGGAGCAGGGGAATCTGTAGGTGTTCTGCGTCTATCATCGTGGCGCGCTATCCTATAACCCCAAGGGTTATAGCATGCTATGGAGTCACGTTATCGACATCTCGTGGTCTGACCGCCAACTAGAGAAGAGCTGCGCCAGCGATAAGGCGGGCAGGCGAAAGTGGGGTGCTGAGGGCTGGGCGGTCCTAAAGCGCCGCCTGGCTGCGCTTGCAGCGACGCCGACACTGGCACAGATGGAGGGGCAGCCTGGTCGTTGCCACCTGCTTAGTGGGGATCGCAGTGGTGCGTTCGCTATCGACCTCCGTGGTGCCAAGAGACTCATATTTTCGCCAGACCATGACCCGGTGCCGGCGCTGAAGGACGGCGGCATTGACACGAGTCGTGTCACCGCGATCATCCTCCAGGAGGTGACGGACTACCATGGCCGCTGAACCGACTAGCTGGAGCGAGCGCGACTGGACCGTAGCGCCGGGCGAGATTCTTCTCGAGGCTCTTGAAGATCGGAATATGTCTCAGTCTGACCTCGCTCGCCGAATGGGCCGGCCGATCAAGACGATCAACGAGATCGTCAACGGAAAGGCTGCGATCACGCCAGACACCGCTATTCAGCTAGAGCTGTCTCTGGGTATCTCCGCCGACGTCTGGAACAACCTTGAGGCGACGTACCGCTCGGACCTAGCACGTGCCCGATCCCAACGCGAACTGGCGGGATTTGGCTCGTGGGCCTCGGAGTTCCCTGTAAAAGACCTTGAGCGTCACGGTCTGATTGAGACGAGTGGCGGTTTGGCTGGAAGCGTTGCCGCCTTGCTTGCGTACTTCCGGGTCAGCACCCCAAGCGCGTGGGAGCAGCATTGGCTCACGCACGGTGCCGCGTTTCGCTCCTCGCCGGCTTTCGAGTCATCGCCGTACGCATCAGCGGCGTGGCTGCGTTGGGGGGAGCTAGCGGCGGAAGCAATTGAGACGCAGCCCTTTGATCCTGGACGCTTCCGCGATGCGCTTGGGGAAATTCGGGAGCTCACGGCGCGGGATTTCGCTCTCGTTCGAGAAGCAGTCCAGGACCTTTGCGCGAGCGGTGGAGTGGCGTTTGTCGTGACCCCCGAGCTCACGGGTACGCACGTCAGCGGTGCCGCGAGATGGCTCGCGAGCGATAAGGCGATTCTCCAAGTCAGCCTGCGACACAAGACGGATGACCAGCTGTGGTTTAGCTTCTTCCACGAGGCCCGTCATCTGCTCGAGAAGCGGCGGTCTGACTTCATCGATAGCGACGCACGAGCGCAGCGAGACAAAGACCGAGCCGAGGAGGATGCTGATCGGTTCGCTCGCGACATTCTCGTGGCGCCAGCCGACTACGAGGAGTTCGTACGTGACGGGATCTTTACCGCGGACGCCGTGCGGAGCTTCGCGAAAGCCCAGCGAGTGGCCCCTGGTGTGGTCGTTGGAAGACTGCAGCGAGACGAACACGTGCCGCCAAATCGACTCAACAATCTCAAGCGTCGGCTTGAGCCCGGCGCGACGAAGTAGCGGTCGTTAGCCCGGGACGGGCGGCCGACCGCTCATCCGGCTCCAGCAGATAAGTCGCTCGCGGCAGCCGTGCGGTACCAAGGCCGCCCTCAGGCTAGGCCAAGCAGCGCTCCCACCCCGCTCCCGCTAGGCTGGCGGCGCGATGTCTAGGTTCGTCATCTATTTCGAGACGATGGCCGGGACGCACCTCACCGATGCCGTGCGCGCGCTGCGAGACAGCGGGAGCGCCGACGCGCTTTACGATCATCAGCTGCGCGCTGCTGACCCCAGCGAGGTTACGTATGAGGAGTTCAGTATCGCGAGCGACGTAGCCGAGGGCCGGCGCGTCCGCCACGCACGTCACGCGCTGCTCTTCGCGGCGTTTGCGGCAGAGGCTTACGCGAACGACTTCCTCTACGACAAGAGGCACGGCCAGGATCGTGAAGCACTACGCAGATTGCCGACGGTGGATAAGTTCGCACTTCTGCCTGCGCTATCGGCGAAGTCGACAGCTTTGCGGCGTGGTGGTCAGCCGCTACAGACAATCAAGTGGCTGTTCCAGCGTCGGGACGAGTTGGTGCATGCGGCCCCTGTCGGTAGAGACCTGACGTACGACCCGGTGAATCACAATCCTCAAGCCGCGGCGAAAGCGATCGTTGCGGTCGCCGCGGCGGCGGCGACGCTCAACGGAGGCGCACCAGCGGGCTCGGCGCTCAGCCACGTGGTCGCCGAACGGCAGTCGCTGTTGGCCTACGGTGAGCGCGCGGAGCAAGGCCTTCCGGGAATCCACGACGAGCCGAGCTCTCACGACTTGCTTTCAGGCGCCCGCGGCCGCGACTAGGCCCGGACCTGTTGGTCAGACGACCTCAGCGCGTAGCGACGGCAAAGCCGCTCTATGTGCCGCACACAGCCCCCGGGTCGACGGTGCCGCGACCTAATGGTGGCCGCTCATCCGCATATTGCGAAGCTAATGGCGTGAGGCGTCGCATGTGGCTATCACCGCAAATTTGATGCGCGACCGGCTAGATGCCGATGTGCTGGTCTCCTTTGCTGGCCAGGCTTTCGCAAAGACGGACGATCCCGAAGGGCCAGATGTGCAGGGGCCGCGCGGTGCCTAATCAGTGCCGCGAGACGACACTCGTCCGGGTCGGAGCATGCTGCGGGGGACACAGCAATTGCTGTGTCCTCGCACTGCTGTGCATCTAGTCTGTGCGGACTTACGAGCGACGGATGTCAGTGGGCACATGCGGCCGATGGCAGGGCAGAGCCAGGCGGTGGCCCGCTGGATGGTCGTGGTCCGAGGGGGTGCGTCGAGCCGAGAGGGGTCTGCTTGTGGCTAGCGTCGGCGCTCTGCGGCGTCGACCGCTTTCGCGAGATCCGCGAGCGAGTAGTCGAGCGCGCCGAGGAGTGCCCTCACCGTCGCCCAGGCGGGTGCGCTCTTGGCCGACTCCAGGCGATTCACGGTCCCGAACGTGATGCCGGCGGCGCTGGCGAGTTCCTCCTGTGTTTGCCCGCGCTGCTCTCGCATCTGGCGGATCGCTTGCCCGAGGGCCGGATCGGTCGGTAGTCGAGGCGGCATTGGGCGGGAGCCTGCCAGGATCAGGTGCTTACGTCTATGCGCTTGAGCCTATCTGTTTGATCCACTACGCTCACACGGATATCAAAGTGCCCCCGCGCCGCGCTAACGGCCGGGGGCGTGGCACCGAGAGCCTGAGCTCCCGGCGCACAGGGACCCTAGCGAGACAGCGCGGTTCCTCAACGCCCCGAGCAGTCCTCCCGGAGCCTCCGACCACAGGAGGAACCGATGAGCACGACTCCCATTCCCGACGCGATGATTCTCGCGGCGATCGAGCGCGCCGCACTCCATCGCGGGCGCCCCGGCGTCCCGATCTGGATGATCCTCGAACACCTGGGCCTCCCACGACGCGCACGCCGAGTCAGGCCGCAGATACGCGCGCTCACGGACGCAGGCACTCTGGTCACGTCCCGCGCTCACGGCAGGCAGCTATGGAGCCTGACCCCTGCAGGGCGCCGCCAACTACGGCGTGTCGGCGACGTAGGGCTGCCTGAGTCTCCACAGCATCGAGCATGGCGCGCGGCGCGAGCTCTAGCCGAGCAAGAGATCGAGCGGTTCCGCTCGGCGATGGCCGACGTGCTCGCAGAGGCGACCGCCCTACTCGACGGGGGCAGTTCATCTGACGACTGGTTCGAGATGGCGAATCGCCTGCGAACCGCTGCATGGCGTCTCGGCTCAGCCACCTACTGCCTCTTGCAGTGGAGCGAGCCCACCGACGATCGCGCCGACATCGACGATCACACGATGCCGGGCGACGAGCTACTGGGCGACGAGGAGATTGCCCGACGTCGCCGTCGCCGTATCGGCCGTCGCAGCACGAATCTCTGGCAAGACGGCGAGTGAAACGAGCCAATTTGTTGGCCGCTTTGCGCCCTTCGCGGTCATCGAGGATGTGGGCAGGACAGATGCCACTCCTGAGAGCCTCCGTCTTCGGCGACAAGACGGGGTGGAGCCGTTCGTGTCCCGTCACGAGCTTGGACGGCTCATGGGGGTGAGCGTCGCAACAGTCGATCGACTGGTGACCGAAGGCATGCCGTCAGTCACTTGGGGACGCCGCACGCGGCGCTTTCGGGCATCGGCGGCAATCGCGTGGGCGGCCGAGCGAAGGAGGATGACGTGAGCGTCACGCGGCTTCCGTCGGGTCGTTGGCGCGCGCAGGTGTATGACCCGGTTACGGGCACCAACGTCAGCGTCTCGACCCTCCTCGGGGGTCCGGGCACCTTCGCGACGAAGACCGAGGCGAAGCGGGCTCGGGAGAAGGCGCGCGAACGCCTCGGAGAGAGCCGCGAGGCAGGCATCACGCTCGCTGCCTTCTGGAGCGCTGGACGACCGATCCGCTGTTCGCTCGGCCGAAGGAGTCCACGAACATCCACAATCGCGAGCGGACGAAGGGGTTTGTGGCTGTGTACGGCGCGCGGGCGATCCGTGAGATCGATGACGCCGTAGTTGCCGAGTGGCTAGCTGGCGGGACTCGCAACGGCACTGTCTCGGCGCTGCGAGCGATGTTCAACGACGCGGCGTCGGCGAAGGCTGGCAGGATCGCGCGCAGCAACCCATTTGCCCGCCTTGGAATCTCTCGGGGTCCCGGTCGTCGGCACGAGCAGCCACCGAGCGAGGAGCAGGTGTGGAGGATCATCCGGTGCGCGCGTGAGCTGGCGACGCCGTCGTTCTCGGCATGGCTGCAAGTCGCGGCGTTCACGGGGCTGCGGCCCGGCGAGCTGGACGCGCTGCGGCACGTGAACGTCGAGCTGGCACGATCGCGGATCCGCGTCGTTGAGCAGTTCAGTGCGGCGACACGCACCTTTACGCTGCCGAAGAACGGACAGCCACGCGAGGCGCCACTAACCGACCCTGCCCGCGAGGCCCTTGTGTCGTTGCCGATCGAAGGCGAGTTCTGTTTCGCACCGATACGCGGCGAGCACTGGACCGCTTCGGCGCGTGCCTACCACTGGAAGGCGGTCAAGGCGGCGGCAGGCTGGGAGGGGAGCCTCTACCTGGCTACGCGACACTTCGCCGGCTGGTACATGGTCAACGTGCTCGAGCTGGCCTCGGAGGATGTCGCTATCGCGCTCGGGCATACGGACGGCGGCGAGCTCGTACGACGGCTGTATGGGCACCGCGACCGTGATCGCGCGCTCGACCGCGTCGCCGCCGCGTACGAGCGCACAGCGAGCTGCACGCAGCTGAGGCTCGTCTAGCCACAGCGGTAGCGTGATGTTCGTCACGAGCGTTCAAACGACAGCTATCGATCTGGATCGGCTGCGCCGGTGTCGCGATGAGATCCTGCGTTGCGCGGCGAGACATGGCGCGCGCAATGTTCGCGTCTTTGGCTCGCTGGCAAGGGGCGAGACGCGGAACGCGAGCGATGTGGATCTGCTTGTGGAGATGGAGCCGGGTCGCAGTCTGCTCGATCTCGTGGCGCTCTGGCAAGACCTCGAAGACCTGCTTGGTTTTCAGGTTGACCTGTTGAGCGATGGCGGCGTGAGCCCCCACCTTCGCGAACGTATTTACGCCGAGGCTGTGCCCCTGTGAACGACGAGCGCCGTTGCAGTCGCACGGCTCCCGGAGAGGTTGATACCATAGCGGTATGACTGGCGGGGATCTTGTTCTGATGGCGCGCCGACGCGCGCGGCTGACTCAGCGGGAGCTCGCGGAGAGGGTCGGATGCCGACAGGCGACCGTTGCGCGCTGGGAGCGTGGCGATCGTCAGCCTGCCTTCCAAGACGTGCAGGAAGTCGTGGGTGCGTGTGGCCTGCAGCTCGATGCACATCTCCTCTCGGAGGATCGTTCGTGGTGGCCTCAAATTGCGTTGCAAATGGAGCGCACGCCGGCGCAGCGTGTCCGCGCGCTCGCGCCACGCGGGGACCTGCCCGACGTAATGGCGGTGCTTGATGCGCTCGCAGAGACAGGCGAGTGGGGGATCGTGATCGGCGAGGTAGCCGGTGCGCTTCACGGCTGGCCGCTCGTCCTGAGCGACCGAACGGTGGAGGTGTGCGCTCCAGAGCGGCCGTCGGTCCCGATCCTGGGTGGCGGTCGGGCGACCGGTGCCGGTAAGTACGAGCTTCCTTCCGGGGGGCGGTTGTCGATCGTCGAGGTGCCGTCTGGTACGTCGGGCTATGAGGATCTCGCGCGTGGCGCCGAATCGGTCAACGTCGACGGCAAGAAGGTGCGGGTAGCCGGGCTTCTGGATCTCCTGCGGATCGCAGACGCCTCGCCGGAGCCTGGCGCCCGGCGTCACGCCTTGGCCTACCAGGCGGTGCTCAATGTGCAGCGTGCCCAAGCGGAGCCGAAGCCAGTCGATGATCGAAGCGACGGCCAGAAGATCGAAGCGTGGCTGAGCGAGCAGGTCCCGGCGGCATAGACGCCGACAGGGAGGCGCTGCTCGGCGTGCTCGCCGGCCACCGTGTCGCCTTCGTGCTGATCGGTGGCGCTGCGATCCAGTCCCACGGCCGTCGCTACGACACACAGGACATTGACCTGACCCCGGCGACCACGCCGGAGAACCTGGCCCGGCTGGCCGACGCGCTGAACGAGCTGCAATGCCGCCTCATCACGGACCCGGCCGATGTCGGCAGCTGGGTGGAGTTGCCGTCCGGCTACTTCACTCCTCGCAGCCTGCTCGCCGCCAGCGTGTGGAACCTCGCCACCCGGTACGGCCAGCTGGACCTCTGCTTCACGCCCGAGGGCTTCCCGGGCGGCTACGGAGACCTGCATCAGCGAGCCACCGAGCGGCCCGTAGCCGGGACCACCGTCGTCGTGTCGGTCGCTGCGCTCGAGGACGTTCACGAGTCAAAGCGCCGCGCCGATCGCCCCAAGGACCGCGAGTACCTCCAGCGAGATGAGGAGACTAGGTCCTCGTAACCCGCAGACCGCCCACGAAACCGCCCACGCCGCACCGAAATCCCCGCACCCACGCCCTCCAACCCCTGTCTCCCCGATTGAGTGTGGTTGGTTGCTGGAGGGGGCTGGGGAGGGCTTGGAGCGCGGGGATTGGCTCTGGGATCAGGATCCTGGCGGGCTGGTACGCGAAGTGCTCATAGCACGAGGGTGCTCATCGCACAAGGCGATTCTGGGCGGAACCTCGCCCAGGAAACCGCCCGAGCGAAAGGCCGCTGGCGGCTGAAGTCCAACAACATCGATCCTCAAGATCTCCAACCCGAACGGGGAGTCAACATAGTAGTATTTTGGCGACCATCAGGCAACGGTTCGAGGGGGGGCGGTGGGCATGCTGGATAGACGGGTTGGGGGGCTCGCGTCGGCATTCCCGGGCTTGCCGACTGCCAATCGAGGTCTGCGCAGACGGCAGCCTTCAGCCGGTCGCCCCGCCATCACACGATCCTCCGCTCGAGGAGGCGCCTCGATCCATGTAACCGCCGACGTTGAGCGCGACGTCCAGCCTTCGATCGCGCTCAGTTTCCACGCCGGTCGATGACAATGCACGCCGTCATTGGATCGACCGGTGGCTCCGCTGCGGTGTTCGCGCTCGTCGGGGTGGTCGCAGGAGCGCTTGTCGCTTTGATCGCGCCGCGGCTGTCGGACACAGTCGCTGCTCGCCGCAGGGAACGGGAGTCTCGGAAACGCCTGTTGGAGCGCGACCTGGAGTTCGCAGAAACGGCACCGATGGAGAACAGGAGAGCAATTCCGCGTCCTCCTCAGGACCTCATCGCTGCGGTCGCGGAGGGTCGCTGCGTGCTGTACGGAGGTTCGGGCCTATCGAGCTACGCCGGGCTTCCGACAGGAAACGCCCTGCTCGCCGCGATGATCGATCACCTGGAGCAGCTGAGGCCGGACCGGGACTGGGCGGTCCTTAGAGAGTCGCTCGAGGAAGGTCAAACTGCCCTCGTGTCGGAGATCATTCGGCGTCGGCTGGGGCCTAAGGCTCTACGCGACGTGCTGATCTCCATCTTCCAACGGACGCGAACTGCACGGACCTCTTTGCTCTTTGAGACGCTCGGACAGATCGAGTTCGTAGGCTTGGTGACGGATCAATGGGATGACCTCATCACTCAACCGTTCGCGAGGCGCGACCCGATGCGACTCACCCCGCGCACGAGCAGTAACGCGGGTGAGCTGCTCCGAGATGAACGCTTCTTCACACTCAAGCTATATGGCGACCTCAACGACTCCTCGGATCTCCTGTTTACAGTCGAGGACTACCGTCAAGCGATCCGAGATGAGCGGGACTTCGCTTCGCTGGTTGCAACCTTGCTCGCTTCTCGAACGTTTCTCTTCCTCGGTGTCAGTGTGCGTCAGATCGAGGAGTTCTTCACCGCATCCGGCGTCCGAGCTCCGGCGAGCCAAAGTCACGTAGCCCTCGTTGCGGATCAGCGCGGCTTCTCCTTGGTTGCCGACCGCATGCAGGATCGATATGGGGTGACGCTGATCCGGCTCGATGTCGAAGAAGGCCCTCTTCCCGTCGAGGCCTTCGTCGAGGAGCTATGTAGAGCAGGAAAGAAGGCAGTCGGCCACCCGCGCAGATTGAGTGAGACGATGCGCTTGGAACGCATCAATCTCGAAAAGGTCGGCCCCTTTGATGAGCTCGACATCGAGCTAGAGAGCGACTGGACCATCCTGCTTGGCGACAACGCCGCCGGAAAGTCGACGGTGTTGCGAGCCGTAGCTCTGGCCCTGGCCGGTGAATCGCGCCCCACCGCCATGGCGCCCAAGCGCATGTTGCGAAGTGGGGCCTCGGTCGGAAAGATCTCGATCTGGGTCGGCGGCGCGAGGTATACGACGGAGCTTCGGCGTGAAGCTAATGGTGCGGTTCGCGCTACCGCGGACGCGGTCACGCCGATACAAGCGGGGACGTGGCTTGCCCTAGGGTTCCCGCCGTTGCGGGGAGTGTCGAACCAAGAGCCACGTGGAGCGACGATGAGCCCGGCCAGCGCGCCGAGCGCCGACGACGTACTTCCCCTACTCGAGGACAACGTGGATCTGAGGTTGAACGACGTGAAGCAGTGGGTCTTTACGACGTGGCTCATCGGCAACGAACGAGGGGCGTCTCGCGCGAGGCGATCGAGAGCGATGCTGGAGCATTTCTTCGAGCTGCTAGGCAGGCTCACGCCGGGCGTCGACTTCACCTTTCGCGGGGTGAACGCCGATACGAGAGAAATCGAACTCGACTCACCTGACGGCGCTATCAGCATCGATATGCTCAGCCAGGGAATCAGTTCGCTGCTGGCGTGGGTTGGGGTGCTCCTCGAGCGCCTCTACGAGGCGTATGACGATGACCGGAACCCGGCCTCTCGAGGTGCATTGGTGCTGGTCGACGAGATCGATGCGCATCTTCATCCAGACTGGCAGCAGCGGCTGTTGCCCGAGCTGCGTGGCGTCTTTCCGGCGATTCAGCTGTTTGCAACCACCCACTCGCCACTCATGGTAGGGAACACGTTTCCGGGAGAGGTGATTCAGTTGGCGCGGCACGAAGGAGTCCGAACGCGCCGTCGGCTCGACGTAAGGTTTGAAGGTTTGCGCGCCGACCAAATTCTCACAAGCGTTGCGTTCGAACTCGACTCGACTCGAGATCGGAAGACCACGACGGGTCTCGACGAGTATCGCGCCCTGATGGCGCGCGCAGAGCTCACGCCTGACGAGACGGCTCGTCTAGCTGAACTCAATCAGCGCCTTCGGGAAACGCTGCCGTATCCGCACGAGACCGAAAGTGAACGTCTACACGCCGCTCGCGTGGATGAGCTGGCTGCTTCCCAGCTTCGTCGCCAGCTGACCGAACTCTCGCCGGAGCAGCGACAGGCGCTTGCCGATGAAGCGCAGTCGTTGGTTGAGCGCCTCGACGAAGATGGGGGTAAAACGTGATTCACGTCCCGTTCGATCCCGAAGACTTGCATGGAGAGGAGCGAGGCTGGTGGGAGAAATGGCTGCAGAGCGCCGCGGCGGCGACCCGCGAGGTGCTGGAGTGGACTCCCGATCAGGGCGAGCTAAAGCTGAAAGGTTCTGTGTGGGGTTCCGCCCGAGAGTGGCTGTTCAAGAACGTATTCGCGGAAAAGTGCGCGTACTGTGAGGCGAGGGTGCGCCACGTGTCGCCCGGCGTAGCTGAGCATTGGCGGCCAAAGGCAGGAGTCTCGGTGCGTGACAAAGACGGCAAGTGCAAGCAGGTCGTGCGTGATGGCGTCCCTCACCCCGGGTACTATTGGCTCGCCTACCACTGGCGAAATCTCGTGCCGGCATGTACGGACTGCAATTCTGGCAAGGGAAAGGGCACGCAGTTTCCGATCGAGGGCGAGTACGTCTTCGGTCCTGACGAATGTGTTGGGATCGAGGACTTGGATGAGCGGGAGAGGCCGCTACTGCTCCACCCTTTCGATGCGGGCTCGCGCGACCCGAGCCTGCATTTGACATTCGATGAGCACGGTATGCCGCACCCGCGCAAAGGCAGCAAGTACGGGGCCGCATCGATCGCTGTGTTTCACTTGGACCGCGAGTCTCTAAACGATGACAGAAGACGACGCTACGAAGTCCTGCGCTTATTGCTGGCCGGTGTCTTGTCGGAGGTGGCGAAGTGTGAGAAGACGATCGAGGAGTGCATGTGTATGCACTATGCCCCTGACGAGGTATATTCACTTGCGGGTCGGAACTACATTGCGGAGTTACTCCGAGGCTTGGGGGCGAAGCTTGCACAAGACCCAGCAGGTGATCCGCAACGGGCTTTGCATAGCGAGAGCGAAGACGAGATGGCGGGCGGGTCTTGAGAGGCCGTTTGCGATAAGGGTCGCGCGAACTGGTCTTGCCCTCGAGGTGGAGCACGCTACGCGCAGGCGTTAGGAGCCAACCCGGACGTTGCTGCTGCGGCGGCCAACCGCATGCAAGTGCGAGCTGACTCCGAGGACCGGTTGCTCGCCCTCGATGTGCCGGAGGATTTCCAGCAGTAGGTCGCGCTGCTCAGGATCCTCTAGCCAGAACTTCAGATCGGGCAGGAACTGCGCTGCGCCTTCGATGCCGACGACGGCCTCGATCTCAAAGCCGGCTTCGCAGAGCTCTGTAGTCAGCTCTTGGGGCAAGTAGTAGTGGCCTCGCATAAACCAGTCGCGACGCCGAGTGGGATTGTTGTGTTCGCCCGTTTCGAGGTCGCGCTCCGCGATGTCTTTGAAGGACGGATCCGTCAGGAAGCCGTCGAAGAGGCCCTCGTAGACCGACGTGAATCGCGAGATGGTCGTCGCGCACAGCAGGCTCTTGGGTCTGAGCACCCTGTGCGCTTCTTTCAGCACAAGTAGGCGCTCGCGTCGCTCGACCAGGTGATAGAGGGGTCCTAGGAGCAGCACGACATCGGCGCTCGCGTCCTCAAAAGGAAGTTCCCGCGCGTCGCCCACAACGGCGCTGGCCAGTGGATGCTCCGGCTTCTCGGCAGCAAGCGCGAGCTCGACGTGAAGGGGTACGAGGTCGAGCAGATGAACCTTGTAGCCCTTCGCTGCGAGATGGTGAGCGTATGGCCCGGTTCCGCCCCCGATGTCGAGCACCGTCGCTGGCGGTTGGGGCAAGTGGCGCTTCAGGATGTCTAGCGTCCGCTCGTACTCGAGCCTGCCTCTAGGGCTGGATAGACGCATCCTCTCATGCCCGTCTGCGTAGAAACGCTGGAGATCATCGTCGGTGTGCACCGTGTCAGCGTACTCGCGGGATCGGCCATGATGTTCTGAGCGCCATCACATGCTCGCCGTTCGACGCATAGGGCGGCTCGCCGCGGGCCCCCACATTGGGGCCTCCCCGACGCAGTGCAGCGTGACCGCGAGCATCTGGCGGCGTCGTTGCTCGACGCCAGGAGCACCGCAGAGACGAGTCCTGAAAAGGCATTTCTCATGTTGACCAAGTTTCAGCGAATGAGCCAGCTAAGCTAAGTAAACGTGGGGGATAACACCTACAATAAGTCCCAGGCTCATTTTGGAGCCCAAGTATCGCCCATCGTCGCAGAGGCGACGCGGGACACGCCAATCGTCGAGCTCCTGGGCCGCGGGGTCCAGAGGTTCGGAACCGGAGGCTCGGGATTGTGCTCGGCAGTCTCCGACCGTATCGGACGGAGAAGGACGCTCGCGATCGTCCCCTACACCGTCATCTCCGGCTCAAACGGGGACGGCGAGCGTCGAAGGCGGGAGCGAGTCCCACTCCCCGCCGGAGATCAGCGCGATGATCCTGCAGAAGCTGAAGTCCGACGCGGAAGCGTATCTGGGCGAGGCCGACTCCCATAAGGCAGCCAATTCAAGCTTCAGCTTGAGACCCAATGGACGATGATGAGCAGGCAGGTTTTCTTGAGGAGTGGTCCGACCGTGAACGGCGGGCGAGGACTTTGCGGACGAGATCGACGAGCGTCTGCTTCGAGCTGACATCGTGCTTCTGCTAAATCAGCCCCGACTCCTGGCCTTCGACTGCCGTTAGAGCGCGAGATGATGTGGCGCTGATACGCCACGAGCGGGCGAAGCACGAGTAATGCCGATCATTCAGAGCGCGGCGCGCCAGACGATTCGCCTCGAAGATGCGTCCACGTCGAAGGTAAGTGTGTAGAAGCCGTCCTCGCAGATGTCTTGGTAGCAGAGTACGTCGTGTTCGGAGTTGGGCCGCCACCCAATGGATTGCGAGCTCGTGAACGGCGCGGTGCTCGCGATCCATGCAGGACCTCGCCGTGTACTCGGAGGGATGTCTCCTTCTCGTTCAGCAGCGCCTGCAGATCGCCGGCATCGCTCAACGCGTGCTCAAGCTCGTGCCCGTCAATCAGAAGGATTCTTTGCTCGCGACGGGTCGCGAGATCGTCAAGCACGGTTTTCGAGAAGCCGCTGACGTTAATGAGGATCCCGATAGCCGAAGGCACTCTGTCGATACGTCCACGCAAGGAGTCGAGGTCTCCGATGTTCGCGGCGTTTGCACGCCACTTGGTCTCGATCAGATACATCGTTCCGTCCGTACTCGTCGCGACCAGATCGGTCTGTCGTGGCCCTGCTGCGCCCGCATTCGGCACGACAGAAAGCAGCCGCTCGAAAGAGCTGGGCGACCACTCGCTCCAGAGCTGTACCTCTGGCCCGTGGGTCTGCGCTATCTGACGACAGTTCGCGGTACGCGGTCAACAACTGGGGTTTTCGCAGCACCACGCCATGCTACGTACTCGGCATCAAGGACTCCGCAGACTGGGCATCTGCCACGAAGCCGAAAGGTAGACACTCACGAAATCGCCCACGCCCAGCGAAATCGCCAGCGATGTCGCCCTCCAACTCCCCTGTCGCCCGATAGAGGTCGGCCTTGCAGAGCCAACCGCGAGGCAACTGGTTACCCTCGCGGCTCGTTGCGGTCCGTCCTCGTGCAGAGGTCACGCGTAGTGCGATGCCAGCGATGCATCTTCTCTCGCACTCCCAGCCGGGTCCGCGGAAGGCTGCCGTACCCGCGCGGCGCTGAGTCGCTCCGCCACACGCGGACCGCTCCCGATGTCGCCAGGCTCTAGCGCCCAGCGGTGGCCGCGGGCTCGTCCTCAACCCCGAGCGTCCGTGCCGTCGGCGACTTCTCGATCGACCTCTGGTCGGGGTTCGTCCCGAGCACGCGGTCGCCGAGGTTCGAGCTGACGCCCATCCAGTAGCCCTCGTGCTTGAAGTGGTGCAGGCGGTGGTTCCGCCAGACCGTCCGGTACCAGCGGGTTTTCGGCACGTAGGGGGTGTGGATCAGGAAGTGCGACCACTCGTAGCGGAACAGCCCGAGGTAGGAGAACGTGATCCCGGTCAGCGCGAGCGGCAGGACCGGCCAGCTGGGCGGCAGCGCGACGGCGAGCGTGAGCAGGGTCATCACGACCCCGATCTGGACCACGAAGCTGATGATCTCGATCGGCTTGAGCAGGACCCGGTCGAGGTCCGAGGGGGTGAGGTGGTGGTTGCGGTGCTGGATCGACCCGTACAGCTCGATCGTGCGGCCGCGGAACCTGAAGGGGGGGAGGTGCAGCAGGTATTTGTGGATCACCCACTCCACGAACGGCTGCGCCGCCACGAGCACCACAGGCGGCAGGATGTCGTGCCAGGACCACTGCCCCACGTAGACGCGCGCGGCGAGCACGATCGCGATCGACGCGAGCGCCGCGCGGGGGGAGAAGTGGGAGAAGTACTCGCGCCAGCACGCTCCGAGCTCGGTGAGGTCGGCTCGCTTGGAGGTGAGCTTGCGGTCGTACTCTGCGGGGACCCGCTCTGCGCTCATCGTGACGCCTCCGTTGTAGTGCTGCTGGTCGGCCAGATGTCGGTCGGCGCCGGGGGCGCGAGCGCGCGGCGGGTGGCTTGCGTGGCTGCCTCCGCGTCGCCCGCCGCGATCGCGGCGGCGATCGGCCGGCGGTAGTCGCCGCGAGCTAGCTCCTGCTCGAGCCACGGGAGGCTGAAGTCGCGCCGCGCGTGGACCGCCCGGATCAGGCTGTTGAACGCGAGCTGGTAGGCGAGGTTGCCGGCGCCGTCCAGGGCGCGCTGCCAGAAGCGCTGGTCGAGCGCGAGCCGCTCCTCGCCATCGTCGGTTGCCGCCAGCCGCTCGGCGATCCTTAGAAGCTCCCCGCCTGCCTCGGAGGCGCTCCGTTCGCCGCACAGGCGCGCGACCTCCGCGCCGATCCCCGCTCGCATCTCCATCGCCGAGGCCAGCAGCGGCAGCAGGTCCTCGACCGGTTCGGCGTGCTCCGCTACCACGGCCAGCAGGTCGAGCCCCGCCGTCGCCCGGAAGTCGAGCACCTTCGTCCGCCCGCCCTGTCCGCCCTTCACGAGGCCGATCTGCTCGAGGCGCTTGACGGCCTCCCGGACGACGTGGCGGTTGACCCCCAGCGTCTCGCTGAGGTCGCGCTCGGAGGGGATGCTCGCCCCCGGGGCGTAGCGACCGCTGACGATCTCGGTCGTGAGCTGCTCGAACACCTCGTCGGGGAGCGAGCGCTTCTCGATTGCTCTGAGTGCCATGGCAGGCAGCCTAGCAGCTGGTCCAACCAGTTGGCAAGGGCGTCGAGGCGCGCCGGGCGCGGCCCCGGCGCGGCGACCTCCCTGCATTGCAGCCGCCCCCGGGGTGCTACCGCGGGTCTTTGGCCGCTGGAAAGCCTTTGAGCTCGTCGAGAAGATCGGCCGTCAGCCGCAGGTCGAGCACCAGGCGTTCCCCGCGGGGGCCGACGGGAGCCTCCGGCGGACGGACCCCGGGAGCCGGGCGCGCCGCCACGATCCGCGCGGCGGTGGCGCCCACGAGCGGCGCCAGGACCGTTTCGAGGGTCATCGGGTACAGATCCCCGAGTCGCCGTGCCCCCCGGGTGTGCAGAGCGTCCGCGATCGCGTCCATCGCCTCGCTGATGGAGCCGGCGACGAGCCGTTCCCGCTCGTCGCCCGCCGGGTATCCGTCGAACCAGTCCGTGACGATCCGCGACAGGGTCCGCGCGAGCTGCGCGCGTGCGGGCCCCGTATCCACGCAGTTCGCCACGCACGCCCACGCCAGCTCGGGCTCCGCCTCGCAGAAGGCCAGCAGGTGCGCCGTGGCGAGCCGCGACCGCTCGAGCGGGTCGGGCTCGGCGACGAAGCGGGGGATCGCGTATTCGGCGGCCACGGCGGCGGCCTTGCTGAATGTCGCGTTGAGCAGCCCGTCCGGCTCCGGGAACAGGGCTAGTATCTCAACATGCGGAATCCCGGACCGCTCTGCGACGGCCGTCGGCGAGACGGCGTCGGGGCCCTTCTCGAAAGAGATCTTCGCGGCCGCCGCGATCGCCCAGAGCCGGCGAACCTCGCCCAGGAGTCGCTGTACGCGACCGGCGTCGGGGTCTGGGGTTCGTATCTCGGTATTCCGTTCGGGGGCCGGGGAGAAGCCGTCGCGCCGAGACTCGCCGACCAGCAAGCAGCTCTCCGTGGAAACGTTCACGGTATTCTTAAGTCTTGGGAATCGGGCTACGAGCGCCCCGATTCACCCGAGGGCGAGAATTATTCCGCGGCATGAACATTCCGTACCCTAAACGCGGTGTTCGGCGTTGTCAACCACCCCCTACCGATGCCTTGATGGAAACGCGGCCGGTCGCTCGTGCCGGTCGTGGGTATGCTCACCGGTGGAGAATGCCGCGTACAGCGCAACATCAGCCGGCCTCCGGCGGGCGCCGCCGCAAGCAGTCCGGCAAGAGCGGCGGCCCGGAGGTCTCGCCGACCGCGACCCACCAGGATCTACACGCCGTCCGGCGGCGGCGGCTGATCGACGCGATGATCGAGCTGTGCGCCGACCGTGGGTATCTCAACTTCAGCGTCGCCGACGTATCGACGACCGCGGGCGTCTCGAGCAAGACCTTCTACCAGCTGTTCAGCGACAAGGAAGACTGCCTGCTCGCCGCCTACCGGGCGTCGGCGGAGGGTCTGCTGGGGGACGTCCGGCCGGTCGCCGGCGACGGCGACTGGCACCAGGCCGCGCGCAGCGTCCTCGAACACCTGCTCGACGCGCTCCAGCAGAATCCTCAGGCGGGCCGTCTGTTGCTCGTCGAGGCGCTCGCCGGCGGCGGCGGCGTCCGGGCTGAGCGCGAACGCGTCCTCGGCCTGTTCGAGCGCCGGGCCCAGCAGTTTCTGGACAGCGCCCCGGCCGGCGCGGAGACTCTCGACCTGCCCGTCACGGCGTTGATCGGAGCCGTCCGCGGGCTCGTCTCGCGGGAGCTTCGCCGGCACTCCGAGGACAACCTCCCGCTGCTCGTCGAGGACCTGCAGCGGTGGATCGAGTCCTACGGGACGCCCGCCGGGCGCGCACGCTGGAGCACCGGGCGGCGCAGCACCCTCCCCGCCAAGGCGGCGAAGCCGCCGGGCGCCGACAAGACGATCGCCGCCCCGCAGCGACTCCCCCGCGGCAGGCACCGGCTGCCGGCTGCGGTCGTCGCCCGCAGCCACCGCGATCGGATCGTCCATGGGACCGCCGAGGTGATCGCCGAGCGCGGCTACGCCGAGGCCACCGTGAGCGAGATCGTGACGGCCGCGCGGATCTCGCGCGAGGTCTTCTACGAGCACTTCTCGAGCAAGCAGGACGCCTACCTGGCCGCTCAGCAGTACGCCACTCAGCAGATCCTCGAAACGTGCACGGCCGCGTACTTCGCGGGCTCGAGCTGGCCCGAGCGGGTGTGGAACGCGCTGTCCGCGCTGATCGACGTGCTCGTTGCCAATCCCCAACTCGCTCAGCTGCGGCTCGTCGAGTGCTACGCGGCGGGGCCGGTCGCGATCGAACAGAGCGAACAGCTCGTGCGGGCGTCGACGATCTTCGTGCAGGAGGGATTCAACAGCCCGACCGCCGGAAACGTTCCCGCGATCGCCGCGCACGCGATCGCCGGCTACGTCTTCGAGGAGTTCTACGCGCACATCTCCGGCGGCAGGCTCGCGGAGCTCCCGCGCCTGCTGCCGCGCCTCGTCTTCGTCGCGACCGCGCCGTTCCTGGGCACCGACGCTTCGATCGACGCCGTCGAAGCGCTCCGCGAGCGCGCGATCCGCGGCGCCAAGGCTTAACGACCCGGGGCGCCTCGCAAAGGGGCGCCCCGGGCTCAACAATCACTCGCTACTGGGTCCGGACGCCCCCCGAGGGCGTCCGGACGTGGCCGGGAAACGGCCATGTAATGCCGAGACTGCTGCCGCAACGCTTGGTGCCCATGCGGGTTTCAAGCGATTCGGCAACGCCGCGACACGATCATGGTCGCGTGTGCGCAGGTTGGACATAAGCCCTATCCAAAATATTCCGTACATGGAATATTCCCCTCGTGGGAGGAGTGGAGCGACCGGGGAAAGGCCTTTCGGCGCACGCCGCACCGGCAACGCTCGCGTCGCTCGCCCACCTCGGCACGGCCTACTGGCTTCGCGTGCGGCGAATGGTCGGCGGCGAGCTGCGTCGCTGGGACGCCCTGGCGCGCGAGATCCCCGACCCGCTGCTGCGTCGCGAGGCGCTCGGCAAGCTCTCCGGCGAGCGCCTGAACCCGGAGGCCGCGGCGCTGTTCGCGGTGCTCGCCCCGCCCGCCGAGCGCGCGCGCCTGGTCAGCCTGATCGTCGCCTACCAGGTGCTCTACGACTATCTGGACGGAGTCAACGAGCAGCCGGGGTTCGACCGGCTAATCGACGGCCTGCAGCTGCACGAAGCACTGAACGACGCCCTGCTGCTGGACCGATCTCCCCGCGACTACTACCTGCGCCATCCCGGCGTCGACGACGGCGGCTACACGAGCGCCCTGGTGGCCTGGTGCCGAACAGCGGTCGCGGGCGTTCCCTCGATCGTCCGGGCGAGCAGGGTGATCGAGCAGGCGACCGTTCGCTGCGGAGAGGCGCAGAGCCACAACCACGCCGGCGGCGCCAGCGACGACGGAGCGCTCAGGGGATGGTGTGCGCAGCAGTACTCCCGCTGCGGGGGTTACCGGTGGTGGGAGGTGGCCGCGGGCGGCATCTCGTGCCTGAACATCCACGCGACGCTCGCCTGCGCGGCCGACCCGCGCGCGAACGCCCAGGATCTGGCGGACGTCGAGGCCGCATACTTTCCCTCGATCTGCGCGCTCAGCGCGCTGCTCGACAGCCTCGCCGACTACCACCTCGACGCGCGCTCGGGCAACCACAGCTTCGTCGCCCGCTACACCGGGCCCGAGCAGGCGAGCGAACGCATGACGGCGATCGCCCGGGAAGCCCGCGAGCGGGTCTCAGAGCTGCGCCACAGTCCCCGCCATGAGGTGATCCTGGCGGGCATCGTCGCCTACTACCTCTCCTCGCCCTCGGTCCGCGAGGGCTTCCCGGCTCCCACCGCGCGCGAGCTGCTCGAGGAGATGGGCCCGCTGGGAGCCTCGATGTGCGGGGTGTTGAAGCTCCGCAGGCGCACCCACGAGCGCGCGCTGCAGGCAGCTCGTCCACGCCCCCGCAAGGCCGCGTCGGGCGGTGCGCGCGGGGCGATCAGCCCGGCCGAGTGAGGACCCTCAGCCGCCTTCTCTGAGCGCCAGCCCCGGCTGGACGCGCGACGCAGCCGCGCCCGGTCCCGCGAGCAGCAGGAGCGTTGCGCCGACGATCGCGCACACCGCGAGCACCACATCCGTCAGCGAGATCGAGAAGGCCGTCGGGAAGCCGGTCACCGATCGCAGGTAGCGGTCGATCAGAGCGTGCCCGTACACCCCCGCGGAGGCGCCGATCGCCGATCCCGTGGCGATCACGAGGACCGACTCCCACATCAGGATCACGCGCAGCTGGAAGGGGCGAAAGCCCTGGATTCGGAGCGAGGCGAGCGCCGGGCGGCGCTGCCAGATCGAGGCGCCGATCGCGGCCGTCATCGCCAGGACGGCGGCGGCGGTGAGCAGCAGCGCGATCTGGGTCAGCCGGTCGAGTCCGTTGCGTGCCAGCGCGTCCGCTTCCTCGGCGCGGGCGGCGCTCGTCTGCACCTGCAGCCCGCTGCCCGCTCCGAGCACGTCGCGGACGCGCCCGCGCACCGACGCGACGCTCGCCGACGGCGAGACGTCGACTTCCAGCGCCGTCGGGGCAGTTTCTCCCCAGCGACGGCGGTAGTCGCCGCGATTCAGCAGGATCGCGCCCGGCGACCAGCCGAGGTTGGTGGTGGTCGCCGCGAGCCGCAGGCGCACCGTGCCGGTGGGGGAGGGGACGGCGATCACACCGCCCAGCCCGACGTGGGCCTGACGGGCGATCTGTGCGGAGACGACGGCCCAGCCGCCGGTGCGCAGCAGCCGTTCGGCGCCGGCGCGATTGCCGCTGACGAGCTGCCCGGCGGGGATCAGCCCCTCTGCCTCGGGCGCTCGCGCGATCACCCAGATGCGCCGGCCGTAGGCGTCGAGGAACGCTCCCTGGTATTCGCGCACGCTCCTGACCCCCGGAACGGCGGCGGCGCGCGCGGCGAGGCCCGTCGCATCGAACGTGCCGGTCGCGAGGTAGTCGTGGGGGTTGGCGACCCACAGATCCGTCGTCGTCACGTAGCCCGAGTAGTCCCGGTAGAGCCCGTCGAGCAGGTCGCGGTGGGCGCCCGTCGCCGCGACGGTCCCGTACACCGCGATCGCCCCGGTCGCCGCCAGAGCCAGCGAGCGGGCGGTCGTGCTGCGCAGCGTCCTAGTCGCGACGAGCAGCATGTTGGAATCGGGCACCTTCGTAGCGATCGCCTCGACGACCTTCAGCACGGCGGTGAACGCGAGCGGGATCGTCAGCACCGCGGCGAACGCGAGACACACGATTGCGACGACCGCCGCGGAGGTGCCGAGCAGCAGCGGCAGCAGCACGCTGCAGGCCAGCAGGGCGCCCCCGAGCGCGAACATCGCCGTGCGCGTCCGAATGCTCAGCGCCTGGCCGGGCTCGCCGCCGTGGTGGTAGACGGCGTCGACGGCGCGCGAGCGGCGCAGGTCGAACAGCGGCGGGCAGGTCGCAAGGCACGTCGCGACGATGCCGCCGAGCAGCGACAGGACCACGGGCTGCCAGCCGATCACCGTCTGCGTGCCGAGCGGGAAGGCGAGCGCGAGATAACCGGGCGTCTGGTGGAAGACGCTTCGCGACAGCACGTCTCCCACGAGGATGCCGGCCACCGAGGCGAGCACGCCCAGGCACAGAGCCTGGAACAGGAGCAGCTCTGCGAGCGAGCCGGGGCTGGCCCCCTGGATGCGAAGGTCGGCGATCATCCGTCGCCGCTCGGGGATCGACATCAGCATCGCGCCGAACGCGAGCAGAAGCCCGACTAGAGCGCTGACGAACGCGAAGAAGCCGGTCGCCTTGTCGCTCGGGATCGTGGCCTGGCGGAGCAGGTTGATGTCGTGGGTCGCAGAGGCGACGTCGGCGCCCGGTCCCACCAACCGCCGCAGCTCCTCCTCGACTTTCGCGCGAGACCCGCGGCGAGCCTGCACGAGGATCGTCGTGATCCGGCCCGGGGTGGCGGCGACCTTCTGCAGGTTTTCGAGGTCGAGTACCGCGGCGAGCGCGTCGGAGAGCGAGCCGACGTCTTCGGGGCCCAGCAGTGCCAGCACGTTCGCCCGCACGGCGTGTCCCCGGACGAGCAGCGAGACGACGGGCGCCGGCCGGGCGATGCCGGCGCTCGGATGGACGGCGATCGCGAGCCGTTCCGCGGTCGCCTTCGGCAGCAGCACGCCCGGGAGGTTCTCTTCGCGCGGGGTCAGGTGGGCCTGTTCGAGCTGGCGCGCCATGCCCGCGATCGCCGGCAGCGTCGCGTCGGCGCTCGCGAACTGGACCGCCACGGAACGACCCGACGCGGCGCGCACGCTCCCGCTGAGGTTCAGCACGGGCGCCGCGACCCGCACCCCGGGCAACCGCCGCACCTCCTCGACGAGCGTCTGCGGAAGGCCCCCCTCGCTGCGGGCTCGCACCTGCACGTCGGCTACCCCGACGATGCTCGCTACGACATGGCGGCTGGCGTTCGTGATGCTCCCGTTGGCGATCTGCACGGCGAACACGAGCGCGACGCCGATCGCGATGCCGAGGCCGGCGAGCCCCTCCTGAACGGGGTGGCTGCGCAGCCGTCGCAGGTAGAAGTAGACGAGCGTCGAGAAGGCCACCTCTCAGAGCCCCGGCCGGGCGGTCCGCACGGCCGCGGGAGCCGCGGGCAGCTCCTCATACGCCTGCTCGCCGCGCAGCAGCCTGCCGTCCCGCAGCGCCACGACGGTGTCGGCGAACGCGGCGGCGTGCGGGTCGTGAGTCGCCACCAGGACCGCGGCACCGCGGTCCCTGCCGAGCGCGGCGAGGAGCGCGAGCACCTCGCGGGCACGCCGCGAGTCGAGGTTCGCGGTCGGCTCGTCGGCGAGGATCACGGTGGGCGAGCTCACGAGCGCCCGCGCGATCGCGACCCGCTGGCGCTCGCCGCCGGAGAGCTGCTCGGGGGTGTGGTCGAGGCGATCGGCGAGGCCGACGCGCTCGAGCCAATCGGCGGCTCGCGGTCGCGCGCTGCGCAGGCCCATGCCGCCGGCGAGCAGCTTGATCGCCGCGTTCTCGACGGCCGGGACGCCCGCCATCAGGCGCGGGGACTGGTAGATGAAGCCGAGGCTCTCGCGCTGGATCGCCAGCAGCTCGTCGCGGCGCAGCAGCGCGAGGTCGCGGCCCGAGATCTGCGCGGTTCCGCTGTCCGGCGCCAGCAGTCCGCCGGCTATCAGCAGCATCGTCGTCTTGCCGGACCCGCTCGGCCCGTAGAGGACCGCGATCTCACCCGGCTGGACGCTGAGCGTGACGTCCTCGAGCGCGCGGACCACCTCGCCGGCGTCGGTGTAGCGCTTGCAGACCCGCTCCAGCTCGAGCGCGCTCATCGCTCCATCACGGCCAGAGGCGCGGCGGCGCCTATGCGCCCGCCCGGCGGGCGTTCAGCGGCACGACCTCGGCCTGCGGGGTGTCGACCTGGGTGCGCAGCTCGCCGTCGTCCAGCAGCAGCAGCCGCTCGGCGCCGGACACGCACATCCCGTCGTCGGTGCACATGAGCACCGACGGGCCGCCGGTGCCGGGGAGCGATCGCAGCAGGCGCAGCAGCGGGTCGCGCTGCAGCGTGCCGGCGGGCGCCGTCGGATCGTCGATCACGAGCAGCAGCGGCTCCGGCGCGAGGGCCCTCGCGATCGCGACGCGGATGCGCTCGGACCCGTCCAGCTCATCCGGCGTGAGCGCCGCGAGCTGCTCGATCTCCACCCGCTCGAGCGCGCGGAACGCGCGCTCGCGGGAGACCCGCCGGGATGCGCCGCACGCCAGCAGCGGCGCGCCGACGTGATCCAGCACCCGGTCCCCCTCCATAGAGGAGAACGACGTCAGGCAGTAGCACAGCTGCCTGCCGACGACCCCGCTGCGGACGCCGAGGGCCGCGTCCCTGAAGCGCACCCGCCCCTCGTCGGAGCGCTCGAGGCCCGCGGCGATCCTCATCAGGGTGCTTCGCCCCGAGCGGCGCGTGCCGAGCACGACGACGACTTCCCCCGCGGCGACGCTCATCGTCACGTCGCGCAGCGCGAGCCGTTCGCGGCTGCCGTGCCGGTAGCGCTTGGAGACGCCTTCCAGCGACAGCAGCGTCACGAGGTTCCTCGGGATCCTCCGCCGCGGCGACGAGCGATCTGGGCCTGGACGAGGCCACGGGCATGGACCGCCCATTCGCGCCGGGCGTTGAGCTCGCGCCGCTGCTGGTCGGCGATCAGCACCCGAGTCAGCTGCTCGGGGCTCAGATCTCCGGCCTCCGCGGCCGGAGTGTCGGTCGGGAGAGCCTGAAGGTCTTCCAGGCATGCGCGCTCGTAGCGGTCGATCACGTCGAGCACCCCGTCGAGGCCGAGCGTCCCGGCCGATGCGATGCGCGCGAGCAGCTGCGCGCGCCGTGGGTCCTCGAGGATGCGCTCGGCGACCCACGCCCGGTATGCCTTGACGCCCGCGCCGGTCACCCTGTAGCTGCGCCGCATCAGATGCTGCTTGGGGACCGGCTTGGCCGTGTCGAGCGCGACGGGCTCGATCATGCCGTTGTCACGGAGACGATCGAGCGCCGCGTAGACGCGCGGGACGCTCATCGACACGAACGTGCCGAAGCGCTCCTCGTAGCGCTGGCTCAGCTCGTAGCCGTGGCTGGGCTGCTCGAGCAGCAGTCCGAGCACGAGCCAGGTCGCGGGTGAGCGCGTCTCCTCGCCCGCCTTGGAGCGTCCCTCCAGGCTCCGAACGCTCGCGCTTCGCGCGTGATCCTCGGATTGCCCTGCTCGTACGTTCGCCATCGACCGCTCTCCCACTAAACGAGAACGATACGCCACTCCGCGCCGGAAAGACAGCCCGCGCGCCGCTCGTGCGCCGGGCCGGCGTCGGCGGCCGGCCGGGACCTTCACGATGCCGTTCGCCGAGACCGAGCAGGCAGTTGCGCCGAGCGACTCCGAACGCGCCGGGCATGTAGACAGAAACGACGACGACATGCAAATTAAGTTGACAGCCGAGCGCTGATCTGTAAGGGTGGAAACGTCGGTCGTGCACCCCGAGTGCACGGCTGTTTCACGTCATGACCGATGACCTGATGTCCCGGAACGGGGGAGGATTCGGCTTTATGAAACGTTCGATATGGCTGCTGGCCTGTACGTGCGTGATCGGCCTGGGCGTGGTGGTTCCCGCGCTCGCGGGCGCCGGCGGGAACCCGCAGTGGTCGGTGGCCGGCAGTCAGCTGGGGCTTGGCGAAACTAGGTCTGTCACCGGCACGGCATCGGGTCAGCAGAAGTTCAAATCGGGCGAAACGACGATCGCGTGCACGAGCCTCGCGCTCGCATCGGGATCGATCGTGACGGGCGGCAACGGAGCGACGCCCGGTACGGGAAGCGAGCAGATCATCTACGGAGGCTGCGTGGTCGAGAACACGACGACCGAAGAAGTCGCGGCCGGGTGCAAAGTCAACAGCGTGGGCGAATCGGTCGGCTACCTGAAGACGGAAAAACTCGCAGCGAAACTGGCTTACACAGGAATCGTCGTAGCCGAAAAAGAAGAACCCAGCACGGTCACCGCGCTCAAACCGGAATCCGGCACCGCCTACCTCCGGGTCGAACTCAGCGGCGAACACTGCCCGACACCCGGAAACGGCAAATACACCGTGGAAGGTGAAATCGCGCTGAAGAACCCCGAAGGCGCCGTCGAAAAAACCGGACACATCGCGGAAGGGCCGACGACGCCGGTCAAAATCTATTACCTGAACAACGGCGGAGTGCCCGAAGAACACAAGGTGAAAGGGCTGAAACTCGGCACGACGAACGCGGCGTACTCCGGGAACTCGACGATCACGATGAGTCCCGAAGCCAACTGGTCCGCCATCCACTGACCCACACCGCGTGAGCGTCGCCTCGGTTGCCCCCCGCGCCGGCCGAGGAAGGGAGAGCGACGCCGACCCTCGCGGGGGATACGCCGGTCGCCGGGCCGCACCGCCCGACGGCCGGCGGCTCCCGCTCGCCCGGCGGGCCGCCCGCGCTGCGGGGCGGCGGCTCCCGCTCACGGGGCGGGCCGCCCGCGCTGCGGGCCGCGTCGCGTCAGACGGGCGCTGAAGTCTCCCGCGCCCTCGCCCTGCGTTTGACGCCCGATTCGGCCGCGTGCTTAGATTGGTCGCCAACCGCGGTTCCCGGGTCGGCGCCGGATGGCGTCTCCCGGAGGAGGAGGGCCGCAGCGTGAAGCGAGAGAGTGCGAACCGACAGGCGTACGACTGCATGGCCCGATTCGCGCGGGCGGCGGACGCCGCCGTGCGGGGCGTTTCCAGAGCAGCCCGTGCAACGGGGCACGGCATCGTGCTTGCCGGTGCCCTGGGGGCTCTCGCCGGGATGGCGCCGGCCGCCGCGGCGTCGCCGCCGCAGTGGGGTACGTGCAGGCACGCAACCCCCACGGCCGCACGCCGCTTCAGCGATCCGGGGTGCACCGTCAGGACGAGCGCCCGCACCGGCGCCTACGAATGGGAGGCACTCGGGGCGGGTCGCTCAGTCGCGCTCGTGCGTCCGACTCTGGCGGGCGCGGTTCGCTTTCAGACGCGGGCCGGAAGGACGATCGAATGCTCGGCGTTGGGGCCTGAATCGATGGCCCAGCCCGACGGGGCGAAGCGGGCGCTGACCCCGCTCTGGGAACTGCAGGGCTGCGAATCCGAAGGCCTGGAGTGCCACACGACGACCGCCTCCGCGCTGGGTGAAATCAACGACTTCTCCCAGTGGATCGAAGAAGCCGCCGAACCGCTCCAGCCGAAGCCGGGGTGGTCGGGCAAGCTCGGCTGGATCAGCAGGTCCGCCGATCGGGTGGGGATCGAATACCTCGCGAACAACCGAGAACCGCTGTTCGACCCGATCAGCTGCGGCGGGTCGATGGGCATGCTCCGGATCGGCGGCAACGGACGCAGACGGACCTCGCTCGTCGCCACCGTGACGCCCGTCAACGTGATGACGGGCGAGATCGAAGAAACCTACGCCGAGTTCGCCCCCGGAGTGCCCGTCCCGTCGCGTCTGGAACGCCACCCTCCCGCCAGCGCGATGGCCTTCGTCGAAGGCCATTGGGAATCGATTGCGATCAGCGCCGTTATCCGCTATCGGGTCGAGGTCGGCTCGGGAGCGATCGAGGTCCGGGCGCTGGGCTGAGGCTCGCGCGGCGGATCCGGGTCGTGGGGCGGCCGCCGGGCGGCCGCCCCGTTCAGCGCCCGAGCAGGTCCCGCCGGGCGAAGGTCAGCTTCACAACCGGGTGGCGCGCGACCGGCTCGTAGCCCTGCGCGCCGAGCAGGCCGATCAGCCGCTTGGCGTCGGCGATCGTGCCGGTGTGGTGCAGCTGGGTCGCGAACACCTTCACGCCCAGGCTCGTCAGGTCGAGCGTCGGGATCAGCTCGTACTCGCCGCCCTCGATGTCCACCTTCAGGAGGTCGACGTGGTCGTCGCCGAACTGCGCCATCAGCGAGCCGAGCGTGCGGCCGGGGAGCTCGATGAAGCTGCTCGAGTCGTATAGGCCCGCGGGGGAGACGGACTCGCTGCCGAGGTCGTGGGTGATCTGCATCCGCAGCGGCCCGTCCGCGGTCGCCAGCGCGGCTCGCTCGATCGTGAAGCGCTCGTCGCCGCCGGCCTCCTCGAGCGCCTGCGCGACGTACTTCTCGACGGGGTCGACCGCGCGCACGGTCGCGCCGTAGCGTCCGATCAGGTCCATGTCGAAGCTGACGTCCCCGCCGGCGCCGACGCAGTAGCAGACCCAGCCCTGCTGGAGGATGTCCCCGGGGACGGTCCAGCCGCCGTAGCGCGGGTCGCCGAGCGTGACCAGCCTGCCCGCGGGGCTCAGCGGCGTGCGTTCGAGGCGGTGCTCGAACAGCCGGCGTTTGACGGCCGCGCGCACCTTCGCGGGATGCAGCCTGCTGCGCGGGCCGGTCCGTCCGCTCTCCCCGCTCGTGTCGGGTGGGTGTGCCGAGTCTGTTGCCATCAGGTCCTTTCCGGGGTTTGCCTCGCGCGGCGCACCGATCAGGTCGGCCGCAGCGACGCGATCCTCAAACCACGCAACGTCAGACTAGGACGGCCGGTCGACGTCGGCGCCGCCCCGGCCCCCACCCGGACGGATGTCGCGCCCCGAGAGCGCCCCCGGCGCTCCGAGCTGGGCGGCCGCGCCTCCAAGCGGACTCTCAGCTTCCCGTGGGCTCGCTCCCAACCCGCGGCGGCATGCTCGCCGCACAAACACCACCGAAGGAGCAGCAGACATGAACCGGATCAAGACCACACTCGCCGCGACCGCCGCGGTCTGCGCCGCCGCGATCGGCGGTGGCGCGCTCGCAAACGCCGCGAGCTCAAGCTCGGGCTCGAGCTCGTCGAGCTCCGCCGGCCAGGCCGCCGGGGCCGCGGCCCCGAGCGGAGCGCCCCAGGGAACGGGCTCGCCGGCCTTCAATCCCTCCCAGGGAGGGCACACGGTCGCGGGCAAGACCGAGAAGCTCCTCACCGGCGAAACGGAGAGCAAGGTCCGCGCGGCGGCGCTCGCGAAGGTCAGCGGGACCGTCGAGCGCGTCGAGACGAACGTCGACGACTCGGTCCCCTATGAGGCGCACATCACCAAGTCGGACGGCACGCAGGTGATCGTCGAGGTCAACGCCGACTACACGGTCGCGTCCGTGAAATCGATGCCGACCCCGGGCGGCGCTCCCGGCGCAGGCGCGCCGCAAGCGCCGGGCGCCTGACGTCCCACCTCGCCCCGAGGCCCGGTCCGGTCCCACCCGTGGACTCGGGCCGCGGGGCGGCGTGCGATAGGCGATGCGGCCCCGCCGGAGACGTCCCTCCCGTCGTTTTTCCCGCAATTTGCACGGGTTTGGCGTTGCGGGACGGTCCGATCGGGTCGCCTGGTCTTACATTGCGCGGCGTGGGAGCTGGACTCCGCACTCCGGACTCCGCGGCCGATCGATCGACGACGGCGGCAGCCCTCGACTACGCCCGCACGCTGCACGCCGGGCAGTCCCGCAGCGCCGACGGCGCGCCGTTCATCCTGCACCCCCGCGAGGTCGCGGCGCTCTTGCGCGGCGCCGGGGCGCCCGAGCACCTGATCGCCGCGGGAGCGCTCCACGACGTGATCGAGAAGACGCCCGCGCTGGCCTCGGATCTGCGCAGGCGGTTCGGCCCGAAGGTCGCGACGCTCGTGCTCGCGGTCACCGAGGACGCCCGGATCGAGAGCTGGGCGGACCGCAAGGCGGCTCTGTGCAGGCAGGTGCAGGAGGCCGGCGAGGAGGCCCTCATGCTGCTCGCGGCGGACAAGATCTCGAAGGCCAGGGAGCTGCGGATCGAGCTCGGCGGACGCGGGCGCCGGCGCGGCGACTGCGAGACCGGTTCGCGCCGCCGGCGCCTCGCCCACTACCGCCGCTGCCTGGCTCTGCTGCGCGAGCACCTGCCGGCCTCGCCGCTGGTCGGGCAGCTCGGCGCCGAGCTCGAGGGGCTATCGGCGGTCCGGTAGACATCCCGCCGGGCGCGCAAGGGTACGCGCGGCGCCGGCCGGTGCGTCCGGCCGAGAACTTCGGCGACCCCCGCCAGGAAGGGCGGCGTCTGTTCGGCGAGCTGCTGGGCACGTTCATGCTCGTCGCGGTCGCCGCGGGCGCGCCGATGATGGGCCACGCCTTCCCCGGGAGCGTCAGCCGCGACGCGGCGGTCGTCGCGCCGGGCCTCGCCGTGCTCGCCGTGATCCTCTCCACGGGCCGCGTGTCCGGGGCGCACCTGAACCCCGTCGTGAGCATCGCCTTCGCCCTGCGCCAGGAGTTCCCGTGGCGACGGGTCCCCGGCTACGTGGCGATGCAGCTCGCGGGCGCGCTGCTGGCCGCGCTCGCGGTGCGCGGGATCGTCGGCGTGTCGAGCTCGCTCGGCTCCACCTACCCGGCCCCCCACCACGGGCAGATGTCCGCCTTCTGGCTCGAGACGCTGCTCACGTTCGGGCTCGTCGGTGTGATCCTCGGGACCGCCTCCGGCGCGCAGAACGTGGGACCGATCGGGGCGCTCGCGGTCGGCGGCTACATCGCGCTCGCGGGCCTGTGGGCGAGCCCGCTCTCGGGTGCCTCGATGAACCCGGTGCGAACACTCGCCCCCGACCTCGTCGGGGGCCGGCTGACGGCCTGGTGGGTCTATCTGGCGGGGCCGTTGGTGGGCGCGCTGCTGGCGGTCGCCGCGGCGGTCGCGCTGCGCGGACGCGGCGGCGACAGGGCCGCGGCGCTCGTCGCGCAGGGGGCGCCCGCGGCCGGCTTCGGCGGCACGGATCGCGCCGGCGCGCCCCCGCCGCAACCCCCTGGACCGGGCGGAAAGGCCGCCTGAGAGTCGAGCCGCCCGCTCCCGGATCTTCAGTTACGGGTGCTTGCTGCCGAAGAGCAGATCGAGATGCGGGTGAAGCAGACCGACGAGCGGCGCCGCGTGCGCGCCGGCGAGCGCAGGCGGGCCGCGCGGCCCGCCCCGCGGCACACCCCCGAGGAGCGCCGGGCGGCGCACATGAGGCGCCTCGGCGAGGCCGTGCTCGCGCGGGCGGACGAGGTGCTGGCCGAGACGATCGCTCGCACGCAGGACTCCGGCGAGCCCGTCGACGCCCCGGTTCAGCAGAGCTTCGAACGGATCTGCACCAACTCCACCGTCGCGGTCGCGCGTTGGATCGCGGGCGACGGCCTGGAGGTGACGAACGACTCGGCACGGGAGACCTCGCGCATCTTCGGCGAGCTGGCCGCGCACCGGGCGGCCTCGCTGCAGGAGGTCACGCGACGGATGTTCTGGTGGCGCAACGTCTTCGGGGCGGTGATGCGCGACGCGGCGGCCGCGCTGCGGACCCCCCAGGGCGTGCTCAAGGACGCGCTGGAGATGCTCCAGCTGAGCGTCGAGTTCAGCCTGCTGCGGATGTGTCAATGCTTCGAGGAGGAGCGCCGGGCGACCGACGAGCAGCTGTCCCGCCGCGAGGCGGAGCTCGCCTTCATGGCGACCCACGACCCGCTCACGAACCTGCCGAACCGGACGCTGATCGTCGATCGGATCGGCCAGATGGCAGCCCGCGCGGCCCGCGAGGGTACCTCGGTGGCGGCGCTGTTCGTCGACCTCGACAACTTCAAGGCGATCAACGACACGCTCGGTCACGGCGTCGGCGACGAGCTGCTGAAGGCGGTCGCCGCGCGCCTGGAGGGCGTCGTGCGCGACGTCGACGCGCTCGGGCGACTGGGCGGGGACGAGTTCGTCGTGCTGGTCGGCGACCTCTCGGTCGACACCGATCCCGCGCTCGTCGCCGAACGCCTGCTCGACGCGCTCAAGCAGCCCTTCAAGCTCGGCGAGGCCGGCGACACGACGGTGACGGTCGGCGCCTCGATCGGGATCGCCGTCGGCGACCGCTCCTCAGCGGGCACGCTGCTGCGCGACGCGGATATCGCGATGTACCGCGCGAAGTGGGACGGGCGCAACCGCTGGGCGCTGTACGAGTCGGGCATGCAGGACGCCGTTCAGGAGCGGATGGAGCTCGAGATGGACCTGCGCCAGGCGCTCGCCGAGCAGCAGTTCTTCCTGGCCTACCAGCCGACCCTCGACCTGGCCCGCATGGAGCCGACCGGAGTCGAGGCGCTGATCCGCTGGCAGCACCCCGAGCGCGGGACCGTCCAGCCGGGCAGCTTCATCCCGCTGCTCGAGGAGACGGGCCTGATCACCGAGGTCGGCCGCTGGGTCCTGTCCGAGAGCTGCCGGCAGGGCGCCCAGTGGCTGCGCGACGGGCACACGGTCGCGATGGCCGTCAACGTCTCCGGGCGCCAGCTCGACTCCGACGAGCTGATCGAGGACATCCGCACGGCGCTGGAGCAGAGCGGACTCCCCGCGGAGTCGCTGACGATCGAGATCACCGAGACGACGCTGATGCGCGACGTCGAGGAGACCGCGCGACGCCTGGAGGCGATCAAGGAGCTCGGCGTGCGGATCGCGATCGACGACTTCGGGACCGGCTACTCGTCGCTCGCCCACCTGCAGCGCTTCCCCGTCGACGCGCTGAAGATCGACCGCTCGTTCGTCTCCGGCCTGTCGGAGAAGAGCGAGGGGGAGACGCTGATCCAGACGCTCGTGCAGCTCGGCAAGGCGCTCTCGATCGAGACCTTCGCGGAGGGGATCGAGCAGGAGAGCGAGCTCTCGCTGCTGCGCGAGCAGGACTGCGACCACGGCCAGGGCTTCCTGTTCGCCAAGCCCCTCTCGGCCGACGAGGCCGACGCGTTCCTGCGCGACTGGTCAGCCGGCAGGACCGCCTTCCCCGGCGCCTGAGGCGGGCCGGAACGAGCGGCGACCGCTCGGCTGCTGTCCGAGACCGAAGTCGGAGAAGATCTCCGGGGAGAGGAACGCCGTGATTCCCGCGATGCGCTCGCCGTCCAGCTCGATCAGCGAGATGTTGTGGGGGACGACGCGCCCGTCGTCGCGGCGGATCTCGTAGTGGGCGAAGGCGAGCTGGCCGTTGGCCGAGAGCGGCTCGCAGGGCCAGCCCCGATCGTTCTCCATCGGCCACGAGGAGAGGAACCGCGCGACCGCGTCGCGGCCCCTGTACCACGTCGCCATCGGCGGCATCGAGATCGTCGCCTCCTCGGCCAGCAGCTCCACGAGCGCGGCCGTGTCGCCGCGCCCCCAGGCGTCCATGTAGGCCTCGACGATCTCGGCCAGGCGGCGGTCGCCGAGCGCCCGCAGCGTCGCCTGCTGGCTGCGCTCGGGCAGGTGGGAGTCGAGCGTGCGCCGCGCGCGCTGCAGCGCGCTGTCGATCGAGGCGGGTGAGGAGTCGAGCGCGGCCGCGGTCTCGCGTGCGGAGAAGCCGAGCACGTCGCGCAGGATCAGCACCGCCCGCTGGCGCGCGGAGAGGGTCTGCAGGGCGGCGACGAAAGCCAGCTCGACGCTCTCGCGCTGCTCGTAGCGGGCCTCGGGAGAAGCCGGCCCGTCGGGCAGCGCGAGCGGCTCGTCGGCGAGCGGCTGGACCCACACCGACTCGGCCAGCGGCGGTCCCGGCCCTTCGTGGGGTTCGGCGGGCGGCCCGTGCTCGAGCGGGATCACGCGCCGCGGGCGCCGCTCCAGCGCGCGCAGCGACGCGTTGGTCGCGATCGTGTAGAGCCACGATCGGGGCGAGCTGCGTCCTTCGAAGCCGCCGATCCCGCGCCACGCTCGCAGCAGCGTCTCCTGCAGGGCGTCCTCGGCGTCCTGGGGCGAGCCGAGCATCCGGTAGCAGTGGGCGAACAGCTCGTTGCGGTGGCCGGCCACCAGCTCGCCGAACGCGCGCTCGTCGCCGAGCTGGACGAGCGCCTTCACGCCGGCAGCCCCCCGCCGAGCAGCCGGTAGTCGCCGACCGCGGAGAGCTCGCTGACGACGGGTCCCTGCTCGCAGCGGTCGGGGATCCCTCGCTGGAACTCCGCGAACGCGGCGACGGACCCCAGCGGGTTCTCGTGCCCGTCGGCGACCGACGCCAGGTGCACGAAGGTGTGTCCGTCCTCGAGCTTGAACGTCGCGTAGCGGAAGCCCTCCGGCGCGCTGTGCGCCAGCTCCGCGTAGACGGCGCGGACGAGCTGCTCGTTCTCCTGCGCGCGGCCTGGCTTCACCGTGTAGCGCACCATCACGACTCTCATCATGCCTCCTCCGGTTCGACGATCCCGATCGACAGTGTCCCGGCTGCGAGCAGCCGCCGCGAGGGGAGAGCGAGCGCGCACGCCGCTCCCGCCACGGCGATTCCCGCTGCGACCCAGATCGCGCCGCCGAAGCCCGCGATGAAGCGCCCGGGTGAGGCGTAGCCGCCGCTGCCGGCGAAGACGGCGACTGCGAGCGCGATACCGAACACGCCGCCGAGCGCGCGCATCATGCTGTTGGCACCCGCGGCCTTGCCGACGTCGCGGTCATCGACGGTCCCGACGACCGAGTTCTGGGCCGCCGGGATCGCGAGCGAGATCCCCACCCCCGCGAGCAGGAACGGGGCGAGCACCGAGGAGTACGAGAGCTGCGTCTCGGCGATCGTCTCGGCGCTGCCCCAGCCGGCGATGTTGCCGCGTACGAGCGCCCACACGATCCCGCGCCGCCATCAGCGACCCGACTCCGGTCAGCGCGAGGACCCAGCGCGTTTTCGTGTTCATGTGCTCTTTGATCCGGCGCGGGGCCGAAATCCATCGCACCCCCCTGCGGCCGGCGGGGCGCTCAGGTGCGGAGCAGGTCCACCGAGGACGGCGCGGGGGTGCCGGAGGGAGCCTGTTTGCCGCGCACGCCGATCACGATCTCTCCGTCGGAGCGGTCGACGGTCAGCAGCACGAGCGGGCCGTACTCGAGCTGCGCGCGGACCTCGCCGAGCACGCGGCCGGCGGCGGCGCTGTCGAGTCCGCTGGCGTGCAGATAGGCGTCGAGGTGACCGTCGGCGACGGTCCGCGCGTCGAGCTCGATTTCCTCGAGGTCGATGATGCCGCGCGGCCTTCCGGCCGCCGGCCCGAGGATGCAGGCGGCCATGTCGTCGGGGGTGGCGGAGGACTCGGCGCGGACCGCGGCGAGCAGCTCGGGCGCGCCGTCCTCCCCCGGCAGCTCGGCCAGCAGCTCGGCGAGGCGCTCGCGACCGAGCATGTCGGGATGTCCGCCGGGATGGGAGTCGCTGAGCCGCGCCTCGACGAGGCCGTCGCTGAAGAAGCACGCGCGCGCCCCGGCGGGGAGGCCGATCGTGCGCTGGCGCCGCCCCGTCGGCAGGTCGCAGCCGACCGGGGGCGAGGAGCAGGCGGTCGGAGCCTCGACGCAGGGCACGCCGAGCAGCAACGGCGGGGGGTGTCCGGCGAGCGCGTAGGTGAGCGAGCCCCGGGCGGGGTCGTATATCGCCATCGCCACCGTCGCGAGCTGTTCGCAGCCGGGCTCGGAGAGGGCGCTGCCCGCCAGCGCGAGCGCCGCGCGGGGGTCGCCCGTCTCCTTCAGGAAGGCGCGCAGCGTGTAGCGCGTGAGCGCCGCCTGGCGGACGGCGTCGTGGCCGTGGCCGGCGACGTCCCCGAGGATCACCGCGACGCGACCCTCCTCGTGCTCGAAGACGTCGTAGAAGTCGCCCCCGGCGGCGGGCCCCTCGGCGGGGCGATAGGCGACGGACAGCTCGAGGCCCGAGATCTGCGCCGGCACGGCGGGCACGAGCGCGGCCTGCATCACCTCGATGTCGCGCAGCAGCGAGTCCCGCGTCCGCTCCAGGCGCCCGGCGCGCCTGCTCGCCAGGCGCCACCGCGCCCCGAACGCGAGCGCCAGTAGCGCGAGCGCGAGGATGATCGGCTTGCTCCAATCCGGGACCGGCAGGGGGAGCGGCAGGCTCGCCCCGAGCGAGGCGAGCGGATCGCCCGAGCTGTCCTTCGCGCTCTTGCTCGCGCGGGCCGCGGCCGGGTCGAGGCCTCCCGCGGCGCCGGCCACGGTGCTCGTCGCCACGGCGAGACCGCTCCCGACGGCGGTGGGCGAGGCCGTTCGCCGGGCCGGCCGGCCGTTGCCGCCGTGCCGGCGCGCGCCGGGGCTTCCGCTCCCGCCGCCAGAGGACGACGGGCGGGAGGCCGTCCCGGCGGGGCCGCCCCCGGGGGTTGACGTGGAGGCGGCCGTCGCGGTCGTCGAGGACCCGGACGAGCCCGAACCGCCCGCGCCGCCGCCCGACCCGCCCGAACCGCCGGAGCCGCCACCCGAGCCGCCCGAACCCGAGCCGCCGCCCCCGCCGCCCGAGCCTTCCACCACTTCACCGACGGGTGTTTCTACCGGCGTGGTCGATGCTGGGGGCAGTTCGACCTTCGGCACGGGGACGGTGACGGGAGGGGTCACGGGCGACGTCACCGTCAGACCGCCTTCTTCGAGCGTCACGCCGGTGCCGGAAGATTCGCCGCCCCCGCCGCCGATCGGCAGTTCGATCTTCAGGGAGGGCAGGCCGAGTCCGGGTGAGGTGCCGCCGCCGAGCGTGATGAGGGCGGCCTGCGCTGGGGACCCGGCGAACGCGGCCAGAAGCGCGATCGGCGCGAGGATCAGCGTGGCGGCCAGTCGGGTGGCCGCGCCTGCTCTCGCGAGGCTGCGGGGTCGAACGCTCATCTCGAGGCTTTCAGGCGCACCCCCGCTCGCGAGGGTGCTGTCTGTCTGCAGACTTCATCGACAGGCTAGTGCACGGGACCACAGGCTTGGGCGCGATCTGGCCCGATGGTCGATTCGTGTATCTGGAACAGTGGCTCAGCGTCGATTCAGCTGGAGGCGAGAATCTCCTGAAGTGTCAGACCGCTGACAACTGACTTGGGTTGCTCGTCGACGACGTCGGAGCCGGGGCGCGCGTGCTCGTCGTTGCGCTTGATGAGCAGCCACTGGGGTTTCGAGCCCGGCCGGGTGCGCTGGAGCGCGAACCCGCCGCTCAGCTTCTCGCCGTGCAGCACGAACACGGCGTGTCCTCGCTCGAGCGCCTCGGGCCAGGGCACGCGACCGCCCTGCTCGTATCCGCCGCGGTCCCAGATGGAAACACCCCCGTGGTCGGTCGGCCCTTCGAAGTCGTTGTGGGCGAGGGAGTGATCCTCGACCTGCACGGCGAGGCGCTTCACGGCCGGGTCCATCGAGGGTCCCTTCGGCACCGCCCAGGAGCGCATCGCCCCGGCGACCTCCAGGCGCAGGTCGAAGTGGTGGGTGCTGGCGCGGTGCTCCTGCACCACGAAGACGCCGGCGTCGACGCCGCGGACGGCGAACTGCTCGTGGCCCTCGAGCTTGACCGTCCGCGCGTCCACCCGCTCGACCGAGGCGCCTCGCGGGCCCTGGGAGAGGAAGTCCTCGAACGCCGACACCGCCTCCGCGGGCCCCTCGGCGTGTACGGCGAGCATCCCGTCGGGCTCGTTGCGGACCCACCCGAGCACGCCGAGGGCATGGGCGCGGCGCACGGCGGCGTCGCGGAAGCCGACCCCCTGAACGCGCCCCGCGACGGCCGCGCGGATCGCGCGGGCCGGTCCGGGTCCGGGGGCGGGGGGTTCGCTCGATCCTGCCATCGGCCCAAGATCGCATACGGCGTAGGCTTGCGCGATGACGGCGACGGACCCACGGGCGGCGCTGCACGCGCTGGCTGCGATCGAGCGCGGCTCGGCGGGCCCCGGCGAGGAGCGCGCGGCGGAGCTGATCGCGGGGCTGCTCGGCGAGCACGGCCTGGAGGCGTGGCTCGAGCGGGAGCCGGCCGTCGGCGGCTTCTGGCAGTCGACGGGGCTCGCCGCGGCGGCGGGCGCGCTGGCGGGAGCGATCGGGCTGCGCGGCGGCTCGCCGCGGCGGCGCGCGGCGGCGCTCGCGCTGTCGGCGGCGGCGGCGGGCGCGATGGCCGACGACGTCGACGGGGGACGGCACCACCTGCGCTGGCTGCTGCGCAAGCGGAGCGCCACCAACGTGCTCGCCTGGGCGGGGGACCCCGCCGCTCGCGAGACGGTCGTGATCGTCGCCCACCACGACGCGGCCCACACGGGCCTGCTCTTCCATCCCGGCCTCGTCCCCGCCCTCGCGCGGCGCTTCCCGGATTGGTACGCCCGCCAGAACACGTCCGTGCAGACCGGGCGGCTGCTCGTCGCGGGGCCGCTGCTGGTGGCGCTCGGCAACCTGCTCGGCGTGAGGGCCGCGCGGGCGCTCGGGACCGTCTGGAGCGCCGTCACCGCGCTGCTGCTCGCGGACGTCGCGCGCTCGCCGGTCGTGTGCGGGGCGAACGACAATCTGAGCGCGGTCGCGGTCCTGCTCGACCTCGCGCGCCGCCTGGAGAACCGGCCCGTCGCGGGCGTCCGCGTGCTGCTGCTCTCGACGGGCAGCGAGGAGTCGTTCATGGAGGGCATGCGCGGGTTCGTCGCGCGCCATCGCGCCGAGCTCGACCCGGACACGACCCGCGTGATCGCGCTCGAGTGCGTCGGATCGCCGCACCTGATGCTGATGGAGGGGGAGGGGATGCTCCTGATGCGCGACCACGACGCGGGCCTGCGCGAGGAGATCCAGCGGGCCGCCGACCGGGTCGGGATCGGGCTGTGGCGAGGGCTGCGGCTCGGCGCGGGCGCGACCGACGCGCTGCCGGCGCTGCGGGCGGGTTACCGCACGGCCTGCCTCGCCGCCTGCGACGAGTACAAGACGCCGGCCAACTACCACTGGCCGAGCGACGTCCCGGAGAACCTCGACTGGAACACGATCGACGCCGCCGGCGACGTGCTCGACAGCCTGCTCCGGGGCCTCGGCGCCGAGGAGGAGCCGAGCGGCGAGGCGAGCACGGCGGTAGCGCGCTCCTAGCCCCGCGGCGATCGCGGGGCTCGCCCGGCCGCACCGGCGCCTGCCGGCCGCGCGATACAGTCCCGGCCAAGCGGAGGCGGCCTCCGCGGCCCCGATCCGCGGGCGCCGCGCGGGCCGCGTCCCGATCCCAGTTCGATGGCGAGCACGGAGACAGAGGCGGCCGCGCCCGCGAGGCGGGCCGATGCGCGGCGCAACCGCGAGAAGCTGCTCGCGGCGGCCGTCGAGCTGTTCGCGGTCGCGGGGCAGGACGTGCCGCTCGAGGCGATCGCCGAGCGGGCGGGCGTCGGCATCGGGACGCTGTACCGGAACTTCCCGACCCGCGAGGCGCTGGCCGAGGCGGCCTACCGCAACGAGGTCCGGCGGCTGTGCGACGCGGCGGACGAGCTGCTGGCGCGGAGAGCGCCCGAGGACGCCCTCGCGGAGTGGATGGACCGGTTCGTCACCTACGTCGCGGCGAAGCGCTCGATGGCGGGGATCCTCCAGACGGTGATCGCGGCGGGCGATCCGGGCCTCTACACGGACGCGCGTGGCCGCATGGCCGCGGCGATCAGGTCGCTGATCGAGGCGGCCGAAGCGGCGGGGACGATCCGGCGGGGCGTCGAGCCGGACGACGTGTTGCGGGTGATGAGCGGGATCTGGCTGGTCTCCGACGGGCCCGACTGGAGCGAGCGGGCGCGGCGGATGCTTGGGCTGCTGATGGATGGGCTGCGCTACGGCGCGGGGGAGGGCCGAGCGGCGTGAGGACCGACGCCGATACGGGGGAGGGCACCCCCGAGCTGATCGACCTCGAGCATCTCGGCCGCCCGGCGGCGATCGGCGCGTGGGTGCTCGGCGACGTGATCGTGGACCCGGGGCCGGCGTCGTGCCTGGGCGCTCTGACGGCGGGCCTGGCGGGGCGCGAGCCGCGCGCGCTCGCGCTCACCCACATCCACCTCGACCACGCGGGCGCGGCGGGGGTGCTCGCGGGGATGTTCCCGGCCATGGAGGTGTGGGTCCACGAGCGCGGCGCGCGGCACCTAGCGGACCCGAGCAAGTTGTTGGCGAGCGCGACGCGGCTGTACGGCGCCGAGATGGAGCGGCTGTGGGGCGAGGTCCTGCCGGTCCCCGAGGAGCGGATCCGCATCCTTCGGGGCGGCGAGACGCTCGCGGGGATGCGCGTCGCGTACACGCCGGGGCACGCCTCCCACCACGTCAGCTACCTGCACGAGGCGAGCGGGTACGCGTTCGCGGGGGACGTCGCGGGGGTGCGGATCGGGGGCGGCCCGACGCTCGCGCCGACGCCGCCGCCGGACATCGACCTGCCCGCCTGGCGGGAGTCGATCGCGCTCGTCGAGGCCTGGTCGCCGGCGGCGCTCGCGATCACCCACTTCGGCTCCTACGAGGACCCGGGGGCCCAGCTCGGGGAGCTTCGCGAGTACCTCGACGAGGTCGAGGACCTAGCCGCGCGCCTCGACGAGGAGGACTTCGCGGCGGCCGTCCGCGAGCGCCTCTCCTCGCGGGGAGGCTCGGACGTCGCCTCGACGTACGGGCACGCGACGCCCGTCGCGCAGAGCTACGCGGGGCTGCGCCGCTACCTGGAGCGGGCCTCCTAGGAAGAAAAGCCGCGGCGGGCGGTCTGGATGGGAGAGGAGGCCATCACCGGCCCCGACCCAGATAGGAGTCCCAAGTGTCAAGGTCCATTCCCGCAGCGGCCGCCGTCGCGGCGAGCGCGCTGCTCCTCGCCGCCTGCGGCGGCAGCTCGTACTCGAGCGGTTCCTCCGCCTCGGAAGGCTCGTCCTCGAAGGCCGCCGCCGCGAAGTCCTTCGGCTCCGGCGCCCTGCGCACCGCCTCGGACGCGTCGCTCGGCGCGAAGATCCTCGTCGACTCCAGCGGGATGACGCTGTACCGCCTGAGTGGCGAGTCCGCGTCTCACTTCATCTGCACCTCGCAGGCATGCCTGGCGGTGTGGCATCCGCTGAAGGCGGGCTCCTCGGCGCCGAGCGGCGTCGCGTCGCTGGGCACCGTCAAGCGCCCGGACGGGAGCGAGCAGGTGAGCTACGAAGGCGGCCCGCTGTACACGTTCGCATCCGACAGCGCCCCGGGTCAGACGAACGGCGAGGGGTTCAAGGACGTCGGGACGTGGGGCGTCGTGAAGGTCGGCGGCTCCTCCGGCGGCTCTGAAGCGACGAGCGAAGGCGCCGCGAGCGGCGCCGGCGAACCGAGCGGCTCGTCCTCCGGCGCAGGAGGCGGCTACCGCTACCCCTAGCCGGCTCAGGCGGCGCGGACGCCGAGCGCGCCGGCGGCGGCGACGCGGACCGCGAGGATCGCGATGTCGTCGCGGGCGCCCTGGCTGAGGTCGAGCAGGCCGAGCAGCGCGGCGATCGCCTGCTCGGCCGACTCGGGCCGGGTCCGATCGAGCGCGGAGATCATCTCGCCGGAGCTGAGGGTCCGCGCGGGGGCCTGGGCCTCGGCGAGGCCGTCGGTGTAGAGGGCGAGGGAGTCGCCGACGCGGAGCGTCGTGGTGGCCTCGGCGATGCGCGCGTCGGGGAAGATCCCGAGCAGCGTCCCGCCGCCGCCGAACTCCTCGGTCCGGCCGCCGGCGCGGGTGACGAGGGCGGCGGGGTGGCCGGCGGCGGCGAGGGTGACGGCGATCCCGCCGGGGGAGTGCTCCATGCGGGCGAGGAGGGCGGTCGCGAAGCGCCCCTCGAAGTCGTGTTCGAGCATCGCGGCGTTGACGCGGGCGAGGACGGTCGCGGGGCTTGAGCCGTCGCGGGCGTAGGCGCCGGCGGTGTGACGCAGGAAGGCGGTCAGGACGGCGGCCTCGGCGCCCTTGCCGCAGACGTCGCCGACGACGAGCCAGCATCCGTCGCGGTCGGAGAAGACGTCGTAGAAGTCACCGCCGACTTCGTTGCCGGCGCCAAGGGGACGGAAGTAGCTGCGCAACTCGAGGCCGGGGACGGAGGGCAGGGCGGCGGGCATCAGGCTGCTGCGCAGGGTCTGGGCCACCCTCGCGCGCTCGGCGTAGAGGCGGGCGTTGTCGTACGCGAGAGCGGCGCGGCCGGTGAGGTCCTCGAGGATCCGCAGCCGGCCGGACTGCGGCCGTCCGGGATGGACGAAGGTCATCACGCCGAGCATCCGTCCGCGGGCGACCATCGGCACGACGGTCGCCGATCGCGAGGAGCCGGCGTCGTCGCCGGGGAGGATCCCGGCGGTCTGGATCGCCTCGCCGAGCGCGGGGGCGTCGGCGAGGTCGTCGATGACCTTCGAGCTCCGTTCGGTGAGGACCCGCGCGACGGGGTGGCCGGCGAGCTTCTCGGGGCGCTCGCTGGGCCGGGTCGCTTCGACTCGCGCGGCGACCCGAGGATCGACGGCGGCGGCGACGGTGTTGGTGATCGCGCCGTCCTCGTCGACGAGGTCGATCACGCACAGCTCGGCGAGCTCGGGCAGGGCGGTCGTGGCGATCCGGCGCAGCGTCTGCTGCGGGTCCAGGGAGTTGTCGAGCTTGGCGGTCGCGGCGATCAGCAGCTCCAGACGCCGGCGGTCGGCGCGCATCCGTTCCAGGGCGACGTGCAGGACGACGGTCGTGAGCACGGCGAGCACGCCGCCGACGCAGGCGATCGCGGCGAAGTTCGTGTCTACGTGGGAGTAGACGAGCGGGGCGAGGTAGGCGAGCAGCCCCGCGAGCGAGGTGAGCGCGAAGCGCGAGCGGGGCTGGAAGGCGGCGGAGTGGCCGGTCGCGAAGAAGTAGAGCAGCGCGAAGGGGCTCGCGGCGCCGCCGGTGGAGGCGCACAGCACGGTGATGATCGCGATCCCCCAGAGCTCGGCGAGCCACGCCAGGCCGAGGCTCGAGCGGCCGCGGCGGACGGCCCAGAGGAGCGCGATCGCGGTCAGGTAGGCGTCGCCGGCGACGGCCGCGGCGCCCGCGGGGGAGCTCACTTCGGGGAGCAGGAAGGAGGTCCCGATCAGCGTCCCGCCGAGGATGTAGAGGCCGGCGGCGCTCGCGACCGCGACGCGGGTTTCCCCTTCGCGCCTGGCGCCGCCCGCGATCCCGATCTTGCTCCCGGCCATCCGTTTCACCTCTCCTCGACGAAGCCTAAAGGGAACGCGCCGAGGCGTCCGGCGGTTGGGCGAAAGCGTGCGGGCGGCTCAGCCGGCTGAGGAGAAGGCCGAGCTGGAGAGGTTGCTCGCGTCGTACGTTTCGCTGCTCGGGGGCGCCGTCACGGCGGGCGTCGGGCCGTAGCCGAACTCTTCGACCTCGAGGTTGGCCGTCACGCTCTTGCCTTCGGCCGTGAAGCTCATGTTCATCGTCATCCGCCGCAGCAGGTGGTGGGCGTCGATCCAGACGCTGACGGGGAAGGTCGGGTTGCCGATCTTGGCGGTCAGGGCCTTGATCGCGGCGCCTGCCTTCGAGCGCTCGCCGGCGGGGAGTTTGTCGACGATCGACTGGAAGTCCACGGTCCCGTCGTAGCGGGTCGTCGCGACGCCGCGGACCTTCTCGTGCCCGACGAGCTTGGCGCTCCCGTTCGTGCCCTTGAGGTAGTCGAGGATCTGGGCGGGGTTCGCGCCGCCGCTCATGAACGAGGAGGGGTCGATCCCGAGCTTCGCCTCGGCCTTGGCGAGGTCGAGCTTCATCCACCTCGCGCCGTTCGGGAGCTTGCCGTCGAACATCGGGGAGGACATGTAGAGGACGTTGTCCTTGATGAGCTCGGTCATGTCGATCGCGCCGCCCGAGAGCCCGGATGCGCCGCCGGCGGGGAGCCCCGACATCTGGAAGGCGAGCGAGCCTTCGGCGCTCTTCGCGTTGAAGTGCCCGCCCCCGGTCAGCGAGATCGGCGAGGAGAGGCCGGGGATCGTCATCGACATCGTCATCGCGATCTGCGCGCCGCCGGCGCGATTGGTGATCTCGGCCGCCTGGGCGATCGGGTCGAGCGTCGCGCTCGCGCCGCCGGATCCGCAGCCGGCGGCGGCCACGCCCAGGGCCGCCGCCGCGAGCGCGGCGGCGAGCGTGGAGGAGACGGTTCGGGCTCTCATCGGGAACGGATCGGCCGTCGCGGGCGACTGCATTAGCCTGACGGCGTGTCCGGCGACAATCTACCCGCTCCCGACGGGCCCGCCGCGGTCACGATCGCGCCCGCGGGTGAGGCCGACCTGGCCGAGCTGCTCGTGCTGATGCGGGGCTACTGCGACTTCTACGAGGTCGAGCCCGCCGACGAGGACCTGTTGGCGCTGTGCAGGACGCTGATCGCCGACCCGGCCCGGCAGGGTGTGCAGCTGATCGCCCGCGGTCCCGGCGGCGAGGCGCTCGGCTTCGCGACCCTGTACTGGAGCTGGTCGACGTCGCGGGCGGCTCCGCTCGGGACTATGAACGACCTGTTCGTGATCCCGCAGGCGCGGGGGCTGCGGATCGGGGAGCGTCTGATCGAGGCCTGCGTCGAGCGCTGCGCCGAGCACGGAGCGCGGGAGATGGAGTGGCAGACGGCGCCCGACAACGCTCGCGCGCAGGCCCTGTATGACCGGATCGGCGGTCGCCACGAGCCGTGGCTCTGCTACTCGCTGCCCGTCCCGCGCCCGTGAGGGGCGGGGGTATGCTGGCCGCGGTGCGGGAGAAGGGGAGAGGAAGAGTGGTTTCCGCGCGGCTGCTTGCGGGCGCGCTGCTCTCGGCTGCGATCGCGCTGTGCGCGGCCGCGCCGTCCCTCGCCGCGCAGTCGCCGCTGCTGGCGTCGCCGTACGAGTACCTCGGCTGGGGGAACCCGCAACCGCCCGCGTCGGTGATCGAAGCGACGGGCGTCGGGGACCTGACGATGGCTTTCGTGCTCTCGAAGGGCAAGTGCGACCCGGAGTGGGACGGGCACCGGCCGCTGCTCGGCGGCGTCGATCAGCACGCGATCGAAGCGGTCCGCGCGGCGGGCGGGGACGTGGTCGTCTCCTTCGGCGGCTGGAGCGGGAAGAAGCTCGGCTCCTCATGCAAGACGCCGACGGCGCTCGCGGGGGCGTACCAGAAGGTGATCGAGGCCTACTCGCTGAGCGCGATCGACGTCGACATCGAGCACGGTGAGATGGCGAACAAGAAGACCCGTATGCGGGTGGCCGAAGCGCTGCTCGCGACGCAGCGGGCCAACCCGGGCCTCGAGATCTCGGTCACGATGGGCACGGCCGAAGCGGGGCCCGAAAAGGACGCGCTCAGCCTGATCGCGGACGCCAAGGCGATCGGCTTCCAGCCCACGGTGTGGACGCTGATGCCGTTCGACTTCGGCAAACCGGCGACCGACATGGGCCACGCCTCGATCCGGGCGGTCGAAGGGCTCGCCGCCGACCTCGTCGCCGCCTACGGCCTCTCGACCGCGGCCGCCTACGAACACTCCGGCATCTCCTCGATGAACGGCGAAACCGACGAAGCGAGCGAGACGGTCTCGCAGGGCGACTTCCAGACGATGCTGACGTTCGCGGCGGCGCACCACCTCGGCCGGATGAGCTTCTGGGCGGTCAACCGCGACCGGCCGTGCCAGGCCGAACGGGCCCCGGAAGAAGAATGCAGCGGCATCGCCCAGACGCCGTTCGCGTTCACCGAAGCGCTGGCCGGTTACCACGGATAGAGGTAGATCCGTTCCGGTCGCGCGCTGCGCGTCGCCGGACTGGGGGCGTGCCAGGGCGGAGTCGACCGGCGGCGAGCCCCCCGCAGAGGGCTGAGCGTGCTGGGTTGCGTCGACCGGTGGCGAGCGGCCGGGAGGGCTGAGCGTGCTGGGTCGCGTCGACCGGCGGCGAGCAGCCGGGCAGGCTGAGCGTGCTGGGTCGCGTCGAGCAGGCGCGCAAGGTGTCGGCCGACCGGGAGGAACGCCGGGCGATCAGGTGTGCGCGGACGCTTGCGGGTCCAAGCGCGATGACCGGGAGGAGCGCCCCAACGATCAGGCCCGCGCGGATGCCTGCGGGTCTAAGCGCGATGACCGGGAGGAGCGCCCCAGCGATCAGGCCCGCGCGGACGCCTGCGGGTCCAGGCGCGACATGCTCACGTTCGCCTCCAGCTCGGAGGAGGCGCCGCCCATGTAGAGACCCTTGACGGGTGGGACGTCGGAGTAGAAGCGGCCGTGGCCGATCTTCACGTGGGTCTCTCCGGCGAGGCGGCGGTTGGTCGGGTCGGCGGACACCCAGACGGGCTCGCCCTTGCCGTTGCTGGAAGGCAGCAGCGCCTCCAGCCAGGCGTGGGTGTCGACCTCCAGCGAGTCGGTGCCGTCGTCCTCGGGGGCGGCCCACAGGTAGCCCGAGACGTAGCGGGCGGCGATCCCGCGGCGGCGCAGCAGGACGAGCGAGAGATGGACGAAGTCCTGGCAGACGCCCGCGCCCGCGGTGAGCAGGTCGCGGACGGTCGAGCCGACGTAGGTCGCGCCCGGCCGGTACTCGAAGCGATCGGGGATCAGCTCGCAGAGGGCGGTCAGGACGCGGAGCGGGGTCTCGCGGCCGAGCGCGGCGTCGAGGTCCTCGATGCCGTCGATCGGGGGCTGGTCCTGCCAGGGCAGCGCGAACTCGCCGGCCGCGTCGAGGTAGGCGGCGCTGCCGAGGCTCTCCCAGGAGCCCTCGGGCGGGTCGGGCGGCTCGGAGGTCACGACCCGGGCGCGGACGTCGATCGTGAGCTGCTCGTGGCTCGCGGGGATCCCGAACTCGATTACCTCGGTGCCGAAGTAGTCGAGGTGGCGGCTGACGCGGGCCTCGGGGTCGATCCGCGTGTGGAACTCGTCGCAGCGCTGCGTGGAGGTCGTCGCGGGCCGCACGCGCAGCGAGTTGAGGTTGTCGGTGACGGGGTGCTCGTAGCGGTACTCGGTCAGGTAGCGGATCGCGAAGTGCACGCTCCGATCACCTCCGTTCGCCCGCCGAGGCGGCGCCCGCGAAGTAGCGCTCGGCGATGTCCTGGTCGATGTGCGCGAGCTCCTGCTGGGTCTGTTCGCAGATGCCTGTCAACTCCGCTCCGTCGGGCAGCGCCCGCCGCTGGAAGTCTAGGTCGGCGGCGAGGCGGCTCACGCGCAGCACCGGCTTGGAGTTGCGGGGACCCGCGTCGGCGAGCGCGAAGCAGTCGTGCAGCGAGTCGACGCAGGCCGCGACGCTGTCCGGGTAGGCGCGCTCGAAGAGCAGGAAGCGGGCGACGGGGTGGGCGTTGGGGGGCGCGGTGACGGCCCGCAGGTAGGCGTGGAAGCCGCCGACGGCCTGCAACAGGATCAGCGCCTGCCCGTCGGAGGTGCCGGCCGAGTCGCCGGCGGGGCCGGCGAAGCTCGTCGTCGGCAGCGCGACCCGCAGCATCCGCAGCACCATGTCGGCGATCTCGATCAGGCCGCCCGCGTCGAGGAAGCTCTTGGCCTCGTCGCGCAGCATCGAGCGGTTCGCGACCCCCCAGATCAGGGCGGTCCGCTCCTTGACGTACTGGGAGGTCGCCGAGGTCCCGGTCGCGCCCTCCCAGCGGGGCGCCTCGAACCCTTCCCGCAGGGTCAGGCTGGTCGTGTTGATCGCCTCCCACATCTCCGCGCTGATCACGTCGCGGACCGTCCGCGCTCCCTCGCGTGCCCGTTCGATCGATGCGAGCATCGAGCCGGGCCGGCCCGGGTCGAGCGTCAGCTGGTCCAGGGCGGGACGGCCGTTGCCGGCGGTCGCGTCGACGTCGCCGAGGATCGCGAGCAGGCCGCCGGAGCCGAAGAACACGCCGGGGGTCGAGTCGCTCGAGGCCTGCAGCTCCGAGCGGAACACGGCCTCGACCGCGCGGGCGGTGAACTCGGCCCGCGCGAGGTTGCGGCCGAGCCAGTAGAGCTCGTGGGCGATGCGGGCGAGCATCAGGGGCCCGGGGCGCCTTCGAGCGCCTGCTGCTGCTGTTGCTGCTGGCCGGTCCAGCCCCCGTAGCGAAGGTCGGGCAGGGCGGGCGGCTGGGTGTCGGCGATCGGCGGCCCGGCGCGGTCGGCGTCGTCGGCGCTGTCCTCGAGCACCCACGTGTCCTTCGAGCCGCCCCCGCGGGAGGAGTTGACGATCAGCGAGCCCTCCTCGAGGGCGACCCTGGTCAGCCCGCCCGGGACGATGTCGATGCGCTCGCCGAAGACCGCGAACGGGCGCAGGTCGACGTGACGGGGCGCGAGCGTCCCGTCCGCGCAGACGGTCGGGACGGTCGAGAGGCGCACGACGTCCTGGGCGATCCAGCGGTCGGGGTGGTTGGCGAGCACGCCGCGCATCCGCTCGAGCTCCTGCTCGGAGGCGTGCGGACCGATCGTCACGCCGCGCCCGCCCGACTCGCCGGTCGGCTTGACGACGAGCTCCCCGAGCCGCCCGAGCACGTGCTCGAGCTGTTCGGGATCGGAGAGCAGGTAGGTGCGGACGTTCTCGAGGATCGGCTCCTCGCCGAGGTAGAAGCGGATCATCTCCGGGACGAACGTGTAGATCGCCTTGTCGTCGGCGACGCCGGTGCCGAAGGCGTTGGCGATCGCGACCGAGCCGGCGCGGTAGGCCCGCACGAGGCCGGGCACGCCGAGCAGCGAGTCGGGGCGGAACTCGAGCGGGTCGACGAAGTCGTCGTCGAGGCGGCGGTAGACGGCGTGGGCGCGCTCGAGGCCCCGGGTGGTGCGCATGTAGAGGACGTCGTCGCGGACGACGAGGTCGGATGCCTCGACGAGCTCGACGCCCATCTGTCGCGCGAGGAACGCGTGCTCGAAGTAGGCGGGGTTGGCGGGGCCGGGTGTCCACACGACGACCGTCGCCTCGCTCTCGGCCGACGGCGCGACCGAGCGCAGCGCCCGCAGCAGCAGCTGCGGGTAGTGGTCGACGGGGCGGACCCGGTAGGAGGCGAACAGCTCCGGCACGAGCCGCGCCATCGCGGCGCGGTTCTCGAGCACGTAGGAGATCCCCGACGGGATCCGCACGTTGTCCTCGATCACCTTCCAGGTCCCGTCGCTGTGGCGCACGAGGTCGCAGCCCGCGACGTGCGTGTACACGCCGCCGGGCGGCCGGATGCCGTGGACGGCGCGGGCGAAGTGCGAGCAGGAGACGACCAGGCGCCACGGCACGATCCCCTCGCGGACGATCTCGCGCGCGTGGTAGACGTCGTCGACGAAGTGGTTCAGGGCGCGGATCCGCTGCGCGAGGCCGCGCTTGATCGCGCGCCATTCCTCGCCGCTGAGCACGCGGGGGACGAGATCGAGGGGGAAGGGCCGTTCGACGTGATGGCCGCTCGCCCCGCCGGCCGAGGACGTTTCGAACGTGATCCCCTGCTGCATGAAGATCGCGTCGCGGCGGCGACCCGCCTCGGCGAGGCCGTCGCTGCCGAGCCGCTGAAGGTCGCGGATCAACGACTCGGCGGTCGGGCGCGGGGAGCCGTCGGGCTCGAACAGCTCGTCCAAGAACGGCGCCTGCGGGCGGTAGTCGGCCATCGGCGGTGTCTCTACCCGCGAGCTCACCGCGGGATTCTCGCCCGCCCGGTCCGGCGTTACCTTCGACTGGTGGAGAAACGCGCGCGTGCGCGCTCACGGCAGCTGTCGAGGCGCGGGCGGGCGAGAACCGCCTCAGAGGCTCAGTCGGGCCACCGCCCGTGGCGGTCGAAGTACTCGCGCGCCGCGTCCTCGGCGTCGCGCTCGCGGTCGCCGGCGGCGCCGGCTCGAAAGAGCCAGTTGATGAAGTAGATCGCGAGCCCCGCGCTGACGATCCCGCCGCCGCCCTCGAGGTCCGTTTCGCTGCCGAGGGCCATCACGACGATGCCCGCGACGACCACGACCCCGGGCAGCACGTAGCGCAGCAGCGCCATCGCCGTCCCATGCTGCTCCTGCTCGGGGCGCTCGTCGGTCACGGTCTCGATGCTAGGGCCTCCAGGCCGCGGGAGCGTGAATCGGCGGTGAGCTCCGCCGCTGTCCGCTGGGCCGTGCGCCGGGCCCGGGCCCCCGTCGAGGCGAGGCCCAGCGCGAGGACCACGCCGCCGCACGCCCCGATCACCCACCAGGCCGGGTGGCTCGCGGCCGCGAGCCCCGCGCCCGCCGCGGTGCCCGCGGCCGTGCCGAGGATCGAGCCGATCACCGCGACGCCGAGAGTCTGGCCGACCTGGCGGCTGGTCGAGGCGACGGCCGCGGCGACGCCGGCCTGGTTGTCGGGCATGCCCGAGACGGCGGTGTAGGTGATCGGCGGGTTCAGCGCCCCGAAGCCCATCCCGTAGAGCGCGTAGACCCCCAGCAGCAGGCCGAGCGGCGTCGTGCGCGTGAGGCCGGTCAGGACGAGCGGCGCGGCGAGCATGCAGACGCCCGCGAACACGAGCGAGGGTCGCGCGCCGCGGCGGCCGACGATGCGACCGGAGAGCGGCGCGAAGAGGCCCGCGAGGACGGCCATCGGTAGCGTGCAGAGCCCGGCCTGAAGTGCCGTGTAGCCGCGCGCGTCCTGCAGGTAGAGGGTGTTCAGCAGGAGGAACCCCGCGAACCCCGCGAAGGCGCTCACCGCGATCACGGTCGCGCCGGCGAAGGGGATCGAGCGGAAGAAGCGCGGCTCGATCAGCGGCTCGCGGCGGCGCAGCTCGTACGGGATGAGCGCGCCGACCGCGGCGAGGGCGAGGCCGAACAGGCCGATCGTCTGCGCCGAGCCCCAGCCGGCGCTCGGTGCGTCGATGATCCCGTAGGTGAGCGAGGCGAGCGCGAGGATCACGAGCAGCTGGCCGGCCGGGTCGATCCTCCGTGGCCGCGGGGCGCGCGATTCGGGCACGAACAGCGCGGTCAGGACGATCGCGGCGAGCGCGATCGGGACGTTGATCCAGAAGATCGCGCGCCAGCCGACGCCCTCGGTCAGCGCGCCGCCGACGATCGGGCCGAGCGCGAGGCTGATGCCGACGACCGCGCCCCACGCGCCGATCGCGCGGCTGCGCTCGCGGGGGTCGGTGAAGACGTTCGTGATGATCGACATCGCGACGGGGTTGAGCATCGAGCCGCCGATCCCCTGGACCGCGCGGGCCGCGACGAGCCAGCCGAGTGTCGGCGCGACGCTGCAGGCGAGCGACCCGCCGGCGAACAGCGCGAGGCCCGTCTGGAAGGTCCGCCGCCGGCCGAGCCGGTCGCCGGTCGAGCCCGCCAGCATCAGCAGGCTCGCGAGCACGATCGTGTAGGCGTCGACGGTCCACTGCAACCCCGACAGGGAGGCGTGCAGGTCGCGTCGGATCGAGGGCAGGGCGACGTTGACGATCGTGTTGTCCATCGCGACGATCAGCAGGCTCAGGCAGCAGATCGCGAGGATCACGTTGCGCCGCGGCTCGGGCGCGACAGGGGTGTGCTGGCGAGCCTCTTGACCTGCTCCTCTTGGCGGGACGATAGTCATTATGAAAGCATAAATATATCGACGCTCGGGCCCGATCCGGGCCCGACCTCGATGCGCCGGCGGGGCAGCGCGGCTAGGCGTTGGCCCTGATGCTCTTCAGTATCTGCAGGAGCGTCTGCAGGTCCCCGTCGCCGAGCCCCGTGAGGGCGGCCGGGGGCTCGGCGAGGATCTGATCGGCGCGCGCGGCGAGCTCCCGTCCTCGCGGAGTCGTCTCGACCAGCTTCGTCCGTCCGTCGCTGGGGTGGGGTCGGCGACGGACGAGTCCCTGTCGTTCGAGGTCGTCGACGACGACGGTCGCGTTCGGGGGGTCTATTCCCAGCGCGGCGGCGAGCTCGCCCATCGTCATCGGGCGGCGGGCGATGCGGCGCAGGGCGCGCGTGCTGCCGAAGCTGATGCCGAGCGCGTCGGCCACCTCGCGGCGGCGGGTGTTGTCGAGGACGAGGTCGGACAACAGCAGCCACGCCTCGCGCGTGATCGCCTCGGCCTCGTCCTTGGGTGGGTCCGCGCCCATCGCCCGGTCAGCCTATTTGGGGGGCTCCGGCGGCGCGGCCCCGGTCGGTTAGCGTTCAAGCCCGGTCCGCGGGCGCCGATCGCCTACGGACGGAGGTTGACGGGGTCTGCGGCGACGAAGCGGAGGTGGGATGGCGATCACGATCGAGGAGCTGCGCGTGGCCGACGACGCCGCCCGCTGGGGGAGCTTCGGGTTCGAGGTCGAAGGGGATACCTGCCGGCTCGGGGCCGTCGCGGTGCGCCTGCTCGGCGAGGGCGCCGGCGAGGGGATCCTCTCGTGGAGCCTCGCGGGGCTCGAGCGCGTTGAGCTGGACGGGCTGCCGACGGAGCGGGGGAGCGAGCCCGCGACGGCGCCGGCGGGACCGCACCCCAACGGCGTGCTCGGGATCGATCACGTCGTCGTCGTGGCGCCGGACTTCGAGCGCTGCGTGGACGCGTTGAAGCTGGCCGGGCTCGACCTGCGGCGGATCCGCGAGGAGCCGACGCCGGCCGGGGCGCCGCGGCAGGCGTTCTTCAGGCTGGGGCGGGAGATCCTCGAGGTCGTCGCCGAGCCGACCGAGGTCGCCGAGCGCCGTGGGGGCCCACGGCGGGCCGCGCACTTCTGGGGTCTGGCGCTGAGCTGCGAGGACGTGGAGAGGACGGCCGCCCACTTCGGCGAGCACGTCTCCTCCGTGCGCGACGCGGTCCAGCCGGGCAGGCGGATCGCCTCGGTGCGACGCTCGGCCGGCCTGGCGGTGCCGGTCGCTCTGATCACCCGCGCGGGCGAGCGGGCACCCGCCGAGTCGGTCTGACATAGTGCCGCGCCGATGGCGAGGGAGCTGAAACTGGGGTTGAACACTGGCTACTGGGCCGGCGGCCCGCCGCCCGGCGTGGAGGACTCGATCGCTGAGGCCGAGCGGCTCGGCTTCGACTCGATCTGGACGGCCGAGGCGTACGGCTCGGACTGTCTGACGCCCCTGGCGTGGTGGGGCGCGAAGACCGAGAAGCTGAAGCTCGGCACGGCGATCGTGCAGATGTCGGCCCGCCAGCCCGCCGCGACGGCGATGGCGGCGATGACGATGGACATCCTCTCCGGCGGGCGCTTCATCCTCGGCCTCGGCGTTTCCGGTCCGCAGGTCGTCGAGGGCTGGTACGGGATGCCGTTCGCCAAGCCCCTGGCGCGGACTCGCGAGTACATCGGGATCCTGCGCGACATCTGGGCTCGCAAGGGGCCGGTGACGGCCGAAGGGGAGCACTACCAGCTGCCCCTGCCGGGCGGGACCGGCCTGGCGAAGCCGTTGAAGTCGTCGATCCACCCGCTGCGCGAGGACATCCCGATCTACCTCGGCGCCGAGGGCCCGAAGAACATCGCGCTGTGCGCCGAGCTCTGCGACGGGTGGCTGGCGATGCTGTTCTCGCCGTCCGAGCAGGACCACTACAAGGGTTACCTGGAGGAGGGCTTCTCCAGGCCCGGCGCGCGCCGCTCGCTCGCGGACTTCCAGGTCAACGCGACGGTGCCGCTGATCGTCTCCGACGATCTCGACGCGGCGGCCGACGCGCTGCGGCCGTTCTACGCCCTCTACTTCGGGGGGATGGGGGCGAAAGGGACGAACTTCCACGCCAACGTGGCGATCCGCATGGGTTACGAGCGGGAGGTCGACGAGATCGCCGAGCTCTACCTGGCCGGCAAGAAGGACGAGGCCGGCGCGAAGGTGCCGCGGAAGCTGATCGAAGAGATGTCGCTGATCGGGCCGAAGGACAAGATCCGTGACGACCTCGAGCGCTGGCGCGAGTCGATCGTGACCACGCTGCTCGTCTCCGGCGACGCCGCCACGCTGCGGACCGCCGCCGAGCTCGTACTCGGTTAGCGCGGCGCCGCGGCCGTGCGCCCCCGCGGGCGGCGCACGGCTCGACTGGTGCCGGCCTCCACTGCTGTTTGCTTACAGGCTGCCTATTTGTCCATAAGGACGGCGAGTGTTCCTGACTGTGCTAGCCGGGGCCGATTCCTCCCCCGTATGAGTGATCCAGTTGCCTCCGTCCTGCCCAGCCCGGTGCACGCGCTGCGCCCCGCTCCCTCGCTCGCCGCGCAGGAGCCCGCGCCGCCGACCCCGAGCGCGCCCGACAGCGCGCCCGTCTCGTGGCTGATCTCGGACGGGATGGACCGCGAGCGGATGCTCGACATGGACCGCCTGGTCGCGCCGGTGCGGCGCAAGTCCTTCATGGTGATGACCGTCGCGCTGCTGGTCTGCGGGCCGTGGCTCGGATGGTGGACGATCGCCCTGCTGGCGGTCGCGGGGGTGCTCTTCAAGGTCGCCGACGACGCGATCGGGAAGGTCACGCACCCCGAGTACCTGCTGTTCGCGGCGTGGGCGGGGTCGCAGCTGATGATCGCGCTCGCCGTCGTGCTGACCGGCGGGCCGCGCTCGCCCGCGATGGCGTGGTTCGCGATCCCGATCGTGACTTTGAGCGCGCGCTTCCCGGCGCGGGGAGTGGTGCTCGGGCTCGGCGTGACGGTCGTGATGATGGTCGCGGTGGCGTTCGGAAGCGACGCGGGCGCGGTGCTCGCGAGGCCGCCGCTGCTGATCATGCCGCTCGGGCTGTCGATCGCGGTCGCGATCCTCTCGACGGCGCTGATGCGCTCCGACGTGGCGCACCGCTCCGAAGCCGTGATCGATCCGCTGACGGGGATGCTGAACCGCAACTCGCTGAAGGACCGCACGCTCGAGCTGGCCCACCAGTCCGAGCGGACCGGCCAGCCGGTCGGGCTGATCGTCGGCGACCTCGACCACTTCAAGCAGGTCAACGACAACTTCGGCCACGCGACCGGCGACGCGGTCCTGCAGGACGTCGCCTACCTGCTGCGCAAGCAGCTACGGGCCTTCGACCTCGCCTACCGGATCGGCGGCGAGGAGTTCCTCGTGCTGCTGCCGGGCGCCAACCGCGAACAGGCCGAGGCGATGGCCGAGCGGCTGCGTCTCGGAGTCCAGGCGGACACGGTCGGCGGGGGCCTGCGCGTGACGATGAGCTTCGGCGTATCAGCCTCCAGGCGCGAGCGGGCGTTCGACTACCAGCAGGTCTGCGAAGAGGCCGACGCGGCGCTGTACGAGGCCAAGCGGGCGGGGCGCAACCGCGTCTGCACGAGCGGCGTCTCGTCGCCCGAGCACCGGCCCGCCGCGGCCTGAGCGTCGCCTCCCGCCGAGCGGGGCGGGGGGATGCCCGCGCTCGCGAGGCGGGTACGGTAGCTGCATGGCCGCTTCCGCGGACGCTCGAGCCAAGCGCCTGACGCTCGTCGCGTGCATCCTCGGCTCGGGCATCGTGCTGCTCGACGGGACGGTCGTGAACGTCGCCCTGCCGACGATCCAGCGCGCCCTCGGCGGGGGGTTGGCGGCGCAGCAGTGGGTCGTCAACGGCTACCTGCTGACGCTCGGCTCGCTGATCCTGATCGGCGGCTCGCTCGGTGACCTGTTCGGCGAGCGTCGGGTGTTCGCGCTCGGCGTCGGCGGCTTCGGGGTGGCCTCGGTGATCTGTGCGGCGGCGCCGTCGATCGGCGTGCTGGTCGCGGCGCGGGCGCTGCAGGGGGTCGCGGGGGCGCTGCTCGTGCCGAGCTCGCTGGCGGTGATCGTCAACACCTTCTCTGAGACCGAGCGGGGGCCGGCGATCGGGTCGTGGACGGCGTGGGGCGGGATCGCTGGGGTGCTCGGACCGCTCGCCGGCGGCGAGCTGCTGGCGATCGCCTCGTGGCGGTGGATCTTCGTGATGAACGTGCCGCTGGTGGCGATCTGCGTGACGCTGATCCTGACGGCGATCCCGCCGGGCGCTCCGCGGGCGCGCGACGCGCGGCGGGTCGACGCGACCGGCGCGCTGCTCTGCGCGCTCGGCCTGGGCGGGCCCGTGTTCGCGCTGATCGAGCAGCCCCGGCTGGGGTGGTCGAGCCCCGGCGTGATCGCGCCGCTCGCGTTCGGGGCCGGTCTGTTCGCGCTGTTCCTCGCCTACGAGGCGCGGACGCGCGATCCGATGCTGCCGCTCGGGCTGTTCCGCCGACGCAACTTCTCGGCGGGGAACATCGAGACCTTCGCGATGTACGCGGGCCTGGCGATCCTGTTCTTCTTCCTGATCCTCTTCTTGCAGCAGATCGGCGGCTACACGCCGCTGAAGAGCGGTCTCGCGACGCTGCCGGTGACGGTCGTGATGTTCGTGCTCTCGCGGCGTTTCGGCGCGCTCGCCGATCGGTTCGGGCCGCGCTTCTTCATGGGCGCGGGGCCGCTCCTGGCGGCCGCGGGCCTGGTCCTCTTCCAGGCCACGGGCGCGAGGGCCGACTACCTGCCGGAAGTCCTGCCGCCGCTGTTGATCTTTTCGGTAGGGCTGTCGATGACGGTTGCGCCGCTGACGGCCGCGGTCCTGCAGGGATCCGAGCGCGAGGCCGGGATCGCCTCCGGCGTCAACAACGCGGTCGCGCGCGTGGCGGGGCTGCTCGGGACGGCCGCGGTCGGCGCGGCGATCGCCGCGTCGTTCTCTTCCTCGATCGGCGGCAGGCTGGCCGGCGTGAAGCTCGGCGCGGCGGCGCAGGCGGCGGTGCGCGAAGCCAAGCGACTGCCGCTCGGCAAGCCCTCCCTGCACGGCATGCCCTCCGTGCAGGCCCACGCGGTGGCGCGCGCCGCGGAAGGCGCCTCTCTGCACGCGTTCCACCTGGGCATGGCGATCGCGGCGGCGCTGGTCGCGGTCGGGGGGATCGTCGGCGTGCTCGAGGTTCGAAACCCCCGCCGCACGAGGGTGCGCGCCGCCGACTGCGCGGCCGGGCAGCTGGTCGGGATCTCCACCCCGGAGCTGCGCGGAGAGGCGGAGAGCGGGACCGCCGCGGCGGCCGGTTGACCGCGGAGCGACGGTCGCTCAGACGCCCGTGCGGGCGTAGTCGCGCATCGCCTCGATCAGCGGTCCGAGGCGCCGGCCGCGCTCGGTCAGGCGGTACTCGACCGTCGGGGGGCTCGAGGGGATCACGTTGCGCTGCACGAGCCCTGCCCCCTCGAGGTCGCGGAGGCGCTCCGAGAGCATGCGCGGGGAGATCCCCGCGACCGCCTCCGCGAACTCGTTGAAGCGGATCGCGCCGGTCAGGGCCGCGTAGAGGATCGAGAGCTGCCAGCGCCGCTCGAGCAGGGAGGCCGTCTCCCTGACCTCGAGCGGCACGGGCTCACATCTACGCGTGCGCGACATCGCGAGCCGGCTCCAGGGCGCGGTCGAGAACCTCGTGGATCGTCATCACCGGGTGGAAGGTCATCTGCTCCTTGACCTCCTCGGGGATGTCGTCCAGGTCGCCCCGGTTGCGCTCGGGCAGGATCACGTCGGTCAACCCGGCCGCGTGGGCAGCGAGCACCTTCTGCTTGAGCCCGCCGATCGGCAGCACCTTGCCCTGCAGGGTGACCTCGCCGGTCATCCCGACCGTGTGCTTGACGGGCCGCCCGGTCAGCAGCGAGGCCAGCGAGGTAACCATCGTCACGCCGGCGCTCGGGCCGTCCTTCGGGATCGCCCCGGCGGGGATATGGAGGTGGAACTCCCTGTTCTCGAAGGCGTGCTCGTCGATGCCTAGCTCCTCGGCGTGGCCGCGGACGTAGGAGATGGCGATCCGGCCCGACTCCTTCATCACGTCGCCCAGCTGCCCGGTCAGGACCAGGCTGCCGTTCGAGGACTCGCCCTTCATGGCGGTGGACTCGATGAACAGCACGTCGCCGCCGACCCCGGTGACCGCGAGGCCCGTGGCCACGCCCGGCGTCGCCGTGCGGGTCGCGGACTCTTGGAAGAACTTCTGGCGTCCGAGCGCCTCGCGCACGGCCTCCACGTCGATCTTCACCGGGATCTCGAGCGGCTTCTTGGCGTCCTTGGCGGCCGGGGCGCCCCCGTTCTGCTCGGGTGAGCCCTCGGCGCTCGCCTCCTTCGGGGCGGCCTCGCCGCCCTGCGCGGAGGCGATCTTCGTCGCCGTCTTGCGCAGGATCGTGCCGAGGTTGCGCTCGAGGTTGCGGACGCCCGCCTCGCGGGTGTACTCGGTGATGACCGTCTTCAGGATCTCGTCGGAGGCCTCGACCTCGTCCTCGCGCAGGCCGTTGCGGTCGCGCTGGCGCGGCCACAGGTAGCCCTTGGCGATGGCGAGCTTCTCCTCGGTCGTGTACCCGTCGAAGGAGATGACCTCCATGCGGTCGAGCAGCGGTCCGGGGATCGTGTCGGCGACGTTGGCCGTGGCCAGGAACATCACCTGGCTGAGGTCCAGCTCGACGTCGAGGTAGTGGTCGCGGAAGGAGTGGTTCTGCGCCGGGTCGAGGACCTCGAGCAGCGCCGCCGAGGGGTCGCCCCGCCAGTCCGCGCCGACCTTGTCGACCTCGTCGAGCAGGATCACCGGGTTCATCGTGCCCGCGTCGCGCAGCGCCCGCACCAGGCGGCCCGGGAGGGCGCCGATGTAGGTACGACGGTGGCCGCGGATCTCCGCCTCGTCGCGGACGCCGCCCAGCGACATGCGCACGAACTCGCGTCCGGTCGCCTTCGCGATCGACTCGCCGATCGAGGTCTTGCCGGTGCCCGGGGGGCCGATCAGGGTCAGGATCGCGCCGGATCTGTCGCCCACCCGCCCCTCGGCCTCGATCCCGCGCTCCTGGCGCAGCTTGCGCACGGCCAGGTACTCGGTCACGCGGTCCTTGACGTCCTCCAGGCCCGCGTGGTCGGCGTCCAGCACGGCGCGTGCCGCGACCGGGTCCAGGCGCTCGTCGGAGCGCTTGCCCCACGGGACGGCGATCAGCCAGTCCAGGTAAGTCCGAATCATGCTCGACTCGCCCGTCTGCTCGCCCATGCGCTCCAGGCGCGCGAGCTCCTTGGTGGCCTGCTCGCGGACCTCGTCGGGCATCTCGGACTCGTCGATCTTCGTGCGGTACTCGTCGGCGACGGACGCGTCGTCCTCGCCGAGCTCCTTGCGAATCGAGTCCATCTGCTTGCGCAGGAAGTACTCCCGCTGCTGCTTCTCCGCGCCCTCCTGCACGTCCTCCCGGATGCGCTTGCGGACCTGCAGCTCGGCCAGGCTCTCGCGCTGCAGGCGGACGGCCAGCTCGAGGCGCTCGGTGACGTCGGTCGTGCGCAGCAGCTCGACCTTCTGCTCGTAGCTCAGGCTAGGGGAGTAGCCGGCCGAGTCGGCCAGCGCGCCGGGCTCGGCGATCGCCCGCAGGAACGCGGAGATGCGGCCGTCGTCGCCGCGCAGCTCGAGGATCTCCTCGACGACCGCGCGGTATTCGCGCTCGAGCTCACGGGTGCGCCCGTCGACGGGGACCTCGTCGGGCTTCTCGTCGACCTCCACGCGCAGCTCGCCGCCCGGACCCGTCTCCGCCTTGCCGATCAGGGCACGGTGCTCGCCGGAGAGGGCGACGGCGCGACCGCCGCCGGGGAGGCGGATCTGCTCTGAGACCTCGGCGATCGTGCCGACCTCGAGGAACTCGTTCTCGTGGCGGGGGACGAGCACGACCCGCTCGTCGTCGCCGACGTCGATCGTGAGGGTGATCCCCATGTTCGGGAAGACGACCGTGTCGTCGAGGGGGATCAGCCTCAGGCGCGGGTTGGAGGGCTCGGAAAGGGTGTTCTGGTCTGGGGGAGAGGCAGGTGTCATAAGGGTTCTCGCTCCATATGAGCTTACGAAAGTTTAGTTAGTATAGCCGCAGTTGGTTGCAGGTGCAAGCACTTCTCGGTCATGCCGGGAAACGGCATCGCAGAGCCGATTCCGGGCCCTGCCGCGCGCCGAGCGAGGGCCGACGGTGTAGCTCAGCCCGCGTTGAAGGGGTCGTAGCGCTCGGGTTCCGGTGGCGCCTTCCGGGGCGGCTCGTCTGCCAGGTCGGGGCGGCGCGGCGCCGAGCCGACTCCGGGGAGGACGCCGTGGCGCGCGCGTTCCATCGCGCCGCCCTTGCGAATCAGCCAGAAGCCGATCAGTCGCACGGCGAGCGCGACCAGGAGGAGCGCGGCGGCGGTCGCGACGTAGGCCGGCGTGGACATGGCGAGGGTCATCGGCTCCCTCCGCACCATAATGCGCGCGTCCCCGTCCGAACGATAGGAGCACGCGATGTCGAGCTACACGGTCGTGAACCTGATGGAGCTGGAGAACGCGGTCGGCGATCGCGCGCCGGGAATAGAAGGTCGCTTCGGGCGCAGCCACATGCAGTCGCGCGATCTCGGCGTCAGCCACTGGCGCTATGAGCCGAACCGCCGGAGCGCGCTCGGGCACAGCCACGGCCAGCAGGAGGAGGTCTATCTCGTACTGGGCGGCTCGGGCAACGTCCTGCTCGACGGCGAGGTGACGGCGCTGCGCGAGTGGGACCTGCTGCGTGTGGCGCCGGAGGTGGTCCGTGCCTTCGAGGCGGGGCCGCAGGGACTGGAGATGGTGGCCGTCGGCGGCCCCAGGCCCGAGGAGGGGGACGGGCAGATGAGCGAGGTCGAGTGGCCGGAGGAGTAGGGCTCGAGGGTCGCTTTAGCCCGATCGCGCCAGGTTTGTTGCCTGTTCCCCTGAGCTGAGCTAGGTTCGGTCGATGGCGACGAAGTCGAGTCATGCTCGCACGAGCGAGGCGACGGCCACGGAGCGGCCCGCGTTTGTGCCGCTGGAGCCTGACCCGTGGCTCCGCGAGCCCAGGCCGCTTTTCGGCAATCAGATCCGCTGGGCGAAATGGGTGATCCGTGAAAGCCGTCGCGAGAAGGCGTGGGTGAAGGAAGCGAGACGGGGCTGACCTAGCTCGAGCGCAATCTCTCGCACGCGAGGTCTACCTTGGCATGCTGTGTCGGAGCGAAGAATCCGCCTGGTGATGGCCTGCGTCCTGACCGTAACGCTCGTCGGAGGCGGGATGTTCGTCCTGCTCGCCGGCCGCGGCGACCTGGACCTGCAGCGTATGGCAGGCTCGTCGGTCGGCGCGGCGATCGGATACTGGTTCAGGTGAGCGCCTCCCGCCCCGCGCACGGGGCGGGAGGACACCCTCCGACCCGGGCTAGAGCCCGAGCCCGTATTTGCTGCAGCTCGCCTGGAAGGAGCCGTTGGGGCTCGCGGAGAGCTGGTTGAGGACGTTCTGGAGGACGGGGGAGTCCTCGAACATCCCGATGTGCCCGACGGGATCGCTCGGGCACTGGTTCTGGATCGTGATGTTGGTCACGCCGCTGCCGCTTAGGAACGCGTTCGAGTAGGGCGTGACGACCTCGTCGTGGGTCGTCTGGATCACGACGTAGCGCGGCCCGGCGACCGTGTCACCGCTTCCGAACAGCTTTTTCTGGAAAGCGGAGCCGACCTCCTGCTGGGCCAGCGACGGGGCGCCGATCGCCCCCAGGAACGAGTTGATCGCGATCGTCGCGAACGGGAAGTTTTCGGCCAGTTCGGTCAGCCCGTCGACGGTCGTGCCGTGGTTCGACGGCGAGAGGCCGATCAGCGTGTGGACCTTGCTCGCGCCTCCGAGGAAGCGGACGTAATAGCCGGGCATCATGCCGCCCTGGGAGTGGCCGACGATGTCGACCTTGCTCGCGCCCGTTTTGCCCAGGACTTTGGTGACGAACGAGCTGAGTTCCGAGGCGGAGCTTTCGATGTTGCCGAGACCGTCGACGGAGCCGAGCAGGCCGGAGAGGAACGTCTCGCCGTAGTTGAAGGCGTAGACGCAGTAGCCGTTGTTCGCGAGCAGCGGCGAGAGCGTGACCCAGTTGGAGCCCTCGTCGGCGAACGTCCCGTGCACGAGCACGACCGGGTACGGGTGCGCCGTGGACGGTTTGCAGTTGTTGTTGCCGCCCGAGAGGGCGGTCGGGTCCCACGTCTCGTTCCAGGCGGCTTCGGCGATCGCTTCGCTGCCGTAGGGGACGTAGAGACTCGCCCCGGCGGTCGCGGTGGTGGCGGCGAGCGCGAGCAGCGCGGTCGCGGTGAGCAGCAGCAGCTTCTTCCTCATCGACTCTTCCTCTCCCGATTTTGCGCGCGGCGACGACGCAGGCGAGCGCCCCCACACCCTGTCGGCGAACCTATCCGCGGGCGATCGGCGCTGTCAACGGGGCTGGCCGGAAGGGCCGGCCGGGGCGTCGCTCGCGGGCTCGTCGAAGGTCACCTCGACGTTCTCCTCGTGGATCCGCTCCTCCGACTCCGCGGAGTGCGTGAGCGCCCGGCGGTCGGCATCCAGCAGCGGGTCGGAGAAGAAACTGCGGGGCCACAGGTGGCGCGCTTTGACCACGTTGACCTCGGCGGCGACGATCGTCAGCTGCGCGCCGAGATACAGCCACGCGAGCAGGCCGAGCACGACGGCGAAGAAGCCGTAGAGCGGCTGGGTGTGCTTGAGCGTGTGGTCGACGTAGTAGCCGCCGAGGACGTGCAGGAGCTCCCAGAGGATCGACGCCGTGACCACGCCCGGCAGCAGCGTGCGCCAGCCCAGCTCGGCGGCGGTGAGGGTTTTGAAGGCCGCCATGAACAGAACCAGGTTGGCTAGCAGGGCCGCCACCACGCCGGCGATGACCGCCGGGGCGGAATGGTCCGAGGTCCCGACGAACCCGGCCGCGACGGTCGAGACGATCGAGACCGTGCCCAGGAAGGCGAGCAGCCCGAGGCCTCTCAGGCGGGCGGTCAGGAAGTTCGGACGGTGCTTGAACGGCACGGCCCAGATGCGGTTGAAGGCCATCTGGGTCGCGCCCGTGATCCCCACGCCGGCGAGCAGCGAGCCGAGGATCCCGACGACGAGTCCGACCACGCTTCCTTTGAGCCCATGCAGCTCCAGCTGGTCTTTGATCAACGGGAACTGGCCGAGCGTTCCGTTGAGGATCTTCTGCTGCTCGGCGTGGTCGCCCTGCAGGACGAAGCCGAGCACCGTGACCATCACGAGCAGCAGCGGGAACAGAGACACGAAGCCGTAATAGGAGATCAGCGCGGCGAGCTGGCCGCCCTGATCGTCGGTGAACTTCTTGAAGACGGCGGCGAGGAACGCGAGCCGGGGGCTCTCCTGCTGGCGGCGGTCGAGCGCGTGGAGGCGGTCGGTGAGGCTCACGTGCGGAATTGGGAGGGGGGTCTGAAGGCCCCGGCGCTCGACATCCTTACGTGTCTACCCGATTTCAAGGACGAACCGGGGAGCCCGGAGCGGCGGTCCGGTCGCGGCGAGCCGGCCCGTTCGCGGATCCCGCCGAGCAGGTGGCGCTCGTCTCGGCGGCCAAGCGCGACGTCCTGCTGAGGGTCCACCGCCACCGGCTGCGGCGGGAGGACCTCGAGGACGCCTTCTCCCAGGCGACCCTCGAGCTCGTCGTGCTCTCGCGAGGGGGACGCGCGTTCCAGAGCCGGCGCCACCTCGAGAACGCTCTTGAGCAGAGGTTCGTCTCGCGGGTGACGGACAAGCGCCGAGCGCTCTCGGGTCGCAGTCCGATCGCCGCCGCGATCGAGGGCGCCGAGGCGCTCTCACCGGATGAGGAGTCGCTCCAGCTGCCGGACACGAGGGAGGAGCCGGAGCGACGGGCGCTCGCTCGCGAGCAGCTGGCGAGCGCGCTGGCGCACCTCGGCGAGCTGACCCCGGATCAGCGGCTCGTGATCGCGACCCAGATGGTGCTCGAGGTCCGCTGCGAGGAGTTCTGCCGACGCCACGGCTGGAGCTCCGAGAAGTACCGGAAGGTGGCCCAGCGGGGGCGGGCGAAGCTGCGCTCGCTGATGGACGGCCCGACCGGGGGAGCCCAAGCTGTCCCGGTCGCTCGGGGAGGGTCGGAACAGCAGCCAGGGACCCACCTATGAAATCTCCCCCCACCCATAGGACAGGTCCCCGGGCCGCCGGCCGACGGTCTCTCGCACGTCGGCACGGCGCAGCCCAGCCGCGCGAGCGCGGCCGGCATCCGGAGCTCTGCCCACTCCGGGTGTCGGCCGTCCTCGTCGCCCACCCCGCACAGCGAGGCCGGACGTGAGAGCGGGCCGGTCGGGTCGCGAGCCGTACCGCGTCTACGAGGTCGACGATTTCCTTTCCGGCGCGGAGAGCGCGGAGCCAGTGCAGGCCCCGGACCGGGACGGCGGCTCGGCGTCGGACGAGCCCCACGTCCCCTTGCCCGAGTGGGCAACCGATCGACCGGCCGCGCGTCGCGCTCGGCGCGGCGTGCCGCTCGTGATCGCCGCGGTCGTCGCCGCGCTGGTCATGGCCGTCGAGAGACGGACGTCGGTCGGGCCCGTTACGCCGGGCCCGGTCTCTCCGGGGGCGCCCGCGCGCACCCCTCAGCCGGTTCGCGTCGGCTCGCCCTCGCGCCAGGCGTCATCTCGGATCGCCCGTCTGCATCCAGCCGTGCGGATCCATCCGAGGAGGGCTCCCACGCGGGTCGTCGTGACCGTGTCCGGCAGGCCGGTGGCGGAAGCACCTGATCGCCGAGAGCCGCCCGCTGCCGCGCCCGCGGAGGAGTTCGGGTTCGAACGATGAGCGCAGGCGAGGCGCGAGCCCACATCACCATCTCGAGGAGATCGCTGCGGCGCCTGCGGCTGACGCGCGAATCGGGCCGTTACGCGGTGATCGCGGCGTCGATGTTCGGCCTTCTCGCGAGCGCCAGGTTCGCGATCGCGCCGCCGCGGCCGGCGATGGTCCGGTCAGCTCCAGGCGCCGGGGCGGCGATCGACCTCGCCGCCGAGGGTTTCGCCGTCCGCTTCGCGCGCGGCTATCTGAGCTGGAACGACGGCGAACCGGCAGGGGGCGCCGCCACGCTCGAAGCATTCGGCGGCGGCCAGCTGGAACCGGGGCTCGGGCTGGAGGTGCCGCCGACCGGCGAACAGCGGGTGCTCTGGGCCGAAGTCGTGCAGGCGCGGGAGCCGGTTCCCGACCTGCACGTGTACACGGTGGCCGCCGCGACGACGCGCGAGGGGTTGAGGTACCTCACCGTGCCGGTGGAGCGGACGGCGACGGGGCTCGCGCTCGCCGGTTATCCGGCCTTCGTGGGAGCGCCCGCGAGCGCTCCGGCCGTGACGGCGCGTTCGCTTCGCGGCGTCGCGCAACCCGCGCTCGAACTGGTCGTTCGGCGAGCGCTGGCGAACTACCTGTCCGGTTCGACCGGCGAGCTGGCCGCCGATCTCGTCGAAGGAGCTCGAGTCTCCCCGCCGGCGGTTCCGATGAGGCTCCTGTCCACGGCTCGTCAGGAGTGGGCGCCCGGAGGCGGGGCGGTCTCCGTGGTCGCGCAGGCGCGCGACGGGCTCGGGGCCCGCTACACGCTCTCCTACGAACTCGATGTGACCCGCGTCCACGGACGCTGGGAGGTCTCCGCGATCCAGACGGACCCGTATGCCTGAGAGTCGCCCGATAAGCGCGCGCGTGTCGGTCATCCTCGCGGCCGCGTTGGCCGCTCTGTGCTTGCTCGGGGTGCCTGCGTACGCGGGCGCGGCGGTCAGGTCGCAGGAAGGCGCCGCCGTCACCCGGTCGGCCGCCCCGGAAGCGGGAAGCGGCTCGCTGGAATCGGCGGCAGCTCGAGCAGGGAGCATCGGTCGGGCGGTCGCGATGAGCCTGATCGGCCTCGCCCTCGCGGTCGCGGCGACCGTGCTCGCGTTCAAGCGGGACTTCAAGGAGGCGGCCGGCGTCCTGGCCGTCGGGATCGTCGCGGTCCTGCTCGCGACGCCGAGCGGCGTGAGCCTGCTGCGGGACACAGTGGCCTCGCTGCTCGGCAAGTGACGGAGATCCGCTCCTATCGCCGGGTGTTCGACCTCGAGCGGCGCATCTACAGCGTCGACCGAGTCCGCCTGAACCCCGGCGGCGTGCCGGTGCGCGGAGTCGTGTACCTGCTCGGCCTGGTCGTCGTGATGCTGGTCGCCTCGCGGACCCCGGGCGTCGGTGGGGCTCTGGCGCTCGTGCCCTGGTATCTGCGGGAGCTGGCCGTCCCCGCGGCGCTCGCGACCGTGCTCGCGGCGATCCGGGTCGACGGACGCACGTTCCACCTCGCGGCGTGGGCGGTTGCGCGCTCCCTCGCGAGGCCGACCCGCAGCACGCGGCTCTTGTGGCGCTCGCGCGCCGGAAGTCGATGGTGGCCGCCCGGGATCGTGTTCCTGCCCGACGGCTCCGAGCCCGGTCTCCGTGCTCTCCGGTACACGGGCCCCGGCGCGGTGCGGGTGAGCGTCCCGCACCGCCGGAGATCGCGGCGGCGAGGTCGCTCCTTCTCGCGCGGGCCGGTACTCGAGATCCGCTCGACCGCGGGCCCGGTCCGGGGCAACGGCGTGGGTCCAGGTGATCGGGGACAGGTCCTCTGCCTCGAGGCGGGCGTCGAGCTCGTCGTCGTGTCTGACAGGCGGCGATGAGGGCTCCGATCTCGTTCGTCTACGGCAACTGCGTCTTCGGCGAGGACCTCACCGACGGCTGGGCCGCGTTCGCCGTCGAGCAGGAGTCCTACGCGTGGCTCACCTCCGCGGAGAAGCACGCCCGCTTCCTCGCCCTCGTCGGCGCGCTCGAGTCGGCCGAGGCGGATGTGCAGGTGCTGAGGGTGGGCGGCCGCCCGCGCGAGGACCCGGAGCGCGCGTCGCCCGCCGCTCGCCGAAGGGAGACGCACGCGCGCTACATGGCCTTGCAACGCGACGAGCTCGCCGCGCGCGAGGCGACGAGCTCCGCCCTCTATCTGCTCGTCAGCCTCAGGAGGCCCGAGCTGGATCTCGCCTCCTACGTCTCGACGCTCGCATCGCAGCGTCCGGGCGAGTGGCTCGAAGCGGTGCGTCGAAACCTCTTCGGTAGCGGTCGCCGCACCCTGAGCGCAGCGGTTCTCGAGCGCGCGAGAGTGCGCGCTGACCGCGCCCACGCGAGGCTCGCGGATTTCCTTCGGGTTCGCCCCGCTCGCGGGATCGAGCTGCAGTGGCTCGTGCGCCGGGGCTTCTGCAGAGGCTTGGGCGAGCCGGTCGTCGACGGGCTGTACATGCCCTCGGCGCTGCTCTTCGAGCGCAACGGTCAGGCGGAGCTCGCGCCGCTGGAGGCCGATCTGCTGCGTTGGGTCGACTGCGAGATAGAGGAGCAGCCGAGGGTCCTCGCAGTCGAGTCCGAGCTGGGCGCCTCTTGGCAGGCGCACCTCGTCCTCGGCGCCGTGCCCGAGCTGGTGCGCTTTCCGAGCAGCCGCGCCGAGCTGATGTTCGCGCCGCCCGAAGAGCTCCCCTTCGGGATCGACATCGCCGTCACCGCCAGGTTTCTCCCCAACGACCTCGCGCTGCGGATGGCCCGCCGCAAGATTCAGGACGCCGACCAGATCCTCCGCGCCGAGACCGTCGGGGAGCAGGGGGCGAGCGACCTCGGGTTCGAACGAACCCAGGAGGCGCGCGACCTGCTCTCCTACCTGCAGGCCTCGAGCCGGCCGCCGCTGCTCCGCGCGACGATCGCGATCGCCGTCGGAGCGTCGTCGGAGCGGGAGCTCGAGAGACGCGTCGAGCTCGTGCGCCGCGCCTACGGCGAGGTTCGGCTGCACCGGCCTCTGGGGGACCAGCTGCCGCTCTTCCTCCAGCACCTCCCGGCCCAGCGGACGCGAGTCCCCGGGTTCGAGGACGTCTTCACGGCCGAGCAGCTCGCGGCAATGATGCCGACGGCGACCCACGTCGCGGGGGCGAGCAACGGCTATCACCTCGGACACACGCTCTCGGGGTCGCGGCGGCCCGTCCGCTTCAACCTGCGCGAGGGTTCCGATCGCGACGGCAACGCGACGATCCTCAGCGTCGGAGCGCTCGGCTCCGGGAAGACCACGCTCGCCCAGAAGCTGCAGTACGAGGGCTTCCTGCAGGGGGCTCGGGTGGTCGACTGCGATCCCAAGGGCGACCACCGCTTCCACCTCCTCGAGGACGTCGCGCCTCACGTCGAGACCCTTGCTCTCCGTCCCGACCCGGCGCTCCGGGGAGTGCTCGATCCGTTGCGCGTCGCGCCCGCACACATGCGCCAGGAGGCGACCGTCTCATTTCTCCGAGATCTGCTTCCTGGCGGGTCGGAGGCCGCCTGGGAGACGTCGATCGTCGCCGCGGTCGACCGCGTCATCACGAGATCGGCGCGCCCGAGCTGTCTCGAGGTCGTCAGGGCCCTCGGCGAGGGCGACGAGGTGGACGCCCAGGTCGCGAGAACTCTCGAGGTCTACTCGCGATCGGGACTGACCCAGCTCGGCTTCGCCGACCCGGCGGTCGAGCTCCCGTCCGTCGGGGCGAAGCAGGTCACCTACATCCCGATCCGCGACCTCCCCGGCCCTGCTCCAGATGCCGACCGGACGACCTACTCGCAGGCCGAGCGCGTCGGCGAGCAGATCGTGCGGCTGATCGCGATGCTCGCGCTGCACCTGATGAGCGCGGAGCGCGCGCGTCTGAAGCTGTTCGCGTTCGACGAGGGTTGGCGACTGCTCTCGGACCCGGTCGGCCGCACGTTGCTGGCGTCGCTTCAGAGGATGGGTCGCTCGGAGCTCGCCGTTCCGATCATCAGCACTCAGCTCGTCGGGGATGCCCTCGTCGGGGAGCGGGAGTCGCTCGAGAACCTGATCGGCGCGACGTTCGTGTTCGGGATGAGGTCGCACGCCGAGGCGTCCCGCGCCTTGGCGCTGCTCGGGCTCGACCCCGAGGACGCGTCCCTGCAGCGCCTGCTGCTCGGCCTTCAGGCTGGACGGTGCCTGTTCCGCGACCATCGGGGCCGGGTCGAGGCGATCCAGGTAGAGCTGCTGGCGCCCTGGTTGTCAGAGGCCTTCTCGACCACGCCGAGGCGATGAGCGCACGCCGGCTGCCGCCCGCGTTGCTGGGGGCGGCGATCCTCGCGCTGCTCACGACGCCTTCTCAGGCGCTCGGCGCGGCGCCCGCCGGGGGCCAGCAACGCGCGAAGGCCGACTCGCCGCCGGTGACCGCGGACAGTTCGCCCAACACCCGCGCGCCGCGAGCCGCAACCCTTCTCCCGCAGGCGCCCGCGGTCGAGGAAGCGGCCTCCGAAGGCGGCGCACAGACACAGATCGATCCGCTCGTGACGAACGGTCTCGGCAGTCCCAGCTGTCGGTCCGCCCTGGAGTGGGAACTCGCTCGCGAGGCGCGGCGCGACTGCGAAACCTCGGGCTTTCTCGCGGCCCCGGCGCCGACCGACAACTACGGCCTCGACGTCCACATCGACACAGGCGTTCTGCCGTTGAGCGGCGGAGGGCTGCTCAGCACCGTGCAGAGCATGTTCGTCACGCCGGAGTGGCTCGGCCTGGTGTGGCTCGTGCACGCGGTGCTGGTGATGCTCGAGTGGGCGTTCACCCTCGATCTGATCGACTCCGGCGCAACCACGGGGCTGACCGCCGGTCTCGCACGCTCGGAGGCGGCCTTCACCACGCCGCTCCTGGCGCTCGCGCTCCCCGTCAGCTCGATCATCCTCGCCTACCACGGTCTGATCAGGAGGCGCGTCGCGCAGAGCCTCGGCGAGGCCGCGCTCACCCTCGCGATGACGGGCGCGGGTCTGTGGCTGATGCTCGATCCGACCGGCACGGTCGGCGCGCTCGGCCGCTGGAGCGACCAGGCGACGCTCGGCGTGCTCGCAGTCGCGAGCGAGGGGAGCCCGGCCACTCCCGGGCGCGCGCTCGGATCTCATCTGGGCGGGATCTTCTCCGCCGCGGTCGAAGGTCCCTGGTGCTACCTGGAGTTCGGGAACGTCGCCTGGTGTCGCGACCGTGACCGGCTCGAACCCGAGGTCCGTCGGGCGGCGCTCCGAATCGCCGCGAAGGAGACCCGCGAATCGGGCTGCGCCGCCGGCGCCTGCAAGGGCGCATCGCGCGCCGGGCTGCTGACGAGCGCGAGGATGCTCCGGGAAGCCCGCACGAACGGGGCGCTGTTCCTCTCGCTGCCGCCGAACGGCCCGGCGCGCAACTCGATCAATGACGAATGGTCGCTGCTTCACGCGCTCTGCGGCGGCTCGGAAGCGACCAACTGCCCCGCCCCTGGCGCGGCCGAGGCCGAGTTCCGCACCAACGCCGGGACGTGGCCGAGGGTCACGGGACTGATCCTGATCCTCGCCGGTCTCGCGGGGATGCTGCTGCTGTTCGGATACCTCGCCGTGCGTCTGCTCACGGCCGCCGTGATGAGCCTCCTGTTCCTGCTGATGGCGCCCGGGGTCGTGCTCGCCCCGGCGTTCGGCGAGCGGGGGAGGGCGCTGTTCCGTGCCTGGGCCGGGCGGCTGTTCGGAGCCGTCGTGGCGAAGCTCGTGTTCGCGTTCCTGCTGGGCGTGCTGTTCGCGGCGACCTCGGCGATCGAGGACGTCTCGGTGCTCGGCTGGTGGGCGCAGTGGCTGCTTCTCTGCGCGTTCTGGTGGGTGGCATTCCTGCGCCGCCATCACCTGCTGGCCGTGCCTCCCACGATCCTGCGGGACGGAGAGGGGGCCACGCGCAGCACCATCCGCCGCACGCGTATTGCGCGAGAGGCGACCGGGCGATTGGGCTCCTGGCGCGATCGCCGCCGGGAACGACTGCAACAGGCGGCCGCAGGCGACGTCGCCCAGGCGCGAGCGGCAGGCGGAGCACCGCGGTTTCACGGCTCCCCGGGGGCTGGGAGTAGTACGCCGGATCCGCTCGCGGCACACCTGGTAGACACCGAAGCCCGCTTGGCCCCGACCGAGATCGCCCGCGCTGACGGCCGTATCGCCCGAAGAGCGGGGCGGCAGAAGACGATCGAGACGGAGCTGGGGCGTGCCCGCGCGGGCGGGCAGCGCAGGCGCGCCATGTCGCTTGAGCTCCGGGCCGAGCGGCTCCGCGCCGCGACAGCCGTGGACGAGAGCTTGAAGTCGGCGGCGGTCGAGGCTGCCCGGTCGGCCGAGGGGCCGGCACGCGCCGGGCGTCTCGCCGAGCGGGCACGTCACCTCGACGCCCAGACGGAGCTCCGGGCAGCCGGCCGGCGCGGCGCAGGCCCCGCTCGTGACTACCCGTCGCTCGCCCCGCTTGCGGGCCTCTCGCGAAGCCAGTACGCGGGTCTCGCGCCGGGGCCGCAGAGAGCGGCGCGCCTTGAGATCGATCGCGAGCTGACCGCGCGGCTTGAGCGGATCGAATCCATCCGTCACCACGCCAAGCCGGGCCGCAACGAGGATCACGCCCCAGCCCGCCGAGAAGCCGAAGAGGTGTCGCGGGGGCCGGTCAGGAGTCGCCCGGTGCCTCCCGTCGAAAGGAGGCGGCCCTCGCCGAACCGGCCTTCGGCCGCCGAGGAGTCGCCGGTGATGCGGGACGCGATGGCGGTCGCCGAAGGGCGCAAACGGCAGCTCGGATACGACCGGCCGTGACCGGACGGGCCTCAACGGACGCATCTCTGCGCGATGCCGGGGCGCCGGCGGGCCCGAAGAGCCCGCAGGCGCTCGCGGCAGCCGGCGCGGCGCTGCTCGGCCTTCTCGCGCTCGCGACGGCGACCGCGGTCCTCGCCGGCGCCGGTGCCGCCATGGTCGGTCCTCAGGCCGCCCCGGGCGGGGGCGCCGAGCCGTCGGAGCTCGCGCGTGCCGACATCCCGCCGCGCTACCTCGCGCTCTACCGCGCCGCCGGCAGCCGCTACGGGATCGACTGGTCCGTGCTGGCGGGGATCGGAAGGGTCGAGTGCGACCACGGACGCGACCCGGACCCCTCCTGCACGCAGCAGGGAGCGGTGAACGCAGCCGGTGCCGGAGGGCCGATGCAGTTCCTGCCCGCCACCTGGGACGTATACGGCGTCGATGGCGACGGGGACGGCCGGCGGGACCGATGGGACCCCGCAGACGCGATCGACGCGGCCGCTTACTACCTCCGGGCCTCGGGCGCGCCAGGGGACTATCCGAAGGCCATCTACGCCTACAACCACGATCGGGCCTACGTCGAATCCGTCGAGGAGTGGGCCCGGAGATACCGGGCGCAGCCTAGCGACGGGGAAGCGACCGGACTCCCCGTCGGAACCGGCTCTCTCGTCGCGATGCAGGCGCTCACCAGGACGCCGATACGCGAGATCTCGGGGGAACGCGCGCGCCTTGCGCCGGGCGACGGCCACCTGGCCCTGGTGCCGGCGGGCGTGCCGCTCACCGTCGCCGCGATGATCGTCGCCGGCAACGAGTTGCAGAATCTGCCCTACGGGCCCGCTGGTCACCCGGACCCGCTCGGCGCCTCCGAGCAGGACTGCTCGAGCTCTCTGAACTACGTGCTCTTCCGGGCCGGGATCAGACCGCTTGGAGAAATCGTCCGCGAGAACCCGCTTGCCCAAGATTATGTGTCCTGGGGCGAGCCGGGGCCGGGACGCTGGGTCACGATCTACGCGACCGTGTCCCCAACTGATCACGTCTTCGTGACGATCGCGGGACTCAGGCTCGATACCAGCCACAACGGCACGGACGTGGGGCCCAACCGCAACGAAGACGGGCCGCGATGGAGGGTGCTCGACCGGATACCGGACTGGGCCCACTGGTCCGTCCGCCACCCGCCCGGCCTGTAGTGTCCCGACCGTGCCCGACCGACACGTCGACTACCTGCTGATCGGAGGCGGCCTCGCCTCCGCGAACTGCTCGCGCTGGCTGCGCGAGGAGGGCGCCGACGGCTCGATCCTGCTCGTCGGCCGCGAGCCCGACCCGCCGTACAACCGTCCCGACTGCTCGAAGGGCTACCTACAGGGGACCGAGAGCCGCGAGGAGCCGCTGTTCCGCCCCGACTCCTTCTGGGCCGAGCAGGACATCGAGCTCATGACCCGCACCTCGGTAACGGGCCTCGACCTCGAGGCGCGCACGGCCAAGCTCTCGACCAAGGAGGAGGTCGCCTTCGGGCAGGTCCTGCTCGCCACCGGCGCGAACGTCAGGCGCCTGAACGTCGAGGGATGCCAGCTCGAGCAGATCCACTACCTGCGCACGCTCGGCAACGCCGACGCGATCCGCGCGGGCGTCGCGGAAGTCGAGAACGTCGTGCTGATCGGCGGCTCCTACATCGGCTGCGAGGTCGCCGCCTCGCTGACGAAGCTCGGCAAGAAATGCACGATCGTGATGCAGGAGGACATCGTGCTCGAACGCGGCTTCGGCCCGACCGCCGGACGGTTCTTTCAGGAGCTGCTCGAGGAGCACGGCGTGAGGATCCACGGCGGCGACGAGCTCGAGCGCTTCGAGGGCGAGGAGAGCGTCTCGCGCGTCATCACCCGCGGCGGCCTCGCACTCGACGCCGAAGCCGTGGTCGTGGGCGCGGGTGTCACCCCCGACGTCTCGCTCGCCGGCCGAGCGGGGCTCCCGATCGGCGAGCGAGGTGGAGTCAGCTGCAGCTCCCGCCTTCAGACCCCCGTCGAGGGCGTCTACGCGGCCGGGGACATCTGCGAATACGACTCGCCCATCCACGGCGGGCAGCCGGTCCGCATCGAGCACTGGGACGTCGCCTTCAACCACGGCAAGACGGCCGCCCTGAACATGCTCGGACGCGACGTGCCCCACGAGACCGTCCCCTATTTCTTCTCAGACCTCGCCGACTGGGGCGGCCTCGAGTACGTCGGCCCCGCCTACGGCTGGGACGAGGAGATCCTGCGCGGGTCGCTTGCCGACGGGAGCTTCACCAACTTCTACCTCAAGGACGGCCGGCTCGCGGCGGCGCTCACGGTCGGGCGCTCCGACGACCTCGACCACGCCCGCCGCCTGATCGTCTCCCGCGAGGGCCTCGGCGACGGCGGCCGGGCCGCGCTCGGGGACGACTCGAGCGACCTCGCCGGAGTCGGCTCCTAGCCGCAGCCGGGGCAGCGATGGTGGGGGAGGTCACAACTTTCACGCGCGAAGCGCAGCACCTGCTGCGCCATACCGGGATGTTCGACTGGTCGACCGTCACGCTGCTCGCGCTCGTCGTCTACGTCTACTCGGTCGAGGTCGAGCGCGCCAACTGGGACGCCGTCCTCGCCGGCGTCGCCTTCTGGCTGATGGACTGGGCGAACGAGATCGTCAATGCGCTGTTCCTGCACTTCGACGGCCACGCGGCGCTGTGGACCGTCACAGGACGCTCCAGCTACGTGATCCTGATCGGCCTGACCGTCGAGATCTCGCTCTTCTTCGCGATCAACGGCGTGATCTTCGCGAAGCTCCTGCCGAGGGACCGGACCGCGCGGATCCTCGGCCTGCCCAACCGCTGGGCGCTCGCGATCGGCCTTTCGCTCGTCTCCGTCGGCGTCGAGCTGCTGCTGCACGCCGACGGGGTCTTCCACTGGTACTACTGGTGGTGGAACGTCGCGAGCTTCCCCGTGATCGTCGTCTTCGGCTACCTGACCTTCTACGTCGTCGCCTTCACCGTCCACGACATGGCGAGCCGCGGCCGCCAGATCGCGACCGTCGGCTCGCTGGCCGCGCTCGATCTCACCGCCGGGCTGCTGTTCGGCCCGATCCTCGGCTGGATCTAGTCCGGGGTCCCGCCTACGGGCAGCGCCGGGACCGGAGGGAGGCTCCCGGCGCTGCGGCCGTCCGTCTTACGCGGCGCGGCGCGTCTCGACCTCGGCGACGAGGCCAGTGGGGAACTGGACGACCTCGACGTTCTCGGCGGCCGGCTCGTGCGGCCGCAGACGCCTGGCGTGTGACATCGCGAAGGCCAGCCCGCCGAGCAGGGCGGCGTCGAGGATCACGTTGAGGGCTATGACGAGGGGAGTGGACATGAGCTTCCTTCCGTTGCTTTCTCGGGGCTGGATCAAGCTTCGGGCGGCCGGCTCAAGGCAACATTGGCTCTCCGTGAGAGGTCGCTGAGAGTCCGCCGTCCCGCCCCATTACCCAAGGCGTACGGGGGAGATATGAGTGTCTTCTCAGGGAGTCAGCGGGGTGACCCGCACGGACCCGGCCGTGGACAATGTAGCATGTATCGTGCTACATTGGCGGATGTGGCCCGATCGATACACGTACGGCTGGACGATCCCTCTGAGGACGCCTTGAGCATCCTCAGGAGCGAGGGCATGACCGACTCGGAGGCGGTGCGCACGGCGCTTTGCGAGAGCGCGACGCGGCGCCGGCGGAAGTCGGCGCTGCGAGCGGAGGCCGCCCGGCTCGCCGCCGATCCGGCGAACCTGGCCGAGGTGGGTGCGATCCGCGAGCAGATGGATGAGCTCGCGCCGGAGTGGCCCGAGGTCTGATGACGCGTGGCGAGATCTTCAGGCTCGCCTCGCCGCGGGGTGCTCGTGGCCGCGAGCAGAAGGGCGCTCGCTTCTGCGTCCTCGTCCAGGCCGACGAGCTGCTGCCGTTCAACACCGTCGTGGTCGCCCCGACGTCGACGAGCGCGCCCGCGGCGACCTTTCGCCCGGCGATCACGATCTCCGGCGTCGCGACGCGCGTGATGGTCGACCAGGTGAGCGCGATCGACCTCACCCGCCTCGGCAGCTCCGCCGGCCGCCTCGACGCCGGCGAGCTGCGCGCGGTGGACGAGGCGCTCGCCGTCGTCCTCGGTCTCTGATCTCAGGCGGCGGCCTCCTCGCGCGAGCCGAAGCCCGTCCTGATCCTCGTCAGCTCGTGCGATGAGATCACCCTGTCGATCAGCCCGTACTCCCTCGCCTGCTCGGCGGTGAAGTAGCGGTCGCGGTCCATGTCGTCGTGAACCCGCGCGACGCTCTGGCCGGTGTGCTCGGCGTAGATCTCATCGATGCGCCGGCGCAGCTCGATCGTCTCGTTGGCGTGGATCTCGATGTCGGCCGCCTGGCCCTGATAGCCGCCGGAGGGCTGGTGGATCAGGATCCGGCTGTTCGGCAGCGCCATCCGCTTGCCCTCTGTGCCCCCCGCTAGCAGGAGCGAGCCCATGCTCATCGCCACGCCGAAGCAGATCGTCTGCACGTCGGGCTTGATGAAGCGCATCGTGTCGTAGATCGCGAGGCCCGAGTAGACCACCCCGCCGGGCGAGTTGATGTAGAGCGAGACGTCCTTCTCGTCGTCCTCGCTCTCGAGGTGCAGCAGCTGCGCGACCACGAGGTTCGCGACTTCGTCGTCCACCGGCGTGCCGATGAAGACGATCCGCTCGTTCAGCAGTCGGGAGTAGATGTCGAAAGAGCGCTCGCCGCGGGCGCTCTGCTCGACGACCATCGGAATCAGTGGCATGGTGGGCTATCCTTTCGACAACTGGTTGGTTGTCAACGACAATAGCAACCAAATGGTTGTCAAAGGAGGCGACGATGATCGAGCGCGCAGGGGAGAGGACAGAGGTGAGCCGGGAGGTCGAGATCGAGGCCACGCCCGACGAGGTGTTCGAGGCGCTCGTCACCGAGGAGGGCCGCGAACGCTGGCTCGGAGAGCCCGACCGCCTGATCCAGATCGAGTCCGCCGATCCGCCGAACCGACTCGTGTGGTGGTGGGCGAGCGAGGAGCGCCCCGCGACGCGCGTCGACTTCCGCCTCGTTGAGCTGCCCCGGGGAACGCGCGTGATCGTCACCGAGAGCGTCCCCTCGTTCCCGCTCGCGACCCTAGCCGCGAGCTTCGCGCTGGTGGCGGCTTGAGCGACCCGCTCGGGAGCGTGTTCGGGGCGCTGGCCGATCCGACCCGGCGCGGCGTGGTCGAGGTCCTGCTGCGGGACGGCTCGACCAGCGTCCCGGACCTCGCCGCGGGCCTTCCGATCAGCCGCCAGGCCGTCGCCAAGCACCTCGCCCAGCTCGAGCAGGCCGGTCTGCTGGAGCGAGTGCCCGGAGCGGGACGCGAGGTTCGCTACACGCTGCGCGGCGAAGCGCTGGCGCCCGCGGGCGCCTGGCTGCGCGACGCCGAGCGGAGTTGGGACCGACGACTCGGACGCCTCAAGCGCGCCGTCGAGAGCTAGGCGCCCGGTCCGCTTTGGCGGTCCAACTCGCGCCCGCGACCGCCGACGCTTTAGCAGTGCACCGACCAGCCAACCGATTCCGAGGTCTGAACTCCGACGGCAATCTCGCGGTGACGTTCGTCTCCCGACCCGCGCGGGACGCTCCCGGGGCTTCGCCCGTCAAGTAGAATCGGCGCGTCCATAAGGTCGGTGGATTAGGGAAGCCGGTGCGAATCCGGCGCGGACCCGCCACTGTCACCGGGGATGCCCCCGCAGCGCGCACAGCGCGAGCCACTGGACCGCAACAGCGGTCCGGGAAGGCGCGGAGGGTAGGCCCGGAAGCCAGGAAACCTGCCGCCGACCCAAGCCCAATGAACCCTCGTGGAAAGGGGTCGGCTCCATGCAGAAAACTCGCTTCATGCTCCCCGTAGTGTCGGTGGCGGCGTCGTTGACGCTCGCTCTCAGCCCAGGCGTCCCGCTGGCATCGGCGGACGAACCCGCGACCGTGACCGTCCGGGTCGAGGGCGAATCCGGCACGCTGCTCGCACCCACCTTGGTGAGCACGACCGGCGCGCCGGTCGTCAAGGACGGCAAGTCCGAAGACTCCTGCTCGGGATACGACGCCGTCGGGGCGCTCGAGATCGCGACCGGCGGGAACTGGGCCGGCACCTGGTTCAGCGGCTTCGGCTACAGCTGGGAAACGATCCTCGGCGAGAGCCACACCTTCGCGGGCAAGAGCTACTGGGCCTTCTGGCAGAACGACGCCTACTCAGAAAGGGGCATCTGCGAAGCGACCCTGCACAGCGGCGACACGCTGCTCTTCGCGCCCGCGAGCGCGGCCGAAGGAGCGCCGACCCCCGAACCGCTCGGCCTGCAGGCGCCCTCCGAAGCGGCCGTCGGCGAAGCCGTGCCGGTCACGGCGCTCGCCTACGCCAACGCGACCGGCGCTCCGGCCCCCGCCTCCGGCGCGGCGATCGGCTACGAAGGCAAGACCGTCGAAACCGACGGCGCCGGCCACGCCACGCTCGTCTTCGCGCACGCCGGCTCGCAGCCGCTCGGCGTCTCGAAGCCGGGGGCGGTGCGTGACGAGTCGAGCATCTGCGTGCGCGCCGCGGGCGAAACCAGCTGCGGCTCGGGCGGCCCCGCGGGGGCCGGCGGGGTCAAGGGCTACACGGGAGCCACCGCCCCCTACAAGGGCCCCTTCGCGCTCGTCGCCGACGTGACGAGCCTCTCGGGCGGCCGCAGCTACCGCCGCGGCCACGCGCCGCGCCTGATCGCCGGGCGGATCAGCTCGCACAGCGCCGTCACCTCCGTGAGCCTCGCCCTGCGGCGGACGTACAGGGGGCGCTGCTTTGCCTACGACGGCGCCCGCGGGCGCTTCGCGCGGGCGCGTTGCGGCAGCGCGGCGTTCTTCGCGGTCGCCAAGGAAGCGTCGTTTTCCTACCTGCTCCCGGCCGCGCTGCGGCCCGGGCGCTACGTGCTCGACGTGCAGGCGGCGGACACCGCCGGTAACTCCCTGACCCTCGCCCGCGGGACCTCGCGTCTCGTCTTCCATGTCCGCTGAGCGAAGCCGCACGAAGGCAGCGAGGGTGGCGGCATCGCTCGCCGCCCTCGCGCTGGTCGCGGCGGTGGCTAGCACGACGGGCGCCGCTGCACGCCCGTCGCACGCCGCACGCGGGCGTGGCGCTCCGGCGCATGCGGCGTTCAGCCTGAACCCCGGTCCCGCGATCTACATCATGGTCGTCGGCGCGGGCAACGTCGTGCTCGAACCGCCGTCCGGCACGAGCGTGCCCGAAACGGCGATCGTGACCTCGCGGGGGCCGTGCGGGATCGCGCTGGGCACCCCGCTCGGCGCGCTGGTCGCGCGCCGCCGCACGGGCGGGCTGCCTTTCGCGGTGCGCGACTACGGCCACTGCACCCGCTCGCCCGCGAACTCCGGGCAGCTGTTCGTCTACTCCTACGACGGGGAGACCAACCACGGGCAGAACGGCTGGGAGTACAAGGTCAACAACCGCTCCGGGACCGCCGGCGCGGCCGATCCCGCCGGGCCCTTCGGCAACGGCCACGTGCTCGCGCCCGGCTCCCAGCTGCTCTGGTTCTGGTGCCAGTCCTTCGCCGGCGGCTGCCAGCGCACCCTCGGCGTGGTGGGACCCAAGACGGTCTCGCGCGGCTCCTCGTTCACCGTCACGATCGAGGGCTACGACAACGACGGCCGCGGGATCCCGATGTCCGGCGCGCGCGTGAGCTTCGCGGGCGCCTCGGCGGTGACCCGCGCCGGCGGACGCGTCACGTTCCGCGCGCCCTCGCGCGCGGGCATCGTCTCGGTACGGGCCACCCGCTCGGGCTCGGTTCCGGCCTTCCCGAAACCGATCGTGGTGCGGTGAAGAGCGCCGCCGCGCCGGCGTTGCTCGGCTGCGTGCTCGCGCTGGCCGGCTGCGGCCTCGGCGCCGGCGCCGCGCCGAGCGCGGTCCGGCTACTCGTCACCCGCGACTTCGGCGCGAGGGTCCTCGACGACGTACCCCGGCCGAAGCTCGCCGGCGAAGAGACCGTGATGAGCCTGCTGCTGCGAAACGACTCCGTCACGACCCGGTTCGGGGGCGGCTTCGTGCAGTCGATCGGCGGCCTCGATGGAGGGACCGAAGGCAGTCGGCCCGTCGACTGGTTCTACTACGTCAACGGGATCCAGGCAGAGAAGGGAGCCGCCGAGACGAAGGTCCATCCCGGCGATCACATCTGGTGGGACCGCCACGACTGGAGCCAGACCGAGGACGTCCCCGCCGTCGTCGGCTCCTACCCGGAGCCGTTCCTCAACGGCACCGGCGGCAAGCGGCTGCCCGTCCGCGTGGAGTGCTCGACCGACGCCGGCGGAGCATGCCGCGCCGTCACACACAGGCTCCAGGCCGACGGCGTGCCCGCCGCCACCTCGGCGCTCGGCGCGGGCGGCGGCACCGCGATCCTGCGCGTGCTCGTCGGCTCCTGGGCGGCGCTGCGCGCTGACAGCGGCGCGGCGCCGATCGAGCGGGGCCCGCGCGCGAGCGGCGTCTACGCGACCTTCGGCGCCGCGGGTCGCACGCTCACGCTGCTCGACCCCGACGGCCGGGGCGTGCAGACGCTCAGCGCCGGCGCCGGGCTGATCGCCGCCACGCGCAACGGCGAGGAAGCGCCCGTGTGGGTCGTGACGGGGACCGATCCGGCCGGCGTCCAGCGCGCCGCCGCCGACTTCGCCGAAGCGCCCCTTCACAACCGCTTCGCGCTCGCAGTCGGAGCGCTCGGAGCCGTGCCGCTGCCCGACAGCCAAGCTCCCGCGAAATGAGCATGCTCGCCGCCTCGGCCGGGCTCGCCTACCGGCGCCGCGCGAGCCCCCTGCACGCCGCCCGCGCGACCGTCGCCGCCGCCTACGCCGCCGCGATCGCGCTCGCCGCGCTGCTGCTGGAAAACCCGATCCTGCTCGGCGCGCTGCTCGCGGCGGTGCTCTTCGCCGCCGCGGCCGCCGGCGTCGGGCCGCAGCTGCTGCGCGCGGGGCGCAGGGCGGCGCTGCCCGTGCTCGCGGCGACCGTGCTCGTCAACGCGCTCGCCAGCCGCCATGGGCTCACGGTGTTCGCCCGGCTTGGCGACTGGGTGGTTCTCGGACAGGTCGACCTGACCCTCGAGGCGGTCGTCTACGGCCTCGTCTTCGGTCTTCGGCTGCTCATCGTCACGCTCGCCTGCCTGCTCGCCTTCTGCGCGGCCGACCCCGACGAGCTGCTGCTCGCGGTGCGGCGGATCTCGCCGAGCTCGGCGCTGACGGCGACCCTGGCGACACGTCTCGTCCCGATCCTCGCCCAGGACGCGCGCCGGCTCGCCGAGGCCCAGCGCTGCCGGCCCGACGGTGGCGCCCGCGGCGTGCGCGGGCGACTGGCGATCCTGCGCGCGACCGTCGCCGGCGCGCTCGACCGCTCGCTCGACGTCGCCGCGGTCCTTGAGATGCGCGGATACGGCGCACCCCGCCACGGCGCCGGGGCGTCCGGCGGCGGCGCAGGCGCGCCCGGCCGCGGGTTGCGGCGCGCTCGCGCCGGCCACGACCGCGCCCAGCGGCGCGCGCGACGCCCGTTCTCGCGCCACGACCTGGCGTTCTCGGCCGCGGCGCTCGCGATCCTCGCCTTCGCCCTGCTCGGCGATGCGAGCGGCGCGGCGCGCTTCGACGCCTACCCGCTCGTGTCGATGTCCGCCGGGGCGGGCACGCTCGCGCTCGCTGCGGCGATCCTCGCGACGGCGCTTGTCCCCTTCTCGGACCGCAGGGGGATCGAGCCTTGAGCGTGCTGAGCTTCGAGGGGGTCACGTACGCCTACCCGGGCCGGGACCGGCCGAGCCTGCGCGAGGTGAGCCTCGCGCTCGCGCCGGGCGAGTTCTGCGTGCTGGCGGGTCGCTCCGGGGCGGGCAAGTCGACCCTGCTGCGCGCCGCCGCGGGCCTCGTGCCCCACTTCCACGGCGGCGACTTCGCGGGCCGCGTGAGGGTCGCGGGCCTCGACACCCGCGAGCATCAGCCGGGCGCGATCGGGGCGGTCGCGGGGACGCTGCTGCAGGACCCCGAGACGCAGGTCGTGATGTCGACGGTCCGCGCCGAGCTCGCGCTCGCCGTCGAGAACCAGGGTCGCGCTGCGGGGGCGGTCGCCCGGGCCGTGGAGGAGGTCGCGCTCGCGCTCGGGATCGGCGAGCTGCTCGACCGGCCGACGGCCGAGCTCTCCGGCGGGGAGCTGCAACGGGTCGCGCTCGCCGCCGCGCTCGTCGCGCGGCCCGCGCTCGTGCTGCTCGACGAGCCGACCTCGCAGCTGGACCCCGTGGCCGGCGACGAGCTGATCTGGCAGCTGCGCCGCCTGAACCTGGAGTCCGACACGGCGGTGCTGCTGATCGAGCATCGCCTCGAGCGCTGTCTGGGCGCCGCCGACCGGGTGATCGCCCTGCAGGACGGGGTCCTCGCCTGCGACAGCGACCCCTCGGGGTTCCTCGAATGGGCCGCCGCGAACGACCGCGCCCTGCAGACGCCCGCCGCTCAGCTGATCGAGGGCGCGGGTCTCGCCCCGCCGCCCTCGGGGGTCAAGCAGGCCCGCGCGACGCTGCGCCGCCACGGGCTGCTGCCCGCCCGCGAGGACGGAGCGGGCAGTCCGGCCGAGCAAGCTCGCGAGGAGCCCGGCCCTGGCGGCGGGCCGCTGTCGGGCCTGCGCCGCGCTGTGCGCGCGCGCCGCGCGGACGCTCCCCCGGCGCTCGAGCTGCGCGGGGTGTGGCACGAGCTGCGCGACGGTCCCGCGGTGCTGCGGGGCGTCGAGCTGAGCGTCGCGCCCGGGGAGACGGTCGCGCTGATGGGGCGAAACGGCGCCGGTAAGTCGACGCTCCTGCGTCACGCCGCCGGCCTGCTCGAGCCGACCCGCGGCCGCGTCGCCAGCAGCGGGCGGGTCGCGCTGCTGCTGCAGAACCCCGGCGACTACCTGCTGCACGAGCGCGTCGCCGAGGAGGCTCCGGCGCAGGCGCTCGCACGGGTAGGGCTCCAGGCGCTCGGCGAGCGCAACCCGCGCGACCTCTCGGGCGGCGAGCGCCAGCGCCTCGCGCTCGCGATCGTCCTCGGCGGGGGCGAGCAGGAGCGTCCGGCGGTGCTCGCGCTGGACGAGCCGACGCGCGGGATGGACCGCCTCGCCAAGCGTGAGCTCGCCGCGCGCCTGCGAGCGCTCGCGGGCGAAGGGGTGGCGGTGATCGTCGCGACCCACGACGCCGAGTTCGCGGCCTCCGTCGCGCAGCGCGCCGTGCTGCTCGCCGACGGGCGGCCGATCGCGGACGGCCCGATCGAGGAGATCCTCGCGGGGGGCTGGTACTTCGCGACCGAGACGGCGCGGATCCTCGGCGGCGCGGGCGGCGCGCTGCTGCCCGAGGACGGCGCCGAGCTGCTGCGCGAGGCGCGACGCAGCCCGGCCGTGCTCGCCCCCGAGGGGATGGTCGCCTCGTGAGCTGGCAGCTCGCCTCGCTGCTGATCGTGCTGGCCTCCCTCGCGGGGGGCTTCTGGTGGTATGAGCGCAGCGAGCCCCCGGCCAAGCTGCTCGCCGTCGTCGCGACGCTCGCGGCGCTCGCGGCGCTCGGCCGCGACGCCTTCGCGGCCGTCCCCGACGTCAAGCCGATCACGGCGATCGTGCTCGTCGGCGGCCTCGCCTTCGGCGCCCGTCCCGGCTTCGCGATCGGGGCGATCTCGGCGCTCGCCTCGAACATCCTGCTCGGCGAGGGGCCGTGGACGCCTTGGCAGATGCTCGGCTGGGGGCTCGTCGGCCTGCTCGGGGCGGGGCTCGGCGCGCTGCTCGGCGAACGCACCCCACCCGCGCTGCTGCTGGGCGTGGCCTGCGCGTTCGCGGCCGAGGCCTTCAACCTCGTGATGGACGTCTCGACGTGGACGACGATCGGCGCGCACAGCCTCGCCGCCTTCGGCGTCGTGCTCGGCACGGCCCTCGCCTTCGACCTGACCCACGTCGGCGCGAGCTTCCTGTTCGGGCTCCTCTTCGGCTCCACGCTGCTGCGGATGCTCAGGCGGGTGCGGCTGCGGCTGCAGATCAGCTGGAGTGAGACGAGCGGGCCTGCCCGCCCGCAGGGCCGCCCGCTCGGGGCCGGGGTCCTGCTCGGCGGCCCGCCCACGGCGCTCGTGCTGCTCGTCTGCGTACCCGCGCTCGCGCTCGGGCTGACCGCGTGCGCGAACGCGACGAAGGCGCCGGCTTCGGCGCCGGCGCCGGCGCGCGACGCGCGGGCCGCGATCGGCCGCGAGATCGCCTACCTGGCAAGCGCCCAGAACGCCGACGGCGGCTTCGCGGGCGCGCCGGGCCTGCACAGCAGCGAGCTCTACTCCGCCTGGGCGGCGATCGGCCTGGCGGCCGCGGGCCGCAACCCGACGACGCTCAGCAAGGGCGGGCACACGGTGCTCGACGCGATCGAGGGCGAAGCCTCGGGCCTGAGCGGCGCCGGCGACCTCGAGCGCTCGATCCTCGCGCTGCGCGCGTGCGGCGCGCCGGCGAGCGCGCTGCCGGGCGCGAACCCCGTCAAGCGCCTGCTCGCCTTCCGCTCCCGCGACGGATCGTTCGGCGACCTCTCGAACCTGACCGCGTTCGGGATCCTCGCGCTGCGCGCGGCCGGCTACGGCCCGCGCACGCCGGCGGTCGCCGGGGCGGCGAGGTGGCTGGCCCGCCAGCAGGGCTCCGACGGCGGCTTCGGCTTCGGCCTGCGCGGCAGCGGCAGCGACGTCGACGACACCGCCGCGGCGATGCAGGCGCTGGCGGCGGCCGCCAGGCACCGCGCCGACACCCTCGCCCGGGCCGTGCGCTTCCTGCGGCGAGCCCAGAACCTCGACGGCGGCTTTCCGCAGGAGCGGGGCGGCTCATCGAACGCCCAGTCGACCTCGTGGGCCGTTCAGGGGCTCGTCGCGGCCGGAGTCGACCCCGCCAGTGTCCGCCGCGCCGGCAGCGCGAGCCCGCTCTCCTACCTGGAGAGCCTCGTCCTGCCCGACGGATCGGTCCGCTACTCCCGGACGGGCGCGCAGACGCCGGTGTGGGTGACGGCCCAGGCGCTCACGGCGCTCGCCGAGGAGCCGTTCCCGATCGGGCCGCCGCAGGGCTGAAGGCTCCGCGCGGCACGCGAGCTGTGTTTCAGGCGGCCTTAACGATCTCTCCTACCCTCTCAGGGGATGAGCGGCCAGGCCTACAGCTCCCCTGCGGGCAGCCCGCCCGTGGAGAGGGTCGGCGGTCCCGGCCGCGGCCCGCTGAGCGCGCTCGGGGTGGCCGCCGTCTGCGTGGTGGCGCTGGCGGCCGTATGGGCGATCGCGGAGCTGATCCCCGCGGTGCAGCTCAAAGACGCCGTCACGCTCCACCGCTTCACGACGCTCAGCCGGCCCGGCGTCGACTCGGTGGCGGAATTGCTGCTCCACCTGCTGGACCCGGCGCCGTTCGTCCTGTGGGGCATCGCGCTCGTCGCCGTCGCGCTCGCCGAGGAACGGCCGCGGGCGGCCGTGGCGGTCGCGATCGTGCTCGCTTTGGCGCCGTTCAGCGCCGACCTGCTCAAGCCGCTGCTCGCGCACAAGCACGACCACGTCGGCGGCGCGGTGATCGGCGCCGCCTCCTGGCCCAGCGGGCACTCGACCGCGGCGACGGCGCTCGCGATGTGCGCGGTCCTGGTCGCGCCGCCGCGGCTGCGCAGGCCGGTGGCGGTCCTCGGCGCCGTCTTCGTGATCGCCGTCGGGATCTCGCTGCTCGTGCTCGCCTGGCACATGCCGAGCGACGTGATCGGGGGGATCCTGCTCTCGACCCTGTGGATGGCGCTCGCGGTCGCCGCGTTGCGCGCCTCCGAGCGGGTGCGCCCGAGCCGCGGCGGCTCCGTCGAGCAGGCGCGCGCCGTGTCTGCGGCGTCCTAGCCGCGGGCGCTCAGGACGCGCTCGTGCCGTGCGAGCCGGGAGCCCACAGCGGCTCCGAGCCCTCCTCAGCGGCGTGGTTGGCGGCGCGGCTGAGGATGAAGAGCAGATCGGAGAGGCGGTTCAGGTAGCGGACGGCCTCGGGGTTTCCGTCCTCGACGGCGATCGTGCGGCGCTCCGCGCGGCGGCAGACCGTGCGGCAGACGTGCAGGTGGGCCGCCGCGGGGGTCCCGCCGGGGATCACGAACGAGCGCAGCGGCGGCAGGCGCTCGTTGACCTCGTCGCAGGCCGCCTCCAGCCAGGCGGTGTACTCGCCGGTGACGCGCAGCCGCTCACGGGCCTCCTGCTCGGAGGCGCCCTCCGGCGGAGGCACGGAGAGGTCCGCGCCGACGTCGAGCAAGTCGTTCTGCACGCGCGCGAGCCACTCGGCGAAACGCGCCGGCATGCCCTCGGCGAGCAGCGCGAGGCCGATCTGGGCGTTGAGCTCGTCGACCGTCCCGTACGCCTCCACCCTCGGGTGCAGCTTGGAGACACGGCTCATGTCTCCGAGGTGGGTGTCCCCGCCGTCGCCGAGCTTGGTGTAGATGCGTGTGAGGTTTACGGTCATGTGCTGTGGGCTGCGGCTCGAAGCCGGGCCGGATGCGACGAATTGTATGTGGCCGGGCGTTCCGTGCTCCACGTCGGCTGACGGAGTAACCCGCAGGACGAGCAGTCGCCCATCCAGCGGATCAGATACGTTCCCCGACCTCAGATGCGGATCGGAGTCCCGAAGGAGACCGCCGCGGGAGAGCATCGTGTCGCGCTCGTTCCCGAGGTGGTCGGCAAGCTGCAGGCCAAGGGCCTCGACGTCGTCGTGCAGAGCGGCGCCGGCGAGGACGCCCTGTTGGGCGACGACGCCTACGCCGCCGCGGGCGCGATGATCGCGCCGGACGCGGCGAGCGTGTGGGGCTGCGACGTGGTCGTGACGATCGCCCCGCCGGACCCGGAGGCGATCCGGGGCCTGGCAAAAGGCTCGATCCTGATCGGCTTCCTTCAGCCGCTGACGAGCCCGCAGACGACCAAGGCGCTCAGGGACACGGGCGCGACGGCGTTCGCGATGGAGGCGATCCCGCGCATCTCGCGCGCCCAGGCGATGGACGCGCTGTCCTCGCAGGCGAACGTCGCCGGCTACAAGGCGGTGCTGCTCGGCGCCGAGGAGATGGGGCGCTTCTTCCCGATGCTGATGACCGCGGCGGGCACGATCCCGCCCGCGAAGGTGCTCGTGCTCGGCGTCGGCGTGGCGGGCCTGCAGGCGCTCGCGACGGCCAAGCGCCTCGGTGCGCGCACGACGGGCTACGACGTGCGGCCGGAGGTCGCCGAGCAGGTCGAATCGCTTGGCGCTGCATGGCTCGACCTCGGAATCGAGGCGGCAGGCGAGGGCGGCTACGCGCGTGAGCTGACCGACGAGGAGCGCGCCCAGCAGCAGCAGGCGCTGACCGACGCGATCAAGGGCTTCGACGTGGTCATCACGACCGCGCTCGTGCCGGGGCGCCCCGCGCCGCGGCTCGTCACCGCCGAGGCGGTCGAAGGCATGAAGCCCGGCAGCGTGATCGTCGACCTCGCCGGCGAGTCCGGCGGCAACTGCGAGCTGACCGAGCCCGGCCAGACCGCGGTCAAGCACGAGGTCAAGATCGTCTCGCCGCTCAACCTTCCGGCCGACATGGCCGAGCACTCCTCGCAGCTGTTCGCGCGCAACGTCCAGGCTCTGCTCGACCTGTTCGTCGGCGAGGACGGGAACCTGCAGCTCGACTGGGAGGACGAGATCGTGAAGGGTGCCTGCGTGACGAAGGACGGCGAGATCCTCAACGAGGGCGCCAAGCGCGCCGTGGAGGCGTCGGCGTGATCCTCGCGAGCACCCTCACCACGAACCTCGCGATCCTGGTCCTCGCCGGGTTCATCGGCTTCGTCGTCATCTCGAAGGTGCCGAACACGCTGCACACGCCGCTGATGTCCGGCACCAACGCGATCCACGGGATCGTCCTGCTCGGCGGTCTGTTGATCGTCGGCCTGTCGGGCAACGGGACGTTCAACAAGATCATCCTCGTGATCGCGATCGCGTTCGGGACGATCAACGTCGTCGGCGGCTTCCTGGTCACCGACCGGATGCTCGAGATGTTCAAGTCCAAGCCCAAAGCGGGCGGGGACGGCGGGGAGAAGAAGTCCTGATGAACCTCCCGATGGCAAGCTTCCTGCAGGACACGAGCTTCCTCGACGTCCTCTACATCATCGCCTTCGCGCTCTTCATCCAGGGCCTGCGGGGCCTGTCGGGACCGACGACCGCGGTCCGGGGCAACCGGATAGCGGCGGTCGGCATGGCGATCGCCGTGATCGCGACGCTGCTGAACCAGAACGAGGGCAACTGGGGCCTGATCGTGCTCGGCGTGGCGATCGGAACGGCCGTCGGCGTGCCGGCGGCGCGCCAGGTGAAGATGACCGCGATGCCGCAGATGGTGGCGCTGTTCAACGGCGTCGGCGGCGGCGCCGTGTTCCTGATCTCGTGGTCCGAGTTCCGGCTCTCGGGCGGCTTCGTCGACACGCCCACCTACATCACGATCTTCTCGCTGTTCGCGGCGATCGTGGGCTCGGTCTCCTTCTGGGGCTCGAACATCGCCTTCGGCAAGCTTCAGGAAATCATCCCCGGCAAGCCGATCACGCTCGGCGCGGGCCAGCAGTTCGTCAACCTGATCCTGCTCGTCCTGGCCGTCGCCGCGGGCGTCGCGATCGCGGCCGGGAGTCACTCCGAGGGGCTGTTCATCGGCATGCTGATCTGCGCGGCGCTGCTCGGCAACGCGGTCGTGCTGCCGATCGGCGGGGCCGACATGCCTGTCGTGATCTCGCTGCTCAACGCCTTCACGGGCCTCTCGGCTGCGGCCACCGGGATCGCCCTGAACAACCCGGCGCTGATCGTCGCGGGGATGATCGTCGGGGCCTCGGGAACGATCCTCACGAACCTGATGGCGGTCGCGATGAACCGCTCGATCCCGGCGATCGTCGCGGGCGGCTTCGGCGGCGGCGGCGCGGTCGAGGGCGCTAGCGGGGCGGGCGAGCACGCCGGCACGGTCCGCTCGACGACCGCGGCCGACGCGGCGATCCAGCTCGCCTACGCGAACCGCGTCGTGATCGTGCCCGGCTACGGGATGGCCGTCGCCCAGGCCCAGCACGCCGTTCGCGAGCTCACCAAGGAGCTCGAAAAGCGGCAGGTCGAAGTGAGCTACGCGATCCACCCGGTCGCGGGCCGCATGCCCGGCCACATGAACGTGCTGCTGGCCGAGGCCGACGTGCCCTACGACCAGCTGAAGGAGATGGAGGAGGCGAACCCCGAGTTCCAGCGCACCGACGTCTCGCTCGTGATCGGCGCCAACGATGTGACGAACCCGGCCGCCAAGTCCAATCCGTCCTCGCCGATCTACGGGATGCCGATCCTCGAGGTCAACGACAGCCACGCGGTGATCGTGATCAAGCGCTCGATGAACCCCGGCTTCGCGGGCATCGAAAACGAGCTCTACTACGACCCGAAGACCGAGATGCTGTTCGGCGACGCCAAATCGGCCGTCGCGGACATCACCGCGGAGCTGGCGAACATCTAGGCAAGGTCGGGCGGGCGCTCCGTGCCCGATCCGGCCCACGCGAGGGCTGCGGGGCCGGAACACGAGCCGACCCCAGCGGAGGGCGGGCGCAGAGAGACGACTCCGAGCGCGTGTAGCTTGAGCTCATGCCTGCTCAGCCGACGGTCCTTTGGATGCCGGGCGGCGTTCGCACCGAGATCCACCTGAGCGGCGAGGACACCGCCGGCGCCTTCTGCCTGCTTCGCGACACGCTGCCGCCTGGCTGGGCGCTGCCGCCGCACCGACACCCCGAGGCGGCCGAGACGATCCACGTGATCGAGGGCGAGCTCGGCTACTCGCTGCAGGGCGGCGAGGAGCGGGTCGCCACCGTGGGGGAGACGGTGCACGTGCCGGCCGGAGTCCAGCACGCGACCCGCAACGCGGGCCCGGGGGTGCTCAGCCGGCTCGTCCTCTTCAGTCCCGCCGGGATGGAGCGCTTCTTCCTCGAAGCGGGTGCTGAGAGCCCCGAGGCGAGCGACCCCCGAAAGGCGCTCGAGGCGGCGCTTCGCAACGGCTGGGAGTTCGGCTAGCGCCGGGACCGCTGCTGGCGCCCGGCGAGGAGGACCTGAGGGCGGGCCTGGCGCTCTTCGGGCGTACGCCTGGACTAGGCGCGTTCGACGCCGTGCTCGCGGCCACGGGGCTGAACGCCGGCGTCACGGCGCTGGTCTCGGCAGACGTCGCGTTCGCCGCGGTGCCGGGGATCGCGCACGTCCTGCCGGACGCGGCCGGGGTCGCCACGCTGATCCCGGCCTGACGGCGGCGCTGTCTCGCCCTCCGGCGCTCAGCCGGCGTCGGGGAGGGCGGCGAAGTCGCGCTTGGCCTTCCGGTACCAGCCCATCCCGGCGAGTGGGTTCTTCCACCTGCCCTGCATCTCCTCCAGGGCGTCGCGGTGAGCCTCGTCGCCGGCGGCGACCGTCTCCTTCAGGTGGGCGTCCTGCGCCTTGATCACCTCGTTGGCGTTCTTCCCGCGGTGGGGGAGATCGCAAGGTCCTCCCAGTTGCCTGCAAGTCATCGTCTTCATCGGGCTTTCGGCCTCCCTTCGATCGGTCTCGTCCTCGACGCTAGCGCCGGTCTCCGTCGAGCGTTTATCCGATCCTGCTCGGTCGCGGCTCGGGGGCCCGACACGGAGGACCTCTCGGCCGCTTCGCCCTCTGCGAGACTTGCCGGCGTGATAGCGCGCAGCCAAGCACTGGCGGCTTTGCGGTCGGACGAGTTCGACGTCGTCGTCGTCGGCGGCGGGATCACCGGCGCGGGCGTCGCCCTGGACGCGGCCTCGCGCGGCTACAGCGTCGCCCTGCTCGAGCGCGCCGATTTCGCCTCGGGCACGTCGAGCCGCTCGAGCAAGCTCGTCCACGGCGGACTGCGCTACCTGCAGAACTTCGACCTCGGCCTGGTGCGCGAGGCGCTGCTGGAGCGCCAGCTGATGGTCGCCCTGGCGCCGCACCTCGTCAAGCCGCTGCCGCTCGTCGTGCCGGCCTTCGACGGCGCCAAGCCAGACCGTCTCATGGGGGTGGGGCTGAATCTCTACGACGTGATGGCCGTCGACCGCGACCGGCTGCGCTCGCGCCGCGGCAGGCGCGAGCGCAAGGCGGCGGAGCGCGCGCAGGGCAACGGCGCCGTCGAGGCGGCGGACCAGAGCGCCGTCAGCAGGCAGGAGTCTTGGAGCCCCGCTCGTCACCGCGTCATCTCCGGCGAGGAGGTGCTCGAGCTGCTGCCGGCGCTGGCGGCTCGCGAACCGACCTCCGGCTACCTCTTCTACGACTGCCAGACCGACGACGCGCGGCTCGTCCTGACCGTGCTGGGCGAGGCCGAGCGGTTCGGGGCCGTGTGCGCGAACCGGCTCGACGTGACGGGGCTGATCGACGAGGGAGGCCACGCGGTCGGAGTCCACGTCCGCGACATCGAGACGGGCGAGAGCTTCGACGTGCGGGCCGCGAACGTCGTCAACGCGACCGGCGTCTGGGCCGACCAGCTGCGGCCCGAGGAGCTGGCCCTCGAGGCCGAGCTGCCCTCGATCCGGCCCAGCCGGGGCACCCACATCACGATCCGCCACTCCGACCTGCCGCTCGTCGGCGGGGCGATCGTGCCGGCCGGGAGCGGCCGCTCGATCTTCGCCCTGCCGTGGCTCGGCCACGCGCTGATCGGCACGACCGACAACGACTACGAGGGCCCGCTCGAGCACATCGAGCCCTCCGGCGAGGACATCGTCTACCTGCTCAAGGCCGTCAACGAGTTCTTCGGGTCGAGCTTCGGCCCCGCCGACCTGACCGGCGCCTTCGCGGGCGTGCGCCCGCTGATCTCGACCGGCGATCCCAAGAAGTCGGTCGACATCTCCCGCAAGGCCGAGCTGTACGAGACCTCCTCGGGGATGATCACGATCACCGGCGGCAAGCTCACGACCTGGCGTCGGATGGCGAAGATGACCGTCGACCGGATGGTCGAGCGCGAAGCCCGCGAGGCGCCCTGCCGCACGCACGAAATCCCGCTCGGACAGGCGCTCGCGGCGGAGGAGATGCCGCGCGTCGAGGGGGTCGCGGAGGAGGCCTACGAGGCGCTCGCCGGCCGCTACGGACACGGCGCCCTGACCGTCCTCTCGATCGCCGCCGAGCGCGGGGAGCTGGCGCAGCCGATCGTCCCGGGCTGCCCCGATCTGCTTGCCGAGGTCGCCCTCGCCGCCCGCCACGAGCAGGCGAGGAGCATCGGCGACGTGCTGCTGCGCCGCACCCGGCTCGGCCTGCTCGCTGCGCGCGCGCTCGTCGCGGGCCGCGACGGTCCCGTCGGACGCGTCGCCGACGTGCTGGCACGAGAGCTCGGCTGGGACGAGGCGCGCACCGCGGCCGAGCTTGGCGCCTTCGAGGCCGAGGCGGCCGCCGAGGGCATCGCCGCGGGCGTCACCGGGACGGCCGGGGTGGCGGGCGAGGGCGCGGCGTGACGATCGTGCCGCGGCGCCTGCGGGCGGCCGGCCTCGACACCGAGATCGGGCCGCGGCCGTGGCTGATGGGGGTCGTCAACGCCTCGCCCGACTCCTTTAGCGACGGCGGCCTGCACGCGGGCCTCGACGCCCAGCTGCGTCTCGCCGAGCGCCTGCTCGCAGACGGCGCGGACCTGCTCGACATCGGCGGCGAGTCGGCCTCCACCGGCCGGCCGCCGGTGCAGGCCGAGCAGGAGATCGAGCTGGTCACGCCGCTGATCGAACGGGTCGCGGGAGAGTTGGGGGCGGTCGTCTCGGTCGACACCTACAAGCCCGCGGTGGCGCGCGCGGCGGTCGCGGCCGGCGCGAAGATCGTCAACGACGTGAGCGGCCTGCGCGACCCCGGCCTGGCGGACGTCTGCGCGCAGACCGGCGCGGGGCTCGTCCTGATGCACACCGCGGCGGCGCCCCGGGAACGTCGCCAGGACCCGGACCTGTACGCCGACGTCGCGGCCGAGGTGAGCGCGTTCCTCGCCGAGCGGATCGAGCTCGCCCTCGAGCGGGGGGTGGGCCGCGAGCAGCTGATCCTCGACCCCGGCCCGGACTTCGCGAAGACGCCCGCCCAGACGATCGCGCTGCTCGCCGCGGCGGAGGACCTGGAGCGGTTCGCCCGCCCGGTCCTGATGGCGATCTCCCGCAAGGACTTCATCGGCGCCCTGACCGGGCGCCCGCCCCGCGAGCGGGGAGCCGGGACGCTCGCCGCGCTCGCCCACGGCGTCGACAGCGGCGCCCACATCTTCCGCGTCCACGACGTGGCGGCGGCCGCCGACTTCCTCACGGTGCTCGCTGCCCTGAGGGGTGAGGAGACGCCCTCGGAGTCGCTGCGGCTCGGCGAGGAGATCCGCTATCAGCGGGCCGGCGCGGCGGACGCGACCACCTGAGCCGATAGGCTGAACGCCGTCAACGGGTGCCCGCCGCTGTCCAACGCGGAGGGACGCCAACCGCCCATCCGAAAAAGGAGAGCAACACCATGGCTGTACTCGACCGCTCCGAGCTGGAGGCGAGCCCTCTCGCCGACCTCCACGCGATTGCCGACCAGGTCGGCCTCGAAGGTTTCAGGCGCCTGCGCAAGGCGGATCTGATCGACGCCATCCTCGGCGAGTCCGGGGAGAGCGGGGGCGCCGCCTCCGACGAGTCCGAGGAGCGCCCCAAAGCCCGCCGCCGCCGCGCCCCTCGCCCACGCCGCGGACGGCGTGAGGAGGAGGACGTCGACGGCGACGCGGAGGAGGAGACGGAGGCTTCCGCCGACGTCGACGACACAGAGGAGGCGGACGACGGCGACCGCGGTCGCGAGCGCTCCCCCCGTCGCGGGCGCTCCCGGGGCGGGCGCGGCGAGAGCGCCGGGCGCCGCTCGGGCCGCGGCGGCGAAGGCCGGGGCGGCGAAAGCCGTGGTGGCGAAGGCCGAGGCGGCGAAGGTCGCGGCGGGGAGGACCGCGAGGCCGAGGCGCGAGTCGCCGAGGGCGTCGTGGAGGTGCTCGGCAACGGCTCGGCGTTCCTGCGGGTCGACCCGCCCGAGCCCTCCGACGACGACGTCTACATCTCGGCCGCGCAGGTCCGCCGCTGCGAGCTCGTCTCCGGCGATCGCGTGAGCGGCCCGGTCCGCACGCCGCGGCGCTCCGAGCGCTATCCCTCGCTGGTCCGCATCGACACGATCAACGGGACCTCCGCGGACGCCGTCTCCGACGGGGCGCGCTACGAGGACCTGCCGGTCGCGTGGCCGACGGAGCGCCTGGAGCTCGGCTCCGAGGACAAGACGCTCGAGGCGATCCAGTGGCTCACCCCCCTCGGCAAGGGCTCGCGGGCGACGATCGTCGGGCCCCGCGGGGCCGGCAAGTCCGAGACGCTGCGCCGGCTCTACGAGGCCCTGAAGGACAAGGAGGGCATCGAGGTCAGCGTGGTTCTCGCGGGTGTCAGGCCCGAGGAGATCGCCGACTGGCAGGCGGAGAGCCCCGCCCCGGTCGCGGCGCTCAGCTTCGCTGCCTCCGGCGACACGCAGGCCCAGGCGGTCGAGCGGGCGCTCGACGCCGCGCGCCGCGTCGCCGCCCGGGGCGCGGACGCGGTCGTCTTCATCGACGGCCTCGACGGTCTCCCCGTAGCGGCCGCCCGCCGTTCGCTGGCCGCCGCGCGCAACCTCAAGGACGCGGGGTCGCTGACGGTCGTCGCCACGGCCTCCGCGCCGCTCGGCGGCGAGACGACCGTGATCGCGCTCGACCCCGAGCTGGCGGCAGGCGGCGGCCAGCCGATCATCGACCTCGCCGCCAGCTCGACCCTGCGCGTCGAGCTGCTGGTCGGCGAGAAGGACGCCGAGGCGATCGCGAAGGCGCGGGCGAAGGCGTTGAAGGGGTGACGTCCCCACTCACAGTCGCCTGTGCTTCGCACGGGCGACTGTGAGCGTGGCCGCCACACCGCCGCCGGCAGATGAGCGCCGTCGGGTCGGTGGGTGGAAGCTCGATGTCCGCTCCGCGCGGGCCGGGCAAACGAGCCTGCGGCATGCCCGCGGCGAAACCGAGCCCGTGGTACGCCGCGGCTTCAGGGAAAGCGGACAGCGGGGACCGGCTGCCCGCGGCGCTCGGCTTCGCGCTTGAGCCGCGGGGCGAGGGTTCGTCCCTTGCGCATGAAGCCGAACGCGATCTGAGCGCGGTTGCCGGTCAGCGACCAGTCGGCGAGCGCGCGCTCGACGTGCAGGCGCGCGGCGCCGGGCTCGCCCGGCGCGAGCGTGCCGACGAGCGTGTGGTTCTCCTGCGAGGTGAAGGCCGGGTCGTGGCCGTGCACGGTGAGGCAGGCTCGACCGGGGGACAGCGGAGGGGCTCCGGGGCCGAAGGAGAGCGGCACCTCGTCCTGCGCGAGCGCTCCGGCCGTCACGGGGATGCAGACGGGGAAGCCGTCCTCCGCCACGTACGTCAGATCGGCCAGCGGCAGCTCCTCAAGCGCCCGGGCCGCTACCGCCCGCCAGTCGGCCGGGGGCGCGAGCCACGCCGCCGGGCGATCACCCGCGGGCGCCGGATCGGACGCCGGCTCCGGCAGCGAGGGATCCGCGCGCCATTCGCGGGGCGGGGCGGCGAGCCGGCGGTCCTCCCACCACAGGATCCGCCGCGGTGAGATCTCGACCCAGATCCGCGCGTAGTAGAAGGCCATGCGCCTGAGCAGGAAGCGCGGCTGGCCTTTCGTCGCCGCCGGCAGCTTCGCCGAGGCGACCCGCACGTAGCGGTCGGTGTTCGCCTGCAGGTCGGCGTCGCGCACCGCGGCGAGTCCCTGGACGAGGACGACCGGCGCGGCGCCGACGCCGATCGTGTCGGCGAACAGCAGCGCGACCTTCGGGTTGCCCCGCGCGCGTTCGGCTTTCGCCGGGTAGGACAGGCCGGTCGACACGTCCAGCGTTCCGGCGCCGCGGTAGGGGGTGCTCGGCACCGTCACAGGCCGTCCGCTGGGCGTCAGGCTCGCGTACTCGCAGGTGATCGCGTCCTCGAAGACGCCGGTCAGCTCTGCCGGCCAGTCGAAGGCGCCGTCGTCCGCCCCGGGGGGTGGTGCGGCTGCCATCGGAGCTCTAGCGGCGGTAGGCGACCCGTGCCCAGGTGGGCTCGGGCGCGAGCTCGATCGGCTCGCCGCCGGGGGCGCCGCTGGGTGCGGGCTGGACGTAGGCGAACGTCCCGGTGCGCTCGTCGAAGCAGACGTTCAGCTCGCCCTCCTTGACGCGCTGGTCGAGCCATGCGCCGCGGAAGACGAGGCGGCGCAGCCAGTGCACGAGCGAGCGCTCCGCGGGGCCGATCAGCTCCGGCCAGCAGTCGTTGACGTGTTCGCCGAGCGCCGAGGCCGGGTCGAGGATCTCGCCGTTGACGGCGAGGTTGACGAGGTCTTCGAGCTCCTCCTCGCCGAGCCGGCCGCCGACGAAGCCGAGCTTCAGCGCCGCCTGCTCACACCGCTGCGAGAAGTCGGCCTCGTTGAACGTGAAGCGCAGCTCCCCGTATTCGAGGACGAAGTCCTCGCCGGAGTCGTAGTTTTCGCGTCGAGCGGTTTCCATAGCGCATACGGAGGACGGAACTTCGCCCCTCGTCGGGATCATACGGCTGGTTCCTCCCGGGGCGACTGTGGTGCAGCGAAAGTTGCACCCCGAGAGGGCTCGCCGGGCTCGCTCGCGGCGCCTGCCGGCGCTGCTCCGGCGGGACCCCCTTCGCCTCGGCGTCCCCTACGCTCTCCTCCGTGGCTCGTCTGACCCAACACGGCCTGCGCAGGGTGCTCGGCACGAGCGCGCTGTTCTCGACCGCCTACGGCAACGTCGGCTCCTCGATCTACTACGCGCTCGGTCTCGTCGCCTCCTACGCGCTGGGCCTGACGCCGGTCGTGTTCGTGATCACGGGGGTGATCTTCTACCTGACGGCCGCGACCTACGCCGAGGCGACCGCGATGTACCCGGAGGCCGGCGGCTCCTCCTCCTTCGCCCGCCACGCCTTCAACGAGCTGTGGTCGTTCTTCGCCGCCTGGGCGCAGATGCTCAACTACACGATCACGATCGCGATCTCCGCGTTCTTCGTGCCCCACTATTTGGGGGGACTGTTCTGGCCCGCGCTCGAACACGGGCCCGGCGACATCGTCTTCGGGGTCGGCGTCGTGACGGTCCTCTCGCTCGTCAACGTCGTCGGCGTCAAAGAGGCGGCGGGCCTGAACATCGTCCTCGCGATCACCGACCTTGCGACTCAGCTGCTGCTGGTCGGCGTCGGGCTCGCGCTGGTGCTCTCGCCGCACGTCCTGATCCACAACGTGCACCTCGGGGTCGCGCCGAGCTGGAAAGACTTCCTGGTCGCGATCCCCGTCGGGATGATCGCCTATACGGGAATCGAGACGATCTCGAACATGGCCGAGGAGGCGGTCGACGAGACGAAGACGATCCCGAAGGCGATCAAGGCCGTCGTCGCGGCCGTCTTCGCGATCTACGCGGCGCTGCCGATGGTCGCCCTCTCGGCGCTGCCGGTTCACCGGGCGGCGGACGGCAAGTACACGACGCTGCTCGGGACCGACGAGGCCCACGGCGGCTTCGCAGGCGATCCGGTGCTGGGCATCGTCAAGCACCTGCACCTCGGCGCGCTGCAGTCCGCCGGCGAGATCTACGTCGGCATCCTCGCCGCGACGATCCTCTTCATCGCCTCAAACGCGGGCATCATCGGGGCCTCCCGGCTGATCTACTCGATGGGTCTGCACCGCCAGGTCCCCGACCGCCTGAGCCGGCTGCACCCGCGCTTCTCGACGCCGTGGATCGGGATCCTGCTGTTCGGGGCGGTCGCGTGCCTGACGATCATCCCCGGGCAGGCCGAATTCCTCGGGAACATGTACGCGTTCGGCGCGATGCTCTCGTTCACCGTCGCCCACCTCGCGGTGATCCGCCTGCGCCTGATCCAGCCCGAGCGCGACCGCCCGTACCGCGGCCCGGGGACGCTGCGCTTCAAAGGCCGCGAGCTGCCTCTGTTCGCGGTGCTCGGCGGGATCGGCACGGGTCTCGCCTTCGTGGTCGTCACGATCCTGCATCTCACCGTCGCCGCCGCGGGCGTCTTCTGGCTGGCGCTCGGGATGCTCGTCTACGTCGTGTTCCGCCGGCGCCAGGGCCTCGATCTGCGCACGACCCACAAGGCGCCGCGCCCCGAGCGACCGGCGGAGTTCGCCGAGTTCGACTACCGCACGGCGCTCGTCCCGATCTTCGGCGGCGACGTCAGCGCCGAGGCGCTCGGCGCGGCCTCGAAGCTGATCGGCGCGGACGGCGTCGTCTACGCGGTGTTCGTGCTGCCCGTCCCCAGTCAGCTGTCCCTGGAGGAGGGGATGGAGGCCGAGGAGGCCCAGGGTCGCTCGGTGCTAGAGAGCGCCCGCATCAAGGCGCGCCGCTCGGGGATCAAGATCAGGACCGGGCTGATCCGCACGCGGAACCCCGGCTCGGCGCTCGTCGAGCAGGCCGAACGGGTCCACGCCGACGTCATCTACTGGTCGACGATCCACGCCCCCCTCGGCGAGCAGCGGATCGGGCCGACCGCCGCCTACCTGCTCGCCAAGCGCCCCTGCCGGGTCATCATCGAGACCGAGAACAACGGCCCGAGCGAGGATCGCGAGCGGGTCGCCGTGCCAGCCTAGCGGCTCTCCGCCCGATGACGATCCCACGCCTCTCCCTGGCATGCTGAGCCGATGATGGCCCGCGCGCTGCCGCCGATCCTGCTCCGCGCCGAGCGACCCTCGCGCCCGCTCGGCGTGATCGTCTCGCTCGCGACGGTCGCGCTCTCGACGCTGCTCGTCTACCCGCTCAAGCACGTCGCCCCGGTGCAGACGCTCGGCGTCGTCTACCTGCTCGCGGTCGTCGTCGTCTCGGTTCTGTGGGGGCTCGGCTTCGGGGTCGCGACGGCCGTCCTGAGCGCCGCCGCGTTCAACCTCTTCCACCTGCCCCCGGTCGGCGAGTTCACGCTCCGCCACGGTCGCGACTGGGTCGGCCTGGCCGCGTTCGTCGCGGTCGCCGTGGCCGTCGGGCTGGTCGCCGAGCTCGCGCGCTCGCGCGCCCGCGAGCTCGAGGAGCGCCGCCGCGAGGCCGACCTCGCGAGCGAGCTGGCGCAGCTGCTGCTCGGCGCCGAGCACCTGCAGGACGCGCTCGACCCGGCCGCGCGACGGCTCGCCCAGGCGCTCGGGGCCGAGTGGGCCGAGATCCGCCTCGGGGCCGCGGAGCCCAGGGCCGGGGCCGTCGTGCTTGCGCTCAGCGCCGCGGGGGCGACGGTCGGCGCGCTCGAACTGCCCGGGACGCTCCCCGCCGCCGACCTCGACCGCGCGCGCGAGCGGGTGCTGACCCCGCTCGGCTCGATCCTCGCCGCGGCGCTCCACCGCGAGGCGCTTCAGGAGGAGGTGGTCGAGACCGACGCGCTGCGCCGCAGCGACGAGATGAAGACCGCCCTGCTGCGGTCCGTCTCCCACGACCTGCGCACCCCCGTCACGGCGATCCTCACCGCCGCCGGCGCGCTCGACCCGGCCGCGCCGAACAGCGAGACCGTCGCGGAGGTCCGCGACGTCGTGCTCGACGCCGCGACGCGGCTGTGGCTGCTGATCGAGAAGCTCCTCGACCTCTCGCTGCTGCAGGCCGGGCGGGTGGAGCAGGGCGCGGCGTGGTGCTCGATCGAGGACGTCCTGCACGAGGCCGTCGAGCAGACGAGGGCCGGCGAGGTCGACTTCGCGATGTCGATCGAGCGCGACCTGCCCCCGCTTCAGGGCGACCCCGCCCAGCTCGAGCGCGCGTTCGTCAACGTGCTCGAGAACGCGGCCCGCTACTCCGCGGGCAAGCCCGTCTCGGTGCGCGCCCGGGCGGTCGGGGGCCGGCTGCGCGTGCGGATCGTCGACCAGGGCCCCGGCATCGCCGCGGCCGAGCGCGAGCGTGTCTTCCTCCCCTTCTACAGGGGCTCGGACGCCGGCGCGCCCCATCTCGGCTCCGGTCTCGGGCTGGCGATCGCCCGCGGCTTCGTCGAAGTCAACGGCGGGCGCATCGAGGTCGAGTCGGCGCCCGGTCAGGGGACCAGCTTCGTCGTCGAGTTCCCGATCGGGGAGGGGGCGCCCCGGACCGCCGTGCCGGCCGGGCGGGAGGGCCGGTGAGCGGGGAGCGGATCCTCGTCTGCGACGACGACCCGCAGATCCAGCGGGCGCTGCGGCTCGTGCTCCGCGAGGCCGGCTATGAGGTGATCGTCACCGAGACCGGCGAGGAGGCGCTCGACCGCGCGGCCGTGGCGGGCCCACACGCGGCGATCGTCGACCTGATGCTGCCCGACACGCACGGCATCGAGGTCTGCCGGCAGCTGCGCCGCTGGAGCGATCTGCCGATCATCGTCCTCTCCGCGCTCGGCGAGGAGGCGATCAAGATCGAAGCCCTCGAGGCAGGCGCCGACGACTACGTCACCAAGCCGTTCGGCCCGGGCGAGCTCGTCGCGCGCGTGCAGGCCGCGCTGCGCCGCGCCGGACGCGAGCCGACCGAGCCCCGGATCGAGCTCGACGGCCTCGTCATCGACCTCGCCGCGCACGCCGTGTGGCTCGACGGCGAGGAGGTCCGCCTCACGCCGATCGAGTTCTCGCTGCTGCGCGTGCTGGCGCTGAACCGGGGCCTCTTGATGACCCACCGCCAGCTGCTCGTCGAGGTGTGGGGACCCGAGCACGCCGACGCGACGCCGCTGCTGCGCACCCACATCGCCAACCTGCGCGGCAAGCTCGGCGGGGGAGAGGGGAGGCGCAGCTTCATCAGGACCGACGCCGGCATCGGCTACCGGTTCCGCGCCTGAGGCCCGATCGCGGCGGCGATCCCGCATCCGGCTACGCATGTTTCACGGATCTTTGTGAAATCGAGATGCGGTTCGCTCGCTTCTTGATGAGATCTTCACGCGCCCCGATCTAGCGTCGAGTCATGGCTCGACTCTCCGAGCAGGGCCTGCGCAAGACGGTCGGCGTCTCAGGGATGTTCGCGACGGCCTACGGCAACGTCGGCTCCTCGATCTACTACGCCCTCGGGCTCGTCGCGGCGCACGCGCTCGGCCTCACCCCGCTGGTGTTCCTGTTCGCCGGCGGCCTGTTCGCCCTGACGGCGAAAACCTACGCCGAGGGCGCCTCGATGTTCCCGGAAGCGGGTGGCTCATCGTCCTTCGCCCGCCACGCCTTCAACGACGTCGTCTCGTTCTTCGCGGGCTGGGCCCTGAGCCTCGACTACATCCTCACGATCGCGATCTCCGCGTTCTTCGTGCCCCACTACCTGAGCGCCTTCCCGGGCCTCGGCGCGCTGAAGCACAACCCGGGCGACATCATCGGCGGCCTCGTCGTCGTCGTCGCGCTCACCGGCCTGAACATCCGCGGCCTCGGCGAGTCGGCGAAGCTCAACCTCGTTCTCGCCGTCGTCGACCTCTGCACGCAGGTGCTGCTCGTCGGACTCGGCGCCGTGCTGGTCCTGAACCCGTCGCTGCTCGTCGACCAGGTCCACCTCGGCATGGCCCCGAGCTGGAAGGAACTGATCTTCGCCCTGTCGCTCGCGATGCTCGCCTACACCGGCATCGAGACGGTCGCGAACATGGCCGAGGAGTCCAAGGACCCCGGCACGCAGGTGCCGAAGGCCGTCAACCTCGTCGTCATGGCCGTGCTCGCGGTCTACGCGGGCATCTCGGTCGTCGCGCTGTCCGCCCTGCCGGTGATCCACCATGGCGTCGGCTACAGCGCCGAGCTCAAACAGAGCTTCACCCAGCCGGGCTTCGCGACGGCCCTCGGGCACTTCTTCGAAAACGACCCGGTGCTCGGCGTGATCGAACACCTCGGCCTGCACGGGACCGTGCTGACGATCTCCCGCTACTACGTCGGCCTGCTCGCGGCGACGATCCTGTTCATCGCGACGAACGCCGGGATGATCGGCATCTCGCGGCTCTCGTGGTCGCTCGCGGAGCACCGGCAGCTGCCGCGGATCTTCAGCCAGCTGCACCCGAAGTTCCGCACCCCCTGGTTCACGCTGATCTTCTTCTCGGCCTTCGCGTGCGCGCTGATCCTGTACGGCAACACCGAAGTGCTCGGCAACCTCTACTCGTTCGGCGCGATGCTCTCGTTCACGACCGCGCACGCCGCGATCGTCGCGCTGCGCGTCAAAGACCCCGACCGCGAACGGCCCTACCGAAGTCCCTGGGGGGTGCGGGTCAAAGGGTCGGTGATCCCGATGACGGCGGTGATCGGCGGGGTCGGCACGGCCGCCGCGTGGGTCGCGGTGACGACCCTGCATAGCGAGGCGAGGCTCGTCGGGATCCCCTGGATGATCGTCGGCATGGCGGGTTACTACTACTACCGACGCCGTCAGGGGCTGGACCCGATGAAGTCCTATCGCCTGCCGCGCCCGGAACGTCCCGAGGACTTTCAGGAGCTCGGCTACCGGACCGCCCTGGTGCCGATCTTCGGCGGCGACGTGAGCGCGCAGGCCCTCCACAGCGCCGCCAAGCTGATCGGCGAGGAGGGCGTCGTCTACGCGGTCTTCGTCCTGCCCGTGCCCCGCCAGCTCTCCCTGGAGGCGGGCCTCGAGGAGGAGGAGGCGGCCGGGCGCTCGGTGCTCGAGAGCGCGCGCATCCAGGCGCGGCGCGCGGGGATCACGATCCGTACCGGGCTGATCCGCACGCGCAACCCCGGCTCGGCGCTCGTCGAGGAAGCCGAACGGGTCGGCTCCGACGTCATCTACTGGTCGGCGATCCACGCTCCCGCGAACGAGCACGGGATCGGACCGACAGCCGCCTATCTGCTCAGCCGCAGGCCCTGCCGCGTGATCATCGAGACCGACAACGGCACCCGCAACGGCGTCGCCGACGCGCGCGCCGCGCTCGTCGCGAGCTGACGCCGGGCCCTACCGGCCAAGTGCCGAGCGCAGCGCCTCCTCGAGCTCCGGGTGGCGGAAGGAGTAGCCGAGCATCAGCGGCTTGGCGGGGACGACGCGCGCGCCGCTCGTGATGATCTGGGCCATCTCGCCGTAGAGGGCGCGGAGGGCGAAGCCCGGCACCGGCAGCACGGCCGGGCGGTGCAGGACGCGGCCGAGCGCGTGCGAGAACTCGCGGTTGTCGGCCGGGGCGGGGGCGCTTGCGTTCGCCGGCCCGCTCCAGCGCTCGTCGCCGAGCGCGGCGAGGTAGATCCCGACGACGTCCTCGGCGTGGATCCACGGCAGGAACTGGCGGCCGCCCCCGATCGGGCCGCCGACGCCGAGCTTGAAGGGCGGCAGCATCTTCTCCAGCGCGCCGCCGTCCCCGTCGAGGACGACGCCGGTACGGATCTGGACGACGCGCATGCCGAGCTCGGCAGCGGCCGGCTGGGTCGCGCGCTCCCAGGCGACGCAGACCTCCGCCAGGAAGTCCTCGCCGGGCGGGGCCTCCTCGTCGACGGGCTCCGCGCCGCGTGGGCCGTAGTAGCCGGTCGCCGAGGCCGAGACGAGCGCTCCGGGGCGGTCCTCGGCCGCGCGCAGCCCGGCGATCAGGTTCTCGGTGCCGGTCACGCGGCTGTCGCGGATCGCGCGCTTGGCCGCGGCGCTCCAGCGCTGTGAGACGGGCTCGCCCGCGAGGCTCACGACCGCGTCGCGGCCCGCCAGGGAGCCCGCCGGGGCGGGCTCCGAGAGCAGGTCCCAGCGCTCGGCGCGGACCCGATCGCCGAGCCTCGCGCGGGCCCGGTCGGGGTCGCGCGAGAGCACCGTCACGTCCCACCCCGCGGCGAGCAGCTCGCCCACCAGCCGGGTCCCGATCAACCCCGTCGCGCCGCTCAGGGTGACGCTGCGCTCCGCCATCTCCCCGACCTTAGCGGCCGGGCTGGGAGCGCCCGTCGCCGACGGTCGCGCCGCCGCTCCCGGTGTCCCCGTGGGCGAAGCCGACCTCCTGCCCGGCGAGCGCCGCGCCCGTCGCGCGGGCCTGCTCGCCTACCGCCGCCGCGACGGCCGGGGCGACGTCGCGGTTGAAGACGGACGGAATGATGTAGTCCTCGCGCAGCTCGGACTCGTCGACGATCGACGCGATCGCCCGCGCCGCCGCCATCTTCATCTCCTCGCTGATCGCCCGCGCGCGGACGTCGAGCGCGCCGCGGAAGATGCCGGGGAAGCAGAGCACGTTGTTGATCTGGTTCGGGTAGTCCGAGCGGCCCGTCGCCATGATCCGCACGTACGGGGCCGCCTCCTCGGGGTTCACCTCGGGATTCGGGTTCGCCATCGCGAAGACCATCGCGTCCTTGTTCATCCGCGCCAGCGCCTCGGCGGGCAGCACGCGCGCCCCGGAGACCCCGATCAGCAGGTCGACGCCGTCGATCACGTCGGCGGGAGCGCCGGTGCGGCCTTCGGGGTTCGTCACGTCGGCGAACCAGCGCTTGACCGAGTTCATCGAGCCGTTCACGTAGTCCTCGCGGCTCTTGGACAGCACGCCGCGCGAGTCCGCGCCGATGATGTCGCTCACGCCCGCCGCGCGCAGGATCTTGGTGACCGCGATCCCGGCCGCGCCGAGGCCGATCACGAGCACTTTCAGATCGGCGAGGTTGCGGCCGGTCAGCTTCACCGCGTTCAGCACCGCGGCCATCACCACGACCGCCGTCCCGTGCTGGTCGTCGTGGAAGACGGGGATGTCGAGCTCCGCCACCAGCCGCTCCTCGATCTCGAAGCAGCGCGGCGCGGAGATGTCCTCGAGGTTGATCCCGCCGAAGCCCGGCGCCATCAGCTTGACGGCGTGGACGATCTCGTCGGTGTCGGTCGTGTCGAGGCAGATCGGGAACGCGTCGACGTCGGCGAACTCCTTGAACAGGCAGCACTTGCCCTCCATCACCGGCATCGCGGCCTTCGGGCCGATGTCGCCGAGGCCGAGCACGGCGGTGCCGTCGGAGACGACGGCGACGGTGTTGCGCTTGATCGTGTACTGGAAGGCCTTGTCCTCGTCGTCGGCGATCGCCAGGCAGACGCGGGCAACGCCCGGCGTGTAGACCATCGAGAGGTCGTCCCGGGTCTTCAGCGGGTGCTTGTTGGACTGTTCGATCTTGCCGCCGAGGTGGAGCATGAAGGTGCGGTCGGTGGTGTCGATCACCTCGGCGCCCTCGACCGCGTCGATCGCGGCGACGATCCGCTCCCAGTGCTCCCGGCCGGTCGCGTCGACGACGATGTCGCGCAGCGACTGGCCCGCGTCGGTCTCGACCACGTCGACGGCGCCCACGACGCCGCCCGCCTCGCCGATCGCGCTCGTCGCGCGGCCGAGCACGCCCGGGCTGTCGTCGAGCTTCACGCGGATCGTCAATCGGTACTGGGCGCTGGGGGTTGCGCTCACTTCTCGCTGCTCCCTCGGTCGGTTGGCGGCACGGGATGTTAGGAGGTATCCGCTCCGCGCGGATACGTAGAGTGGGGAGGCATGGCTCAGACGAGCACAGCGGAGCCGCGCTCGCGCGGCGCGGCCGCCCCGGCGGGGCCGGCTTCCGGCGGCGAGCGGCGGCTCTTCCTGATCGACGGGCCGAGCCTCGTCTATCGCGCCTTCTTCGCCCTGCCCGAGTCGATCGCGACCTCGACGGGCGTGCCGACGAACGCGATCTTCGGGTTCGCCTCGATGCTCGTGAAGATCGTCACCGACTACGGCGTCTGCCCGACGGTCGTGGCCTGGGACGCGGGCACCTCGGGCCGCAACGACATCTACCCCGACTACAAGGCGCAGCGCCGCTCGCGGCCGGACCTGCTCAAGGAGCAGTGGCCCGCGATGGAACCGCTCGTCGACGCGTTCGGCTACACCAACGTCCGCATCGAGGGCTACGAGGCCGACGACGTGATCGCCTCGCTGGCCGAGCGGGCGCTGCGCGCCGAGCCGCAGGTGCCGGTGATGATCGTGACCGGCGACCGCGACGTCTTCCAGCTGATCGACGGGGACGGCCTCGTCAAGGTGATGGCGACCGCCCGCGGCATCACCGAGACGAAGATCTACGACCGCCAGGCGGTCGTCGACCGCTACGGCATCGGCCCGGAGCTGATCCCGGACTTCTACGGCCTGAAGGGCGACACCTCCGACAACATCCCGGGCATCCCGGGGATCGGCGACAAGACCGCCAGCGAGCTGCTGCAGAGCTTCGGCACGCTCGAGGAGGTGCTCGCGAACGTCGATCGGGTCAAAGGCGCCAAGCGCAAAGAGAACCTGATCGAGCACGCCGAGGACGCGCGCGTCTCAAAGCAGCTGGCGACGGTGCGGCGCGACCTCGACGTCGACCTCGACATCGCGCTGGAGGCCGCGCGTGAGCCGGACCGCGCGCGGGTGCGCGAGTTCTTCCGCGAGTACGAGCTACGCGATCCGCTGCGGCGTCTGGAGGAAGCGCTCGGCGACGCCGACGCGGCGGCTCCGTCCGGGGCCGCCGAGGTGACGCTGACGGCGACCGTCCGGGCCGGCTCGCCGGCCGATATCGCGAAGCTCGGCAAGGCCGGCGCGGAGCTGTGCGTGGCGGTGGCCGAGACCGAGGCGCCCGAGGGCGAGCTGTTCGCCCAGGGCTCGCCGTGGCGCTTCGCGGTCGCCTGTGACGGCGCGGCGATCGCGGGCGACTGCAGCGGTCCCGAGGAGGTCGTCGCGGGCTGCGCGGGGCGCCCCGTGATCGCCCACGACGTCAAGGCGCTGCGCACCGTCCCCGCCGAGATCGCCCACGACACGCTGCTCGGCGCCTACCTGCTCGAGCCGGCGCGGCGCGGGTACCCGTTCGCGGAGCTGTGCGAAGAGCGGGGCCTGGCGAGCGACCTCGACGACCCCCTCGCCGCCCAGGCGGTGATGCTCGGCGCGCTGGCCGACTGGCAGCGCGAGCAGATCGCCGAGCGCGGCTTGGGAGAGCTGATGGCCGAGATCGAGCTTCCGCTCGTGCCGGTGCTGCGCGAGCTCGAGCTGCGCGGCGTGCGCCTGAACCTCGAGCGGCTCGCCGGCATCACCGAGCGCGTCCGCGCGGAGATCGACGGCCTCGAACGCGAGATCTTCGCGCTCGCAGGGGAGGAGTTCACGATCGGATCTCCCCAGCAGCTCGGCGAGATCCTCTTCGAGCGGCTCGGCCTGTCACGCAAGCGGCGGGGCAAGACCGGCTACTCGACCGACGCGCGGGTCCTGCAGGCGATCCGCTCCGAGCACGAGATCGTCCCCAAGATCGAGCGCTGGCGCGAGCTCTCGACGCTGATCAAGACCTACCTCGACGTGCTGCCCGAGCAGGTCGACGCGCAGTCGCGGATCCACACCACCTTCCTGCAGGCCGTCGCCCAGACGGGACGGCTGTCGAGCACCAACCCGAACATGCAGAACGTCCCGATCCGCACCCCCCTCGGCCGCGAGATCCGCGGCTGCTTCGAGGCCGAGCCCGGCGCGCTGCTGATCTCCGCCGACTACTCGCAGATCGAGCTGCGGGTGCTCGCCCAGGCCGCCGGGGAGGACGCCCTGATGGAGATCTTCAAACGCGGCGAAGACGTCCACACGGCGACCGCCTCGCGGGTCTTCAACGTGTCCGCCGATGCGATCGATCCGGGGATGCGCTCGAAGGCGAAGATGATCAACTACGGGATCGTCTACGGGCTCTCCGACTACGGCCTCGCCGACCGCCTCAACATCCCTCGCGAGGAGGCCAAGGAGTTCATCGACGCCTACCTCGAGCGTTTCCCCCGCGTGGCCCAGTTCATGGCCGCGACGATCGAGCGGGCCAAGGAGGAGGGCTACGTCAAGACGCTGTGGGGACGGCGCCGGCAGATCCCCGAGCTGCGGGCCCGCAACTACCAGGTGCGGACGCTCGGCGAGCGCCTCGCCGTCAACACCGTGATCCAGGGGACGGCCGCCGACATCATCAAGCTCGCGATGGTCCGCACCTACGCCGCGCTCGGCGCCTCGGGCCTGCAGACCAAGCTGCTGCTGACGATCCACGACGAGCTGCTGTTCGAAGGCCCGCCCGATGAGACCGACGCCGCCCGCGAGCTGATCGAGCGGGAGATGGTCGGCGTGTGGACGCACGAGCCGCCGATGGCGGTCGACATCGGGGTGGGGGCGGATTGGCTTGCCGCAAAGTGAGCGCTCTCGGGACGGTGCGAGAGCCGGGTCGAGCAGGACCGGCGGGTTCGAGCCCTGCCCGCTCTACTTCCCAATCGCTGTGTCTCCGCCGCGCGTGAGGGTGGGTCGGTGAGCCGGCTGCTGGCGGTCCTGCTCGGCGCGGGGGCCGGCTGCCTAGTGGGGATGCAGGCGCCGATCAACTCGCGGCTGGGCAAGACGATCGGCGGGGTGCAGGCGGCGACGTTCTCGTTCCTCGTCGGCACGACCGCGCTGGTCGCGATCAGCTTCGTGCTGCGGGGCGGGCTCGCGTCGTTCGGGAGCGTCGGAAAGGTCCCGTGGTGGGCGCTCGTCGGAGGGCTGCTCGGGGCCGTCTACGTGTTCGTCGCGCTCGAAGCCGTCAAGACGCTCGGGGCGAGCGGGCTGACGGCCGTCGTGATCGGGGGCCAGCTCGTGATCTCGGTGCTGGTCGACCGCTTCGGGCTGCTCGGCGTGGCGCGGACGCCGGTCACGCTGCACCGGGTCGTCGGCCTCGTGCTGCTCGCGGTCGGCGTCGCGCTCGTCGTCCGCAAGTAGCTCCGGCACACAGATCCTGTGTTACACTCGATTCGTGTATGGCTAACCTGACGTTGACGATCGACGCCGAGCTGCTGAAGCGTGCGAGGATCCGCGCGCTCGAACGGGACACTTCGGTCAACGCGCTGGTTCGCGAGTATCTGGAGGAGCTGGCGGCAGGAGATCGGGACGAGCGCTCGCTGCGTGCGTTCCTCGCGATCACGGAGTTGCAGCACGCCGGCAGCGGTCCGAAGGGCCGCAGTTGGACCCGAGACGAGCTGCATGGGCGCCGGTAGGGCGTTTCTGGACACGAACGTCCTCGTCTACGCGGTCGACGAGGGAGAGCCCGAGAAGCAGACGGTCGCACGCGATCTACTCGGATCGGCGGGCGACAACGAGTTCGTGCTCAGCACGCAGGTGCTCAGCGAGTTCTACGTCGTAGTCACGCGGAAGCTCGACGCGCCTCTGCCCGAGGAGGTCGCGGCTCAGGCCATCGAGTTGCTCGGCAGGCTTTCCGTCGTGGCCGCCGACGTAGAACTCGTCAGAGCCGCGATTCGGATCGGTCGTCGGTCGCAGCTCTCCTACTGGGACGCGCTCGTGGTGGCGGCGGCTGAGGCCGCGGGCTGCGAGCGTCTGCTGAGTGAGGATCTGGGCGACGGCCAGGCGATTGGCGGGGTGCGCGTCGAGAACCCGTTCCGCGGGCTGGCCTGACCGCTCACAGCGCCGTCTTGAAGCCCTCACGCCAGCTTGAGTGCTTCGGCTGCCAGCCGAGCTCGCGCTTTGCGAGGGCGTTCGAGGCGCCCTGGGCTGAGGTCATCACGTAGACGCCGTAGGAGCCCGCGAGCGGGCGCGCCAGCCACGCCGGGACCTTCAGCGGCGACTTCGCCCCGAGCGCGCGGGCGAGCTCCGGGACCCACTCGCGCACGGGCGCGGGATCGTCGTCGACGACGTTGTAGGCGCTGCCGGGCGTGCCCCTGTGGAGCGCCGCGAGCGTCGCGGCGGCCGCGTCGTCGATCTGGATGAACGACCACACCCCGTGGCCGCCGCCGACGACGGGCAGCCTGCGGGCTTTCAGGAGATGACCGGTCGAGCCGTCGCTGGAGATCGCGGCGCCGGGGCCGTAGAAGTAGCCGTAGCGCAGCACGATCCCGTCGGCCGCGAGGACCGACTCCTCCAGCGCGCAGATCGCCCCGGCCGAGCGGCTGTAGGCGCGGTCGGCCTCCTCGGCGGAGATCAGCGGGTCCTGCTCGGAGTGGATCGTGCCGGGCGGCCCGGGGCGGTAGGAGAAGGCGATCGACTGGGCGAGGATCCGGCTCGCGCCGGCCTCCCTGGCCGCGTCGACGAGGATCCGGGTGCCGTCGCTCCGCAGGCGGTCGTTGAGCTCGAAGTCGCGCGCGATCGTGCGCGGATCGATCGCCGCGGGCAGGGAGGTCAGCTGGTGGATGACGACCTCTGGGCGGGCCGCTGCTACCGCCGCCCGGACCGCCTCGCGGTCGAGCGCGTCGCAGACGACGCCCCGGACGCCGAGCGCGTCGAGCTGGGCCGCGCGCTGCGGCGAGCGCGAGATGCCCGTCACCTCATGCCCGTCGGCCAGCAGCAGCGGCACGAGCCGGCGGCCGATCACGCCGGTCGCGCCGGCCAGGAAGACCCTCACGAAGCCACCGCAACGCCCGCGCTCTCCGCTGCTTGCGCGGGCGACGGCGCGGCGGGTGCGGCTCCGGGCTTGGCTGCGGACTCGGCTGCGGACTCGTGTGCGGGCTCCATCCGGGCGCACGTCATGCCCTCGCTGAAGCCGGCCGCGGTGAGGCCGAAGGCGGCGTTGAAGCGCGAGCGGAGGTTCTCGACCGCGATCAGGTGCACGAGCTCGACCAGCTGGGCCTCGTCGAATACCGCTCCGAGCCGCTCGATCATCTCGTCGTCGACGCGGACGGGCGTGAGCGTCATCGCGACCGCGAGGTCGAGGACGAGCCGCTCCGTCTCGTCGAACTCGGCGCTCTCCCGGTAGCGGTGCAGGTCGCGCAGCTGCGCCTCGGAGATGCCCTTCGCGCGAGCCTCGAAGGAGCCGATGTCCTGGCACATCTCACAGCCCTGCATCACGGCCGACTTGAGCACGGCGAGCGCGCGCAGGCGCTCGGGCACGCGCGGTCGGGCGGCGACGCTGCGCTCGAGCACGGCGTAGCCGAGCAGCTGGCCGAAGCGGTGCGCGCGCACCGGGACGTCGGGCGTCAGCAGCGCCTTGCCCGTCATCCGCTTGACTTCGCGCCGTGCCGCCCGGTAGGTGAAGCGGGCGAGCGGGTGGCGCTTGGGGGGGACGCCTGCGATGCGGCTCATGTCGTGCTCCTTTCGGGGAGGGGAGAGGGGACCGGAGAGAGGGGAGCGCTCGGCTCGGGGCTCTTGGGCGGACGGGCGGCGGTGCGGGCCATCCAGATCAGCAGGAGCGTCGCCGCCAGCAGCGAGGCGAAGTCGAGCCAGCCCGTCGACTGCGGGTGCGCCTTGGAGGCGTCGAAGAGATGGTTGACCGCGTGGAGGGCGAACTGCACCGCGGTCACGACGATCACCGGCACCCGCCACGCGGGCCGTCTGACGGCGAGGGCGAAGCCGACGCCGAGGGCGGCCTCGAAGGTCGCGACGTCGCGGATGTAGTGGGCGTTGAGCGCGCCGAAGGGCCCGATCGCTTCGTAGAAGGCGTGGGGCGCGGAGACCATGAAGGCGGCGAGTCCCACGTGCAGCAGCGCGAAAAGGACGAGACCGGCGCGGAGCGCCTCTTCGCGGGCATCCCCGGGGCTGGTCTGTGGCGCGGACATCGCCCTCCACGATATGGTCGCTGTGGTACAGCGTAAAGGACCAATCCGAGGATAGATATGGGTACCAATTCCGGTGGGGAGCTGCTGCTCGAGCTCGACCGCTCGGCGGGCCGGCCGCTGCGGGCCCAGATCGAGGACGGACTTCGCGACGCCGTCCGCAGCGGGCGCCTCGCGCCCGAGAGCCGGCTGCCGCCGAGCCGTGCCCTGGCGGCCGACCTTGGCGTGTCGCGGCGCCTCGTCGTCGACGCCTACGCGCAGCTGCTGGCCGAGGGCTACCTGCGGGCGCGGTCGGGAGCGGGGACGTTCGTGGCGGGCGCGGCGGCGCTGCCGGAGCGGCCGGTCGCCGAGCAGCGCGCGCGGGCGCCGCGCTTCGACTTCTTCCCGGGCTACCCGGACCTGGCCGGGTTCCCGCGCCGGGCGTGGCTGCGGGCGCTGCGCGAGACGCTCCGCGAGGCCCCCGACCGCGCGCTCGGCTACCCGGACCCGCGCGGGGCGCCCGCCCTGCGCCGGGCGCTCGCGGGCCACCTGCGTCGCGTGCGGGGCGTCGCGTGCGACCCGGAGTCGATCGTGATCTGCTCGGGCGCGGCGCAGGCGTTCGCGCTGATCGCGGGCGCGCTCGAGGGCCGCACGATGGCGGTCGAGGACCCGGGGCTGCCGGTCCACCGGTCGATCCTCGCCGCGCACGGGGCGCGTCTCGTCGCCCTGCCGGTCGACGCGCACGGCGCACGGGTCGCCGAGCTTCCCGCGCTGGCCGCCGGCGCGCCCGAGGAGGCGCCGCTGGCGTCGGTGCTCGTCACCCCCGCCCACCAGTCGCCGACCGGCGTCGCGATGACGCCCCAGCGACGGGCGGCGCTGCTCGAGTGGGCCGCCTCGGCGGGGGCGGTCGTGATCGAGGACGACTACGACGCCGAGTTCCGCTACGACCGGGCGCCGCTCGGGGCGATGCAGGGGCTGGCCCCGGACCGGGTGATCTACACGGGCACGATCTCCAAGACGCTCGCGCCGGCGCTGCGGCTGGGCTGGATGGTGCTGCCCGGCCGCCTGCTCGAGCAGGTCGCGACGCGCAAGCTGATGGCCGACCACGGCTCGCCGACGCTCGACCAGCTTGCGCTCGCGCGGATGCTCGAGAGCGGCGCCTACGACCGTCACCTGCGGACGGCTCGGCGCCGCTACCGGGCGCGGCGCGACGCGCTCGTCGCCGCGGTCGGCGAGCACCTGCCGGGGGCGCGCGTGACGGGGCTCGCCGCCGGGCTGCACGCGACCGTGCGGCTCGCAGAGCCCGTCGACGGCCTCGCGTTGATGGCCGCCGCGGCGCGCCACTCGGTCGGCGCCTACCCGCTCGGCTACGGCTACATGCAGCCGCGGCCCGTCGACGACGGGCTGGTGCTGGGCTACGCCAACCTGGCGGAGCCCGCCATCGAGGAGGGCATCCGCCTCCTGGCGGCGGCGCTCGCGGAGCTGCCGCCGGGTCCGGCCGCGACATAGGAGGGCGGCGCGATCGCGAGGTAGTGGTCGAACGCCCAGCGGGTCAGGCGGCGCGACTCGAACGCCCGCACGACCTGGGTGGCGGCGCGGCTCGGGGTGATCTGGCCGATCGCCCGCTGCACGTGCAGCAGCCAGCGGAATTTGCGCTCGTGGGAGTCGGAGAAGGAGCCGTAGCCGCGCAGCGCCTGCTCGCGCGTGCGCGCGCCCGTCACCGCCGCGCGCAGCTCTCGCCCGCAGGCGATCCCGAAGTAGAGGGCCGTCCTGATTCCCTCGGCGGTCAGCGGCAGGCAGTGGCCGGCCGAGTCGCCGGCGAAGAAGACGCCGTCCTCGGTCGCCCGGCGCAGCTGGTGGGGGATCCAGTTGCCCTGGTAGCCGAGCGGCGGCAGGCCGAGATCGGCGGCGAGGCGCACGGTCGGCTCCTTGACGTGATGGGACGGCCAGAACGACCCGACGCCGACGCGCAGCTCGTCGCGGGCCGGGAAGCTCCACGAGTAGCCGGCCCTGACGTACTTCGCGTCGATCCACAGCTCCATGTCCTCGCCGGTGCCGGGAGGGTGGACCTCGAGGCCCCGCGAGAGGCGCGCGTTCGGGGGCTGGATCGGCGTCCGGTTGGAGAGCACCCGCCGCCAGCCGAGCGCGTCGACGATCAGCGGCGCGGTCAGCTCGCCGCGGTCGGTCAGGACTGTGTTCCCACGCCGACCCTGGACCGTCGCGGTCTCGAACTCGGCCTCGCCCGAGCGCTCCCAGAGCAGCGCGCAGAGCTCGCGGTAGTCGAAAGTCGAAAACGACCAGGGCAGCGACCAGCGGGACGTGCGCCAGGGCGTGTGGACGACGACCTCCTCGAAACGCTGGCGTTCGCTGGCGCCCAGATCCATCGCGTCGAGCCACTGCGTGGGGATCCCGCAGGCCGACGTCTGGCGCTCGCCGATCTCGTAACGGTCGATCACGAGGACCTTGGCGCCCGACCCCGCGAGCTCGGCGGCGACGGCGAGCCCGGCGAAGCTCGCGCCGCAGACGAGCACGTCGCAGTCGTGCTGCAAGCGGGTGCGGTCGGCTCCCCGCTTCGTCGCTCGAACAGGCATAGGCCCGGCAATGATACGGCTGCGCTACGCTTCGGCCGGTGCAAACAGTCATGGAGAACCCGCAGGCCCGAGTGGTGGACGGCTCGAACGGCCTGCTTCTAGAAATCGACGGCCAGATCGTCCCGAACTACGACGCGACCTTCCGCGACATCGAGGAGGGCGAGGTCGTCACCGGCCACGTCGTCCGTATCGACAAGGACGAGGTCCTCGTCGACATCGGCTACAAGTCCGAGGGGGTCATCCCCGCCAACGAGCTCTCGATCCGCAAGGCGGTCGACCCCGCCGACGAGGTGCACCTCGGCGAGGAGGTCGACGCGATCGTCATGACCAAGGAGGACCAGGACGGTCGCCTGATCATGTCGAAGAAGCGCGCCCGCTTCGAGAAGGCGTGGCGACGGATCGAAACCGCGGCCGAGTCCGGCGAGCCCGTCGAGGGCACGGTCATCGAGGTCGTCAAGGGCGGCCTGATCATCGACCTCGGGGTGCGCGGCTTCCTGCCCGCCTCGCTGGTCGACATCCGCCGCGTGCCGAACCTCGACGAGTACATGGGCACGAAGATCGAGACGAAGGTGATCGAGCTCAACCGCTCGCGCAACAACGTCGTGCTCTCGCGCCGCGCGGTCCTCGAGGAGGAGCGCAAGGAGGTTCGCCAGCAGATCCTCGACCGGCTGCAGCCCGGTCTCGTGGTCGAAGGCCAGATCTCGAACATCGTCGACTTCGGCGCGTTCGTCGACCTCGACGGCATCGACGGCCTGATCCACATCTCGGAGCTCTCGTGGTCGCACGTCAACCACCCGAGCGAGATCCTCTCGATCGGCGACACCGTGAAGGTCAAGGTGCTCGACATCGACCGCGACCGCCAGCGCATCTCGCTGGGTCTCAAGCAGACCCAGGAGGA
>Ga0134125_10000059_pt1 | contig 166264 bp, 154 predicted proteins | sample KB31751_FD_96464 | JGI IMG/M metagenome (GOLD analysis project Ga0134125, IMG submission 96464) | Terrestrial soil microbial communities with excess Nitrogen fertilizer from Kellogg Biological Station, Michigan, USA - KB3-175-1 | ecosystem: Environmental > Terrestrial > Soil > Unclassified ...
AAAACCCTCACCCCCTAACCCCCTCTCCCGCCCCGGGAGAGGGGGAAGGCATGCGAGGCCGTTTCGCGTTGCCCTCCCTCTTCTCCCGGTGAGGGGGGTTGGGAGGGGGCGGGAGAAGAGGGCCGGGGTGATGAGGGTCTTGGGAGGGCGGACCTCTCAGACAAGTTACGTCAGCGCTCTCGCTCCCTACACCTCCATGATCTGCAGCTCTTTTTTCTGCAGGGCGGTGTTGACCTCGCCGATGTAGTGGTCGTGGAGCTTCTGGACCTCGTCGAGGCCCCGGCGCTCGTCGTCCTGGCCGATGGTCTTGTCCTTCTCCATCTTCTTGAGCTTGTCGTTGCCCTCGCGGCGCGCCTGGCGCACGGCGTTCCTGGCGTGCTCGGCGAAGTCGTGGGCCTTCTTGACGATCTCCTTGCGCCGCTCCTCGGTGAGCGGCGGCACGGGGATGCGGATGACCTTGCCGTCGGAGGAGGGGTTGAGTCCCAGGTCGGACTTCATGATCGCCCGCTCGATGGCCGAGCTCTGGCTCGGGTCGTACGGCTGGGCGACGATCAGACTGGCGTCGGCCACCGACAGGTTCGCCACCTGGTTCAAGGGGACGTGGCTGCCGTAGTAGTCGACCGTCAGCCCCTCCAGCAGCGACAGCGAGGCGCGCCCCGTGCGCAGGTGCTTCAGCTCGGTGTGGAAGTGCTCCACCGCGTGCTTCATGTGGGTCTCGACTTCACGGAACAGTTCTTTCGTTGGCATTGGGCTACCCTCCTCCTCCCAGACGCGGCCTTAAGGAAGCGACCGCCTTCAAGCAAAATCTTCCCCCGGCCGGCCGAGAGCTGTCAATCCAAGGGGTTAGGTGCGGACGAGCGACCCCACCCGCTCGCCGCAGACCACCCGCCGGATGTTGCCGGAGGTCATCAGATCGAAGATCGCGATGGGGATGCCGTTGTCCCGGCAGAGGCTGATCGCGGCGGTATCCATCACTTGCAGGTTCTTCTCCAGAACCTCCTGGTAGGTGACCTCGGGCAACAGCACGGCGTTCGGGTTCTTCTCCGGATCGGAGTCGTAGAGTCCGTCGACCTTGGTCGCTTTCAGCAGGATCTCGGCGTGGATCTCGTTGGCCCGCAGGGCGGCGGCCGAATCGGTCGTGAAGTAGGGATTGCCCGTGCCGGCCGCGAAGACCACCACCCGCCCCTTCTCCAGATGCCGGATGGCGCGGCGGCGGATGAACGGCTCCGCCACCTCGCGGATGTCGATCGCCGTCTGCACCCGGGTCGCCACGCCCCGCTTCTCCAGGGCGTCCTGCAGGGCCAGGGCGTTGATCACCGTGGCCAGCATTCCCATGTAGTCGCCGGTCACGCGGTCGATGCCGCGGTGGCTGGCGGCGAGCCCCCGAATGATGTTGCCGCCGCCCACCACCACCGCCACTTCGACGCCCAGGCCGTGGATGCCCCGGATCTCGTCGGCGATGGCCGCCACCACCGGCTCGTCGATGCCGAAGGATTGCGAGCCCATGAGGGCCTCGCCCGAGACCTTGAGGAGGACCCGCCCATACTGTGCCGCGGTCTGGGCGGCCTCCCCGGGTGTCCCTTCCGTCATCAGTGGCTCGCCTGGGCCGCGACCTCGGCGGCGAAATCGTCCTGCCGCTTCTCGATCCCCTCGCCCAGCTTGAAGCGGGAGAACCGGCGAACCTGGATGTTCTCGCCGATCTTGGCCACCCGCTCGGCGATGAGCTGGGAGATCGTCTGGTCCGGGTTCTTCACGAACGGCTGCTCGAGCAACACGAACTCGGAGTAGTACTTCTCCATCTTGCCCGCGACGATCTTCTCCACCACGTTGGCCGGCTTGCCCGAGGCGAGGGCCTGGTCCTGGAAAATGGCCTTCTCGCGCTCCAGCACCTCGGGGGTGACCTCCTCGCGGCGGATGAAGCGCGGCTCGGCGGCTGCAATGTGCATCGCGATGTCGCGCACCAGCTCCTGGAACGCGTCGTTGCGCGCCACGAAGTCGGTCTCGCAGTTGACCTCGACCAGCACGCCGAGCTTGCCACCGCCGTGGATGTAGGAGCCGACCGCGCCCTCGGCCGTGATGCGGCCGGCCTTCTTGGCCGCCGCGGCAAGACCCTTCTTGCGCAGCGAGTCGACGGCGTTCTCCATGTTGCCCTTCGCCTCGTTGAGGGCGTTCTTGCAATCCATCATCCCGGCGCCCGTGCGCTCCCGGAGCTCCTTGACCATCTGGGCGGTGATTTCCATGACTTTGTTCTCCTTACGAACCGCTCTTGCAGGCGGGTATTTTATGCGGACGGATGGTATGCGGACGGACAAAAGAAAAGGTCAGATCGACGCGCGTTCGACTGACCTCTTCCTCCGCGCCGGCCGGAGGGAGCCGGTCGGCGCGCGTTGAAATTCGGGCTCAGGCCGGTGCGCCGCTCGCGGCATCCTTGTCGTAAACCGGGATCGGCATGCTGTCCTTCGCCCGGACCATCATCTCTTCTTCCATCTTGCCGGCGCCGGCGAGGTAGGCGTCGGCGATGCGCGACGCGAACAGCCGGATGGCGCGGATGGCGTCGTCGTTGCCCGGGATCGGAAAGTCGATCAGCTCGGGATCGCAGTTGGTATCGACGATGGCGATCACCGGGATGCCCAGCTTGTTGGCCTCGGAAACGGCGATGTACTCCTTCTTGGGATCGACGACGAAGAGCGCGTCCGGCAGCTCGTCCATGTCGCGGATGCCCTCGAGGTTCTTCGACATCTTCTCCCGCTCGCGCTCCAGCCGCAGCTTCTCTTTCTTGGTCAGCGAGCTGTTCTCGTCGCCCAGGCGCCCTTCGATCTCCTTCATCCGCTGGATCGAGGTGCGCAGCGTGACGAAGTTGGTCAGCGTGCCGCCCAGCCAGCGGTGGGTGACGTGGAACTCTCCCGCCCGGTGCGCCTCTTCGGCGATGGCCTCCTGGGCCTGCCGCTTGGTGCCCACGAAGAGAATGCGCTTGCCCTCCGCCGAGAGCTGCTGAACGAACGCGGCCACCTGGTTGAAGAGCTTGAGAGTCTTCTGCAGGTCAATGATGTAGATGCCGTTGCGCTTGCCGAAGATGTACTGCTTCATCTTCGGGTTCCAACGCCGGGTCTGGTGCCCGAAGTGGACTCCGGCCTCCAGCAGTTCCTTCATCGTGACTTCTACCAAGCGAATCTCCTTCTGAGCCTAGCGCTTACTGAACTGGAAACGAGCCCGGGCGCCCTTCTGACCATACTTCTTGCGCTCCTTCTTGCGAGGGTCGCGGGTCAGGAGGCCGGCGGACTTCAGCCGGTCGCGCAGCTCGATGTTGAACTCGAGCAGAGCGCGCGAGATGCCGTGCCGGATCGCTCCGGCCTGGCCCGCGCTGCCACCCCCGGCCACGGTGACGGTGATGTCGAACTTCTCCACCGTCTCCGTCAGTTGCAGGGGCTGCTTGATGACCATTTTCAAAACTTCATTGGGAAAGTAGACGTCGAGGGTGCGGCCATTGACCTTCACCTCGCCGGCTCCCGGCCGCAGGTAGACGCGAGCCGCTGCCGTCTTGCGGCGTCCGGTTCCGTAGTAGCTGACTTGACTCAATGCGATCTCTCCCGTTTGAACCCGGTTGATTGAACCGGCTTACAGTGCCGCCGCGACATCGAAGGTCTCGGGCTGCTGTGCCTGGTGCGGATGCTCCCCACCGGCGTAGACCTTCAGCTTCTTGAGCTGCTTGCGGCCGAGCGGCCCCTTGGGCAGCATGCCCCAGACGGCCTCCTCGACCAGCTTGGCCGGCCGGCGCTGGCGCCGCTTGGCGGCCGTCTCGGCCTTCATGCCGCCCGGATACCCACTGTAGTGGTAGTAGACCTTCTGCTCTTCCTTGCGCCCCGTCAGCACCGCCTTTTCGGCGTTGATGACGACCACGAAATCGCCCGTGTCGATGTGCGTGGCATAGGTCGGCTTGTGCTTGCCCATCAGCAGGCGAGCCGCGAGCGAGCACAGGCGCCCCAGGGGAATCCCCTCGGCGTCCAACACGAACCACCGATGCTCGATCTCCGCGAGCTTCGGGCTGTAGGTCTTCTTCAGCATCTCAATGACTCCAGAATGACTCCAGTCGGTCCAGATCGGTCAGGTCGGCTCTGGCTGGGGATTTCAATCCACGCTGGCGCGGCGTACGACTCCCGCCTTCGCGGCGCAAAGGAGCCACATGGTAGGGCCGGAGAGGAGGATTGTCAAGAGACTTAAGGATCTGCGAGTCCCGGCAGGCCGGAAACAGGGAATCCACCGCCTACCGGAAAGCTGCCCCGGAAGAGCCCATGATACCTCATTGCCTCAGCGTTCCCCCACACAAAACCCCTCATCACCCCGGCCGGTAGGCTTGACCGGCGGCCTAAGCTCTTGTAAATTGAACTTTGGAAATTCAATCTGCATGATTCGACGAGATCTAGAGGCCGTTCTCAAGAAAGTCGCGCAGCAGTATCCAGTGGTGACGCTCACCGGCCCGCGCCAGTCTGGAAAGACCACGCTGGTCCAGGCCACGTTTCCTGAGCACGGGTATGCGTCGCTCGAGGAACCCGATGTCCGCGCGTTCGCCCTCGAGGATCCCCGCGGTTTTCTCGGCCAGTTCACCGGCGGTGTCATCCTCGACGAGGTGCAGCGGGTACCCGACCTCTTTTCCTACATCCAGACGATCGTCGACCGGGAGGATGCGCCCGGAAGATACATCCTGAGCGGGTCTCAGAACTTCCTCCTCCTGCGGTCCATCAGTCAGTCTCTCGCCGGAAGGAGCGCCATCCTCCATCTGCTCCCTTTGTCGCTCGGCGAGCTCCAGGCTCGGGAGCCCTTCCCGCTGGAGAAGCTGGGGCACGAGCTTCCCGAGAGGCGGCCGGCCCACCCTTCTGACGTCATGGACGTCCTCCTGCGCGGCTTCTATCCGCGGATTCATGACAAGGATCTCGATCCGTCCACCTGGTATTCGGGCTACTACCAGACCTACGTTGAGCGCGATGTGAGGGAGATCGTCAATGTGGGCGATCTCGAGTCGTTCGGCCGTTTCGTGCGCCTCTGTGCAGGCCGGACGGGACAACTCCTCAACCTCTCCTCTCTCGCCAGCGACTGCGGTATTACCCACACCACAGCCGGCCGCTGGATCTCCATCCTGGAGGCCAGCTTTCTCGTCTTCCTCCTCCGGCCCTACCACGCCAACTTCGGCAAGCGCCTGATCAAGAGTCCCAAGCTCTACTTCCTCGACACCGGGCTCCTCTGCTACCTCCTGCGGATACACTCTCCCGAAGACCTCCGCCTGCACGGCAGCCGCGGTCCCATTTTCGAGAGCTTCGTGGTGTCGGAGCTGCTCAAGAACTTTCTCCACCGGGGCCAAGAGCCCGACCTGTACTTCTGGCGTGACTCCACGGGCCACGAGATCGACGCGTTGATCGACCAAGGCGACGCGAGAGTGGCCATCGAAGTCAAGTCCGCGCAGACGGTCGCCAGTGACTTCTTTGCCGGCATCGACTTCTGGCGCAACCTGGTAGGCGATCCCGAGGCGCCGGCCGCCCTGATCTATGGCGGAGACCGCAGCTACCAGCGCCACGGGGCCTCGGTCTTAAGCTGGTCCGTGCTGTAGACAACAACACCGTCCTTTTGGGCGGTTCAGGGCGGAGATCCTCATGTCGAAAGAGCAAGGCGGCCGAGGTGACGGGCGTCTCCGTGAGCGAGATGATGGACCTCCTCGCCGAGCACGGAATCCCGACGGATCTTCGCCTCAAAGATTATCGGGAGAGTCTCAAGACGCTTCGCGAGGTCTGGTAACTGCCCTGACCTGCCTGCCTGCCGTTCTCCCTCTGCGCCTAGTCCCTGCTAGTCCCTGCCGGCCCCTCCTCAACCGGGGTACACTTCCCCGCGTATGGCCAACGCCGCAATCACCGCAGCCACCACAGCCCCCGCCGCTCCCGCCCTCGACAAGTCGGGCCAGACCATCCGCGACATGTTCGCGGGAGTGGCTCCGCGCTACGACCTGCTCAACCACGTCCTCTCGGCGAGCCTCGACTATGTCTGGCGGCGGCGGACGGCGGCGGCTCTGGACGCTCCCGCCGGCAGCCCCGTCCTCGATCTCTGCTGCGGCACCGGCGACCAGTCCACCGCTCTCAAGCGCCGGGGCGCCCGGGTGGCCGCGGCGGACTTCTGCATCCCCATGCTCGCCCTGGCGCGGCGGAAGTTCGCCCGTCTCGCCGCCCCCCGTCCGGGCGCCCTGGCCGCCGACGCCCTGGCCCTTCCCTTTCCCGCGCGCCACTTCCAGGGGGCCACCGTCTCCTTCGGTCTGCGCAACGTCGCGGACCTCGACGCCGCCCTGCGCCAGCTCGCGAGCGTGCTGCGGCCCGGGGGCAAGCTGGTCGTCCTCGAATGCGCCATCCCGAAATGGCAGCCGCTGCGGGGCCTGTACCTGTTCTACTTTCTTCGCCTGCTGCCCTGGATCGGCCGGCGGATCTCACCTCAAGGGTCGGCCTACACCTATCTCCCCAACTCGGTCCTCAGCTTCCCCCAGCGCCAGGATTTCCTCGACCGTCTGGCGGCCGCGGGTTTCATCGACCGCGCGTGGGAGGAGCTTTCGGGCGGTACCGTCTGCATCTATCAAGGAAGGATTCCCGCATGACCCAGATCCTCGACGGCAAAGCCGCCGCCGCCGAAATCCGTGCCGAGATGGCCGTCAGCGTCCGCGAGATGGCCGCAGCCGGCGGTCGTCTGCCGCAGCTCGTCGCCGTGCTCGTGGGCGACGACGCCGCGTCGCAGACCTACGTCGGCAGCAAGGTGCGGGGCTGCGGCGAGGTCGGCATGCTGAGCCGCAACGTGCGCCTGCCCTCCACGACCTCTCAAGGCCAGCTCCTCTCCCTGGTGGACGACCTCAACTCGGACGACGCCGTGGACGGCATCCTGGTACAGCTCCCCCTGCCTCCTCAGATCGACGAGAAGCTCGTCCTCAACCGCATCTCCCCCGACAAGGACGTCGACGGCTTCCATCCGGTGAGCGTCGGCCGCCTGTGGCTGGACGAAGAGGGCTTCACTCCCGCGACCCCGACCGGCATCGTCGCCCTGCTGAAGCGCAACGGCATCGCCCTGGCCGGCCGCCGCGCCGTCGTGGTGGGGCGCAGCGCCATCGTGGGCAAGCCCATGGCCGGGCTGCTGCTGCGGGAGAACTGCACGGTGACCGTCTGTCACTCCAAGACCGTCGACCTCGCCGCCATCACCCGCCAGGCCGACATCCTGGTGGCCGCCATCGGCCGCCCGGCGATGATCGGCCCGGATCACGTCCGCGAGGGGGCGGTGGTGGTCGACGTCGGCATGAGCCGCCTGGCGGACGCCGCCGAGACCGAGCGCCTGTTTCCCGGCGACGCGGCGCGGCGTGAGCAAGTGGCCCAAAAAGGGTATACCCTCATAGGCGATGTGGATTTCACCCGCGTGGCCTCCAAAACGTCCCACATCACCCCCGTGCCCGGAGGAGTGGGCCCGCTGACCGTGGCCATGGTCCTCTACAACACCCTGAAAGCCGCCCGGCGCCGCCAGGGGTTTCCCACCGCGCCATGAATCACCACGCTCTCCGTGTCGGCCTCACCGGCGGCCTTGCCAGCGGCAAGTCCACGGTCGCGGACTGGCTGCGCGAGGCGAATTTCCAGGTCGTGGACGCGGACAAGCTGGTGGCCGAGCTCCACCAGCCCGGGGGCAAAGGGGCCGCCGCCGTGCGCGCCCTCTTTGGACCCGAGATGCTCAACGAGCGGGGCGGCGTCGACCACGCCAAGGTCGCGGCCCGCGTCTTCAAGGACCCTCAGGCGCGCTTCGCCCTCGAGTCCGCCGTCCACCCCCTGGTGCGCAAGAAGTTCGAGGAGCTGGCGGCGAAGGCGACGGACGTGATCGTCCTGGAGGCGACACTGCTGGTGGAGGCCGGCTATGCTCCAGGGTTCGACCTCGTCATCACCGTCGAGGCTCCCTGCGAGATGCGCCTCGAGCGCGCCCTCGCCCGCGGCATGAACGAGGCCTCGGCCCGTGGCCGTCTCCTCGCCCAGGGCGACGGCGAGCAGCGCCGCTGCGCCGCCCACCGCATCCTCGACAACTCCGGCGATCTCGACCACCTCCGCCGGCAGGCGGACGAGCTGATCGAAGAGCTGCGCCGGCTGGCCGCCGAACGGTGAAGCCCTTCGTCCTCGTCACCGGCAACCTCGGCAAGATCGCCGAAGCCCGGCTGGCCCTGGGTGGTGGCGTGGAGACCGAGCTTGCGGATCTCCCTGAGATCCAATCCCTCGATTACATGGAAGTGCTCCGCGCCAAGGCGGCCGAGGCTTGGCGCCAGTTGGGCCGGCCCCTGATCGTCGAGGAAGCGGGCCTCGACCTCGCCGCCCTGAATGGCTTCCCGGGTCCGCTCGTCAAATGGATGCTCGAAGCCGTGGGCGCCGAGGGCCTCGCCCGCACCGCCGCCGCCCTGGGCGACGTCCGCGCCACCTCGCGCTGCTTCCTTCTCTATAAGGATGGGGACCAGGAGCTGATCGCCGAAGGGAGAACCGAAGGCACTCTCATCCTCCCCCGCCGCGGCACCCACGGCTTCGGCTGGGACCCCGTCTTCCTCCCCGACGGCACCACGCACACCTTCGCCGAGCTGACGGGTCCCGGGAAGGGCGCCGTCAGCCACCGTGGGAAGGCTTGGCGGGAGATGTTAGGGTTGCTGGAGGCGGCGTAAAGTACTCGCCACTTTCCTGGAGAAACGCCATGCCTCGGATGATCCGCTCTCGGTTTCTCCTTTGCTTCCTCGCCCTGCTTCCCGCCGTGGCGCGGGCCCAGACGTTTCCCGCCCTCGCGCCTCTTCCTGGAACGGGGACGCTCGCGCCGCCCGCCGATGCGAACAACTTCACGTTCGTGGTGGCGGGGGATAACCGTCCGGCGAAGTCGGGCGATCCGCAGCCTGCGACGCTGACGGCGATCGTCCAAGCGATCCAGGGACTGAAACCCGCGTTCGCGCTCTGGTCTGGAGACACGATCTCCGGCAAAAAGCCGAACAAGCAGAAGAAGATGAAGAAGGAGTACGACGAATTCCTGGGGATCGTGAAAGGCGCCGGGGTTCCGGTCTTCGCGGCGCCGGGCAACCATGAGCTGAACGACAAGCCGAAGACGCAGAGCTGCCCGAAGGCGATCGACGAGCCCGATCCGAGCGGCACTCTCCTGAAGTACTGGGAGGCCTCCATGGGCGTACCGTTCGGAGTCTTCCGCTACGGCAACTCGGCCTTCGTCTCCCTCAACACGGACGACACCGTGGGGTCCGGCGTCACCATCCCGCCGTGCAAGTACAACGGCTACGTCGGGCCCGGCCAGCAGGCCGCGCTGGCCGCCACCCTCGCCGGGCTGGCGGCGAATCCGAGCGTCGCCCACATCTTCGTCTTCATGCATCGCCCGCTCGAGGCGAGCCCCGTCAATCCCGACGGGCAGCTCGCGAAAGCCAGCCGCGACCCGCTGAAGGCGATCCTCGACGACACGGCGAAGTTTCCAAAACTGTCGATCGTCTTCGCCTCCCATCAACATCTCTTCTACTTCCACGACAAGGACAAGCCCTTCCAGACGGGACCGTTCCAGCGTACCGACCCCGCGGGGGTCAAGCCCGCTTACTTCGTCTCCGGCGGGGCGGGAGCGCCGCTCACCAAGAAGGCGACCCCCGCAACCGGCGGCTATCACAACTATCTGTTGGTGCAGGTGAAGGGCGCGGACGTCACGGTCACCGTCAACAAGCTGCCCCTCTAGCGTTTCGCGCCGTCCCCCTCTTCCCGCTGCGGAAAGAGGGGGCTTCGGCCTCCGGCTCCAAGCAGGCGGACTAGTCGTCGTCCTCCTCCTCGCCGACCACGAAGAGGTGGCCGTTGTTCTGCGTGAGGATTTGGCCTTTTCTGTCGATCGAAAGCGGCGTGTAGGCGGCGCCGAGGGCGGAATCGAGGAAGAGGTGCTCGCGCAGCGTGCCGTCCGGACGGATGGCGTAGAGGCCGCCATCCTCGCTGTTGACGAAGATGTTGCCCTTGCGGTCGACCGCCGGGGCGTTGACGCACCACTCGAAGCCGGCCGGGTGATCCGAAACGCAGCTCACGTTGCCGTCGGAGTCACGGTCGCAGCTCTGGGTGTTGGTGCTCTGAAAGCGCCATTCCGGCTGCAGGTTGCTGTCGAGCCGGGTGATGTAGAAGGCCTCGGGGGAGGCCGGGTTGCTGGCGGTGCGGTCCAGAGGACAGAACTGGTCGATGGGGCAGTAGGAGCCGAAGAAACCGGAATAATGGTTGTCTTTGGTGATGATGGAGTAGGTGCCGTCGTGCGGAAAGACCGCCGGCGTGTCGTCCCAGCCGAAGGGGTAGGCGGCGAGGAATTGGCCGCTGGAGCTGAACTTCATCATGTGCCCCTGAAAATAGGGCCAGAAGCTGAAGGCGCTGTAGAGGATGCTGCCGTCCGGCAGCACCACCGGCCCGGAGGTCGAGTCGTCGATCACGAGGCCGGAGCCGTTCCGGTTCTGCCACGGGTCGACGCCGGTGCGGGCGCCGGCGCGGCAGCCGCCAGGCGTGCCGTTGGGTGGCAGAGTGACGTTGCAGCCGTCGGTGAGCCGGTTGGCGAGCGAGGCGTTCCACTTCGGTGTCAGGTCGGGATTGACGGCGACGAGATACGCCTCGAAAAAGTTGAGGTGCGCGACGGTGACGATGTAGATGGTGCCGTCCGGCGCGATGGCGGGAGCGGAATTCAAGGCGACCCGCTGGACGCCGCAGGTCACCATGCCCGGCACGGCGTCGGGGCTGGGCGGCCACGGCAACTGGGCGAAGCGGAAGTTGCCGAGGCACAGGTCGCCGGCTCCGGGCGCGCCGGGTGTCAGCGAGGCGACGGTGGCGGCGCGGGCCGTGTTGTTGGGCGAGACTTTCACCAGATACGAGGCCGGCGGGTTCACGTCCCACGGGTTGTCCGGGTCGATCTTGAGAACCTCGTAGTAGACGTTGCCGGCGGCGTCCGCGGTGAGAGGGCTGGCGACGAAGGCGTCCGGGTCGAGCTTGGAGCCGAACGGATTGATGCGCGCCACCAGGTGGCCGTCGGACTTGGAGATCTTGTAGATCGAGCCGCCGAAGCCCGGAACGTAGACGGAGTCGCCCACCAGGGCGGCGTGGAAGACGGGCTCCACGAAGGGGCCTCTGCTGCTCGTGAGGACGAAGGGCACCGGCTTCCAGTCGCTCTCGAAGCTCCACACCTCCGACAGGTGACCGTGCCTCCGGTGCAGCTTCTTCTCGTTCCAGATCTGAGTGTTCCAGTTCAAGGGCGTGTACACGCCCGACTTGAACTCCATGTAGACGTCGTCGCCGTCGGTCAGCGGCACCTGATAGTGGACGTGGAGGTCGCCATCGCCAAAAACCGCTTTCTCGGCATCCACGAAGGGATCGTAGATCACGTCGTCGAGAATATGCCGGACCTTCTGGCCTGAAACGTTCACAACTCCCGTGTGCTGCGGTGTGCGGCCCCACTGGGGCCAATCCTGGGACCAGCCGGGCAGGCTGGCTGATAAGAAGACGGCGAACAGCACCAGCAGGAAGGCCCGGCTGGGCAGCCGGGTAGGGGGTAATACCTTATTCATAATGAGTCCTTTATTTTTGGTTCGGTGAGTGAAGTGACTGGAGTGCTACATGGGTAGAACGCCGGCCAGGCGGCTTTTCCCTCACCGAGCCAGGGATCCCCTCAGACGTCAGGGGGGAGGCTCGAAACGAGCGGGTACGACCCTCGCCCCAGCGGGAAAACCGTCTCCCGAGTCGGGAGAGGTCTCTCCCCACTGGGGGAGAGGCTTTCCCGGGTTGGGGAAAGCCTTTCCCAGGTGGGGCGGCCGATTTCCGAGTCGGGGAAGCCTTTCCCCCAGTGGGGGAAACTCTTTCCCGAGAAGGGCGGGCCTTCCCCACCTCGTCCCCGCCCCTCCCCCACTGGGGAAAGGTTCGTACCGCTTCGCCGGCCCGGCTCTCATTGATACGATAGGCCGGCCCCACGGAGGATCAGAGCCCCATGCCCACCGCCACTTCAGACGAGCTGATGCAGATTGCCACCGCGTATCTCGCCGCCATCGAACGCGGAGCGCCGTTCGAAGAGATGGCGCGGTTTTACACACCGGACTGCGTGCAGGAGGAGTTTCCCAACCGCTTCGTTCCCAACGGGGCGCGGCGCACCCTGGCCGACCTCGAGGCGGCGGCGGCACGCGGTGCCAAGGCCGTGGAAAACCAGCGCTACGAAGTCGTCAACAGCCTAGTCCACGACAACCAGGTGGCCCTGGAGGTGCAGTGGTCGGCCCAGATCCTCCTGTCCTTTGCCTCACTCAAGGCAGGAGACACGATGCGCGCTCGTTTCGCCGTTTTCCTGCGGTTTCGAGACCGCCGGATCGAGAGGCAGCACAATTACGACTGCTTCGATCCGTTCTAAGCCGCCCTAAATCTCCACTCCCGCCATCAGCCACAGCATGATGGCCTTCTGGGCGTGCAGGCGGTTCTCGGCTTCGTCGAAGATGCGGCTCTGCGGGCCGTCCGCGACTTCGGCGGCCACTTCCTCGCCGCGGTGGGCGGGCAGGCAGTGGAGGAAGACGGCCTCGGGCTTGGCATGCGCCATCAGCGCGTTGTCGACGATGTAGCCGTGGAAGTCCTGGATGCGCTTCTGCGCCTCCGCCTCCTGCCCCATCGACGCCCAGACGTCCGTGTAGACGGCCGAGGCTCCGGCGACGGCTTCCTTGGGATCGTTGGTCAGCGTGATGTTCGTGTCCGCTTCCATCGCGTCCTCGAAGGCGAGACCGGCGTACTGCGGCTTCACCTCGTAGCCTCGGGGCGAGGCCACGGCGATGTCCATGCCCACCTTGGAGGCGCCGAACAGCAGCGAGTGGGCCATGTTGTTGCCGTCGCCGACGTAGGCGATCTTGCGGCCGCGCAGGGCCTCGATACTTCCGAAGACCTCGCTCAGCGTGAAGTAGTCCGTCAGTCCCTGGCAGGGGTGGAGGTCGTCGGTGAGGCCGTTGATCACCGGCACCGAGCCGTACTTCGCCAGGTCGGTCACCGTCTGGTGGGCGAAGGTGCGGGCCATGATGCCGTCGACGTAGCGGGAGAGCACCTGGGCGGTGTCCGCGATCGGCTCGCCGCGGCCGAGCTGGATGTCGCGGCTGGAGAGGAAGAGGCCCTGGCCGCCCATCTGGGCCATGCCCACCTCGAAGCTGACGCGGGTGCGGGTCGACGATTTCTCGAAGATCATCGCCAGCGTCTTGCGGTGCATGTGGTTCTCGTACTTCTTCGGATTCGCCTTGACGTCGGCGGCCAGGCGGAAGAGACCGGCGACCTCGGCGGCCGTCAGGTCGTGGATCGAGATCAGATGACGGGACATGGAATCTCCTGATTGAAAAGGTATCGAATCGATCACAGCGGGTCCCGCTCCAGCGGCATGGTCATGCAGCGGGGACCGCCGCGAGCGCGGGAGAGCTCGTTGGAATAGAGGGCCACGGCGGTGGGGCCGCCGCTCACCAGGTCGTGCTTGCCGGAGAGGGCCTCGTCCTCGAAGAGGATGCGCCAGCCCCGCCGCGCGAGCTCTTCCAGGGTCTTGCGGTTGCGCCTGTACAGAAGGATCAGCCCCGGCGCCAGGGCGAAGGCGTTGGCGCCGTCCGTCCACTGCTCGCGCTCCTGGTCGATCGCCTCCTTGGCGCCGCCGCAGGGCACCACCTCCAGATCCAGCCCCAGCTCTTTCAAGACTTCGAGCAGCGAGCCGCGCAGGGTGAAGGTGAGATCCTTCGCGAGCAGGTCGATCGAATAGACGTGGGCCGCTTCGGGGCCGCCCGGCACGATCACCGGCACGTGGGCGAGGCAGAGGTTGCGGTCGATCAGGGTGAAGACGGTGTCCAGGTGCATGTAGGAACGCTTGCGCGGCAGCTCGACCATGATGAGGTGGCGGAAGGAAGTCTCCACCCGCCGCAGATAGCCGGCGAGAACCTCGATGCCGCGGCGGTTGGTGCGCTCGGAGAGGCCCACGAGGAGGATCTCGGAGGACACCACCAGGACGTCGCCCCCCTCCAGGCTGGGATAGGAGAAGTATGGGTTGTGCTGGGGCGCGCCGGTGGGCGGCACGTCGATCTCGTAGAGCGTCCCGTGATCCGCCAGCGCCGGATGGCGCTCGAAGAGGGTGCGGGAGAGGAGCGGCTCGCGCTCCCGGGCCGAGGTGGCCATGGAGGAGATGACGACGCCGTTGCCCATCACCACCTGCGGATCGCGCATGAAGAAGTAGTTGGGAACCGGGTTGAGATCGAAGAAGACCTTGCGGCCGGCGTCGGACACCTCGGCCGGCGCCCGGATCCCCTCGATCAGGGCCGTGGCCAGCTCCTTGGGCGGCAGGTCATAGAGGCGGCGCACGACGTTGAAGGGCGCGCTGTACTCCGCTTCCAATTCATCGAGCAGGCGTTTGCGGGCCGATTCCTCGCCGAGGACGTCGGCGAGCAGGTCCTGCGAGTCGAGCACCTCGACGCCGGCCTGCTCGATGACGCGGCGGAAGCCGTCGTGCTCCTCGCGCCCCTCGTCGCCGTCCAGGATGTCGTCGAAGAGCAGGCTCTCCATCATCGACGGCACCATCCAGTCGATCTCGCGCCCGGGCCGGTGGACCAGAACGCGCCGCAGGCGCCCGATTTCAGAATCGACTTTGATCGGCATGCAGTTACCTCAGGGAAGGTGCGCGCCCGTGGGACGGGCGGCGGCGCATTGTAGCAGAGGGCTTAAGCGCCACCCGGCCCTGGACAGCGACGGGAGAGGGATCTAGACTGGCAAAAGCTCGCTCGCGACGCTCATCCCCGCCCGGGCATAAATGCCAGGGCTAGGCACGACGCCGGATGAATCCGACTTAAAGTCCCCTTCAGGGGACGCAGTTCATAGCCCTGGCATTTATGCCCGGGCGAAGGTGGGCGTTGCGACAGGGGAAGCTCATGCGTTGGCAAGGTCGATTCCGGGCGGGTCTCGCCGTACTTCTCGCCGCCGCCGGCCCGGCCATTCCCGCCTCTCCCGAGCTCTCCCCCGGTACGGCCTTGGAGCATGCCTTCGCGGCCGGCAACTCCCAGGTGTTCACCGCCGTTCTCGCCGCCGGCAAGGTCTACGAGCTGACCGTCGAGCAGCGGGGAATCCACCTCGTGCTCGACGTGCACGGGCCGGACGGCGGGAGCCTCGCGGCGGTCGACTCCCCTCTGGACCGCTGGGGGCTGGAGACCGTCCTTCTCCATCCCACCACCTCGGGCGTCTACCAGACCGAAGTGCGTGCCGAGAGGAAGGGCGTCGGACCCGGCCGTTGCGTGATCCGCCTGGACGAGATCCCGGAAGCCACCGCGGCCGGCCGGGACCGGATCGCCGCCCTGACCGCAATGACGCAGGCGGGCACCATCCTGCGCCGCGAGCCCACGGGCAGTCTCGAAAAGATCCTCGCGTCCTTCCAGGAGGCACGCGGTCACTTCCAGGCCGCCGGCGACCGGCCGGGCGAGGCCGAGGCGGTCGAGGCTCTCGCCGCCGTCTCCCACAAGCTGGGACGGCAGAGCCAGGCGGCCGATCTCTACCGCGACGCGGTCTCCCGCTGGCAGGAGCTGAAGCGGCCGGAGCACGAGATCCAGGCGTGGAACGAGCTCGGGCTCACCCTTTGGGAGATGAGCCAGCTCGATGCAGCCGACGAGGCCTTCGCCCGCGGCCTCGACCTCGCGCACCGCATCGGCTCGACCTATGACGAGGCCACTTTGCGCAACGACCAGTGCCTCGTGCTCCACGCCCGGGGCGGAGTCCACACGGCGCTCGCCTGCTACCGCGAGGCCCTGGCGCTCTACCATCAGCTCGGCGAGACCCAGGACGAGGCTACGGTGCTCAACAACCTCGGCTACGCCTTCTTCAACCTGGGGGAGCCGCAGCCGGCCGAGGAGTATTACCGGCAGGCGCTGGCGATCCGCCGGACCACCGGCGACCGGGCCGGGCAGGCTCAGGCGCTCAACAATCTCGCCGTCCTCTTCCGCAGCCTCGGCGAGGTCGACGAAGCCCTTCGGGACTACGGCGAGGCCCGGGAGATCCTTGCGTCGCTCGACGACCGGCGGCAGGAGGCCACGATTCTGAACAATCTCGGGATCGCCTACGGTGCGGCCGGAGAAGGAGAGCGGGCCCGGCTCTATCTGGCTCGCTCTCTGGAGCTGCGCCGGGCCATCGAGGACCGGCGGGGCGAGATCGTAACCCTCAACAATCTCGGCTGGCTAGAGCGCAAGGGCGGCCAGGCCGAAAAAGCGATCCCTCTCCACCGGCAGGCCCTCGCGGTGGCCCGCGCGACCAAGGACGCGCGGAACGAGGGGATCAGCCGAGGCTACCTGGGAGAGGCCGAGGCGGCGGCCGGCCACTCGGCCGAGGCGCTCGCCGAGCTCGACCGGGCTCTCTCCCTCCAGCGCCAGACCGGGGACCGCACCAACGAGGCGGTCACCTTGCGGCGCAAGGGAGAGGTGCTCGCCGCGATCGGGCGTGCCCCGGAGGCCTTGCCTCTTTTCGAGCAATCGCTCCTGGCCTCGCGCGCCGTGGGCGACCGCCTCGACGAGGCCATAGCCCTTGCCGCACGGGCTCGCACCCTGCGGGAGCAGGGAGCGCTCGATCCCGCGGCCCGCGACGCCGAGGCCGCCATCGTGGCCCTCGAATCGCTCCGCACCCGGCTGGACAACCCAGAGCTTCGCGCCGCCTTCCTCGGCTCCCGAAGCGACGTCTACGATCTCCGCGTCGACATCCTCATGCGACTGGCCGCAGAGCGGCCCGGCCAGGGCTTCGAGCAGGCCGCCTTCGAAGCGAACGAACGGGCAAGGGCGCGCGCTCTCCTCGACGTGGTGCACGAGAGCGGTGCCCAGATCCGGAGCGGCGTCGATCCTGCTCTCGCAACTCGGCAAAGGGACCTCGAACGCCGCCTGGCTCTGAAGGCGGACCGTCTCCAGAGCCTCCTCGGCCGCGGCAAGGGGGACCAAGCCGAAAGCAAGACCCTGGAGATCGGCATCGAGCAGATCCGGGCCGAGCTCGACAATCTGGACGGGGAGATCCGCAGGAAGAACCCGCGCTATGCCGATCTGACCCAGCCCGCCGCCGCGAAAACGCGGGAGATCCAGGCACAGCTCGACGACGGAACCCTGCTTCTCGAATACTCCCTCGGCCGCGAGCGGGGGTATCTCTGGGCGGTCGACGCGGCCACGGTGCGCTCCTTCGTCCTGCCGGGGCGGGAGGAGATCGAGCGCGCCGCCCGCGCCTTCCACCAAGCCCTGAGCACCCCGGCGGCGAACGGCGAGGACGGCGGCCGGGCCCGGCTCGGGAAGACGCTCAGCCGGATGCTCCTCGGCCCGGTGGCGGAAGAGTTAGGGAAACGCCGCCTGGCGATCGTCGCCGACGGAGCCCTGGGATATATCCCTTTCGACGTCCTCCCCGAGCCCGGCCCCAAGAGCCGGCCGGCTCCACTGCTCGAACGGCACGAGGTGGTCGAGCTGCCCTCGGCCTCCGTCCTCCTGGCCGAACGGCGGGAGCTTGCCCACAGGGCGCCCGCCCCTGACCTCGCCATCGTGCTCGCCGACCCTGTCTTCCAGGAATCAGATCCCCGCGTCGCCCGCGGCGGACCCGGGCCGCAGCCCGCGGTCGCGGCGGCGAACGCCGTCCGCAGGGGAGAGCCGGAGAACCTGGCCCACCTGAGCCGTCTCCGCTTCTCGCGCCAGGAGGCTCTGGCCATCGCCGCCCTGGCTCCGCCGGGTGCGGTTACCACCAAGCTCGATTTCGCGGCCGGCCGCGACCTCGCCCTCTCCGGGCGCCTGCGCGATTTCCGCTACGTCCATTTCGCCACCCACGGGATTTTCGACGCCGGGCGGCCGGATCTCTCGGGCCTCGCCCTCTCCCGCGTCGATCCCTCCGGCCATCCCCGCGAAGGGCTCCTGCGCCTGCGCGACATCTACGATCTCGACCTGACCGCCGATCTCGTGGTGCTCTCCGGCTGCCGGACAGCCCTGGGCAAGGAGATCCGTGGCGAAGGGCTTCTCGGCCTCACCCGCGGCTTCCTCTACGCGGGAGCGCCGCGCGTCGTCGCCAGCCTGTGGTGGATCGACGACCGGGCCACGGCCGAGCTGATGACGGCGTTTTATCGCGGCATGTGGACCGACGGGCTCCGGCCCGCCGCAGCGCTTCGCAAGGCCCGCCTCGCCCTCGCGCGCCAGCATCGCTTCCGGGATCCCTCCTACTGGGGCGCCTTCGTGCTCCAGGGGGACTGGCGGTGATCAGGCTTGGGCGACGAGAAAAAAGCTGAAACCGCCACCTTCGCGACCGCACTGAGCTGATAGCAGCGTCGTTCATCCACAAATTTTCAGGAGGGATAAAATCATGAGCTTCTGTGATTTCAAAGGTATCTGGTGGGTCCATGGCGACCCGAAGCGCGCGGAAGAATATGGAGAAAAGCCGGGTCACCGGATCGCGATCGGCGGTATTCCCGACAAGGTAACGATTCTCTGCGTCGACGACCACAGCGAGGAGCACAGGTACTCTCGCCCCGAGTACAAGCTGAATCCCGAGCGAATCGAAGTGAAGGATTGGAAAGACCTTTTGTACGTGATCACGTTGGTCAAAGGCCATCCGAGCGTCATCTCCTGTGGAGCTTCTGATTCCAACAGCGGCGGCCCGGGCTCCTGGACCGCGGAGGACAACCCCGGCGGATATTACTGACCCAGGCCCCAATGACGGCTGAGCTCCGGGCCGGCGGGAAATCAGCTCCCCGCCGGCCCAATCAAAGAACCTTCAGAGAGGATCCGTCAGCCGTCTGGGGTGGCGGCAGGAGACCACGTGCTGCGGCGGGAGCGGCTGATGGAGGGCCCACTGAAAGTCAGTGACCGCTTCCGGTCCCTCGCCCGCAGAGGCCAGCGCCTCCCGAATCCCCTGGCAGCAGAGTTGGCGAAGGGCTTCGGCGGGTATTAAAGTGAGCGGCACGTCGCAGGCCGCCACCGTCGGCACGCCTCGCGCTCGCAGCCGCTCGCGCATCGGCCGGCCGGTGGCCCGCTCGAGCTGAATCGCGAGACCGAGCAGGAAATAGCTTCCGTAGATGGGGTAGAAGGTGGACTGGTGGAGCAGAAAGCGCCGGTCGAGTTGTAGGTACACACAACCGTCGACGAGCGACAGGTGCTGTTGTGGAAGGAGCGCCGCGAGAGCCGCTTCCTCCCCGGCGAAAAGCTCCTGGGCCTCGCCCACCAGGCGCGCCGGAGTAGAGAGGAGAAGGCCGTGCCGGCGGTAGGCTTCGGGGTCGAGCGGACGGCCGGCGTGAAAGGCCCGGACCGCCCGGTATCGGCTGGTGAGGTCGGCGGCGAGCTGATCGACGATCTCCCCGGCCGTGAGATGGGACCGGGTGCCTAGGATCTCCCCGAGCCACAGCTCGTCGTAGGTGCGGTTCGCTCCCGGAGGCCGGATCCGGAAGCGCTCGAAAACCCTCTCCCCCGCCGCCTGTACCAAGCCGGTTCGCACCGAGGCGATCCAGCTTGCCGCGCCCGGCCAGCGCAGCAATGCGGGGCTCTCGCTCATTACTCGGGGCTCCCAGCCTCGGTCCAAGACTTGAAGTTGGCAATCCACTCCTGGGGCCAGCCACCCGGAGGCATGGGATTAACCTTGTCGCTGAGCCGTTGATAGACCAGGACCGCGTTGTCCTTGACGCTGGTGTAATCTCCCAGGTCGAGCTGCGGTTGAATCTGCTTCATATGGTCGATATCCCGCTGCGTAAAGTACGCTTTGATCGTGTTGTTCCAGGTGATGGCCATCGCGTTCTCCTTTTGAATGAGGTCAGTACTCATGAGGTCAGTGCTCACGGCTTTGGCTGAGGCTTCTGGTCACAGATCAGACCCACCAGGTGGCTGAGGTAGATGTTCTTGTTGCCGGACGGGAAGCAGTTGCCGCTGATCTGAGTCGGCTGGTAGGTATGGCAGTGGAGGCAGTTTTTCTCCTGGGTGAAGCTCTCCATGGTGGTATTGGAGGCCTTTTTCGAGCCGCGGATGCTGGCGTCGGAGAGCGAGATCAGCGTTTTCGGCGGATCGGCAAGAGGGGTAGTCCAGACGGCGCTCATGTAGGAGTAGTTCTTCCAAACGGAAGTACTCGGAACCAGCTTGCTGTAGCTGACCTTGATCGACGTGATGTTGGCGATGTTTTCGGCCGTTGCGGGCTCGCCGTCCGGATGGGCGCGGCAGATCTGGCTCGGGGTCGTCCAGTCGTCCTTGTGAATCTGGTTGCAGCCGTCCCAGAAGGGACCCTTGCCGCAGTTCTGGTTCGACGTATAGAAAGACATGCCGCTGGCCGGCCACGGGGTTCTGCTGCAGTCGGGGGCATTGGCGTAATGCTCGAAGGTCGCCCAGACCATCTCCGGATGGTCCTTGACCCTGCCGACCACGTGCAACCCGACGAGAGCCATGGTCGCCGGCACCAGCGATTTGCAGTCCTTGTCATTGCAGACCTGTCCCTCGACGGTGTAGTACTTACTCCTCGTCGCGCTGTCCATGTACTCCACCTTGTTTTTCACCGCGATCCGCCAGGAGGACTTGACCTCCACTGAGCCGACGTCAAGCGCGGTCGCCGCCGGTATGCTCGCGTACGGAGCCTTGGTGTAGTACTTGTTCTTGCGGAAGAAGTCGTAGTAGACCTTGTTGACCTGCGAGGTGTAGTACACCACCTGTCCTTGCTGGTCGACGAGCACGGCGTTGCTGCCGGCCTGAGTATTGCCGTCGAAGGTGGAGTTCGGGGTTTTCAGGGTGCGCGGCAGGAAGATGACGCGACCAGCGTCGTTGGATTGGCCGTTTCCGGCCCGCAAGCGCGCCATGCCGGCTCCCAGTTTGAACTGAGTCACCGACGAGCCGGGATAGGGCGCCGGCCCATCTCCCTGGTAAAGGAAGAGAGCATGGGGATTGGCCAGGTTGAGAAAGCGGGCGAGACCGTTCTCCGTCTGGACGAGATAGAGGAACTCCTGCACCGCCCACTGATGGAATGCACAGTTGGCGTCCGGAAGCGCGAAGTTGGCCTCCGGGGCGTTGGGCTTGAACCAGTCGGCGGAAGCTGGACAGGGATCCGCCCCCGCCGGGTCGTGAGCCGGCATCATCAGCATCTCGGCGGACTGCCCGGCAAGCGGGAAACCGAGAAGCAGGGCCAGCACGGCGGAAGAAACGTTTCTCATCGGACGCATGATTTTTATCCTCCCTTTCAGGTGGTCAGGAGGACCTGAGCCGAAGAGGCGAGGTCCCTTGTCGCTTGAGAGGTGAGAGGAAGAGGCGAACGATTGCAGGTTTTTTTTCGCGACCGGCTACGGCGCGGCGATCCGCAGTGGGAACCGGCCTACCGGTACCGGCTCACCGCTGCGCGGCAGGCCCTCGACGTCCAGGCGATAGGCGCCGGGCGAGAGCGACGTCGAGTGGACGGTGATGAGGAGCGCGCCGAGGTCGTTGAGCGCCAGGCGGGAGGCCTGGAAGACGACCGTGCCCTTCGCGTCCGCGAGCGTCGCCCGGTAGGCCGGATGGTCGGCGTCGCCGGGTTCGACCCAGAGGGCGACCCAACCAGGCGCTTTCGGCAGCGTGAGCGTGCGGACGGGACCGCCGGCCGCGCCGCCGCGGATCTGGGTCAGGGCGAGGACGGGGAGGTTCGCCTGCGGCCGGCGGTCGGCCGCGACTTCCCGGGCCAGAGCCTCGCGCTCCTTCGCTTCGGTGGCGAGATCGCGCCGGGTCTGCTCGAGCTGTCCCTGGATCGAGGCCGCGGAGCCCTTCTCCACCTTCGCCTGAGCGAGGGCGTCGCGCGTTTCGGCGAGGTCGGAGCTCAGGCGACGGATCTGCCTCAGCTCCAACGCCGCCGGCGCGAGGGCGACGGCGAGCAGCGCTGCAGCGGCCAGAGCCAGCCGCGGCGAGCGGCTCCAGCGGGTGGAACGCGAAGCGCCTGGAACCCGGACGGCGGCCTCCTCGGCCAGCCGGCGGAGCCCGCGCTGAAGGCGCTCGGCGGCCTCGACCCGGGCAGTGCACGACGGGCAGTCGAGATAGTGCTCCTCGAACTCCGCGGCCTCTTCCGGCGGCAGGCGGCCCGTCACATAGCGCTCGGCAGTATTGCCGTCGTCGATCGTCTGATGGTCCATGAGCTTCGCCGTCCCTTCCACCCTCTATCTGCCTCGTGCAGGATCGCCGCCGATCCTTCCCACAATTCTTTGCGCTCCCGCGAAAAATCTTTGCCGCTTCTCCGCCCGTTCCCACAGCTCCCGCAGCCGCTCGCGGGCACGGAAGATGACCTGGTTGAAGTGCTCCGGCTCGATTCCGAGGTCCGCGCAGACCTCCTCCTTGCTCTCGTCCGAAAGGTAAAAACGGAAGAGGACCTGGCGGTCGCGGTCGTACCGAAGCTCGCCGAGGAGCCGCTGGACCTGCCGAGCCTCCTCCCCGGCCAGGACCTTGTCGAGAGGGGCCGGGGCGCGATCGGGGATGGCGTTCTCCGGGCGCGCCCCCTCATCCTCCTCCCTGCCGTCGTCCAGGGCGCGGTAGCGGGACTCCTTGCGCCGGTCGGCGATGAAGAGGTTGCGCGCGGTGCTGCGAATGAAACCCGCAAGCTTCTCGGGCTCCCGCACCTCCGACCGGCGGATCTTTTCGAGGACCAGCGAGAGCGTCTCCTGGTGGAGATCGTCCGCCAGGGCCGGGTTCTGGGCGAGGCGGCGGAGCATGAGGAGGAGACCATGGCTGAAGCGCGCCACCAGCTCCGCCTCGGCGGCGCGGTCGCCCCCTTGAATCCGTGCGACCAGCCGGGCCGGCTCATCCTCCCCGCCGCCCGCTCCTTCCGGAGCCGGCAAGGCTCCGAGGACGATAGAGCCCAGAAGGGAGACCGCATGGGACCAGAGGAGGGAGAGCATCGGCGTAAGGGGAGGATACACAAGGGACCGCCAACGCGATAGCTCGGCGGAGCCCCGCTGTTACAATCCCCGCCATGCCCTCCGAAACGCCCCAGAACCCGCTCTACGAACGTTACGCCTCGCCGGAGATGGCACGGATCTTCTCCGCCTCCCACCGCTTCCGCACCTGGCGGGAGCTGTGGATCGCTCTCGCCGAATGCGAGCAAGATCTGGGGCTGCCCATCACCGCCGAGCAGATCGACGCTCTGAAGCGGACCGCTGGAAACGCCGACCTGGACCGCGTCGCCGAGCTCGAACGCCGTACCCGGCACGACGTGGTGGCCCACCTGCGCCACTACGCCGAGCAGGCGGACCGGGTTCACGAGGGAGCCGGGGGCATCCTCCACCTGGGGGCCACCAGCGCCTACATCACGGACAACACGGACGTGCTGCTCATCCGCGAGGCCCTGGAGCTGCTCGCCGGCCGCCTCGCCGCCACCATCGGCCAGCTCGCCGGCTTCGCGCGCAAGACCCGGGCCGTGCCCACTCTCGCCTACACGCACTTTCAGCCGGCCCAGCTCACCACCGTAGGCAAGCGCGCCTGCCTCTGGATGCAGGACTTCGTCCTCGACCTCTTCGAGATCCGCCACCGCCTCGCCAACCTCCGCTGCCGGGGGGTGAAGGGGACGACCGGTACCCAGGCGAGCTTCCTCACGCTCTTCCAGGGCGACGGCGCCAAGGTGCGGGACCTCGACCGCCGGCTCGCGCGCCGGCTCGGCTTCCAGGAGAGCTTCCCCGTCACCGGCCAGACCTATACGAGGAAGCAGGACAGCCAGGTGCTCCAGACCCTCGCGGGAATCGCCGAGAGCTGCCACAAATTCGGCACCGATCTTCGCCTCCTCCAGGGCGTGGGCGAGCTCTCCGAGCCGTTCGACGCCGAGCAGGTGGGCTCCTCGGCCATGGCGTACAAGCGCAATCCGATACGCGCCGAGAGGATGTGCGGTCTCGCCCGCCGGCTGATCACCGACAGCCTGAACGGTCCTCTCAACACCGCCACGCAGTGGCTGGAGCGCAGCCTCGACGACTCGGCCAACCGCCGCCTCGTGCTGGGCGACTCCTTCTTCACCGCCGACGCCATCCTCGGCCTCGCCTCGCACATCGCGGCCGGTCTCGTCGTGCGGGAGTCCACCATCGCCGCCCGCATCGCCCGCGAGCTGCCCTTCATGGCTACGGAAACCCTATTGATGGAAGCGGCCCTGCGAGGCGGAGACCGGCAGGAACTGCACGAGAGGATTCGGGGCTACAGCCTCCAGGCCCAGGGCACCGTGGAGACCGGAGGAGACAACCCCCTCATCGGCCTGATCGTGGGAGATCCCGATTTCCGGCTGACCCAGGAAGAGGTGGACCCCTGGCTCGACCCTGTCGCCTTCACCGGCCGCTCGGCCCAACAGGTCGACGAGTTTCTGGAAGAGGTCGTAGCGCCAGCGCTCGAAGGTACGACGGCGGCGGCCGTGGCGGCGCCACGGGTGTAGGGGGCCTTGCTCCCCCGGGGAGGGCGACTTGTACCCTTAGGCTCATGTTGCAAGCTGTCGATAGCCTTGACAGCCGCGTCCTCGCGTCTGCAAGCTGATCTTGCAGTGTTGAGACCTTCGCGGACGAGTGTGCGTGAATCCCGGCGAGGGAACGGAGGCAACATGCAGACGAACCGGATCAATGGCGAAGCGACGATCGACATCCTGGCCGGGCAGGAACCGAAAGCGATGGTGGGCCTCAACGAGGGCGGGACGCCGAACCACAAGATGGAGGCCGCCGCGGTGGCAGTCGGATTCTTCTGTCTGGTGAAGCCCAAACCGGCGCAGGGAGAGGCGGCGGTCCAGCGGACGATCCAGCTCCTGGAGAAGCAGCTCGCCAAGGGGCACATGCTCTTCGAGGTCTTCACCGACTCGCACGCGCCGATCTGGCTCCGGGCGATGACCTCGCTGCGTATCTACAGTCTGAAGCTCCGCGGCCGGGGCGGGCAGTTCGAGCGGCTCGAGGAGCTGGTGCAGCAGTGGTTCGAGCACCACTTCGCCGCTCTTTCGCTCGGCTGGGTGCCCTCCGGCAAGCTCGGCAACACCGTCATCCTGCCGTGCGGGCGCAAGACCCCGGGCAAGAATCACGGCCAGCCGCCGCCGGGCGACATGGTCCGCGACGTCTTCATGCAGATGGCGATGACCGGGAAGGTCCAGCAGAAGGTCGGCAAGCACTTCTGGGACCTCAGCAAGGATCGGCAGGATACGGTGGCGGGTCCGTTGACGAAGCAGATCCTGGCAACGGAAGGGTTCGGGCCGAACTTCAAGCGCGGGACCCTCCCCAAGCTTTGCGGGGAGCTCGTCATCGAGCGCTTCGACGGCGGCCATGAGGCGCACTTCCCGAACGGCATCCCGGACGGTCTGGACGTAGCGACGTCGTGCTGGATCGAGTATGACTCCGGGAAGTACTCGTTCCAAGGCGATCCGCCTCCGTTCGCGGAAGGGGCAGGCAGGGTGACGAGGCTCATACCGGCTTAGTTCTACTTTGTCGGATAGCTACCCCGAGCCGGCGGCCTCATTTCGACAGTCGTATCAGGATCAGCGGGTTTGTCCACTCGAAGAGCAGGCCCTTGTCCTCCGAAGTGATCACACTCAACTGAGCGGCATTGAGGTCTCCGAGAGTCACGTCGCCGTCCTCGGCGACCGAACCCGGCAGGGTGCCGGCTTTGACGAGCTCCCTGATTTTCAAGACGTCGGGAACCCACACGATGATCTGGCCGGCGTCTTTCTTGATGCGGCCCCAAACATAGCGGTTGTCCTTCTCATCTTTTTTCGTGTTCCCGAACATCCAGGTCCCGGACTCCAGCAGTTGGAACTCGCAGGATTCCATCTTCATGTCTTCGATCCACACGGCTTTGAGAATCCCTTTTTTCGCGTCAGTGACCTTGATGGAAACCGGATTGTCCATCTCGCTGTTGATCCACGTTCCCTCCCACTCATCAAGTCCGGCAGAGACGATCTTCTCCCCTATGGGCTTCGTGGAGTACACCGAGCTGCATCCCGCAAGGGAGAGCACGCTCACGGCGACCAGCATTCCCTTGAACAGACTCATCAGGCTTCTCCTTTTTGGGCGCGGACTCCTCCCACGGGGAGCCAACTAATCGAGCTTTTTTACAAGTGTGAAAAGCCTAGAGGGCCCTGGTATCGATGTCAAGGGGTGGACCCTCGCCGCTCTTGACGCTCCCCGCCGTTCCTGCCATGCTTTCTCCATCGGGCGATGACCCATCGCCCAACCCCGTTCGGTCTCCCCCCGCGAGACCCTCGGCCGGGGCAAAGGGGTCTCCAAGCCTCGGGTCGTGTGACTTCGTTTCTCTGGAACCGATGGCAGGCGGGGGCTGGCATCGTGTATTCCGGGAGACGATGCACATGACCCAACTCAAGAAGCTCAAGAAGTCGATCCGCTCCCGGTCCGAGAAGACCGGAGAGAGCTATACCGCGGCCCGCCGGCAGGTTCTCCTCGCGCAGAGCAAGAAGACAGAGACGCCGGAGCCGCCCGCAGCCGCTGTCGTCGCCGTTCCGGCGCCGTCCGCTCCGCCTCCACCCGCCCGCAAGACCACGACCACCAGGGGCTCGGTCACCGACGAGTCGGCGCGCAAGAAAACCGGCCACGGCCTGGATCACTGGTTCGCCGTGCTCGACAGGTTCGGCGCGGCGACCAAGGGACATACAGCGGCGGCGAACCACCTTTACGAGCAGCATGGGATTCCCGGCTGGCATGCCCAGGGGATCACCGTCGCCTACGAGCGGGCGCGGGGCCTGCGGGAGGTGAACCAGTCGTGCACCGGCACGTTCCAGGTGAACGTCTCAAAGACGGTTCCGGCCTCCGTGGCCGAAGTGATCGAGGCTCTCGAGAGCGCCGACCAACGGGCCGATTGGCTCGAAGGAGCCGATCCCGGGCTCGCCCAGGCACTGGACGCCGCCTTCTCGGGCGACAAGCCGCGGGAGGTGAAGACCAAGGGGGCCGACTACGCCTGGCTGCGCTTCCCGTGGGACGGCGGCAAGGTGGAGATCCGCATCACCGGCAAGCCCAAGGGAGCAAGCGTCGTGGCGGACAACTCCAATCTCGCCAGCCCCGAGCAGGTCGAGCAGAGGCGCGCGCAGTGGCGGATGGCGCTCGAAGGGCTCCAGCGGTATCTGGGAAGGTAGGGGCAGCTCGCCTGGGAGCGCCAGCGCTCCCAGGCGAGGCGTAGATCCGGCATAAAGTTTACACTGTGGTAACATCCGCCTCAGCGCACGTCGTTTCAGCGCTCCTCGAGCTACTGGACCCCAGAGCTCTCACGAAGATGGCTCAGCACCACCTTACGGAGAACCCAAGCCCATGCGTCGAAGGCCGGACACACAGTTCGTTCTTTCCGTCACCCTCGCTTCGTCACTCCTCTGCCTTACCTTGCTGGCCGGGTGCTCCAACAATCGCAAGGCTTCGACCTCCCTTGAGCCGAGGGTGCCGCTTCAGCGAGGGACCGCTTCCTGGTACGGCCCGAACTTCCAGGGCCGCCGTACGGCCAACGGCGAGCGGTACGATATGTACGCGAAGACCGCCGCTCATCCGTCCCTCCCCTTCGGCACACAGATCGGTGTACGCAATATCCGTACCGGACGTGAGGTCGTGGTGCGCGTCAACGACCGCGGCCCGTTCAGCAAGCGCCGCATCGTCGACCTCTCCTACGCCGCCGCGAAGGAGATCGGCGTCGTCGGGGAAGGCACGGCGAGTGTCGAGATCTACCTCGTGCCCCCGACGGGAGCGCCCCAGCGTTACACCGTCCAGGTGGGCGCCTTCGGCGATCCGGAGCGCGCCGTCGCTCTGAAGCGTGAGATCGCGCGCTACTACCCGGAGGCCGTCGTCGATTCGGACGGCACTTGGCACCGGGTGCAGATCGGCGCCTTCGACGACCGCGACCACGCCGAGTCGCTGCGCCGCGAGCTGACGGTCATCGGCATGCAGGCCGTCGTCGTCTCCGCGCACTGATCCCAAGAGGACTCCGCCAGGGGCGGCGGAATTCCTCCGCCCCTGATGGGAGTTGTAGAGTGTCTGCACAGCCTGCGAGACGTTACTCCTAGGGAGGACACGATGCGAGAAGGATCTCTCCAGCGTTCCACGACCATTCAGCCCGACCGGCCGTCGAGGCTGAAGCTCGCAGGCTTCGTATGGGTGGCGGGGGTGGCGTTCCTGGCCTACCTGGGAGTGGCGATCGCCTCCGGAAAGCAGGAGGGGGGACCCCATCTCTTCGGCGGCTTCGAGCTGCCGGAGGACCACGCCGCTATTCCGTTCTCCCGCCTCCCCGTCCGCGGCCAGGCCTCCTGGTACGGCTCGCAATTCCACGGCCTGGAAACCGCCAGCGGCGTGCGGTTCGACATGAACGGCATGACCGCCGCGCACCGGACCCTCCCTCTCGGCTCCCACGTGCTGGTGCGCAACCTGGAGAACGACCGCAAGGTGGTGGTCGAGATCAACGACCGCGGCCCCTACATCACCGGCCGCGACATCGACCTCTCCTACGGCGCCGCCCGCACCCTCGGCATGGTGGCCCCGGGGGTCGTGAAGGTCGAGATCACGCCGCTCTGAGGCTCCGCCTCACCCCAGCTCGGCCAGAAACGCCTTGATGCCGTCGTCCAGCCGGCGGCGGTCGTGGTGGCGTTCGAGGGCGATCTTCACCAGGCGGTCCACGAGCTTGGGGAGGGGGACTCCCGAGAGCTCCCAGAGGCGGGGGTACATCGAGATGCTGGTGAAACCCGGGAGGGTGTTGATCTCGTTGACGTAGAGGCCGTCCTCTCCCCCTTCATAGAGGAAGTCGACGCGGGCGAGCCCGGCGCCGCCGATGGCGGCGAAGGCCTGGACCGCCAGCTCGCGAAGCCGCTGCGTCACGGCTTCGGGTAGATCCGCCGGAGCGATCAGGCCGGCGGAGTCGAGCAGATATTTGTCCGCATAGTCGTAGAAGTCCTGGCTGGGGACGATCTCCCCCACCACCGCCGAGGCCTCCAGTTGGCGATAGCCGAGCACGGCGCACTCCAGCTCGCGCCCCTTCACGCCGCGCTCGACCAGCACCACGTCGTCGAACTGGAGGGCGAAACGCAGCGACGTCTCGACGCAGTGGCGGCTCTCCACCTTCTTCACGCCCACGCTGGAGCCGCCTACGCTGGGCTTGGCGAAGAGCGGGAAGGGAAGGCGCTCGCAGCGCTTCACGACGCCGGCGGGATCCTGCTCGAGCTCGGCCCGGCTCACCACCTCGTAGTCCACGACCGGCACGCCCGCGGCCTGGAACTGCCGCTTGGAGAGCACCTTGTCCATGGCGAGAGAGCTGGCCGCGACCCCCGGACCCACATAGGCGACGTCCAGCATCTCGAACAGACCCTGCATGGTGCCGTCCTCGCCCCAGGTGCCATGGACGATGGGAAACGCCACCTCGATGCCGGACGCCAGCAGGTGCCGAAGCGTCGGGGCGATGGGCACTCCCACCGGTGGAATCTCCTTGAAGTCCCCGCCGATCACCGCCGCGGACGCCTCGCCGTCGATCCAGCAACCGTCCGCGGCGATCCCCAGCGGCGTCACCGTATGGCCCGCCTTCCGCAGCCCCTCGATCACCGTGCGCGCCGAGCGAATCGAGACCTGATGCTCGACGCTACGACCTCCAAAGACGACTCCGACGTGGGCCATGCGGGATTCTCCTGTGGGTGGCGTCCCCCCGGGGCGGGGGACCGGGGGAGTTTATCTTGAGTGGGGAGAAAGTCAGCCCGCCGCCATTTGGCTCCCCTCTCTCCCGGCCGGTGGGGGGGAGGCTGGGAGAGAGGGGCCGGGGGAGTGAGGGTCCGACGGCGCCGGCTCCGTTCCGAATTCACGAGGGCGATCGGATCGGCGAAGAAGGTCCGCTGTTTCCGATTCGGTCTTCGACGGACATCGGGGCATTCCCCGTGCCGCCGAAAGACCCTCATCACCCCGGCCCTCTTCTCCCAGCCTCCCCCCCGGCCGCCGGGAGAAGAGGGAGAGGTTTGTCTAAAAGCTAAAAAGCCCCCCTACCCCAACAGCACCCGCCGAGCCGACTTCACCTCCGGCAAGGCGCCGAGCTTCTCCACCAGCTCCTGGGTGGGCTCCTGATCGACGCGCAGAACGGCGAGGGCCTCGTTGCCGCGGCGGGCCAGGTGGATGTCCGCGATATTGACGTTGTGCTCCGCCAACAGCGTGCCCAACTTCCCCACGACGCCGGGCTTGTCCAGATTGACCAGCACCAGCAGGTTCCCCTCCGGGCGGAACTCCAACCGGTAACCCTCGAAACGCACGACGCGTGGATCGCTGTCGCCGTGATTGCCGAAGAGCGTTCCCCCCAGCTCCACGCTGCGGCCACCGCCCGAAAGGGTGACGTCCACGAGCTGTGGATAGTCGCCCTGAGCGCTGTGGACCGAGCGCACCACCTCGATACCCCGGCTCTCGGCCATCTTCTCCGCGTTCACGTAGTTGATCGCTTCGCCCAGGAACGGCGTCAGCGCCCCCTTGAGGACCGCCACCGTCACCGGCACCCGTAGCGACTCGTCGAGCCCCCAGACGTCCACCTGCAACCGCTGTGGCGCGGCGCCCAGCAGCGAGCAGGCCATGCAGCCGAGGGTCTCGCCGAGCGACATGAACGGCTCCACCCGGCTGCCTGCCGTCGTCGGCCGGAAGGGCAGGTTCACCGCCGCCACCGCCAGCGAGCCGGAGAGGGCGGCGAGCACCATCTCGGCTGTCTCGATCGAGATCCGCTCCTGCGCCTCGCGCGTCTGCGCTCCCAGGTGAGGAGTGGCCACGACCTTCTTGTGGCGCACCAGCGTCAGATCCTTGGGCGGCTCCTCGGCGAAGACGTCCAACGCCGCGCCGCCGAGATGGCCGGCCTCCAGCGACTCCAGCAGCGCGGCTTCGTCGACCACACCGCCGCGGGCGCAGTTCACCAGCAGGGCGCCCTTCTTCATCTTCGCCAGCTGGCCCGAGTTCAGAAGGTTCTTCGTCTGCTCGGTAAACGGCACGTGGAGGGTCACCATGTCCGCCTGGGCCAGCAGATCGTCCAGCGGCAGCAGCTCCACCTCCAGGCGCCGGGCCGCGGCGGCATCGAGGAACGGATCGTAGGCCAGGATCTTCATCTCGAAGCCGCGGGCGCGGTCCGCCACCCGCTGGCCGATGCGGCCGAAGCCGATGATCCCCAGCGTCTTGCCCTGGAGCTCGATACCCGTGAGCTTGCGGTTCCACTCCCCCGCCTTCATCGAGGCGTCGGCCTCGGCCACCCGCCGGGCGAGTGAAAGCAGGAGGGCGAACGTGTGCTCCGTGGCCGACATCAGGTTGGCCGTCGGGGCGTTGACCACCAGGATACCCAGCTCCGTGGCGGCGGCCACGTCCACGTTGTCGACACCGATGCCGGCACGCCCCACCACCTTCAAACGCTTGCCGGCCTTGAGCAGCTCGGCCGTGGCCTGCGTCGAGCTGCGCACCACCAGGGCGTCGAAGTCCGCGAGGATCTCAGGGAGGCGGGGCCGCTCCTCCGCCGTGAGCTGATGGATCTCGACTCCCGCCTTCTCAAAGAGGCCGAGACCGGAGGGATCGAGCTGATCTGCGAGCAGAATGCGATGCTTCGTGTCGCTCGCCATGACCTAGCGGACCGCCTGCGCGGCGACCGTCTCCAGAACCTGATCGATCTCGGCGAGCAGCGCCTCGAGGTCGCCTCCCCGCACCTCGCCCATGTGGCCGATGCGGAACGTCGTGGGCTTCCAGTCGCCATACCCGCCGCCGATCGTATAGCCGCGCGCCGCGAGCCCCTTCACGATGGCCTGGGGATCGACGCCCTCCGGGGGAACCAGGCAGCTCACCGTCACCGACCGGGAGCCCTCGGCGGAGGCGTAGGTGCAACCGCGGGAGGCGGCCCACTGCGCCGTGCGCTCGTAGAGCTGCTGGTGGCGGGCCCAGCGGGCCTCCATGCCTTCCGCGGCGATGCGATGGCTTTGGACGTCCAGGGCGTAGAGAAGCGGAATGGCCGGCGTGGTGATGAAGCCGCCCTCCTTGTGCTTGTCGCGATAGCGCAGAACGTCGGTGTAGAAGCCGCGGTGCGGCACCTTCGCCGCCCGCTCGGCCGCCCGCTCCGAGAGCGTGAAGAGGGTGAGGCCCGGCGGCACGGCGACGGCCTTCTGGGTGCCGGCGAGCACCACGTCGAGCCCCCAGTCGTCCGATTCCACCCGGGCGCCGGCGAGCGAGGAGACCGTGTCCACGATGATGATGGCGTCGCTCTCCTCGCGGATCACCTTGGCGATCTCGGCCAGGGGAGAGAGGACGCCCGTCGAGGTCTCGTTGTGCACCACGGTGACGGCGTCGTACTTCTTACGCCGCAGCGCGGAACGAACGACGTCCGGATCGACCGGCTGGCCCCAGGGGGCGGACACCTTGTCCGCGGCCTTGCCGATGGACTTGGAGATCGAGTGCCAGCGCTCCGAGAAGGCGCCGTTGGTGAGGTTCAGCACGTCCTGGGCGGCGCAGGACACGACGGCGCTCTCCATGATGAGCGTTGAGCTGCCGGTGGCGACCATGACGTCGCCGGACGTGCGGAGAATTTTGGGAAGCCGCTCAGCCAGCGACAGATAGAACGCCTTGAACCCGGCCGACCGGTGGCCCACCATGGGCTGCGTCATGGCCTGCAGCGCGTCCGAGGGGACGTACGTCGGTCCGGGGAGGAAGAACTTGATGGGCTCTCTTACGGAATCAACCTTGGGATCAGTCACGGGACACCTCTTCTCGTCGGGACCCCAACGGGAGCCCCTGTCGTCTATGCCGCATTGTGGCAAAACGCCTCCCCCCGGCGCAAGTTGATGGCGGGAGGGTGCCGGCGTACCTCAGAGGTGCGCGAAAGGAGGCAGAGGGGGACGGCGCGCCCCCCGAGCAGAGCCCGCTCCGTCTGCCTCGGCTGCTCCCGGCAGGCGCGTCTAAACATATCCCTAGCAGGTGGTGTCCAGAAGCCAGAATGCTCAAAGCCAGGACGGTTCGCCGCCCAGTTGCTTGGCGTTTCCAAGAAACGATGTCGGAGTGGAAGTATCGTCATATTGCAATGAAACGCCCTTTGCCCTTGACGCACATGGAAATGAACTAGTGCTTGACAGTGGAGGCGCTTTGCAATATTTTCGAGGTTACCTATGATTGAGCGTCGCAGACGGGCCCCGCAATGGTGGGTAACGGAGGAAGAGTACGGCCCAGAACCGTCTCCACTGCCCGGCAAAGCCCGGGACCTGCTCCCGAGGTCCGGACCGGCACTCGGGTGGCTCGGTGACGCGCGGCTCCCTCATGGGCTCGGCGTGTACCCTATTATGATAGAGGTTGTGCTGGCCCGGGAACTCGCGGAGCGTCCGCGATCTGCCCGTCTCCAGCCTTTCAGGATGACGAACGATTCGTGCCCACCGTCGAGGAGAGGACTGGCGAGCCCGTCCGCGCTGAGCGGAGACCTTTCTACGGCGAGAGAAATCGGACCGGCTTGCTCGGTGAGGGAGAAGGCGGTCACCTGCGGAGTGCGGGCTATCCTCCTGATCAAGATTCCCAGCTCGACAACACCGACCCCGCCACCTCCGGCGGGGTCGGCGCTTTTAGGCGACTTCACCGCTCGAAATACGCCAAAGTTGAGTCATGCGAAGCTCACTTCGTTGGGACCCAAAGTCGCATCAACGAAAGCTGTTAAACCCCTGACCCCGCCCAGACCACCGGCGGGGTTGGTGGTTTCTGGGGCTCCAAGGCCTCTTGCTTTATGCGAAAGAGGCTCTGACCAGAGTGGGGGCGGCAAAGCCTGGAACGGGCTCGAGCTGATTGCCATCCGGGCAGTGCGCCGATCTCCAACTCACGGATGCTGCCAAAGGAGTCGAAGATTTTCGCCTTTTCCCGTTTCACGGGAGGGAGATGTCTATCCGTTTCGCTGCATCCGCATTAGCGCATTCTAAGGGAGGAGTGATCGATGGCCAGAAGATTAGGCTCCGGGACTGGAGTCCGTGGGTTGGTTAAGGCAGGAATACTAATCGCAGGAATCTCGCTTTTCGGCCTCGGGAGCGCCTCCAACTCGGATGCCGTCGAGAATGACGGGCGGACTGAGGTGTCGCCTCCTGCTACACCAAGGTGCAAGTCATTGTCAAGAAAAGGCACTCTTGGCCCGGGAATGGACTGCGGTGGAGCCCCGGAGGGCGTATGCCTAGAAAATTAGTGGTTGCCTCCTTACTGGCTGGCGTCTCCTTCTATGGAGCGTCTCTCGCACAAACGGCAGCTGCCCCCCAAGGGCCGACCTGCCGTGAGGTAGAGCTCACCTCGAAGCCCGGCTGGACGCTGTCAGGAGCCTGGAGATCCGACGGGTCGTTGCTCGTAGTCGACTCGCTTTGGAATACTCTTCGGCGCTACTCGGGTACTGGGACGTCACTGGGCCCGGTTGGAGAACCTTTGAGGTCGTCCCTGCGCGACCTGCTACCGGTCACAGGCCAGGTGTCGGGATCCAAACTGATCCTCCAGGTGAGTGACGGCTTGATGCTACTCGATGAGGGTTTTCACCCACTGAAAACGGTAAGTATGTTGCCAAGCCGAGGTCAGGGTTGGACTTTAGATCATTACTGGCAATGGCAAGCGCTTGGCGACCAAGTCGTCGCCTACGCCGACATTGTACGCGGTACCGATCGGGACAATCTCGACAACTGGCGAGGCGCACTGGTTCGCTTCTCACTTCGAGAACCGTCAGATCTTACAATCCTCAGGCTTGACTCCCTGGACGACCGCGACCGAAGAATATTTTTCCGCACCGGAAATCCTTATATTGCGACTCTTAACGATACTGCCTATATACTGTCGATGGGCAACCGGCCAACTCTGTACAGGAATGAAAAAGGTTCGGCCCGCTTGGAAGAGTTGAAGGGCCTCCTCCCCGGACGCGACAAAAGTCCGCAGTTGCCGGAGTTCAAGACGCAGGAGGACTATGTCGCTCTGATGGCGGCGATAGAGAAAGAGTCAATGCCGGTAGGTTTGTATGGTTGGAATGATTCCCTTTACATCCTGTCTCGGTCACCCGGTACGAAGGGAACGCGGTGGGTTCTAACTGCTGTCGATCCCACTCGCCGACAGATCACCGGCAGCCTCGAGCTTCCAATCAAGGCGAACCACGTCACCGTCGTTCCCGGCCCGCAGTCGTGGGCCATCATCGAGAAGGGACCTGTAAGGGGCTATGGAGTGCAGGACATTCCTCGCATTCTCTTCATCCCGTCCGCCTTTCTTCGGGCGCCGCTGAAGTCTAACACCAGAGTCTGTCCCATGTGAGCGACGGTCCTTCCCGCCCGCACCGAACTCCCTTGGGTCGAAGAGCGACTAACAAGGTATGTCGCGCGGGCGGTCTCTTCCCTCCAGTTACTCCGGCTCTTCGGCTTCCTTTCAACCGACTCGGGCCTGGGTAAGGTTCTACCTGTATGGCCTCCCTCAGAAGGCTTAGGATATTTATTATGGATCTACTTCCGGGCCTTAAAGACTTCGTCGAATTAAAAGATCTCATCGAAAGAGTTCTTGATGACTTCAAATCAGGCAAGCGAAGCCGCGCTGCCTCAGTCATAGCAGCCTTTTTATTGTTTTTTGGGCCTGGAGTATTCTACAAGGGTTTTCTCCCAGGGTGGTTGACAACACTGGTTATGCTCGCTGGGCTGTACGTTTGGAGCCTGGGAGGCGCGAACAGAGGAGCGCATAGAGCGACCCTTACGAGCAATGCCTTCCTAAAGGGAGCGAGACCATTCGGTAGCACTGATGGCCACTTCTATAAACGGCTAGGTAGAGCAGAGGAGCTATCCCAGTTAAAGGACTGGATAGTAACTGAGCAAGTAGGGGTCATTCTCCTCTGGGGCTCATGTGGCGTTGGTAAGACTTCTTTGGTCAACGCCGGGCTGCGTGAAGTTCTTCAGTACAATGCTGCTTTTGTGTACTTCGACGCCGATCAAGAAAACTTCGAGCTCGGCTTACGGGAGTGTCTTCGCCAGCGCATAGACAATCTCCCGCCAAGTTCCTTGACGAGCCTGGAAGAGATCATCCGCGACGATCGAACAAGGAAACAGGCCATTGTCATCGACGACGCAGATCTCGCGCGAGAGCCCACGCGCATCAAGAATTTGGTTAGTCTTTCCTTATCTCAGGGGCCTCCATACAAACGCGTCTTCATCTTGATTTTCGAAGAAAACTACTACATCAAACATTGGCAACACGTAAACTGGGAACCCAATGACCAAAACGTTAAGAAGCTGCCCCTTTCTCACTTCTCCGTTCTTCGGGGAGAAGCAGTGGTCACGACTCTGGCTAGGCAAGCAAGGCTTCGGTTATCAGGAACAGTCATCCGGGAGATAGCGAGCGCCGCTACAATCGATGATGGGCCAGAACCTGTGTCGCCCCTCTCCATCGGCGTTATCCTGCAACCCATTGGGAGGGCTGTCAGCGGCGGCGGGCGATTCCAGCAAGAGGTCTACTCTGCTTTTGGCGAAGCAACCGGCGCGATGATAACCTATCTCAGAGATCATCTGGCCCACCTTGGGCCGCGGGATTGGCGCCAGGTTCTCGTTGCCATCGCTGACCAGGTGGCTACCGGCTCGCGCGAGTTCCTGGCGTCCTCACTGAAAGTTCCCAATTGGAGTGAGGCTGATCTTAAGCTTGCGCTGGACAGTCTGAGCTCACAAGAGCTCCGGGTCCTACGAACCGATCACGATCGCTTGAAGTTTACGGTCCTCGTGGAATGGCTTAAAGTGCTTGAGGTGCTGCGCAGGCCACCCGAACCGTCCCGTGTCTCCTTCGAGGAGCGAGTCAGCCGTCGGTTCAAAGAGTGGAGTGATCGATGGGACCTCGATAGTAGCGCACTGAGCCGAGGGCTTCGTGAAGGAAGACTCTTGCTGAGCAGGCGAGACGTTCGCCAAGTCGATCGAAACAGGGGAATTCAGCGTTTCTGGGGAGATCTCCTCTTCGCCGAATACTTCTCGCGCTCGCGACTCTATAGAACTGCACAGCGGGTGGCCGTGATCCTAGCGCTGCTCAGCTTTGTTCCGGCTTCGATATCATCGTACCGGATGATTGGTAAGTGGAGAACCGCTTCGATCATGAAAAAGTGGGGATTGCCGGCTGATCTTGGAGAATACTCTGAGCAGTTGGAAGGCCTTGCCGTCGGTTGCAGGGTCGACAAGCTTCGCTGGCTTCCCAGAAGCCTTAAATACCTTGACGCGAATTGCGATCTCATCAAATCGCTTGATGGAGCGCCTCCTGATCTGCGCCATCTTGGGCTAAGTCGCACGAACGTAAAGAGTCTTGTCGGCTTGCCGGCCAGCGTTGTTTCCCTTGATATCTCAGAAACCAAGATCACGGATTTTGAGAGCCTGCAAAGCAGCCGTGTTAATATGCTTGATGTCTCCGGTTTGCCTTGCTTGAAGATGAACCTGATTCCGCGGTCTGTGACCAACCTCAAGTTGCAGCATCCGGATCTTCAAAGTTTGACAGGGCTTCCCGGCGGGCTTATCGGCCTCGAACTTCGAGGATCATCTGTTCGCAGTCTCAAGGACCTCCCTTCGAGCTTGCAACGACTGCTCTTGGAGGATAATCCTGCTCTCGTGATCGATTCGTTACCTTCGTCTCTAGAGACACTGCAGACCGATAGGTTCACCAAGGTAGTCAACACTGCGACAGCTCTAAAAACGCTGATACTTGTTGGTAAAAACTCACCGATGGTGGTTGATAAAATTCCTGATATGGTGCGCGAACTTGAATTAAAGAACGCTACAGTTGCGAATGGCTATCCTACGGGGCTTAGGAGTTTGAAAGTCCACGACGGGGTTTTCGCGGTACCGTTGGAGAAATTGCCATCTATGTTGGCTAAAGTGAAGCTACGCTGGTCTAGAGGAGTAAGTCTTGATCTACTGCCGAAGCACTTGGAGGAGTTGGATCTTAGCTGGTCTGATGGACTTTCGTCGCTTAATGGCATTGGCAAAATAAAGGCTTTGAACATAAGCAAGACGGAGGTCCGCGATCTTGGAGAAGTGCCGGATTCTGTGACGAATTTGGTATTTGAGTTTTGCACTGCCAAGGTGCTAAGAGGATTCCCGAAGCAATTAGAAATTCTTGACCTTGGCGGTTGCAAAGATTTAGAGATAATAGAGAATCTTCCCACAAGTCTCACTGAACTCCACCTACCAAGAACGTCAGTTGCAACCCTCCCAAATCTCCCTGAAGATCTGGTGCGTTTAGATATCAGCAACACCGAGATATCGGGTAAGCTTCCGAAGCTTCCAGCGCACCTAAAGTGGCTTACAGTTAGCGTTGGGCAATTTAAGACGTTAGAAGGGCTTCCTGGGTCGGTGAGGAGGCTTGTCTTTGTAGAGGCGGACCGGATGAAAGGGATGTAGCAGCACATCTTGAATGCAGCGGCGACCCTTGAAGTACGGTCTCCACGAGCGCTCAGTGTAGTATCCTCAAGAAATGCGGAGCGCAGACGGGGACGGCCCTTCCCGGCTCTCTCGACAAGGAGGCGGTATGACGCGAGTACGGATCGTGTTGGGGCTTATCGCTGGGGCGGTTCTCGTTCTCAGCAGCGCCGCCCACTCGTTCCTCGGCTGGAAGGCTTTGCAGGCCAGGTTGGTGACAACTCAGGCTCCGCCCGATCTGATTCAGGGTCTCGCCATCGGCTGGCACTTCGCCGGAGCCGCGATGCTCGCCTTCGGCATCATCGTGCTTACGATTTTCGCCAAGCGCCTCCGCGGCGAAGCGGTGTCTTCCCTCCCCGCCCTGATCATTGCCATCCTGTACGTGATCTCCGGAGTTTGGGCGATGCTGGTCACCGGGAATCCGTTCTTCTTCATCTTCATCGTTCCGGGGTTGATGCTCGCCGTGGCGGCGTGGCTGGTCCCGCCTCAGGATCGAAGAAGCTGAGAACGCACTGCGAGGCCGCGCGCCGGAACCTTTCTCCCACTTCTCCGATCTACATCCAATATGGGTACCTCGAGAGGCCGCCTCCGCCGCCCGCGTCGCGGGCTCGCCTTTCTGGCGGCCTTGGCGCTCGGCCTTCTCGCGGGCTGCGTACAGGAGAAGGCGTTCTGGCACTCCACCCAACTCACCGGGTCGCCCGCTGAGCGCGCCCGGTTCGAGGGAACCTGGTACGACGTGGACGGGCAGATGTGGGTGATCGTCTCGGGCGAGACGCAACCACGCCTCGCTCTGCGCCAGGGGATGTTCCGGCCGATCGTTCGGATCGAGAACGCCCGGCCCGTAGGACGCGAGTTGCGCTTTGCGGTCCTCCCAGCCGGCGAAGAGCCGGAACCCCTACGCAACGCGGTGCTTCGCCTGACATCCGAGGACGAGGGGGAGCTCCGGCAGATCGTGACCGATCCCACAGACTCCTGCTGCCTCTGTGGGAACGCCTGCGCCGTTTCCTACACACGACTGAAGCGTAACCCCTCCCCGGCCTGGTTCGGCCGGATCGCTGCCCGCCACACCGGCGAGGTCGTTCACGAAGCGCGCGAAGCGATCCTCGACCGGCTGGCCCGCGCCTTCTAGTGTCTGCCTCCCATCAGGAAGACGTCATACGCGGTGCTCCGATGGTGGTCGGCGAAGAGCACGTCCGCCCAGTAGCGGAACTGGTTGCCGAACGAGTCCTTGCGGCGGTCCCGCTTGTGATTGAGATCGATCTCGACGATGCCCCAGTCCGCCAGAGACCACAGCTCCAACGGGCCTACGATGCCGTCATGGTCCAGATCGACCCAGAGCTGGAGCTCGGAAAAGATGAGATCCGCCACGGTCAGCTTCCCGTCGCCATTCCCTCCCATGTCCGGCCGGTCGAACACCGCGAGCGCCCGGAATCCGTTGCGGAACTTGGAAGGAGGCTGGAACGTGAAGTTACCGAACAGCTCGCGACCGTCGTCGATCTTCCCATTCAAGTTACGATCGAGCACCAGGAAGGCATTGTTGGAGCCCGCGTGCGTCCAGGCGAGCCGCTCCTTCACGCCATTGCCGTTGATATCGAAGTCCACGCCGTTGGCGGCTGCCGTGAGATGGAATCCCTTGCCTCCGAGATCCACGATGATCGGGCTGGCGCCGTCGCCCAGGCAGAGGCACATGGACCACTCCCACCAGCCGCCCAACTCGCAGTTAGCGATAGTGTAGGCATCGACGTCAACGCAGCGGGAAGGAACGGGAGAGGGGTATCGGCATTGGTGGCCCAATGTGTCCCAAGTTCCGCCCTGCCCCTGGCAATCCGCCGCCTGTTGCGCCCAGACACATGCCTGTTGATCTTTTTGATATGCGATCTGCCCCAACGGCCCCTGAACCGCCACGTACGCACCCGCCATCGCGGCGACGCAAGGTCCCACGAAGTCCTCGGGAGAGAGCCCAATATTGGCCACCTCCTGAGTGGTGGCAACCGCCGCGCACCACGCCTCGAGCTCCAGGAGAAGCATCAGGTCGCAAGTGTCCTTGTAACTCTGCAGGCCGCCTCCGGCAGAACAGTTGCTATAGCAGGCATCGTGACGGCCGCAGGCCCCTGCGAGCAGGTAATCGAGCGGTACCTGCAAGACTTCTCGTCCCGGAAATCCATTGGGCAGGACTGTGCAGCCATCGTAGCCATAGGCTGATTGCACCCCGCCAGAGACCAGGAATAGAAGGGCAACGAAGACCACGACCGACCGCAACCTGGATGATGCCATGTCGAACCTCCTGCCAGAGTGACTCTGGAGCCTTTCGTTTCCCCCGCGGCAGCGACACTTCGTGCCACAGGAGCCGTTGATTGCCGGCACGCGCCGGCATTCAGGATTCCGAGCGCCTTACCCTAAAAGCGAAAAGGAGGAGAGAAAGCGATCACCGGCCCGGGTGACTTTGTGCGGAGGCGAGGCTCGTTTGGCCGTTGGACTCGTGAAAGGCGGTCAGCCGCTGCTCGGCGGCGAGGGTTCGGGGATGGGTGGGGCCGAGCTTGCCCTGGAGCGATTGGAACCCAGAGACGAGCAGCGGCTCGGCTTCCACGGGCCGCCCGAGGGCGGCCAGACAACTTCCCAGTTGGCTCTTGGCGTCCGCGGTGTCCTGATGGTTCGCCGGCAGCTTGCTCTGAAAGATCGCCAGGGCCTGACGCAGCAGAGGCTCGGCCTCGGCCGGGCGGCGCTGGGCGAGGCGAAGGCCACCCAGGACGACAAGAGAACTGGCGTACGAAGGATGCGTCTCCCCAAAGTTCTTGCGGCGAATCGACAGGGACTCCTGAGCCAAGGGCTCGGCGGCTTTCAGGTCGCCCTGCTTGACGAGGAGGCCGGCGAGATTGGCGAACTGGTCGGCGACTCGGGGATGCTCTTCGCCGAAGACCTTCCGGACGACGCGCAGAGACTCTTCGTACAACGGCCGAGCCTCCCCCGGCTCGCCCTTGAGCGAGAGAAGATCGGCCAGATTGTTGAGGATCACCGACACGTGATCCCGGTTGTTGCCCAGGAGCTTGCGCTGCATCGCGAGCGCCTGGCGGTATAGAGATTCCGCCTCTGCCCATTGCCCGCGATCGACCAGCACGGATGCGAGGTTGTTGAGCTGCAAAGCGATCGACGGATGCTCCTCGCCGAAGGCGCGGCGGGATACCGCCAGAGCCTCGCGGTAGGTCGCCTCGGCACCGGCCAGGTCCCCACGCCGCGTCAACAGCACAGCAAGGTTGTTCAGCAGAATCGAAGTCCACGGATGCGCCGGACCATACTCTTTTCGCGCGAGGGAAATCGCCTCGCTGTACAAGCCCTCGGCGGCGGCGAGATCACCTTTTTCTTTCTCGACGACGGCGAGGTTGGTGAGGATCGGCACGTTCCCCTTGTCCGCCTTGCCGAACTGCTTGCGACGAATCCTCAGAGCCTCCCGGAACAGGGGCTCGGCGGTGGCGAGGTCCATCTTGGCGAGATAGACCATGGCCAGCCCATTGAGACTTTCGGAAATCGCCGGATCGTCCTCGCCGCGCAGTGCTCTGCGGATCGCCACGGCCCGGCGAGCGGACTGCTCGGCTTTGACGATCTCGTCGCGCCGCAAGTAGAGGTCGGCCAGATTGTCGAGACTCTCGGCCACCGCCAGATCGGCCTCTCCGAAACGCTGTCGCCGAAGGACCACGGAGCGCTCGAGCAAGGGCGCGGCGCTGTCGTAGAGCCCGAGGCTGCGATAGGCCTTGCCGATGGTGAGAGCGAGGGTGGCCTGGGTCTCCGGCTGACCTTTGAGCTCCGCCAGGACCTTCGCTCCTCCGCGGTCGAGCAGCTCCCGGGCCTTGAGATCCTTGCCGCCCGACTCCTCGGCATCCGAGCTCTTGAAAATATCTTCCAGGAAGCCGGTGACCCGGACGGCCGTGTCCCGTTCGCGCCGCAACCGGACCGACTGATAGGTCATGGTGATGGCAAGCCCCAGGATCACCAGGAAAGTCGCGCTCCAGGCGCCGACGGCCAGGGGGTAACGCCCGACGAACTTGCGCAGGCGATAGCCGAGCGTCGCCGGTATGGCCGTGACCGGCAGGCCCTGCCGATGGCGTCGCAGGTCCTCAGCCAGGAGATCGACCGCCGGGTAGCGCCGGTCCGGCTCCTTGCGCAGGGCGGTGAGCACGATATTGTCGAGATCTCCCTGGAGAGCCCGCCGCCGCTCCGGTGGCGCGACCTGGCTCGGCGGCTCCGGCGGACGCTCGGCGATCGCTCGTTCGAGCTCGCCCGGTCTTTCGGCATCGACCCGATGCGGCAGGCGTCCGGTCAGCAGGACATAGAGCAGGACGCCGAGGGAGTAGACGTCCGTGGCCGTCGTGATCGGCCCCCCTGCCACCTGCTCCGGGCTCGCGTACTGGGGAGTCATCAACCGCTGGCCGGTTCGAGTCTCGTCGGAGACGAGAGGCAACGGCGCCCCCGCGAGGAGCTTGGCGATACCGAAGTCGAGCAGCTTCGGGATTTCCTCCGCGTCGACGAGAATGTTCGCGGGCTTGAGGTCGCGGTGAACGACGAGGTTGCGGTGCGCATACGCCACCGCCTCGCAGATCTTGAGAAAGAGATCGATACGCTCGGGCACCGTCAACCCGTGCTCCTCGCAATACCGGTCCACGGGCACGCCCTCGATAAGCTCCATCACCAGATAGGGAAGACCCTCGACAGTGGCTCCGCCGTCCAGCAGACGAGCGATCGACGGATGGCTCAGCGAGGCCAGGATCTGCCGCTCCGACTGGAAGCGGAGCAGAAGGTCCGCGCGGTCCGGACTGAAACCGAAAATCTTGATCGCTACCCGTTGTTGGTACGCGAGATCCGTGCGCACGGCCACGTAGACCGTGCTCATGCCACCCTCGCCGAGCTTCCTTTCGATGCGGTACGGGCCTAGCCTGCGGCCGTGCAGGGAGGGCATCGCCACCGCGACGTCAATCGCCTCGGAAAAGCCGGCCAGGAAGACGCTGGCGCCGGCCTCGGCGGCGAGAAGCTCCTCCGCCTCCGACACGAGGTCAGGCTCGCCGCGGCGGAGCTCGGCCAGAACGCGCTGCCGATCGCCGGGCGGTGTTTCCCCCACGGCGTCGAAGATCTCCCGCAGACGGCGAAAGCGTTCAGCCTCCGCCATGGAGCTCTCCAGGGGCCGCACCGCCGAGACGGCGATGAAGCCAGCTCTTGGCGAGCCGCCAATGCCGGCGTACCGTGGGATTGGAGAGCCCCAGGACCGCGGCGATCTCGTCATGGCCCAAACCGCCGAAAAACCGCAGCTCGACGATTCTGGCGAGCGTCTCGTCCGCTTCTTCGAGCTCGACCAGGGCCTCGTCCAAGGCAACCAGGCCGGCGTCCGGCTCCACCGCCAGGTCGGGAATCTCGTCGAGTCTCAGCCCGATGAGCCCGCCGCCGTGCTTCGCGTTCTGACGTCGCCGCGCGCGGTCGATGAGAATCCGCCGCATGACCCGGGCGGCGACAGCGAAGAAGTGGATGCGGTCCCGCCACTCGACGGCCTGGAGATCGCACAACCGCACGAAGGCGTCGTGGATCAGATCGCTCGTCTCGAAGGTCGGCCGTCTTCGCTCCTGGTTGAAGTAGTGGCGGGCGAGCCGGCGCAGGTCGTCGTAGATCAGCGGAACCAGCTCGTCGAACGCACGCTCATCGCCGCCTCGCCATTCGCTGAGCAGTCGAGTGATGCGACCCGCAGACAGTCCCGTCCCCATGGCCTGAGGCATGACTTGCGACTCCCCTGGACGCCCACCAGCCGGCGAAAACCATCATGAACGACAGATCCTGCCGGTCCAGTGTCGCGCACGGGAAGGCCCAGGTCAACTCCACGGGTTCTATGACATCATGCTGCTCCAAGCCATGACCTCCCAACCGTACGTGGACTCGAGCTCAACCGGAGATCCCGCCCGGTATCAAACGCTGGAGCGCTTGGAGCGGAGCCTCGCCGCCCTGCCGGCCGCACCCATCACGGCGGGCCGGGTCGTGCTGCTCATCAGGCGCGGCGAGGGCGGGCGGCGGGAGGCGCTCGATCGGGTTCACCTGTCGCCGGACGCCGGGCTCCCGGGAGACGCGTGGGGCCGCCGGCAGGAGCCGAATCCCGAGGCGCAGCTTACCGTCATGCAGATCGACGTGGCCGAGCTGATCGCGAACGGCCAGCCGTTGACCCTGTTCGGAGACAATCTGATCGTCGATCTCGATCTTTCCAGTGCGAACCTGCCGTTGGGTAGCCAGGTGCGAGTCGGCCGGGCGATCCTCGTGGTCACTCCGCAACCGCATAACGGCTGCCAGAAGTTCCACGCGCGCTTCGGCCCCGAGGCGCTCCGCTTCGTATCGAAGCCCGACCTTCGCCACCGAAACCTTCGCGGCATCTACATGCGAGTGGTGCTGCCCGGCGAGGTCGCGGTGGGAGATACGGTGGACGTGATTGTGCGAGCAGTTGTCACGCACGACGGTCGATGAGCGTAGCGAGGCGTTGCTGGGAGTCGGATAGGGAGGTCCTGGTGATCGCACTAAGTTGCAGCCGATGGATTCCCGTTCTGGTCTTCACGGTGGCTTGTCTGCTCCCAACACCCGCAACTGCGCATCCGGGCTCCGGCATCGTCGTCGACCGCCTCGGCCAGGTCTACTTTGTAGATATGGTCTCGGGGGTATGGAAGCTCGCTGCGCACGGCGCCTTGACTCACATTCCGGGTCCTGCATTTCACTGGATGACTCTTGATGCAGGCGACCGGTTCGGCGCCGTCCAACTACCTTCGGGCTCGGGTTGGGAAATCGCCCGAATCGGCGCCCACCCCACGTTGCTTCTCGCCAGCGACTTTCCCCTCGCGATGGGCCGAGATGGCAATGTCTACTACCCAACACAGGGTGGCGGGACTCCTCTGCAGATCGTGAAGTTGCTGCCCTCTGGAAAAACGTCCATCCTTGCAAGTCTCCCCACGACGACGGCACGCGGGCCGCTCCGCTACCTGAACGGTCTCGCCGCCGGTCCCGACGGCTCCCTGTACTACACCGAAGACGATGCGATCCGCCGGATCAGCAGAGAGGGGCGTGTCTCGACCATCGCGGAGAAGCTCACCCTCGCCGGCTGTACGGCGATTCCCGGGATCGCAGCGAAGGATCGTCCACTGCTCCGCGGACTGGCCATTGACGCCAGCGGTACGATCTATGTCGCGGCGACCGGATGCGGCAGCGTCTTCAAGGTCACGCCTGCCGGGCACGTCACCGTTCTGCCCCGGCTTCCAGGCACGTGGGCACCGACCGGAGTCGCCCTGTTCGGCCGCGACCTGTACGTTCTCGAGTTCCAGCACGCCGACTCAGACGACCGGCGTGAAATGTTGCCGCGCGTCAGGAAGATCGCACCCGATGGGAAGACCGTCATCATCGCAACCGTTACTCGGCACTAGCGGCTAATCGTTTTCCACGAGAGAAAAAGCTCCGCCATGCGGATCGCCGCCCTCTACGACATCCACGGCAACCTCCCCGCCCTGGAAGCCGTGCTCCAAGAGATTCGCCAAGCCGACGTCGATCTCATCGTGGTCGGCGGAGACGTCTTTCCGGGTCCGATGTCCGTTGAATCGCTCACCTGCCTTTTGGACCTCGACATTCCGGTCCAGTTCATCCAAGGCAACGGCGACCGTGAAGCGCTGGCTCAGAAGGCGGGCATCGAGTCGAGCGCTATCCCGGAACCGTTTCGAGAGGTCATGCGCTGGTCGGCGCAGCAGCTTCGTCCTGAAGACGAGCGTTTGATGGCGAGTTGGTCCTCGACGCTTCGTCTTGGGATAAACGGACTGGGCGAGGTTCTGTTTTGCCATGCCACTCCGCGCAACGACACGGAGATCTTTACCCGTCTGACGCCTGAAGACTGCCTTCTGCCGATCTTCGAAGGTGTCAACGCGCCTCTGGTCATCTGCGGCCATACCCACATGCAGTTCGACCGGAGGATCGGAAAGGTTCGCGTTGTGAATGCTGGCAGCGTGGGAATGCCCTTCGGGGAACCGGGCGCCTATTGGCTCCTGCTTGGACCCGGCGTGGAGCTCCGGCGCACCTCTTACGATCTCGCCGGCGCCGCCGAGCGCATTCGAGCCTCAAAGTATCCACAAGCTGACGAGTTTGCTGCGAATAACGTTCTGCGACCTCCGTCCGAGGCGGAGACTGTTGAGGCCATGACCCGGTTTGGATTGAAGTGAAACCCGTTACGTGCCAAGTCGAGCGGTCAACCAGTCCGTCACAGTCTGTACCAGCCAGGGGCGGCAGGTGCTGAAGGAGTGATCGCCCTCGGGATGTCGTACCCATTCGACATTCGCAAGCGATGTGTCGAAGTCCGAGTAGTGTGAGGGCGGAGCGAGCTCGTCCAAGTCTCCCGTCACCAAGAGAATGGGCCGCGATGCCAGCGCATGAAAGTGCCCCGAGAGAGACTCCAGGTCCTGCCACTGTGCCAGCAGATTCGGACCGGAAACGCCGCTCAGCATTCCCGAGAATTCCTCGGCCATCTCCCGGGGGAAATCGAAGGCCGCGGGCTCGATGAACGGGCAGAGGCCGACGAGGGCGCGCACTCGCGAGTCCTTGGCGCCGTAGAGGAAGGCGGTGGTCCCGCCGGTGCTGCCGCCGATCAGGGCGAGGCGGTCGGGATCGACCGAGGGCTGCCGGAGGACCCACTCCACGGCAGCCCGGGTATCGTCGACCAGGCCGGTGATCGAGTATGCGCCGCCGGATCCCCAACTGCCGCGGAAGTGAAAGGTGAGGCAGTTCCAGCCGAGGTCGCGGAGTCGATAGGCAAGATCGAGGTGCTTTTCGATACCCGGCAGGCCGTGAAGCAGGACCGCCGTGGGGCGGGGCCCTTCTCCCCCACCCCGGTAGAACGCACCCAGAAGCCGGCAGCCCTGGGAATCGATCACAACGCCGTCGAGACCTGCCTCAAACTCTTTCATCCACCCACTTCCTCAATGTTGAATCAGGGCCATCGAGGCTTCCGGGTAGCGCTCGCCGGCCACGAGGCTCGACGGCAGGGCTTCGTCGATACGTTCGAGATCCGGGGCCGAAAGCAGCACGCGTGAGGCGGCGGCGTTCTCCTCGAGGCGCTGCTGGCTGCGCGTCCCCGGGATGGGGACCACGTCGGGGCCTTGCGCGAGCAGCCAGGCGAGCGCGAGCTGTGCGGGTGTCGTGCCCTTCTCGGCCGCCAGAGCGCGGAGGCGCTCGACGATCACCAGGTTGTGATCGAGGTTGTCCCCCTGAAAACGGGGATTGTTGCGGCGGAAATCGTTCGGCGCGAGGTTGTCGACCGTCTCGATGCGGCCGGAGAGAAAGCCACGACCGAGCGGGCTGTAGGCCACCAGCCCGATCCCCAGCGCGCGGCAGGCCGGAAGGATGTCGTCCTCGACGTCCCGAGTCCAGAGCGAGTACTCCGATTGCAGGGCAGCGATGGGATGGACCGCCGTCGCGCGCCTCAGGGTGGCGGGGCCAGCCTCGGAAAGGCCGAGAAAACGCACCTTGCCGGCGCGCACCAGCTCGGCCATGGCGCCGACCGTTTCCTCGATCGGGACTTCGGGATCGACCCTGTGCTGATAATAGAGGTCTATGTGATCGACTCCGAGGCGCGAAAGGCTCGCGTCGCACGCTGTCTTCACGTAGTCCGGCCGGCCGGAGACACCTCGGAAAGCGGCGTCTTCACCGCGCAGGATGCCGAACTTCGTCGCCAGCACCACTTCGTCGCGGCGGCCGGCGAGCGCTTGGCCGACCAGCCTCTCGTTGTGGCCGGAGCCGTACATGTCCGCGGTGTCCCAGAAGGTCACGCCGATGTCGAGGGCGTGGTGAAGCGTTTCAATCGACACGGCGTCCTCGCTCGGGCCGTAGAACTCCGACATTCCCATGCAGCCGAGTCCGATGGTCGAGACCTCGAGGCCGCTTTTTCCCAAATTGCGCTTGTTCATCGGCAGGCTCCTTCGTTGAGTTGAATCCACGAAGCGAAGAGTACGAGTCGAGGTCCCCCGCAGGAAGACTCAATTCTTCCTCTCTCTTGCCTAATCCTGCCGACTTGCGTTGAATCCCAGGGAAAATTGGCACTCGGCTGGCATAATCCTGCCGAGATGACCGAAGCGCTTTACTCCGCACCCACTCCGCCGCTCGTGGCACCCTTCGACCCTCGTGGCCTGGTCTCGCTGCTCGACCGCCTCGCTCCGGCTGTGGGCACCAATACCACGGCAATGCCTGAAGTCGAGGTGACCCGGGCCACAGAGCCCCGGCCCCGCGCGCCGGTGGTCACTCAAGCCTGTGTCTGCATCGTGGCGCAGGGAAGCAAGCGGGCCTTCCACGGGGGTGAGGTATACAGCTATGACCCCTACCACTATCTGGTGCTCTCGGTGCCGCTGCCGATCGAGGGACAGATCGTCGAGGCGAGCCCCGACAAGCCCTACCTCGCCTTGCGGCTCGCCGTCGACCCGTTGATGCTGGGCGAGTTGCTCTTCGATATGGGAGAAGGGGGCGCCGGCGAGGTCAACCGTCGCGCCCGCCGAGGCATCTTCGTCTCCCGCCTGGACGAGCGGCTCTTGGGCTCGGTCGTACGGTTGTTGCGCGCCCTCGATCATCCACTCGACCCGCGTATCCTGGGGCGCGAGCTCCTTCGCGAGACGCTCTACCACGTGCTCACCGGGGATCAGGGCGACCTCCTGCGCGCGGTGGCGGTCGCCAACAGCCGCGCCCATCGCCTGGCCGGCGTGCTGCGCTATCTGCAGGCCCACTACGAAGAGCCTCTGGACGTCGGAACCCTCGCCCGCGAAGCCGCGATGAGCCCGACGACCCTGCACCACCAGTTCCGTGCGATGACCGCGACCTCGCCGGTGCAGTACCTGAAAACGATCCGTCTGCACCAAGCCCTACGCCTGATGCTCCACGATGGCTTCGGGGCCGCCGAGGCCGCTTATCGAGTGGGCTACGGCAGCCCCTCGCAGTTCAGCCGCGAGTTCAAGCGTCTGTTCGGCGCCTCCCCTCGCCAGGAGGTGGAGCGGCTCGCTGCCGAGCGCGAGCAACTGCCGGAGCTCACCCGATAAACCTTCAGGCGGTGTATGCGCGGTGCCTGTCGAGCCACTGAGCGGCGGCGGCAAAGACGACATAAGAAAGAAGCCAGAGCGGGATCGACCGCCGCACCGCCTTGATTGCGAAGCTCGGACCGTAGTGTCCAACGAACATTCCAATCTCCTTTCCCTGGCTTCGACGAAAGCCCTGATGGTCTATGCCGCATTGTGGCAAACGGCCTCCTCAGGGCGCAAGGTGAGCCGTACGCCGATTTGGCGGTATTCGACGACAGATCGGGGCTCGCTCCCTGACGCGAGAGCTCTCCGCATCCGCGCCACCCTTCGCCGCGAGCCTGTCGGCACGGGCTGTGCACCCTTTTCCAAGCGCGGTCATCGCCAGCCCCGACAACGCCTCGCCTATACGGGACCGAGCGATTGGGGTTTGCTCGAGTGACCACAATCAGGAGGTACACACCATGTCTAACACCCTTGTGGAGACCCACCCCAACGTCCTATCAACCAACGCCGTCATCGGTGACAGCGTCGTCAACCGTACTGGAGAGAACCTCGGCAAGATCGAGGAGCTCATGCTCGACCTGGAAACCGGCCGCGTCGCCTACGCGATCCTCTCGTTCGGCGGCTTCCTGGGGATGGGCGAGAAGCTGTTCGCCATTCCGTTCGAGGCCCTGAAGCTCGACGCCAGCCGCGAGCACTTCACGCTCGACGTCAACAAGGACAAGCTGAAGAACGCCCCCGGCTTCGACAAGAACAACCCCCCGCAGGCGTCGGACCGCACCTGGGGCGCCGAGGTCTACAAGTTCTACGGCTACAAGCCTTACTGGCAGTAAGACCGGGACGGGTTCGAGCAGGATCGAGGGCGGCCACCACGGCCGCCCTTTCGTTTAGGGCGAAGTGATGAACCGGACGTCGCGGTCTTGAGCATCCTGGGCTGCAACGGTAAGGAGACGGGCGCCTTCGTCGGCCAGGGCGGTGCGGTCCGGTTTGGAGAGGCGCTTGAAGGGTTCGACGATCAAGTGGGCGGAGTCTCGTTGGTGGTCGAGCTTCCAGGTGCCCCGGACGAAGCCGTCGAGGAGCACGGTGCCCTTGGTGAAGACCACGGGGCGGTGCTCGTCGGCGATGACGCGGGTGCGGTCGGCGTGGGAGAGCAGGAGATTGTCGTACTCGGGCAGGAAACGCGGCGGGGCCGGCAGGTCGGGGTCGGGGCGCGGTGAATCGGGCAGGTCGAACAGCTCCGCACCGTTCTCGTCGCGGAAGGTGACCAGGCCGGGGCGGAGGCGCTCGACGGCGTCGCGCAACCCGGTCAGGCCGGACCAGACCTGCATGTCCTTGAGGGTGGCGGGGCCGAACGCGGCGAGATAGCGGCGGAGCATCTCGTCCGGCTGGCTGTCGGTCGCCGCACTACGACCCAGCCAGGCCTCGGCCGAGGTGTGGGTGGCCTGCCCGCTGGCGCCCCAGATCCCGCGCGGCGGAACCTGGACAAGCGGCACCCACGCCCGCACTGCATTGGCGAGGGCGTCGGCGTCGTGGTCGGGCCACTGCTCGTGCAGCAGCCGGCCGAGATGGGACCAGGTAAGGGGACGCTCCTCGACCAGCGCGCGGCCGGCGGCGGCGAGCCGGCCGGCGTCCACGCCTTGAAGGCGGCGGCCATAGGTGCCCTTGAGGCCACGCTCCAGCACGGGCTGAATGACAGGTCGCAGGGTCAGACAGTCGGCGGCGGTGACCAGGTGGATCGTCGAGCGCATCAGAGCGATGCGCACCAGGTCCCGGCGCTCGATCAACCCGGCGAGATCGTCGAAGCGGAAGCCTTCCAGGCGCGACCACAGTCCGATATATGGCGCGCTCGGAGACTGGGCCTGGAGACCGACCAGGTGCTCGACCGCTTCGGGTATGGGGAGCTTCGCGCGGCGCAGGAGCATCTGCCGTTCGAGCAGAGCGCGGTTGAGGGCCCGCCGGCTGAGCACGCTTCCCGGTGCGGGATGGCTGGGTATGGACATCGGGTCCAAGGATACCTGGTCAAGGTTCTTGGACCGCGGTCGACGTCACCTTGACCGCGGTCGATGCAAGGTAGACCGCGGTCGACGTCGCGTAGACCGCAGTCTGCTTTACGTAGACCGCGGTCGATGTCACAGAGACTGCGGTCGATAGTCTGTAAACCGCGGTCGATGTCACGCAGACCGCGGTCGATGTTCTGTTGACCCGGGTCGACGTCACAGAGACTGCGGTCTACGTCACGCAGACCCGGGTCGATGCAAGGTAGACCGCGGTCAATGTTCTTTCGACCGCGGTCTACGTCACAGAGACCGTGGTCGATGTCACGCAGACTGCGGTCGATGTTCTTTCGACCGCGGTCTGGGTCACGTAGACCGCGGTCGACGCAACGTAGACTGCGGTCGATGTCACGCAGACCCGGGTCGATGTGACGTAGACCGCAGTCTGCGTGACGTAGACCGCGGTCGATTTTTCGCCGCGCGCATCTCGAAGGGCTCAGCCCCAGGGACGAGGCTTGCGGAGCGCTTCCGAGAGCTCGGCTGTAGTGAACCGGCGGGAGGCGTTCTCGGGAAGCTCGAGACGCCAGCCGTCTCCGTCCGGCTCCAGGGAGGGCGCGTCCACGTCTCCCCGCACCAGGACGAGGGCGCAGCCGAGGAAGTGCTCGCGCAGCAGGTCCTTGAGGACGGGCCGGCCCCGCAGGGGTTTGACGGACACCGTCCTTCCCTCTTGCATGGACACGGCGCGGAGGACTCCCAGGTCCGCGGCCTCATCGAGGATCGAGGGCGCGGCGCTTTCAGCGGACCCGTCGAGCCAGCCGATGCGAAGCTTCAAGGCGCGGGCGGCCTCGATCAGGGTGCCGAAACGGTTCGGGGGGAGGGTCACACGCAGGAGGTGCGGCGACTTCATGCCTCTTCCTCGGGATACAGCAGGATCTCCCGGCGCTCGGCCCGGAAGGCCGCTTCGTCCTGCTCCCAGGTCGCGATCCAGGCCTCCAGCCCTTCTCCGCTCTCGATCGCCTGCCGGCATTCGGGGCCGCCGGTGAGGAGGTCGATGGCGGGAATCCCGGAGACGAACTCGTAGGGCGCCTCGCGCCAGGCGAACTCCTCGGTCCAGAGGCGGTGCAGGATGTCCAGCAGCTCGACGCCGGTGCGGTAGGAGCGGAAGGCGTTGCGGTCCGTCACCAGCAGCTCGACGCCGCCGCAGACGGCGCCGCGGTGCTTCTGGAACTGCGGCCGGAACCAGGTGGGCACGAAGACGACGCCCGGCAGGCCGCGGCGGTTGAGCCAGTCGGCCAGGCGCTTGGGATCGACGAATGGCGCACCGGTGAGCTGGAAGGGCCGGGTGGTGCCCCGGCCTTCCGAGAGCTCCGTCGCCTCGACGAGGCAGCCGCCGGGATAGACGAGGGTCGTGGCCGGCGTGGGCATGTTGGGCGACGGCGCCACCCAGGGCAGGCCGGTCTCCTCCCAGGTCATGGAGCGGCGCCAGCCTTCCAGATACCAGACGGCGAAGTTCGCCAGGGCACCGCTCCAGCTCCGGCGGCGCGCCTCCAGACGGAACAGCTCGCCGAGGGTGAGACCGTGACGCACCGGCAGGCGGAAGGCGCTCACGAACGACTCATGGCCCGGCCGCGGGAGGTTGCCCTCGACCGCCAGGCCGCCCAGCGGGTTGGGCCGGTCGAGCACCCAGACCTCGCAGCCGGCGGTCATCGCCGCCTCGGCCGCCCAGATGCCGGTCGCCGCGTAGGTGTAGTAGCGCGAGCCCACGTCCTGAAGGTCGAGGATCAAAAGGTCGAGCCCGGCGAAGGCGGCGGGGCTGGGGCGTAGCGAGTCCGCCGAGTCGCCATAGAGCGAGACGATGGGCGCGCCGGTCCACGGATCGCGGCCCCCCTCGGCGGCGATCATGTCCTGCTCGATGCCGTAGAAACCGTGCTCGGGTCCGAAAAGGGCCTGCGGCGGCCCCGCCGCGCTGGCCGCGAGCGCCAGATGGATCGGCACGCCGGCGGAGGTGATCGACGCGCCGTGGGCCAGCACGCCATAGCGCCGCCCCGCGAAGCGGTCCGCCTGAGCGAGGAGACGGTCGAGGCCGGTGTAGGTCATGGCTTTTTCTCCCGATTCATCCCGGCCGCCGGTAGACGCCTGTCCGGCCGCCGCTTTTGCCTTCGAGGCGCAGATCGGTGACGACGGCGCCCTTTTCGAGGGCTTTCACCATGTCGTAAAGGGCGAGGGCCGCGGTCGAGCAGGCGACGAGCGCCTCCATTTCGGCGCCGGTACGGGCGTTGACCACGACGTGGCTGCGAATGACGACACCCTCGGGGATGGGATCGATCGTGATCTCCACCTGGTCGAGAGGGATCTGATGGGCGAGCGGGATCAGCTCGGAGGTGCGCTTGGCGCCCTGGATGCCGGCGAGACGGGCGACGGCGAAGGCGTCCCCCTTGGGAAGGTTGGCCAGCCGGATCAACGTCTGGGCGGAGAGCAGCACGCGGCACGAGGCCTCGGCCACGCGCCGGGTGACGGCTTTCTCCGACACGTCCACCATGTGGGCGCTGCCCTGGGGATCGAGATGGCTGAAGGAACCTTGCGAGCTCATGGCGTGGCGTCTCCGGCGAATGAATCCGGCGGCATGCTAGCATCTTGCCCATCTTGAACCCCATGCGACTGGCGATCGTGGTGCCCACTCTCAATGAAGAGGACACCGTGCGCCGCTACCTGCCCGCCGCCCTGGCGGTAGCGGACGCGGTCATCGTGTCGGACGGCGGCAGCGCGGACGCCACGGTGGCGGTGGCGCGGTCCCTGGGCGCCTGCGTCGTGGTGGGCCCGCCGGGCCGGGGAGTCCAGCTCAACCGCGGCGCTTCGGCGGCGATCGAAGGCAAGGCGGACATCCTTCTCTTTCTCCACGCCGACACCACGCTGCCCCCAGGAGGCGCCGAGGCCGTGCGCGACGCGGTGGCCCGGGGCGCTCCGGGCGGCGCCTTCCTCGTGCGTTTCGATGCCGACCGCCCCATGCAAGCGCTGGGCTCGTGGCTGGTCAACAAGCGGACGCGGTGGCTGCGGGTGCCGCTGGGCGATCAGGCGCAGTGGGCGACGCGGGAAACGTTCGAAAAGCTGGGCGGTTTCCCCGACTGGCCTCTGCTCGAGGACATCGACTTCATGCGGCGGCTGCGGCGGCGGCCCGGCTTCACGATCATCGAGGCGCCCGTGACCACCGGCGCGCGCCGCTTCCTCGAGCTGGGGGCGGTGAGGACGGTGGCGATCAACTGGCTGATCTGGCTGCTGTTTCTCGCCGGCGTCTCGCCGCACCGGCTGGCGCGGCTCTACCGGCAGATCCGGTGACCGGCACGGGGCCTGAAAGCACGAAGCCCCGCGACGCCGGCACGCGCGCGGGGCTTCAGGAAAGCGAAGAAGTCGAGTTACCCTTTCCGGCCCCGCTTCTTGACGTTGACGCTCTCCTTGAGCTCTTTGCCGGCCTTGAAGCGGACAGTCTTGCTGGCCTTGATCGTGATGGCCTCGCCCGTGGCGGGATTGCGACCCTTGCGTGCGCCGCGCTCGGCGACACCAAAACTGCCGAAGGCGGGGACTTTGGCGGACTCGCCAGCCTTCAGCGCGTCCGTGATTGCCGAGAACACTGCTTCGAATGCCGCGGTGGCCTGCCGGCGGGAAATGCCCTCTACGGCGTCCACAATACTATTCACCAAGTCAGCCTTACCAGCCATCTCTCTCCTCCTTAGTCGTTTTTTTGAACGAAAGTGACTGCCAGAAACGATAAGGCAACGCGGGGGGGCTGTCAATACAGCCGGAGGCGTCCGGACCGCCTAGATCCGGGCTTTCGCGAGCACCTGCACGGAGAAGCCGTCGTGGTCCGCGCCGGTGAGGATGCGCCAGGCTCCCGGACCGGTGACGCCAGCGGCCACGGGCTTTTCGAGCAGACCGTCGAGCGGCAGTGGGGCGAATTCCGGATGAGTTGCTAAAAAGCGTGCCGTCACCTCCTCGTTCTCCTCGCGCTCCAGCGAGCAGGTGATCGCCACCAGCAGGCCGCCGGGGGCCACCACCGGCGCGGCGCCCTCCAGCAGGCGCAGGGCCTGCCGCGACAGGCGGCCGATCTCCCCTTCGCTGATCCGCCACTTGATCTCCGGATGCCGGCGCAGCGTGCCCGTGCCGGTGCAGGGCAGGTCGAGCACGACGCGGTCGAAGGGCCGCGTGAAGGGCGGCGCGCCGGCGTCGGCCATGGCCAGCGGCAGGAGGGGGCGGCGCAACCGCCGCAGATTGGCGCGCAAGGCGTGAGCCCGGCCCAGGGAGACGTCGGCCAGGGTGAGCTTCACCAGCGGCTCGGCGGCGAGCAGGGAGAAGCTCTTGCCGCCCGGCGCCGCGGCGGCGTCGAAGATGGACTCGCCCGGCCGCGGCGGCGGAATGAGGGCGGCGGCCTGGCTCGCCTCGTCCTGCACGTAGAGCTCGCCGCGCTGGAAGGCGCCCGAGGTCAGGGGGTTGCCGCGGCGCACGATGAGGCCCAGCGGCGAGAGGGTGGCGGGCTCCACCTCCATGCCCTCGTCGATCAGCGCCTCGGCCAGCAGCTCGCGCCCGCCACGGTCACGGAAGGCGAGCACCTGCATGGGTTTGGCGCGATTGTTGGCGTCGAGCAGGTCGAGGGTGCGGGCGGAACCGAAACGCTCCAGCCAGCGCGCCACCAGGAAGTCGGGGTGGCTCTTCTCGATCGCCAGCCGCCGCACGAAGTCGGTTTCCTCGACAGGCCAGTCCTCCAGGCGCGGTGCCCGGGCGATACGGCGCAGCACGCCGTTGACGAAGCTCGCGCCGCCGCGATGGGTGATCTGGTGCGCCTGCTCCACGGCCTCGTGCACGGCGGCGTGAGCGGGCACGCGGTCGAGGAACAGGAGCTGGTAGACCGCCACCCGCAGCGGTGCGTGCAGCGGCGCCTCGATCTGCGAGAAGGAGCGGTTGCTCGCCACGCCGATGATGTGGTCGAGACGGCGCAGCCAGCGCAGGCTGCCCATCACCAGCTCGCGCAGCAGGCCCTGATCGCGATCGTCGAAGCGCGGCAGGGTGCTGTCGAGGAAGGAGTCGGCCGGCGCCAGCGACTGGAGGGTGCGCTCCAGCACCCAGGCCGCGGCGGCACGCACGTTGTCCTGCGGCGTGCGCCGGGGAGCCCGGCCGCGACCGGCGTCGGTCTGGGCGTGGGTGGGTGGGGCGAAGTGGCGCTTCGACATTCGGTTCTGGCCGCTCAGGAGAACCTCTCTCCAGCCTTCAGGCGCTCGCCGTTGGCGAAATCGGAGGCGCGAAGAGCCCGCTTGCCCGGGCGTTGCAGCTCCGCGATACCGAACACGGTGCCGCCGCCGCAGGCCACCGCCAGCCGGCCGCCGCGCAGCCCCAGGTACGTTCCCGGCGCCTCCTGCGCCCCGCCTTCCAGCGCTTCACCTTCCAGCGATTCGCCTTCCAACACTTCGGCCGCCACGATCTTCACCGGCGCGTCCCGCAGCTCGGCGGTCAACCCCGGCCAGGGTGTGTAGGCGCGGAGCCGGTGGTGGATCTCGGGCGCGGCAAGCGACCAGTCGATACGGCCGCTCTCGCGGGTCAGGCGTGGCGCGTAGGTGGCCCCCTCCGGCGACTGAGGCCGGGGCACGAGGCTGTCGCTCTCCAGCTCTTGCAGGGTTCGCACCATGAGCCGCCCACCGGCCTCGGCCAGCCGCCGGGAGAGCTCGCCAGCCGTCTCCCGGGGGCCGATCTCCGTCGCTTCTTCCAGCAGGATGGGGCCGGTGTCGAGCCCCGCCTCCATCACCATCGTCGAGACCCCCGTGCGCGCGTCGCCGGCTGCCACCGCGGCCTGGATCGGCGAGGCGCCGCGCCAACGCGGCAGCAGCGAGGCGTGGAGATTGACGCAGCCGAGACGCGGCAGGTCGAGCAGCGCGCGCGGAAAGATCTGCCCGAAGGCGACCACGATGGCGAGGTCGGGGGTCAGCGAGGCCATCTCCTCCAGGAATGCGGGTTCGCGTACGCGTTCGGGCTGCGACACCGGCAGGCCCTGCTCGCGCGCCCAGCGGGCCACGGGCGGGTCCATCGACTTCTGACCGCGCCCCGCCGGGCGCGCCGGCTGGGTGACGACGCGCACGGGCACCCGCCCGGCCGCCACGAGGGCCGCAAGGGTGGGAACCGCGAATTCAGGCGTGCCGAAGAAGACGATCCGGTCGATCGCAGACATCCGCGCGAAGGATAGCACCGGCAACAAAACATGGCCCGAGAGCATGAAAAACGCCCCGCCGGGTCCCGGCGGGGCGTCTTGGGAGGGCACGGCTGGAAGGGGCGGCCTACAGGTCGTTGCCGATCACGAACCGGCGCTTGCCGATGTAGGTATGGACGCCCAGGGTGTCGCGCACCACCACGTCGAGCGAGTGCTCGCCGTTGGAGTACTTGTGGGTGTCGAAGGAGTACTGCCAACCGGGAGCCGAGATGTTCGGATAGTTGGGATAGAAGGCGAGGTCGCCGACGTCGGGCCGCGGAAAGCCAAACGTGGCGACGCCGTCGAAGTTGCCGTCGACCAGGATGAAGACCTGGCTGACTCCCTCGAAATCCAGGGCCCAGCCGGTGGTCGTCATCACGTTGGTGTAGATCAGGCCGTTGCGCGGCACGTCGATGTCGCCGAGCGAGTTCTCGTTCGAGTTGTTCTGGTCGCACGAGAAGGTGACCGGGATCTCGGCGATGTTGCGCGCGTTGTTGGCATGATCGCCGGCACGGATGGTCAAGAGGTGCGCGCCCTGGTTGTAGGGCGGATCGAAGCCGGGTCCCGGCGGGGTGACCAGGGCCCCGATGTCGAGGACGAAGCGGAAGCCGCTGTGGGGGCTGTCCTTGAGGCTCGGGTATTGCCTCTCGATGTCCTGCCGCAGCAGGCCGTAGCACTGGGTGAGGCCGCCGGTGACGCTGTTGAAGAAACAGTCGAGGTCGGAGTCGGCCACGATGGCGCGGTCGATGAGGAGCTGCACGTAGCCGACACCGTAGTCCTGAGGGGTGTTGCCGGCGTCCAGCGACCAGCCGTAGATGACGCTGTAGCGCCGCCGCGCCTGGGGGTCGAAGTTGCAGGTGCCGCGCAGCTCGGCCTGGGCCTTGGGGAAGTCGATGGCGCCGAACGGCAGCATGACGGCCTCGTTGTTGGTGAACTGAATCACCCGCGGCTCGAGCAGGGCCACCTCGCCGGCACGGCTGCGCACCCGGGGCTGCACGGTGTGGAGGCCGTTCAGGTAGTGGGAGGTGTCGAGCAGGTAGCCGAAGCCGGGAAGCACCGAGTCGGGAAAGCCGGGATATCTCGCCGACACGCCTTCCCAGGCCATGCCGTAGACCGCGCGGCCCACGACTGTCCCATCCACCAGGATGTCCACGCTTTGGACGCCGCCGTCGTCGAGCGCCCAGCCGGCCACCGGAATGATGGCCGAGCCGCCGTTGTCGACCGCTCCCAGGACGCCGCCAAACCAGCCGAAAGGCGCCGCGGCGAGAGTTGGGGCCACGGAGAGCAGGACCCCGGCGAGCACGGACAGGAAGACTTTGCGCTTCATGCTCCTACCTCCTCCACAACCACTCCGCCCTGCAACCTACGGTGTGAATCACCGGAAACAGCCGAAAGACGCAGACCTAGAGGGTCAACCTTAAAGTATTACCTGAGCTTTCAGGGATTTTATTGAGATGCGCCGGGAAAGTCAATATTGGCGTTCATCTATAGGGTGGGACGTCCGCCCGCCAATCCTTCCAGGTGGCCCTCGACGAGGCTCGGAAGGTTGCGCAGGTCATACCCCCCTTCGAGGAGGGCGAGGACGCGGCCGCCGCAGACCTCGGCCGCCAACCTGGCGCATCGGTCGCCCCAGGCGCGGAAGCCGTCGCGGGTGACCCGCATGCCGCCCAGGGGGTCCGACCGCCAGGCGTCGAAGCCGGCGGAGAGCAGGAGGACGTCGGGGGCGAAGCCCCGCAGGGCCGGGAGGATGCGGCTCTCGATCGCCTCGGCGTAGTCCTCGTCGCCGGTGCCGGCGGGCAGCGGGACGTTGACGGTGAAGCCCTCGCCGGCGCCCACGCCCGTCTCGCTCGCGGCGCCGGTGCCAGGGTAGAAGGGATATTGGTGGGTGCTGGCGTAGAGGACGTCGGAGCGCGCCTCGAAGAGGTGCTGGGTGCCGTTGCCGTGGTGGACGTCGAAGTCGAAGATCGCCACCCGCGAGGCGCCCTGGCGGCGCAGGTGCTCGGCGGCGACCGCGACGTTGTTGAAGAAGCAGAAGCCCATGGCGGTCGAGCGCTCGGCGTGGTGGCCCGGCGGACGGACCACGGCCAGCGCCGTGCGGTCGCCGCCGGCCGCCACCCAGTCCGCCGCCGCCACCGCGGCCGAGGCCGCCGCCCAGGCGGCCCGCCAGGTTCCGGCGGAGAGGGGGTTGTCCGCCGAGTCGAGCAGCGAGTCGCCGCGACCGACGGCGCGCTCGAAGCGGGAGACGTACGCCGCGTCGTGCACCGCGAGCACCGACTCGCGGACCTTCGCTTCCTCCGGAACGCCGGTCTCGTCCGAGAACGCCCAGCCGCCCTCCCGCAGCCCCGCCACCACGCCCGCCAGCCGTTCGGGCTTCTCCGGGTAGCCGGGAGGGGTGCGGTGCTCGAGGCAGGCGGCCTCGGTGAAGACGCGGATCATGGCGCGACGATCATACCGCTCCTGTCGCGCGTCCGGTTGGGCAGATCCGCGCCGGCGCCCAGGCGGCGCCGGGCCCGGTGGACGAGGGTGTCGACGGTGCTGACGGCCAGGAGGCCGCCCTCGGCGCGCACGATCTCCCGGCTGCTCCAGCCCTCGACGAAGGCCCAGCGCAGGACGCGCAGGTTGCGCCGGCGGTCCTCCGGGTACATGGAGGCCGAGGCCAGCCGGCGGCAGCGGGCGAGCAGCGCGCGGCGGGCCTCGGCGAGCATGGCGAGCTCCTCGGGCGTGCCGCGGGAGTCCACGACCCGGTTGGCGAGCTCCGACAGCCGCCCGCCGAGGGTGATTTCGAAGCCCGCTCCGCGCTTGACGGCCTGGGTGGCCCGCTTCTCGTCGCACACCACCCGCCGGGCGATGCGGCCCAGGTAGCGCACGACCCGCGCCTCGCTCCAGCGGCGGAGTTGCCGCAGCAGCGGCGTGCCTCCCGGCAACAGGCGGCAGTAGACCTCTTGAACCCGGTCCTCCACCTGGTCCGGCTCAGGGCTGAGGCCGGCGCGGTAGAGCGACCAGCGGACTTGTCCGTGCAAATGGTGGCCGTAGCGGCCCACCAGATCCTCCCAGGAAGCCTGGTAGAGATCGTCGCGCCGCCGGTCCCGGCGGCGCTTTCCCTTCAATGGCGGCATGGCCTTCTCTCCTCGCGGGAAAGGAGAGAGGCGGCGAAAGAGGAACGGCGGAGCCGGTCCGGTACAGGAAAGGGAAGCTCTTTATACCCGAGCCGCCCCGCGGGCCACAAGCCCGTTGACAACCCCGGCGCCCTTCCCTATCATTGGCGCTCCTTGGCGGAAGGGGAGGTTAGCTCAGCGGTTAGAGCACCTGCCTTACACGCAGGGGGTCGCGGGTTCGAATCCCTCACCTCCCACCATGAGGTCGAGGGAACCGCCGCGGAAGAAAGTTCAAGAAGGTAGTAAAGCTCTTTGCGGGGCTGTAGTTCAGTTGGTTAGAACGCCGGCCTGTCACGCCGGAGGTCGCGGGTTCGAGCCCCGTCGGCCCCGCCAATCATTGCTTCCTACGATCGTCTAGATAAGAGAGACCCGAGATGCGCGAGAAGATCAAGTTGGTTTCGTCCGCCGGTACCGGCTACTTCTACACCACGTCGAAGAACAAGAAGCTCTCCACCGAGAAGCTGCGGATGAAGAAGTACGACCCCAAGGTCCGTAAGCACGTGGAGTTCGTGGAAGAGAAGCTACGCTAAAGGCGCACCCCCGATCTTCCGCAGTCTCCGGGCCCCCTTCGCGGGGGCCTTCGCTTTTCTGCAAGACGATTTCTAGAAGACGATTTTCTGAAAGAATAGCTTTCGGCCGGGGGGCGAATCCCCCAACACTCCCCGCCCCCCGCCTCAAACCGTGCCGGCGACCCGTCCGGTCCCGCCGCGGCCACCCGACCTCAAACCAAGGAGGGAAATGACGATGCCCTATCAGTTGCCTGCTCTGCCCTACGGCTTCGACGCGCTGGAGCCTCACATCGACGCCAAGACGATGGAGATCCACCACGACAAGCACCATGCCACCTACGTCACCAAGCTCAACGAGGCGCTCGCCAGCCATCCCGAGCTGCAGGCGAAGACCGTGGAGGATCTGCTGCGCGGCTTCGACAGCGTGCCCGAGGCCATCCGCACCGCCGTGCGCAATCACGGCGGCGGCCACGCCAACCACTCCCTCTTCTGGGAGGTCATGGGGCCGCACGGCGGCGGCGCCCCCGCGGGCGACCTAGCGGACGCCCTGACGCAGGACTTCGGCAGCTTCGAGGCCTTCAAGGAGAAGCTGACCAACGCCGCGGCGAACCAGTTCGGCTCCGGCTGGGGCTGGCTGGTCGTCAGCGGCGGCAAGCTCGAAATCGTGGCCAAGCCCAACCAGGACAGCCCGCTCATGGAGGGCAAGACGCCCATCCTGGGCATCGACGTCTGGGAGCACGCCTACTACCTGAAGTATCAGAACAAGCGGCCCGACTACCTCGCCGCCTGGTGGAACACCGTCAACTGGCCGGCGGTGGCCCAACGGTACGGCAAAGCCCGCGGCTGATTTCCCCGGTTGACCCCCTCGGGGGGCCCACCGAAACACCCTGACAAGGCTCCTGACCAGGAGCCTTGTCACGTTTTTCCGACTCAGGCTACCCGCTAAAGCTACACGACGTTCGACCTAACTTTTTGGTTATAGAGAAGTTTGCACCTGTATGCTCACTGATTGAGCACTACCCTGCATCACCTGCCATGCAGTATCAAGCATCCATCAAGTAGCGCCCCGCTACACTGTATCCATCGAAGGCGGCCTATATGTAACCCCGCTCGAAGGAGAAAGACGGACATGGCAAACTTGGACCGCGTCACCCATGACTTCAGACGTGAGGAACGGCATCTGACCAAAGTCTTCAAGGCTCTGTCGGACGGCACACGACAGGAGATCTTGCGGCTCCTCGAAGGGCGCCAACGCACGGTCGGCGAGATCGTCGGGAACTTCAATCTTTCCCAGCCCACGATCTCCCGTCACCTGTCGGTGCTCAAAGAGGCGGAGCTGGTCGTCGACCAGCGCCAGGGTCAGAATGTGATCTACCGTCTGAACGACAATGCACTGTCGACGTCGATGCAGGAGTTCTTTGGTCAATTCCGTAGTTGCCAGGAAGTTATGCGTTAAATTGCGAGCGAGGCCGCCCCATGGAGGGAGAAAGGGCGCCTGTCCGGGCGCCCTTAGTATTTTCAGGCGATTCCCCCCTGATTGCCCGAACCGGCTTCCATCCTGACCGCTCTCGGGTATAATCCGCGCGCATCGAAGGGCTGTCATCCTCTTGGGTCGCCGTCCCTTCCTTCTTCCGAATCCCGGCGGTGTAGCTCAGTTGGTTAGAGCGAGCGGCTCATAACCGCTAGGTCATGGGTTCGAGTCCCGTCACCGCCACCAACTCCAATCTAATCTCCTCATGGACCTTCTTCAGCGCTTGGAAGGCTTCTTCCGGACCCCCGGAACCCCCCTCGTCGCGGGGGACGGCGTCGTCGTCGCCTTCTCCGGCGGACCCGATTCCACGGCGCTGCTGTGGGGAATGGCCGGGCTCGCCCCCCGCCTCGCGCTACGTCTGTTCGCGGCTCATCTCGATCATGCCATGGATGACGGCTCGGCGGCACGGGCGGCGGCGGCGGCGCGCCTCGCCGGCCGGCTGGGCGTGCCCTTCGTCACGGCGCGACGGAGAATCCTCTACGGCGAGAGCCGCGAGGCGGCGGCACGGCGGGCGCGCTACGAGTTCCTCGAAGAGGTGCGCCGGGCCGCCGGCGCCCGCTGGGTGGCCACGGCCCACCACCGGGACGACCAGGCCGAGACGGTGCTGCTACGACTCCTCTTCGGCAGCGGCGTCGAGGGGCTGGCCGGCATCCGGCCCGTGCACGGAGCCGTGGTACGGCCCCTGCTCGGCGCGCCGCGTGCCGAGCTCGCCGCCGCCGTCTTGGCTGCAGGGCTCGCGCCGATCGACGATCCCACCAACCGCGACCTCGCCGTGCCGCGCAACCGGGTGCGGCACCGGCTGCTGCCGGCGCTCGCCCTCGAAGATCGGACCGATCCGTCCGATCTGACGGATCCGACCGATCTGGACCTCGCCGCCCGCCTGGCCCGCCTGGCCGACCGCTCCCGCGAGGCCGGCGCCGCGCTCGACCGCCGCTTGGCCGGCCTGCTCGCGGTCACCGTGGAGGAAGAAGGCGTGTCGATCCCCAGGGCGGACCTGGAGAGGCTCCCTGCCGAGCTGTGGCCGTTCGCCCTCGCCTGGCTTCACCGCCGCGCGGAGGCGCCTTATCCGGCCGGAGCCGCGGCCCGCGCCGAGCTCCTGCGCCAGCTTGGGCGTCCGGGACGGACGGCAAGCGACTGCGGGCGCGGCTGGCGCTGGGAGGCCCGCGGCGGCCTCCTCGTTCTGCGCCGGACGCCCGAGACGCGCAAACCGGTGCCCGACTTCACCTATACTCTTGAGGTTCCGGGAGAGTTGGACGTCCCGGAGGTCTCCGTCAGGATGCGCCTCTGCCGCCGCGCGGTCGAGCCCTGGATGTTCCGGGGGTCCCCGTACCGGGCCGGCCTTGCGCTGCCCCTGACGGAGGGAGATCGCGTGACGATCCGCAACCGCCGGCCCGGGGACCGCATCCATCCCCTGGGAGCGGGCGGCAGCCGGCGGCTCAAGGAGGTGCTCATCGACCGCCGGGTACCCTGGACGGCTCGGGAGCGGCTCCCGCTGCTGTGCGTCGGCGAGCGGATCGCCTGGGTGCCGGGCATCGCGATCGAGCAGCGCTTTCGCCTGGCTGGACACGCGACCGCCTGGGTCGCCGAGGTTGCGACGACATGACAGTAGACAGTCCGCAAGCGGGTATCGAGATCCTCTTCGAGGAGGCCGAGGTCCGCGCCAGCGTCGCCTCCCTGGGCCGCCGGATCGCCGCCGAGCTGGGACCCGAGGATCCACTGTTGATCGCTCTGCTCGGCGGCTCGGTGATCTTCCTCGCCGACCTGGTGCGGGCCATCGAGCAGCCGGTGCGCTACGGGCTCATCGACGTGGCCTATCGCGCCGACCGCCCCGAGCCCGCCCACCTTCCCGACGCCGCCGAAGGGGCCGAAGGCGAAGAGGCGGCCGAGGTGATGCGGATCGAGTATCCGATCCCCATCGAGATCGGGGGCCAGAGCGTGCTGGTGCTCAAGGACGTGGTCTCCTCCGGCATCACCGAGCCGTACCTGGAGCAGCAACTGCGCGATCACGGCGCCCGGGAGGTCCGCTTCGCCGCCCTGATCGACATGCCCGACGAGCGCAAGACCGCCTTCAACCTTCAGTACAGCGCCCTGACCACCCACCGCAGAGGGCTGCTGGTGGGCTACGGCCTGAAGCACGAGGGGCGCTTCGGCAATCTTCCCTATGTCGGCCGGCTGGGCGAAGGGGCCGCTTGAGAGGCGGGAATCGAACGGACCGGCCGACTGGTTGTCACGAAGAAGGGACGTTTCGTCCTGGATCGCGACGAAAATGAATGAGCAGCGCCCGCGGGCGCTCAGATGCGAAGCTTAATGAGGTAGCCGAGCCTTGAACTCTACGGTCAAAACACTGTTTCTCTGGATGGCCATCTTCGGGGTGGTCATCCTGCTCTGGAATACCTTTCAAGGCGGCAAGGCCGTCCAGAAGGAGCTGACGTTCTCCGAGTTCACCTCGGCGGTCAAGAACGGCGAGGTCTCGGAGGTGACGATCCGGGGCAAGCAGCTCAGCGGCAAATTCAGCGGCCGGTCCACGGCGGGTGAATCCAGGTATCAGGCCGGGGAGTTCAAGACCCAGCTCCCCGACTATCCGGATCTGGTCAAGGATCTCCAGGGCTCCAACGTCCAGATCAAGGCCGAGGAGCCGCGGGAGAACCCGCTGCTCGCCGTGCTGCTGACCTGGGCGCCGGTGCTGCTGATCGTCGGCCTGTGGATCTTCTTCATGCGCCAGATGCAGTCCGGCGGCAACCGCGCGCTCTCGTTCGGCAAGAGCAAGGCCAAGCTGCTGAACACCTCCGGCAAGAAGGTCACCTTCAAGGACGTCGCCGGCGTCGAGGAGGCCAAGGAGGAGCTGCAGGAGATCGTCGAGTTCCTCAAGGAGCCCCAGAAGTTCCAGAAGCTCGGCGGCCGCATCCCCAAGGGCGTGCTGCTGATGGGGCCTCCGGGCACCGGCAAGACCCTGCTCGCCCGCGCCATCGCCGGCGAGGCCAACGTGCCCTTCTTTTCCATCTCCGGCTCCGACTTCGTCGAGATGTTCGTCGGCGTCGGCGCCTCGCGGGTGCGCGACCTCTTCGAGCAGGGCAAGAAGAACGCCCCCTGCATCGTGTTCATCGACGAGATCGACGCCGTCGGCCGCCATCGCGGCGCCGGCTTGGGCGGCGGCCACGACGAGCGCGAGCAGACGCTCAACCAGCTCCTCGTCGAGATGGACGGCTTCGAGTCCAACGAAGGGGTCATCCTCATCGCCGCCACCAACCGGCCCGACGTGCTCGACCCGGCGCTGCTGCGCCCCGGCCGCTTCGACCGCCGCGTGGTGGTGGACCGGCCGGACATCAACGGCCGCCTGGGGATCCTCAAGGTCCACACCCGCAACATCCCGCTCGACGAGAAGGTGCAGCTCAACGTCATCGCCCGCGGCACTCCGGGGTTCGCCGGCGCCGACCTGGCCAACCTGGTCAACGAGGCGGCCCTCATCGCGGCCCGGCGCAACAAGAAGAAGGTCGAGATGGAGGACTTCGAGTTCGCCAAGGACAAGGTCATCATGGGCGTCGAGCGCAAGACCATGATGCTGACCGAGGACGAGCGGGGGATCACCGCCTATCACGAGGCGGGGCACGCCCTGGTGGCGGCCTTCACCCCGGGCGCGGACCCGCTGCACAAGGTCACCATCATTCCCCGCGGCCGGGCGCTGGGGCTCACCATGCAGCTCCCCACCGAGGACAAGTACACCTACAAGAAGCAGTACGTGGAGGCGCAGATCGCCATCCTCATGGGCGGCCGGGTCGCCGAGGAGCTGACGCAGGACGACATCACCACCGGCGCCGGCAACGACATCGAGCGCGCCACCGAGATGGCCCGCCGCATGGTCTGCGAGTGGGGCATGTCCGAGCTCGGGCCGCTCGCCTACGGCACCAAGGACGAGCCGGTCTTCCTCGGCCGCGACTTCGCGCAGCGGGCCGATTACAGCCAGGACACGGCCAACCGCATCGACCACGAGGTCACCCGGATCGTGCAGACCGGCTACGAGCAGGCGCGCGTGGTGCTGACCCAGAACCGGGCGGTGCTCGACAGGGTGGCCAAGGACCTGCTGGAACGCGAGACGGTCGACGGCGAGGAGGTCTACAACATCATCCGCGTCATGACCGGACACGACCACGCCCCCACCCGCCCGGTGCCGCCCGGCGAGGGGCTGGTGGTCGGCGGCCACGAGGTGCCGGAGTCGGTCGTCACCGCCGCCCGCAGCTCCGCCGCCGGCGCCTCCCCCACCGCGGTACCCGGAGCCGCGGACGTGTCGGAAGAGGTCGGACAAGTGACCGGGTAAGGTCGATCCACACCCACTGGATGGCGACCGCGACCCTACCCGACACCGCCCGGACCTGGACCTTGCGGCTGCCCCGCGGCCGCTCGCTCCCCTTGGAATCCTTGGGGGGAGCGCGCCCGCGGGTGCTGGGCATCCTCAACCTCACCCCTGACTCCTTCAGCGACGGCGGCCGGTGGCACGACCGGAACGACCCGGCGCGGGCCGTCGACTTCGGTCTGGCGATGCTCGCCGAGGGCGCCGACGCCCTCGACCTCGGGGCCGAGTCGACCCGCCCCGGCGGCGGCGTCTACGGCGAGGGCGCGCGCACGGTGCCGCCGGAGGAGGAGGTCGCCCGCCTGCTGCCGGTTCTCGACGGGCTGCGCCGGACGACCGACGCTCCCCTCTCCGTCGATACCCGCAAGGGCGAGGTGGCCCGGCGGATGCTCGACGCCGGCGCCGACCTGATCAACGACGTCAGCGGCCTCGCCGACCCCCTACTGGGCGAGGCCGTGGCGGCGGCCGGCTGCCCCCTGGTGCTGATGCACAGCCGCGGCGACCTCGCCACCATGCAGCAGGGCATCCATTTCGCCGACCTCCTGGGCGAGGTGAGGCAGGAGTTGGAGGCGGCCATGGCGCGCGCCGCCGCCGCCGGCATCGACGAGTCGCAACTCGTGCTCGATCCCGGCATCGGCTTCGGCAAGACCTGGGAGCAGAACCTGGCGCTGATCCGGCGCCTTCCGGAGCTGGCGGCGCTCGGCCGGCCTCTCCTGGTGGGCGCCAGCCGCAAGAGCTTCATCGCCAAGGCGGCACAGAGGTCTGGCGGTGATCTCGCCGTGCCGGACCGCCGGCTCGGCGGCAGCCTCGCGGCCGCAGCCTGGGCCGCGGCGCTCGGGGCCGCCATCGTGCGGGTCCACGACGTGGCCGAGACGGTACAGCTCCTGGACGTCTGGCAGGCGATTGCGCAGCAAGGAGATGCAGCTTGACCCTCCTGCGCTTCCTCGAGATCCTCACCTGGCGCGATGCCGTCGACGTGCTGGCCGTCGCCCTCATCATCTACAACCTGCTGCTGCTCATCCGCGGCACGCGGGCGGTGCAGATGCTACTCGGCCTTTTTTTCCTGGGGCTGGTGTACTACGGGGCGATCCTCGCCGAGCTCCCCACCTTGCAGAAGATCCTGGAAAACCTGCTGATCGTGCTGCCGTTCGCCGTCATCGTGCTGTTTCAGCAGGAGATCCGCCGCGCGCTCGTGAGCTTCGGGCGCAACCCGTTGTGGGGGCTCGCCAAGCAGACGAAGGTGGTGGCGTCGTTCAGCGAGATCGTGCTCGCGGCCACCACGCTGTCGGCCCGGCGCACCGGTGCGCTCATCGTCATCGAGCGCCTGCACGGTCTGCGCAACTACATCGAGAACGGCATCTCGCTCGACGCGGTGGTCTCCTACGACCTGCTGATCAACATCTTCCAGCCCGACACGCCGCTGCACGACGGCGCGGTCATCATTCAGGACGACCGCCTCGCCGCCGCGGCCTGCTTCCTGCCGCTGACCCCCAACCCCGAGCTGTCGAAGGAGTTCGGCACCCGCCACCGGGCCGCTCTCGGCCTCACCGAGGAGACCGACGCCGTGGCCGTGGTGGTTTCGGAGGAGACGGGGATCATCTCCGTGGCCTTCGACGGCGCGATGATCCGCGACCTCGACAGCCACGGCCTGCGCAACGCCCTCTACGAGCATCTCCTGGTCTTGTCGCAGCGGGGGACGAAGTGAACGAGGCCTCCCGCGAGACGGCCCGCACCTGGGGCCTGCGCCTGCTGGCCCTGGGCATCGCCCTCGGCATCTGGTTCAACGCCTCGCTGCAGGACCGCCTGGCGTCCAGCGAGCGGCTGGTCGAGGCCAGCGTCAGCTACAACCACCCCCAGGGGTTCATCATCATCAATCCGGTGTCGAGCGTCAACGTGCGGCTGTCCGGCAGCAAGAAGGCCATCCGCAAGCTCAACCCGTTGACGGTGGACGTGACGGTGGAGCTGTCGCAACGCCAGGAGGGCATGGTCACCATCAACCTCGGCCCCGAGAGCGTCACGGCGCCGGAGGGCCTGGAGGTGGTCTCCATCGAGCCCGCCAGCATCCGGGTGGAGCTCGAGAAGGAGATCACCCTGCGCGTGCCGGTGGCGGCGAAGCTCACCGGCGAGCCGGCGGCCGGGGCCATGGTCGGAGAGCCGGAGATCTTCCCCAGCCAGGTGCTGGTCTCGGGACCGGACTCCATGGTCTCCCGCATCGATCACCTCTCCACGATCCCCATCAGCCTCGACGGCCGGGCGATCACTTTCGAGCAGTCGGTGCCGATGGTCGCGCCCGATCCCCTGATCCAGATCGTGCAGCCCACCAAGGTGACGGTCAAGATCCCGATGTCCATGCCCGACGAGCCGAAGCTCCCGAAGATCCCGAAGCTCAAGGATGCGAAGGGCAAACCCCGAAAGGACCAGCGTTGACCCCGAGCCCGATCGTCCAGCCCCGCCAGCGGCTCTTCGGCACCGACGGCATCCGCGGCCGTTTCGGCGAGCCCCCTCTCGACCGCGAGACGGTGACCGCCCTCGCCTTTCACCTCGCCGTGACGTTACGGTCGCGCCAGGGAGGCGATGCGCGACCGCGGGTGGTGCTCGGCGGCGACACCCGCGAGAGCACGCCCGAGATCTGCCGCTGGCTCGCCTCCGGCCTGCGGGCCGCCGGAGTCGAGCTGCGCTACGCGGGCGTCATCCCCACGCCGGGGGTGGCCTGGCTGGCCCGTGAGCTCGGCGCCGCCGCCGGCGTGATCGTCTCGGCGAGCCACAACCCCTGGCCGGACAACGGCATCAAGCTCGTCGATCCCGAGGGCTTCAAATGGAGTGACGAGGACGAGGCGGCGCTCGAAGACCTCCTGGCGACTCCGGTCGCCGAGGTCCCGGAGATCTCGCCCGAGTCGCTGGTGGCGGAGCCGGAGCTGCGGGAACGGTACCTGCGCTTCCTGGCCGCGACTCTTCCGGGTAGGACTCCGCTCGCCGGCCTGCGGGTGGTGCTCGACACCGGCAACGGCGCGGCCTCCGGCTACGCGGGCGAGCTCTTCGAGAGCCTCGGGGCGCGGGTCGTCCTGCTCCACGCCCAGCCGGACGGGCGCAACGTCAACGAGGACTGTGGCTCGACGGCGCCGGCCGAGATGGCCGCCCGGGTGGTGGCCGAGGGGGCGGACCTCGGCGCCGCCTTCGACGGCGACGCCGACCGCTGCATCCTCGCCGACGAGCACGGCGAGGTGCGCGACGGCGACGCCATGCTCTATCTCTGGGCCACCTGCCTGCACCGTTCCGGCCGGCTCCAGCCGCCGCGGATCGTGGCGACCTCGATGAGCAATCTCGGGCTGGAGCGGGCCCTGGCCGCCGCGGGCATCGGCCTCGTGCGCTGCGACGTGGGAGACCGCTACGTGGTGGAGGCGATGCGCCGGGAAGAGATCCTGCTCGGCGGCGAGCAGTCCGGCCACATCGTGCAGCGCGCCCTGGCGAACACCGGCGACGGTCTGCTCACCGCCCTCCAGATCGCGTATCTGCGGCACCAGGACGGACGGCCGCTCTCGGCCATGCTCGCGCCCTTCCGGCGCTACCCCCAGGTGCTGCTCAACGTGCGGGTGGCGAAGAAGCAGCCTTTCGCCACCCTCCCCGCCGTAACCGCCGCCGCCCGCCAAGTCGAGCAGCGTCTGGGCGACGACGGCCGCCTCGTCCTGCGCTACAGCGGCACCGAGCCCCTCGCCCGCATCATGATCGAGGGCCCCGAGCAGGAGCTGATCAATGAGCTGGCCGCCGGGCTCGCGATGGCGATTCGGGGTGAGCTGGGGGCGGGGTAGCTACTTTCCGGACATCGCCGCCAGCATCTCCCGCACGGCTCCTTCCAAGCCCACGATCACCGCGCGGGCGATGAGGGCGTGGCCGATGTTCAGCTCTTCCATGCCGGCGATCGCGGCGACCGGGCCGACGTTCTCCGTCGTGAGCCCGTGCCCGGCGTAGGCCTTCAATCCCAACGCTCTCCCCTGCTCCACCGCCTCGGCGATCTGCCGCAGATGATCCTGGACCGGTGGCGGCGAGGGGGAGGCGAGGGTGGCGCGGGTGTAGGCGTCGGTGTTGATCTCGAAGCCGGTGACGCCGTGCTCCTTGAGGGCGCCGAGGGCCTGGATCTGCCGCGGGTCCGGATCGACGAACAACGAGACGGCGATCCCGGCCGCGGCCAGACGGTCCGCGACATCGGCGATCCGCCGCCCGTAGAGGATCAGGTTGAGGCCGCCTTCGGTTGTCACCTCCTCGGGCCGCTCCGCCACCAGGGTCACCTGATGCGGCCGGGTCCGCAAGGCCACCTTCAACATCTCCTCGGCGGTGGACATCTCCAGGTTCAGCTTGCCGCGCACGCTGGCGCGCAGCCGCTCGACGTCCGCGTCCTGGATGTGCCGGCGGTCCACCCGCAGATGGACGGTGATGCCGGACGCTCCCGCGTCCTCGGCGATGCGGGCCGCCTCCACCGGGTCGGGATATGGGGCCTTGCGCGCCTGCCGCAGCGTCGCGACGTGATCGACGTTGACCGAGAGGCGGACGCCCTGCCGCTTGACCTTGGCGGCCATCAGCGCTCGATCTCCTGATCGACGCGGGTCGGATCCTCGGGTTCGAGGCTGATGAGCACGGTGCCGTCGATCGGCAGCAGCGTGCGGTGCACCCGCTCGCCGAAGGTGCAGTTGACCTCGTAATAGCCGTCCGAGCTGATCTGCAAGAGCACGCCCCGCTGACCCTTCATCCCCATGACCCCGTTGTGGATCATCACCGCCGTGTGGAGCTCCATGAACCCTCCTGATTCTGCCGGTCAGTCTTCCTGAATATAGCCTTCGTCCTTGTACTCCTTGAGCTTTCTCTGCAGAGTCCGCAAGCCGATGCCGAGAATGTCCGACGCCCTGGCGCGGTGGCCGCCGGTGCGGTCCAGAGTCTCGAGGATCGCCTGCCGCTCGATGTCGGCCATGGTGCGCGGCTCTCCCGCCACCGGCTGCACGGCCGAGCCGGTGGTCGAGACCGTGGACGACTCCCGCACCTCGATGGGCAGGTCGGCCGTCGTGACCTCCTCCCCGAGACTGAAGACCACGGCGGACTCCATGACGTTGCGAAGCTGGCGCACGTTGCCCGGCCACGGGTAGCGGGAGAGCAGCTCCAGCGTCCCCTCGCTCAGCCGCTTCGGGGCCTTGCCGTGCTCCTGGCAGAAGAGGGCGAGGAAGTGCTCGGCGAGCTCCTGGATGTCGCCCGGCCGCTCGCGCAGGGGCGGGATGCGCAGCGTCACCACCTTCAGGCGGTAGTAGAGGTCCTCGCGGAAGCGGCTCTCGGTGACCTCTTTCTCCAGGTCGCGGTTGGTGGCCGCAATCAGCCGGAAATCGACCGAGATCAGGTCGCTGCCGCCCACCCGCATGATCTGCCGCTCCTCGAGCACCCGCAGGAGCTTGACCTGGAGCTCCGGGTAGAGCTCGCTGATCTCGTCGAGGAACAGCGAGCCCTTGTGCGCCAGCTCGAACTTGCCGATCTTGCGCGTCACCGCGCCGGTGAAGGCGCCGCGCTCGTGGCCGAAGAGCTCGCTCTCCAGGATGTCGCTGGGTATCGCGCCGCAGTTGATGGCGAGGAAGCGCTCGTTGCGGCGCGGGCTCGCCCGGTGCAGGGCGTTGGCCACCAGCTCCTTGCCGGTGCCGCTCTCGCCGATGATGAGCACGCTCGACCGCGTCGGAGCGACCATCCGCATCTGCTCGAAGAGATGCTCCATGGGGCCGGAGTGGCCGATGATGCTCTCGAAGCCGAAGCGCTTGTCGAGCTGCTCGCGCAGGCTCGACACCTCTTCCTTGAGCTGCTGCTTCTCGATCAGGTTCATCACCCGCTTGCGCAGCTCGTAGAGGTCCACAGGCTTGGTGAGATAGTCGTCGGCGCCCACCCGCATGGCCTCGACCGCCGACTCGATGGAGCCGTAGGCGGTGACCAGCATGATGGCGAGGTCGAGCTTGCGCTCCCGCACCTCGTGCAGGAAGGCGAGCCCGTCCATGCCGGGCATGCGCAGGTCGCAGACGGCGAGGCGGGCTTCGTTCTCGTCGAGGAACTCCAGGGCCTTCTTCGCGTCGTCAAAAGTGCGCACGGCGAGCCCCGCTTTTTCAAGCGCGATCGCCATCGATTCGCGGGAGCCGGTTTCGTCGTCGATGACCAGGATGAGAGGCTTGTCGGACATGAGGCGGTCATTTTGGCACAATCGGGGCCGGGATGGGGGGTGCGGACCCGGAAGTCGCCATCTGTCATAAACTCATCCTCTCTCGCGGATATGACTCTTCCCTTCGATCCCAAGCCGCCCAACGCCTCGACCACCGTCGAAGGGGTCCTGGAGCGGATCGTCTTCAGCAACGAGGAGAACGCCTGGACCGTGGCGCGCCTCACCGTGGCTGGCCAGCGCGACCTGGTGACGGCGGTCGGCAATCTCCTGGGCGTGCAACCGGGAGAGAACCTGCGGCTCACCGGCGCCTGGATCCAGGACCCCAAGTACGGCAAGCAGTTCAAGGTCGCCTCCTACGCCACGGTGACGCCGGCGACGGTGGGCGGGATCGAGAAGTATCTGGGCTCCGGGCTGATCCGCGGCATCGGCAAGGTCATGGCCTCGCGGCTGGTGGCGACCTTCGGCTTGGAGACCCTCGACGTCATCGAGAACCGGCCGGACCGGCTGGTCGAGGTCGAGGGGATCGGCCCCAAGCGCAGCCGCGACATCCTGCGCGCCTGGGAAGAGCAGCGGGAGATCAAGGAGGTGATGATCTTCCTCCAGTCGCACGGCGTCTCCACCCACTACGCCATCAAGATCTACAAGGCCTACGGCGCCCGCGCCACCGAGCTGGTGCGGGAGAACCCGTACCGCCTGGCGACGGACATCTACGGCATCGGCTTCAAGTCGGCGGACAAGATCGCCGCCGCCCTCGGCATCCCGCCCACGGCGCCGCAGCGCATCGAGGCCGGCTCGCTCTACCTACTGGGGCAGGCGGGCGACCGCGGACACGTCTACCTGCCGCGCAAGACCCTTCTGGAGGAAGCCGAGAAGCTGCTGGAGGCGCCGGCCGCCCTGGTGGATCAGGCTCTCGCAGCGCTCGCCGAGACGGAGCAGATCATCCTAGAACCCCTGGACGCTCCCGAGGATCAGGCGGTCTTCCTCCGCCCCCTCCACACCGCCGAGGCCGGGGTCGCGGCGCGGCTGCGAGCCCTCCTCATCCAGCCCCCTCTGCCGCTGGAGATCGACGTCGACCGCGCCCTCGACTGGTTCGAGAAGAGCGAGACGATCGAGCTCGCCCGCCAGCAGCGCCAGGCCATCCGCGCCGGCCTGACGCGCAAGGTGCTGGTGATCACCGGCGGCCCCGGCACCGGCAAGACCACGCTGGTGCGGGGCCTGGTCAAGATCCTCGAAAAGAAGCGCCAGAAGGTGCTGCTCGCCGCCCCCACCGGCCGGGCCGCCAAGCGCCTCGCCGAGGCCACGGGCGCCGAGGCCACGACCCTCCACCGCCTGCTGGAGATCGATCCGAAGACCCGCCAGTTCGTGCGCAACCGCGACCACCCGCTCTCCTGCGACCTGCTGATCGTGGACGAGGCCTCGATGCTCGACACCGTGCTCGCCCACCACGTGCTGCGGGCGGTGCCGGATCACGGCCGCCTGATCCTCGTCGGCGACGTCGACCAGCTCCCCTCGGTGGGGCCGGGGCGGGTGCTCGCCGACCTCATCCGCTCGGACTCGATCGAGGTCGTCCGCCTCACCGAGATCTTCCGTCAGGCCGAGCGCAGCCTGATCGTGGTCAACGCCCACCGGGTCAACCAGGGGATGATGCCCATCCTGGAGTCGGTGGACAGCGACGGCGACTTCTTCTTCATCGAGCGCGCGGAGCAGGAAGAGCTGGTGGAGACCCTCGCCCAGCTCGTCTCCCGCCGCATCCCGGCGAAGTTCGGGCTCGACCCCGTGGAGCAGATCCAGGTGCTCACCCCCATGAACCGCGGTCCCCTGGGAACCGAGAACCTGAACGCCGTGCTGCGCGACCTGCTCAACCCCTCAGGGGTCGAGGTGACCCGCGGCGGCCAGACCCTGCGGGTGGGCGACAAGGTGATGCAGGTGCGGAACAACTACGACCTGGAGGTCTTCAACGGCGACATCGGGCGCATCGTGGCCATCGACGAGATCGACCAGTTGGTGACCGTGGCGCTCGACGGCCGCCAGGTGGTCTACGATCACGGCTCGCTCGACGAGCTGGTGCTCGCCTACGCCTGCTCGATCCACAAGTCGCAGGGCAGCGAGTACCCCTGCGTGGTGATCCCCCTCCACTCGACGCACTACGTGATGTTGCAGCGCAACCTGCTCTACACGGCCCTGACCCGCGCCAAGCGGCTGGCCGTGCTGGTGGGAGAAGAGAGGGCATTACGGATCGCGGTGGGCAACCGGCGGGTGCGGGCGCGTTTCACGCGGCTGGCGGAACGGCTCGCCGGACCTGCCGGCGAGCCGTCCTGATCCATCCTTCCAGGACGATCCGACTTACAGCGGCGGCTCCGAGCCCGAGAGCGGCAGCGGCTCGGCCGTCTGGCCATAGGACGGCTCCGGTTCGGGAGTCGCCGGGACGATCGGCGCCATCGGCGGTCCCTGCCCCTGCCAGTAGCCCGGCTCGAGGCCGAAGCGGGCGAGCAGGACGGCGCCGAAGCCCACGTTCCAGGCCACGAGCTGCACCAGGCACCCGAACAGCCTCATCATCGTGGCGAAGAAGCCCAGGGGGCCGGGGAGCACGTCGAGCATGTTGCCGAAGATGGACCACACCTGGATCAACAGCACGCCCACAAGCGCCGCCGCGTAGGGGCTCCCGAAGTTGCGGCCGAACCGGCCTTCCACCAGGCGGCCCAGGCGGTAGGCGGACGTCGAGTAGCCCAGGAGGAGAAGCAGCCCGACGAACAGGAACAGGAACGGATAGAGCACGAAAACGATGCAACCGATGATGGTGATGGCCAGCAGGGCGGTCACCGCCAAGGCCAGCGGCCAGAAGGCGAACCCCGCCAGCGCCGACAGCCACGGCCGGGCCACGAGTTGGCGGTCCGCCCGCTCCAGCGGCACGCGGGCGGCGAGCAGCACCAGGCAGACGAGCAGGGAGAGGAGCACCGTGAACAGGACGCTGGTCAGCACCCGGGAGACGCCGCCCCAGGGCTCCCAGCCGTGGCCGAAGGGGCCGAAGTGCACGTGGCGGCCGAAGGGCAGGATGCCCACTTCGTTGATGCGGCCCTGAACTTTCGCGCCCGGCTCGCGGTGGATCATGCCGCCGACGCTCGTCACGTCGCCCTCCACCTCGGCGTGAGGGCCGAGATAGACGCCGCTGCCCACCGACACCACCTCGCCCCCCACCTTCCCGTTGATGCGGGCAGGGCCGCCGATGGCCGTGACGTCCCTCTCCACCTCTCCCTCGACCGTCGCCGAGCCGCCGACGGCCACCACCTCTTCCGCCACCTCGTCCTTGTCCACGGTCACGCTGCCGCCGACGTTGACGCGGCTGCCGGAGGAATGGTGGTCGCCGCGGCGCCTGGAGGTGTCGGCCGCCTCCGGAGTTTCCTCCGCCGCGGGCTCGTCGCTCACCTCGGTCTCGCCGTCCTTGCCGGTCGAATCGCCCGGCTCCGCCGCGGGGGCCGGAGCCGGCGGGGGCGCGGGGGCGGTCGCCGCGGGGGCGCCGCCTTCGAGGCCGAAAATCTGCCGCTGCTCGGCCGCGCTCAGGCCTTGCAGGCGCAGCACCAGGTCGGCGTCGGCCCCCAGCCAGTCGTGCAGCGTGCGGGCGGTGACCCGCTCGCCGTTGACCGCCACGCCGTCTGACGTCACCTCGATGGTGCGGATTCCCGCCTTGGGCTGGCGGGGCTTGAGCGCGATGCCGTCGCGCACCGGCAGCACCTCGTACCGGCTCTCGAGGGTCTGGCGCAGATTCGCCCTCTCCTCCGCCGAAGCCGGCGGGTTGGCCGCGGACTGCGGCGCGGCGGCGGACGCGGAGAACATCACCCCGGACGCGCCGAGGCTCAAAAAAACGACCGCGGCGCGGAAAAATCTCCTGCCGGCGGCACGTTGCCAATCAAATGGGGTCGACATAGCGAAAACTCCTCTCACCAGAGATGTGGACGCGGAGAAAGTAAAACGCCAGGCCCGAGACGAGCAGACAGGTGGCGAGAGTCGCCAGTGCCCCCGGCGCCAGCAGCAACCCGGAAAGGGCCTTGCCGAGGGAGTACAGCCACTCGCCCAGGCGCAGGACGAGGACCAGCCCATGGCTGACCTCGGCCATCCCGCGCACCCCGAGAGCCACGACTTCGCTCAGGCTCACCAGACCGCCGAGGGCCCGCAGGGCCGGCGGCAGCCAGATCGCTCCCAGACTGAGAGCGACCAGGCTCGCGGCCAGCACCAGCCGCAGCCCGAGCGAGGCGAAGACGTCCCGCCTCACCGGCTGAAGTCCCGCCCGGGCGAACACCCGGTCCGCGAAGCCGGCGGCCGGAGCGAGCAGGGGCAAGGCCTCGAACAGCTCGCGCAGGGCGGCATCGGCAGTATCGGCAGATTCCGAGGACTCGGAGCTGTCGAGCTGCTCGGCGGCGAGCCAGCGGTTCAGGGCGTCTTGGGGCTTGGGGCGCATGCCGTCATTTCTCCTGCTGAGCCGTCCTACGAGGACCGCGCGTTTCCGGTTTCAGCTTCACCCGGCGGTGCCGCGCCCCCCGGCCCCCAGCCGAGGGACGTCATCACCTGGGCCAGCTCCTTGCGCGCCCGATGGAGGTTGGTCTTCACCGTGCCGAGCGGCAGGCCGGTGACCTCGCAGATCTCCTGGTACGAGGCGCCCTGAGCGTAGAACATGACGACCGCCACGCGGTACTCCGGCCGCAGGTGCGCCAGGGCCCGCTCCAGCGAGCGCCCCAGATCCCGCCGCTCCGCCGCCGCGTGAGGGCTCTCGCCCGCCTCGTCCGCCAGCACCGCGGAGAGACTCCCCCGGTCCTCCTCCTCCGACTCCAGGGGCACCGTCTCCGGCACTCCCCGCCGCAGGTGGTCGATGGTCGTGTTGTGCGCGATCTTGAACAGCCAGCTCGAAAACTTCCATTGCGGATCGTAGGTGTCGAGCCGGCGGTAGGCCTTGAAGAAGACCTCCTGCGCCAGATCCTCGGCAGTCGCCGGGTTCTGGACCATGCGCTGCACGAGGCTGTAGACCGGCCGCTCGAAGCGCACCACCAGCTCGCGGAAGGCGTCCTGCGACCCCCGGAGGGTGCTGGCCACCAGCTCGGCGTCAGTCTTCATGGTCGTCAGATACGGAGGCGGCGATCGCGGAGTTGCCCTGAGATTCGGCTAGACTTGCCGCTGAACGCTCCCCAAGAGCCAAACTTCGTTGGAGGAACCGATGCGAATTCTATACTCCGCCCTCCTCTCCCTGCTCCTCACGGTACCCGCCGGTGCCGCCTCGCTCGCCGGGGTCACCCTCCCCGACAAGGCCGAGGTGAAAGGCCAGAGCCTGACGCTCAACGGCATCGCCCTGCGCACGAAGTTTTTCATCAAGGTCTACGTCGCCGGGCTCTACATCGCCCAGAAGGAGAAGTCCGCGGCCAAGATCCTCGCGGCGGACAGCCCGCGGCGGCAGGTCATGCACTTCCTCTACGGCGTCAGCAAGGCGCAGATGTGCGACGCCTGGAACGACGGCCTGGCGGCGAACACCCCGGGCGCCTCGGCCGAGGTGAAGAAGGAGTTCACAACGCTCTGCGGCTGGATGGAGCCGATCGAGAAGGGCAAGGAGCTGGTGCTGACCTACGTTCCCGGCGAGGGCACCCAGGTCGAGGTCAACGGCAAGGTGAAGGGCACGCTCCCTGGCAAGCCGGCCGCCGATGCCATCCTCTCCACCTGGATCGGCCCCAAGCCCGATCCCGGCGAGGACTTCAAGAAGGCCCTGCTCGGCGGGTGAGTCGGCGGCTGACCCGCACCTCCCCCGCTCACCTCCCGGACAAAAAAAGAAGGAGCGCTGTGCGCTCCTTTTTTGGGAGGGATGAGAGGAGGATTTGCCTCCCCGCATTCGGAACTCTAATGAAGCCATACGCTTTTGTCAATATGAATTCCTCATCTTCTTAGCGGAATACCATTGCGGCCAGGATCACGGCCGCCAGCAGCACCCGGTAGACCACGAAGACGGTCAGGCTCCGGCGGCGTAACCAGTTGAGCAGCCAGGCGATGACGCCATAGCCCACGAGGCCGGAGACGACCACGCCGATGCCCATCATCGCGAGATCGTGTGAGGTTACAGGTGTGTGCCAGAGGTCCTTCGCCTCCTTGAGCGCCACCAGGATGCCGATCGGCACGCTCAAGAGGAAGGTGAAGGTGGCCGCCGCCGGCCGGGTGAGGCCGAGAAGCAGCGCGGCCGTGATGGTGATGCCGGAACGCGAGGTGCCCGGCACCAGGGCCAGCGCCTGCGCGACGCCGATGATGAGGGCGTCCTGCCACCAGAGATCCTTCAAAATCCGCGTTTTGCGGCCCACGATGTCGGCGAGTAGCAGCAGCAGGCCATAAGTGAAGGTCGTGCCGGCGATGAGCAGCGGGTTGCGCGCCTCGTGCTCGATCATGTGGTGGAAGGCGAGACCGGCGAGACCGGCGGGGATGGTCCCGATGACGAGATTGAGCGCCATGGTGCGGGGCACGAACTCGCCGTCCCGGGAGAGCGGCGCGCCGCTGAAGACGCCCGCGATCAGGTCGCGCAGGTCGCGATGAAAATAGGCCACGATGGCGAGCAGCGTCCCGGTATTGGTGGCGATGTCGAAGCCCAGCCCCTGGTCGCGCCAGCCCAGGAACCACGGAGCCAGGATCAGGTGGCCCGAGGAGCTGATGGGCAGGAACTCGGTGACTCCCTGGACGATCGACAGGACGACGGCCTGAATCGGCGTCACGGCGTACAACCTCTGAGCATTGCAGGATCTCCTTGGATGATTGGCAGGGTGGCCCGGCCGCCGGGCCGGCCGATTCTACGACGGGACGCCGACGGAGGACCGACGGAAGATAGTGCCCGGCACGTATACCGCTATACTCCCCCCGCTGTTCCACATTCGGGGGAGCGGCCCAAATCCAATGGATACCATCCTCGTCACCGGCGGCGCCGGGTTCATCGGCTGCAACTTCGTGAGGCTCGCTCTCGCCGAGACCGAGGCGCGCGTCCTCATCCTCGACAAGCTGACCTACGCAGGCAGCCTGGAGAGCTTGGCGGACGTGCTGGGCAATCCACGCCTGCGGTTCCTCCGAGGCGACATCGCTGAACGCTCGACCGTGCAGCGGGTCTTCCTGGAGCACCGGCCGACGACCGTCGTCAACTTCGCCGCCGAAAGCCACGTCGACCGCTCGATCGACGACGCCTCCGACTTCGTGCGCACCAACGTCGTGGGCGCCTTCGAGCTCCTGGAAGGGGCCCGCCTCTTCCTCGCCGCCGCACCGGCCGCCGAGCGCGAACGCTTCCGCTTCCTCCACGTCTCGACCGACGAGGTCTACGGCAGCCTGGGGCCCACCGGCGCCTTCTCGGAGACGACGCCCTACGCTCCGAACTCCCCCTACGCCGCCTCCAAGGCCGGGGCGGACCACCTGGTGCGGGCCTTCCACGAGACCTACGGCCTCCCTGCGCTGCTCACCAACTGCTCCAACAACTACGGCCCGTTTCAATACCCGGAGAAGCTGATCCCCCTGATGATCCTCAACGCCCTCGAGGGCAAGCCGCTCCCCATCTACGGCGACGGCGGCAACGTCCGCGACTGGCTCTACGTGGACGATCACTGCCGGGGGATCCTGACCGCGCTGCAACACGGCAAGCCGGGGGCGAAGTACAACCTCGGGGGCCGCAGCGAGCGCACCAACCTGCAAATCGTGGACACGCTCTGCGACATCCTGGAGAGCGAGCGGCCGGCGGCGGACAACCCGGCGCTGGCCGGCAGGAGCTACCGGGACCTCAAGACCTTCGTCGCCGACCGTCCCGGCCACGACCGCCGCTACGCCATCGACGACACCAAGATCCGCGCCGAGCTCGGCTGGGAGCCCCGCCACGACTTCGCCTCGGGCCTGCGCGCCACCGTGCGCTGGTATCTCGCCAACCGCTCCTGGTGCGCGGCCGTGCAGGCCGGAACGTATGGCCGCGAGCGCCTCGGCCTGGGAGCGAAAGCATGAGGTTCGTACCGCTGGAGATCCCCGACGTCGTCCTCATCGAGCCCGACATCTTCGAGGACGACCGCGGCTTCTTCTTCGAGGTCTGCCATCGGGAGAAGTTCGAGAAAGCCGGCCTGCCCGGCACCTTCGTGCAGGACAACCAGTCGTTCTCCCACCGCCACGTTCTGCGCGGCCTGCACGCTCAAGCTCAAAAGCCCCAGGGCAAGCTGGTGCGCGCCCTCAGCGGTGAGATCTTCGACGTCGCGGTGGACATCCGGCCCGGCTCCCCAACCTTCGGCCGCTGGGTGAGCGCCGTGCTCTCCGGCGAAAACAACCGCCAGCTCTGGGTGCCGCCCGGCTTCGTCCACGGCTTCTGCGTCACCGGCGACTCGGCCACCGTGCAGTACAAGTGCACCGACCTCTACGCCCCCAACGACGAGATCGGGGTCGTCTGGAACGATCCGGAGATCGGCATCGAGTGGCCGGTCGCTTCTCCCGTCCTCAACGCCAAGGACCGCGACTGGCCGGCACTGTCGGAATTGGCGGAGATCCTGCACCGGCTGTGATCCCCACCGCCATGCACGACGACCTCTTCACCCCGCGGGACCGCAAGCAGATGAGCGCGATGGGCCTGTCGCCCCGCGAGGCGGCCCGCCAGGTGGAGCTGTTCCGCAACCCGCCGCCCTATACCCACGTGCTGCGCCCCTGCCGTCCCGGCGACGGCATTCGCACGCTGGCGGAGGCCGAGCACCCGGCGCTCCTGGCGCAATACGACGCCGCGGCCCGCCGTGGCCGTATCGGCAAGCTCGTGCCCGCCTCCGGCGCCGCGACCCGCATGTTCCAGGGATTGCTCTCCTATCTCACAGGCTCCTCCTCCTCGGAGGAGATGCCGCGGGAGGTCCGCGCCTTCTTCGACAATCTGGAGCGCTTCCCCTTCTATGAGGATCTCGTGGCCGCAATGGGAGCCGGAGGCATCGACCTCGCCGTCTCCCTTAGACGGGGCGACCACCGCCTGATCCTGCGCCATCTCCTGGAGGACTCCGGCCTGGGCTACGCCCAGCTCCCCAAGGGGCTCCTCTGCTTCCATCGCTATCCCCACGGCATCCGCACGGCCTTCGAGGAGCATCTCGTCGAGGCGGCGGACCTCGCCCGCGACGAGAACGGCCTCTGCCTGCTGCACTTCACCATCTCGCAGCAGCACGAGGAGCGGTTCGAGCGCCTGCTCGAAAAGGTGCGCCCTGAGCTCGAAGAGCGCCTGGATTGCCGCTTTGAGGTCTCCTTCTCCTTCCAGCGGCCGGCGACCGACACCCTCGCCGTGGACCTGGAGAATAAGCCCTTCCGGCTGGAGGACGGCTCGCTGCTGTTCCGGCCCGGCGGCCACGGCGCCCTGATCGACAATCTGCACGACCTCGGCCGCGACGGCTGGGACGTCGTCGTGCTCAAGAACATTGACAACGTCGTGCCCGATGCGAAGAAGCCCCTCGCGCACCTCTGGCGCCGCCTCCTCGGCGGCTGCCTGCTGGCCGTGCGCGAGCGCGCCTTCGGCCACCTGGACCGCCTCGAGGCGCTGGACGGCGTGCAGGGCGAAGCGGCCGAAGCGGTCCTGAAGGAGGCCGGCGATTTCCTGGCGACGGAGCTTTCTCGGCCCCTCCCGGCCGGCTTTCACGCCGCCTCTCTGGCCGAAAGGAAAACGTTCCTGATGGACGCGCTGGACCGGCCGCTGCGCGTCTGCGGAGTGGTGCGCAACCAGGGCGAGCCGGGAGGCGGCCCCTTCTGGGTGGAGTCCCCCTCCGGCGGCATCTCCCCGCAGATCGTCGAGGCTTCGCAGATCGATCCCGCCTCGGCGGAGCAGCAGGCCGTCCTCAAGGCCTCCACCCATTTCAATCCGGTGGATCTCGCCTGCGGCCTGCGCGACCGCCACGGCCGGCCCTACGACCTGCAGCGCACCATCGATCAGTCCACCGCTTTCATCTCCGAGAAGTCCTATGAAGGACGCCCGCTGAAGGCCCTGGAGCGGCCGGGCCTGTGGAACGGCGCCATGGCGGGCTGGAACACCGTCTTCGTGGAAGTGCCCGACGCGACCTTCGCGCCGGTGAAGACGGTGCTCGATCTACTGCGGCCCGAGCATCAGGTCTGATGCCGGGGCCGGGCCTGCCTGCACGGCAGAAATAAGGACAGCAGGGACACCAAGGACGCCAAGGACAAGATCTGGTTTCGGCGTCCTTCTTTTGTCCTTGATGTCCTTGCAGTCCTTGATGTCCCTGTTTAGTCCTCAGCCGATCTTGACCGCGTACCAGGAAGCCGTCACGCCGGCCGGCGAGACGCCGCCGCTGCCGGAAGGGTGCGGGATCACCCGCACGATCGAGCCCACCATCGCCGTCTTCTGATTGACGCCGTCGGGCCACTCGGGCACCAGATAGCCCACGTAGGCGTAGATCCACTCGGCGCCGGAAACCACGCCTTTGCCCTGGAAGCGGACGGTGCCGGGATCGCCGTAGCTGCGCGAGCCGTGGAGATCGAGCTGCCAGCCCGAGCCGCCGATCGTCCCCTTGAGGATCGGGCTCGGCGCCTCGACGATGTCGATCGTCCCCGAGCCGAACAGCAGATCGTTCGGCGAAGTCGCCAGGTTCACGTCGTTGAGCCAACTGCGATACGTCCATCTCCCCACGAATACGTTGGCGTCGCTCATGATCGCTCCTCCCGTTGGATGGTCCCCCGGTACTGTAACAGGTGCGGTTGAGCAGGACCCGATCTTCACCCTGCGATTCGGAGATATGCTCGATTTTCTTGAGCGCACCGAAACAGGAAGTGGCTGCTCCGCCGCCCGTCGACCTCGTGACCTACTACACCGAGGCGGGCATGGACTACCGTGCCTGGAGCCGCAACTTCAACATGCATTTCGGCTTCTACCGCTGGGGTATGAACCCGCTGTCTCTCGAGAGCATGCTGGAAGAGATGAGCTGTCAGGTCTTCCGCCGGCTGGCCCTGCGCGATGGCATGAAGGTTCTGGATCTCGGCTGCGGCCTGGGGGCGCCGACGCGGGCGCTGATCGAGCAGCACGACGTCGCGACGACGGCCGTGACCAAGGTGGAATGGCAGCTCGCGATGGCACAGAAGCTCAGCGAGGGGATTCCGGCGCGAGGCACCATCGAGTGGATGCTCGGCGACTTCACGGCCCTCGATCTGCCCAGCGGCGCCTACGAGGCCGCCTTCTCCATCGAAGCCTCCTGCCATGCCGAAGGCGATGACAAGGAGCCTTTCGTGAGCGAATGCGCCCGGCTGCTCGAGCCAGGAGCGAAGCTGGTGGTCGCCGACGGCTTCATGAAGCAAAAACACGAGGACCTGCCGCGCTGGTACGCCAAGCTGCTCGGCTACATGACCCGGAACTGGGCGGTCGAGCGCTTCGCCAACCTCGCCGCCTTCCGTGCCTGCCTGGAAAAACACGGCCTCACCGTGGTCGCAGCCGAGGAGATTTCCTGGTGCATCTCGCCCAGCGTCCTCCACGTGCCGCGCGTGACGATCAAGTTCCTCTTCGGCGAGCTGCTGCTCCACCGCAAAAAGCTCAACAGTGTCCGCTGGGGGCACATCCTCGCCTGCATCATCGCGCCTCTGGTCGGCCTGGGTCGCCCATACTTCGGCTACTACCTGATCACGGCGCAGAAACGCTGAGGCCGAGTCCCCCGAAGAGGATGCCCGACGTCCTCCCATGAGGGCATTTCAGTCTCCTGAACGTTTTCCCCTGGAGGAGCCACGGCAGGCATCTCTCTTGCTGCGTCAAGAAATCAGACTCTGAGCCGTACGCCTACGCTCCGAAGGAGGACGCATGAAGGTCTCCGCCCCTTGGATCGCCCTGCTGGTCCTGAGCCTGCCCCTGTCCGCGACCGCCGAGAAACCGAAGCCCCAGATTCCCGTCATCGGCGAGACCATCGATGTGCGCGTGGTCAACGTCGAAGCCGTGGTCACCGCCACCTCGGGCCGGCGAGTGCCTGGCCTGGCCACTGCGGACTTCCGGCTGCTCGTGGACGGAAAAGAGGTGCCCATCGAGTACTTCGCCGAAATCTCGGAGGGAAAATCCGTGCAGGCGGACAAGGCTCCGGTCGCCGCGGGCGAGGAGGTGGGGAGAAATTACCTGATCTACGTCGACGACGCCTTCTCCCTCGCCAACCGGCGCAACGACGTCCTGGAGAAACTGGAGCGCGATCTCACCCTCCTCGGTCCGGCGGACCGCATGGCGATCCTCGCCTTCGACGGCGCCCGCGTCAGCGTGCTCTGCGGCTGGACCGGCGATCAGAAGGTTCTCCGGGAGGCACTCGGGAACGCCCGGCAGCGCCCGGCCCTCGGCGCGGAGATGCTCGCCCACCAGCGCAAGCTGCAGGTCGACGTCGATTGGCTCCTGGACAACGCCGATAGCATCGAGACCGGCGACTCCGCCACCCGGGTGGGAGGTCCCAAGGTCAGCGAGATGGAAGAGATCTTCAAGTACACCTCCAAGAGGATCAGCGGCGAGGCCCGCACCCAGCTCGGCAAAACCACGGACGCGGCCACCGCCGCCATGCGGGGCTTCGAGACGCCGAACGGCCGCAAGGTCATGCTGCTCCTCTCGGGAGCCTGGTCGCTCTCCGTGGCGCCGCGGCTCTACGGCCCGGTCGTGCAGGCCGCCAACCAGCTCGGCTACACGGTCTATCCGGTCGACGCCTCGCAGTCCGACGCCTATGAGGCCACGGCCCTCGACACCCTGGCGCGGGCCACCGGCGGCCGGCTCCTGATCCCGGCGGACAACGCCGTCTTCCGCGAGGCGGTCGCGGATTCAGGCACCTACTACTGGCTCGGCTTCACACCCGCCTGGAAAGCGAACGACCGGGGAAACCGCGTGACCGTGGAGGTCCGGAAGCCCGGGCTCGCCGTGCGATCGAGAAGCGGTTTCGCGGATCTGTCGCACCAGACCGAAGCGGCCATGAAGGCTGAGAGCGTGCTCCTCTTCGGCGGCGCGACGGACGACCGGCGCCTCATCGTCCAGCTCGGCGAACCCAAACGAGACGGCGGTGCCTTCGAGGTGCCGGTGACGCTCGGCGTTCCGGTTGAGGCGCTGGCGCTGACTCCCAAGGGAAAAGGCTATCTGGCGGTCGTCCCCCTCGCCGTCTCCACGGAAGAAGCCGACGGCCGCCGAGCGAATCTCTCGGGTCCCCAACTCAAAGTCCAGATCGCGGCATTGCCGCAGGCCGGGACCTACGCCCGTTTCCAGACCGTCGTCCGCCTGCGCGATCCCAAGCAGCGCCTGATCTTCTCCGTCCACGACCCGGTGAGCGGGCATGCCCTGTGGGGGCAGGCCCAGCTCGCGGCCGGGAAATAGATCACCCAGCCGTCACCATCGCCGCGAATTCGTTACCGAACCGATGCGCATCCCCCGGCCAGCGGGCAAAGAGGAAACATCCGTCCCGGACGGTGAATCCCGCCTTTAGATTCTTGGGACTGTCACGACGGATCGCCATGGGTCCGCGAACGAAATCCTGGGGATTCGCGAGGCTCTCTTTGACTTCGTCCTCCACCGTCTTCGGATAGGTTCGATAGTAGTCGCGGAGCCAGGATCTTGTGATGCTCCACGCGAAAAGCTCTTGCGGCCGCGTCAACGCGGTCACCTTTCTGCCAAAAAGCACCGACTCACCATTCGCCTTGTGGGATCGAGCGGCCACCAGCACCCCATGGCAGATGGCGCCGATGGGTTTGTTCTCCTCGGCCATCTCGACAACCTTGGCCTGAACCAGCGGGGATGCCAGGTACTCCTTCATCCCGGGGGCATGTCCGCCGGGCAAAAGGAGGGCGTCGAAGTTCGACGTCCGCATCTCCTCATAGGTGATGGGTTTTTTGAATTCCGCACTCTGCTCCATCTCCCCATAGTCCTGGCGAGCGTCGGCGTTCGCCCGGAGAATGGGTGCAAAGATACGAAGTTCTTCGCCGGTGAGCATTTTCGGGTCAGCGCGTCCCTGCTGTCCCTTTGGCGTCGCGAAAACGACCTTGTGGCCCCGGTCGCGCAAAATCTTCCACGGCACCGCTGTTTCCGTAGGATCGAATTCGTAGCTTGGAATGGGCATCAAGACCGTTGGCATCGTAACTCCGGACCTTGAAAGAAGGATGCCGGCCGTTGCGCCCGGCGAGCAGATCGCTCCGGATCAGGGGATCTTCTGGATTGATGGACCGTGTGGGGAGAATTTCGCGGTCCACTGCGGTCACTCAAGATCGTCGATCGCCGCCCAGAGCGCATCGAGATCGAGCGTCAGCCCTTCACAGCCCGGGATCTTCTCCAGCGTGCCGGTGCTGGCCCCAAGGACGTGGAGGTATCGTCCCTGGGAGTCGAGCTCGAGGACCTCAAGGCTGCGCAGTTGCGGGTCGAGCAGCCAGTACCAGGCCACTCCGAAAGCCGCATAGTCTGCCAGCTTCTCCACCCGGTCGCGCCGGCCGTCGCGCGGCGTTGGCGAGACGATCTCGATGGCGATATCGGGTGGGACGCGGATCAAGCCGCGGGCTGGAGGCCGGCGGCTGCCGGGCAAATAGACGGTGAGATCGGGTTTTCGGCCGCGCCGGGAGCTGACCGCGAACTTGGCGTCGGAGCCTGCCACTAAGCCGCCATGGGGAATCCAGATACTGAGGAACTTCCCGAGGAGCATCACCAGGAGCTCATGAAGATAGTCAGGCACCTCTTCCTCCTCGAGATGTCCGTTCACGAACTCCCCGGGCTCATCCTCGGGTAGAGCGAACCATTCGTCGAGCGTAAGCTCAGGCGCGACGGGCGACTCGGCTAACGTCCGCTGGCTCATGGAGAAGATCGTACCATGGTCCAATCTGGCAGGGACTCAAACCACCCGAGCCCCTGCCTTCCCGATCCTAGTACTCCCCCAGATATCGCTCCTGCTCCCACGGGTGCACGTGGGAGATGTAGTCCGCCCACTCCTGGCGCTTGGCGCGGAGGTAGTTCTCCAGGATGTGGTCGCCCAGGGCGCCGCTGACGACGGCGTCCTTCTTGAGCTCGTCGAGGGCCTCCGAGAGGTTGGCGGGCAACTGGCCGATCTTCAGGCGGCGCTTCTCGCGCTGGCTCATGGTGAAGATGTTCTTGTTGATCGGCGGGCCCGGATCGAGCTTGCGCTGGATGCCGTCGAGCCCCGAGGCCAGCATCACCGCGAAAGCCAGATAGGGGTTGCAGGACGGGTCGGGCATCCGCACCTCGCAGCGGGTGGACATGCCGCGCTTGGCCGGCACACGCACCAGCGGGCTGCGGTTCTTCTCCGACCAGGCGACGTTGATCGGCGCCTCGTAGCCAGGCACCAGACGCTTGTAGGAGTTGACCAGCGGGTTGGTGACCGCCGCGAAGGCCGTGGCGTGATCCAGGATGCCGCCTATGTAGCCCATCGCCACCCGTGAGAGCTGAAACTCGGCCTTGGCATCGTAGAAGGTGTTCTCGCCCTTCTTGTTGATCAGGCTCTGGTGAACGTGCATGCCCGAGCCGTTGACGCCGAAGATCGGCTTCGGCATGAAGGTGGCGTGCAGGCCGTGGTCCTGGGCCACCTTCTTCACCACGAAGCGGAACGTGGAGACTTTGTCCGCGCAGTCGACGGCCTCGGTGTACTTGAAGTCGATCTCGTGTTGGCCCGGCGCCACCTCGTGGTGGGCCGCCTCGACCTCGAAGCCCATGGCCTCCAGCACGATGACGATGTCGCGCCGGCACTCCTCGCCCTTGTCCACCGGAGTCAGGTCGAAGTAGCCGCCCACGTCGTGGGTCTCGACCTTGACGTTGCCCTGCGCGTCCTTCTGGAAAAGGAAGAACTCCGCCTCCGGGCCCGCCACCATCGTGTAGCCCATCTCCTTGGCCCGCTCGACCTGACGCTTGAGCGTCATCCGCGGGCAGCCAGGGAACGGGGAACCATCCGGCAGGTAGACGTCGCAGATCATCCGCGCCACCTTCGAGCCGTCGGGGTTCGTCCACGGGTTCACCTTGAAGGTCCCGTAGTCGGGAACGAGGAGCATGTCCGACTCCTCGATGCGGGTGAAGCCCTCGATGGACGAGCCGTCGAACATGATGTGGCCGTCCAGCGCCTTCTCGAACTGGCTGCGAGGGATCTCGACGTTCTTGATCACGCCCAGGATGTCCGTGAACTGCAGGCGCATGAAGCGGACGCCTTCCTTATCGGCAGTCTTGAGGATCTCTTCTCGTGTCATTCCGTTCTCCCAAGGAGTAGCGTTGCGCCATCATAGGGAGCATTCCGTGCGTCTGCAAGCCAGGATCTGGGCAGTGAGCTCGAAATTTGGACGCTTCCGCACAGATTGCGTTGCAGTCTGCATACCGGTCTGGAGCTTGCGGGGCTGTGCTATCCTTCCGCCGTCTTGTGACATCCAACGGAAGGAAAGCCATGGAAGAGGCTGTAAAGAGGCTTGCAGACAAGCTACCCAAGATCGACCTGCCGCGCCCGCAGCGCTGGGATTGGATCGCCATCGCTTCCCTGGTCGTCGGCTTGGTGTTCATCGCCGCCAACCTCGCGATCGGGTTCAAGAAGCCGGCAGGCGAGCCGTTCCCCTCGTCCTGGACGGGGATCTTCGTATTCGGGCAGCTCGTCGTGGCCTGCGGCGGTCTGATGTTGCTCGGCAAGACCGCCAAGGAAGGCACGGGCTGGGGCAACGCGGCGTCGCTGCTGGCGATGGTCGTCGGCATCAGCGGCGTGCTGCTCGCGGCGGCGCTCTGGGCAGCGGCCTGACGGCAAGGTCTTCCACGGCTCTCGTGTCACGGCGGTGGGGGCGACGGTAATCCGGCCGCCCCTTGCCGGCCGTAGTGTTGTCGGACCGGTACTCCGCCGGCCCGTCCCCGACAGGAGCCGTCGCAAGTGAACGCAGCCACCCCCGTCGAAGCCTCGAAGAGCCCTGCCCCGGGACCGAAACCCCGGACGAAGCTGATCCTCTACATCGTCATCGGCCTGGCGGTCGTCGCCGCGCTCCTCTTCGGCGGCGGGAAAATCGCGCACTACATCCCCCAGTTCGCGGAGTGGGTCGCGAGCCTCGGAGTCTGGGGCCCGGTCGTCTTCATCCTGGGCTACGCCGTCGCCGCCATCGCCTTCGTGCCGGGCTCGCTGCTCACCCTCGCCGCGGGCATCATCTTCGGTCTGGCGAAGGGCACAGTCTTCACACTGATCGGAGCCACGCTCGGCGCCTCGGGCTCCTTTCTCATCGCGCGCTATCTCGCCCGCGCCCGCATCGAGAAGAAGATCGCCGGCAACGCAAAGTTCGCCGCCATCGACCGTGCGGTGGGCCGCGAGGGCTTCAAGATCGTCGCCCTGCTGCGGCTCTCCCCGGTCTTCCCCTTCAACCTGCTGAACTATGCCCTGGGACTGACCAAGGTCCCCTTCCTCCACTACCTCGCCGCCTGCGCGGCGATGCTCCCCGGCACCCTCCTCTACGTCTACTACGGCAAGGCGCTGGGCAGCCTCGCGGACCTGGCGAGCGGCACCTCCAAGACGCAGAAGGGACCAGAGTTCTGGATCTTCCTGGGAATCGGCCTGCTGGCGACGATCGTCGTCACCACCTTCGTCACCCGCCTGGCCGGCAAGGCGCTGCGCCAGCAGATCGACACGCCGGACGCCAAGGCCTCGGAGAAGGACCATGATTGATCCCGCCAAGCCCGCCCTGAAGGTCCATACCTTCCCCGTGGAGCCGAAGGACGAGTACAACCTCAAGCTCCTGGACAACGTCCACCCGGACTCCTGGACCAATCCCGAGCCCCAGGACCGGTACCACATGGTGGTGATCGGCGCCGGCACGGCCGGGCTGATCTCGGCGGCCGGCTCGGCGGGCTTAGGCGCCAAGGTGGCCCTGATCGAGCGCCACCTGATGGGCGGCGACTGTCTCAACGTCGGCTGCGTCCCCTCGAAGGGAGTCATCCGCGCCTCCCGCTCCTGGCAGGACGCCCGCGAAGCGCGCGAGCGCTTCGGCGGGCCCGTGGTGCCGGACGACGCAGCGGGCGATTTCGCCTTCGCCATGGAGCGCATGCGCCGCCTGCGGGCCGGCATCAGCATTCACGACAGCGCCCGGCGCTACCGCGATCTCGGGGTCGACGTCTTCCTCGGCCAGGGAAAGTTCGTCTCTCCGGACACGGTGGAGATCGGCGGCAAGCGCCTGAGCTTCCGCCGCGCCGTCATCGCCACCGGCGCCCGCGCCGCCGAGCCGCACATCCCCGGCCTCGCCGAGGCAGGGTTCCGCACCAACGAGACGATCTTCAATCTCACCGAGCTCCCGAAGCGGCTCGTCGTCATCGGCGGCGGTCCCATCGGCTGCGAGCTGTCCCAGTCGTTCGCCCGCTTCGGCAGCCACGTCACCCAGCTCAATCAGGAAAGTCACATCCTGCCCCGCGAGGACGCCGACGCCGCCGAGATCGTGCAGCAGGCGATGATCCGCGACGGCGTCCACTTCGAGTTCCACATGAAGGTCGTCGAGGTGCGGCGCCAGGGCGCCGAGAAGGTCGTCGTCTTCGAGAGGGGGGGCCTGAAACACGAAGTCGTGGCGGACGAGATCCTGGTGGCGGCCGGCCGCGCGCCCAACGTCGACGGGCTGGGCCTCGAGGAGGCCGGCGTGCGCTACGGCAAGCGCGGCGTCGAGGTGGACGACAACCTGCGCACCAGCAACAAGAACATCTTCGCCTGCGGCGATGTGGCCTCCCGTTTCCAGTTCACCCACATGGCGGACGCCCAGGCCCGCATCGTCATCCAGAACGCCCTCTTCTTCGGCCGCTCCAAGACCTCGGCGCTCACCGTTCCCTGGTGCACCTACACGACGCCGGAGATCGCCCACGTCGGCCTGTATGCGAAAGACGCCGAGGCCAAGGGGATACCAGTCGACACCGTCACCGTCCCCCTCTCCACGGTCGACCGCGCCATTCTCGACGGCGCCGACGAGGGGTTCCTTCGGGTGCACGTCCAGAAGGGCTCGAAAGAGGGCAAGATCGTGGGCGCTACGCTGGTGGCCGAGCACGCCGGCGACATGATCGGCGAGCTCTGCCTCGCCGTCACCCACGGCGTCGGCCTGAAAAAGATCGCGAGCGTCATCCATCCCTACCCCACCCAGGGCGAGGCGGTGAAGAAAGCCGCGGATCAGTGGCGGCGCGGAGCGCTGACGCCGGCGGTGAAGAAGGTCTTCGGGACGTTCTTCAAGGTGTTCAAGTGATGTGATAAGGTGCCGTCCTCTCAGGAGACGACACGAGTTGGCAGCCGATGAGCCGATCACCCTCGAAAGCTTCGAGAAGTTCCGGGACCACTCGTGGGTCCGGGACTTGGTGCCTCGATACAAGAAGGATGCAATCCTGGCGCAGTACGCCGTCACCCGGGTGATCAGCGACCTTCGTGATATGAACAAGAGCTATTTGGACGAGTACGGCCGGGTTGCCTTCAACTCGATTGAGGGCAGGGTGAAGACAGAGGCCAGCCTGTTCCGGAAGCTCTACCAGCAAGCCAGGGAGTCTGCCAACAGGCACGGGCTCACCCAGGGATCGCTCCAGCGTCTCTTTCGAGGCATCAAGGATCTCTCGGGCGTGAGATTTTCATGTCCTTACCTGGATGAGGTCAAGTCGACGATCGAGGATCTGGTGCGACCACGACTCGCCAAGCTCGGCTACGCGACCTCTTTGAAAGCTGCTCCCCTCAGGGACAAGGATTTTCTGGACACAGGCAACGAGCAGGGCTATCGGTCCTACCACTTCCACCTTCAAGTCCCGACCGTCATCGACGTCTACGGGAACTCGCAGCTTTGCCTCTGCGAAGTTCAGGCGCGATCCGAGCTTCAGCACGTCTGGGCCTTGAAGTCTCACGACCTGTTCTACAAACCGGACGCTGGATGGCAGCTCAGCGATCAGCACGTCCTGGAGGACATGCGACAGGTCAGCAATAGCCTCAGAGCCGCCGACCAGCTATTGGTAAGTATCCGTGATAGAATCCGCAGGGACGGGTAGGGAAGACGGGAGGTTTTTCGATGGTCGAGAAAAAGCAGACTGGCTATTTCGAGGTTCGAAGTCGGCTGGCGCCCGAGAGGTTTCCCCTCTCGTACGACTCGGCAACAGGAATCATTGGCTTCGGATATCGTTATGGCGAGCACTCCATCAACGGGGAGCCTGCCCACGCCGCTCCGCCGTACCTCTTTTGGGGCTCGCGCGGTCCCCTATACGATCCGTTTGCCCGCAAGAGATAAGCGAGAGGCCGAGGGCCACCCGCCATGGCCCTGACCTCCACCATCCACACCTTCGACATCGCCCTTGCGGACTCCGATCGCGGCGTCTACGAGGACCTGTCGCTCCGGGTGCCGCGGCATCCGTCGGAGACTGAAGAGTTCCTCGTCACCCGGGTGCTCGCCTACTGCCTGGAGTACGAGGAGGGAATCGCCTTCTCGAAGGGCGGAGTCAGCGACAGCGACGATCCAACCCTCTTCGTCCGCGATCCGGCGGGCCGCTACAAGCTGTGGATCGAGATCGGCTCACCTGACTCGGACCGCCTCCACAAAGCCGCCAAAGCCTCGGAACGGGTGGCGGTCTACACCTTCAAGGACCCCGCCTCGCTCCTGCGCCGCTTGGAGGGCGAGCGCATCCATCGCGCGGTGGAGATCCCCATCTGGACTCCGGACCGGGCCGTCCTGGACGAGCTCGTCTCTCTCCTCGATCGCCGGATGACGATTCACCTCTCCGTGGCAGGCCGCGAGCTCTACCTCGACGTCGCGGGAAAGACCTTCAGTGGTCCCCTGACGGAGCACCGCATCGGCTGATGCCTGAACTTCATCCCGGGGAGGTGCCCTGGAAGGTCAAGGAAGCTTCTCTTGACGCTCGTCTTCCTCGCTCTGCGGCACAGCCGTCCCATCAGAATACAAGGCGACGACCTGCTCGTCTCTCCAGACATAGACCGGACGACCCGCGCGCCAGTGTTCGGCGATGGCTGCGGCGACAGCCTCTTTCATGGCGCGATCGGCTTTCTCCACAAGCGGTGGTAGTTCTGTTCCGTCGCTGAATTTCATATTCCGGCTGCCTCCCGTTCGATCCTTTCGAAGGTCGAAGTGTCGAAGATATAGCGTCGCCCATCGAAGAAAAAAACAATCATTCTTGGAGCCTCTCCAGAGCTATCGAAGATCAGCGAGGAATCCACCAGCGGCTCATAGAGACGGAACAGATTGTCGAGCCCGCGATGGAATCTTCGCCAAACAACGGACTCCGGAATGGAATGACCTCCCGAGCGGACGCGTTCACGGACTCTGGCCACGGCGAGGTTTGGATCAGGGAGCCAGAGGAAGAACAAGTTCACCCTGTACCCCTCCGAACGCAGTCGGGATATCAGCGCTACGTGGCCACGCCCCGAGAGCGTCGTCTCGAATCCGAAGTCGACGCGGGATCGAGCCAGAGTCTCAATCCTCTCCAGCATGAGCCGGCCCGCCTCGATGGCGAGGCTCTCCGGATTAAAGGGGGAGAGTCCGGCGGCGATCAGGTCAGCGTTGACGAACTCCTTGCAGTCCGCATACTCCGGCAGGAAAAGGCGGGCGAAGGTGCTCTTCCCCGCCCCGTTGGGACCGGCGAGGATGTATACGCAGGGCTGCCGCTCTTCGCTCACCACCCCACTCTATGATGGTCCCGGCCAAAAACAAGAACGCCCGGCCGAAAGCCGGGCGTCTCGACTCCTCGGGAAGACCCCGCGATCAGAACAGGATCCGCACCCCGATCTGCGCCTGCCGGGGATCGCCGTTGCCGCTCTGCACGGTGCCATCGAAGTTGAAGATCAGGTTGGTGACCTCCGGCCGACGGAAGTTGGAGCTGTTGAAGACGTTGAAGACGTCGAGGCTGGGCTGGATCGTCAGCCGGCCGGCGTGGAAGTCGTGCGACAGGTGCAGGTCGAGCGAGTTGAACTGGTTGTCCTTGCGGCCCAGGTTGCGCTGCGTCACCAAGCTGTCCGCTTTGCATGAGCCATCAGCGTTGCGACTCAAGCAGCGGGCCTGCGGCGTGTCGGCGACGGCCCCGGTCGCCGTGATCGACTGCGGCTGCGCCGAGCGGTAGGCGTAGCGCAGGCTGACGTCGATGCCGTAGGGCGCGTTCCAAAGCATGAACGCGTTCACCCGGTGGCGCTGGTCGCGGTCCGAATAACCGTATTCCGCTCCGAGATCGGTGACCTTGGCGTAGCGGAGGGTGAACGGATCGCGCTCGTTGTCGTCGTCCGACTTGTCTTTCGAGTAGGTGTAGTAGATCTGATACTGGAGCTTTCCCGTCCAGCGCTTGTTGGCGCCGATGGTGATTCCCCAGTAGCGGCTCTTCGCCTTCGACTCCACGGTCGTCAGCGCGCCGATACCGTTCTTGCCGTCGGCTCCCAAGCCGGTGCTCCAGGGCGAGCCCAGCAGGGGATCGTTGCGGTTGACGAAGCGGGTGATGTGATCACCCTTGGCATAGTTGGCCTTGACCAGCAGCCCCAAGCCCGGCGTCACCTCCTGCTCGTAGGAGAGGCTTGCCGCCGTGGTCCGAGGGTTCTGGAAGTCCTTGTCGAAGACGAAGACGTCGGGGTGGTCGGGGTTGCCGATCTGGGAGGCCGGGATGAGGTTCGGATACGCGGGAACCGGGCCGAGGAAGGGGGTGAGCGCGCTGTTACGGAAGATCGACTGGCCGAGGCTGCCGTTGGTCGAGCGCGTGGAGGCCAGGGCAAGGCCCGGAATGCGGGCGTAGAAGATGCCGGCCGTGGCGCGGACGACGCCCTTGCCATCGCCCTTCGGGTCCCAGGTGATCCCCAGGCGGGGCTGCCACATGTTGTAGTCGGACGGAATCTTGCCGTCCGAGGGGAAGTGCTGCGTTCCCGCCGCGGTGTTGACCGTCTTGCCGATGAAGCCGGCGAAGAAAACCTTGTCGGGCGGCGTCAGCACGTCGGGCTCGATCTCCGCCTCGTATCGCAGGCCGTATTGGACGGTGAGGTTGGCGCGTGGCTGCCAACTGTCCTGGAGGAACGCCGCGGGCTCCTTCTGGGGGATCTTCTGGGTGCCGGCCTGCTCGACCGTGTTGCCGTTGGCGCCCGCCTGCTGCAGGTACAGGAGCACCGGGCCGGTGACCGAGGTCCCGGGCGGGCAGACGCCCGCCTGCGAGGAGCTGCCGTCCGAGCACTCGACATAGTTCGGGTTCTTGGTGTAGTTGAGGAAACCTTCCGTCGAGCTGAAGATGTAGCGCCCGTTGGCGAAGCCGACGAACGTCTGGTTCGAGCTCACCTGGTTGTACTCGAGGCCACCCTTGAGCGAGTGGTTGCCGCGCAGCACCGAAAGGTTCTCGTTGACTTGATACCGCTCGTCGTAATACTTGACGGGGATGAAGAACGGCTCGCCGAAACGGAAGCTGCCGGCGAAGTCGAAGGCGGTGTCCGGCAGCGGCCGGCCGCCGATGATGGGACCGTCGTACGGCCGCGGGCGGTCCTCGCGGGCGTACTGGAAGCGCGCCTCGTTGAGCAGGGATTCGGAAATGGTGGAGATGATCGAGCCCGTGCCGGCGTTCGACTTGTCCTTCTCGATGGCGTTGGCGCTGCGGCCCCAGGAGTCGACGTCGAAGGTGCCGTTCTCCTGCTCAGCCCAGGTGTAGGTGTAGCGCAGGGTGTATTGAGTCTTCTCGGAGGCCTGCCAGTCCACCTTGGCGAGCAGCACGCGGGCGTCGTTGGTGCGATCGATGGGAAGGTTCTCGCCCGGATCGCCGATGCTGGCGAAGTAGTCCACCACCCGCGGATCGATACGCGAGGGATCCGTCTGCTTGGTTGAGCGTCCCCGCTGGTAATCGGTCGAGAGGAAGAAGAACGTCCTGTCGCGCACCAGCGGCCCGCCGAGAGTGAGGCCCGCCTGGGTCTGATTCTCGTCAAACTTGGGAGCTTGGTCGCCGTTCGGCTTCTCGGCGCGCGAGGTGAGATCCTGATTCTTGAAGTAGGCGTGGACGCTGCCCTGAATCTGGTTGGTGCCCGACTTGGTGACGACATTGACGAAGCCGCCGGAGGACCGGCCGAACTCGGCGTTGGCGCCGTCGGCTACCACCACGACCTCCTTGACGGCGTCGAGGTTGAAAGTGAACGCCGGCCGCTGGCCGCCCCGCTGCTCGCCGAAGAACGGGTTGTTGAAGGCCGCGCCGACCACCGAGATGTTGTTGTGGATTCCCTTCTGGCCGTTGATCGACAGCTCGTCGCCGTCGGGACCCTGGACGGTGGTGACGCCCGGAGTCAGCTTGGTGTAGTCGAGGAAGTTGCGGCCGTTGTTGGGCAGGTTTTCGACCGCCTTCTGGTCGATACGGACGGCCCCCTCCACGCGGTTGGTCTCGATGACCGGCGCCTCGCCGGTGACCGTGATCTCCCCCGCGGCGGCAACCTGCAGGGGGAACTTGAGGTTGATCGTCTGCCCGACCCCGAGGTCGAGCCCCTCTCGCACGAGCTTGGCGAAGCCCTTCAGCTCGACCGTAATGCGGTAGGGGCCCAGGGGCAGCAGCAGGGCGCGGAAGCTGCCATCGCCTCCGGAGACGACTGTTTTCTCAAAGTTCGTCGCCGTGTTCCGCAAGACGACGCTCGCCCCAGGCAGGACTCCCCCGCCCTCATCCGTGACGATCCCTTCGATGACCCCGGTCGTCGCCTGGGACTGCGCGAACCCAGGCAAGGTCCCCAGGAAGGAGACGAAAATCGTGGCAAGAACCAACAGGCGCAAGCATTGCGGCCGTGGCATCCAAGACCCCCTTTCAGTGACTTTTCCGCGACAAACTGGTTACAGAGCCCTACGATAGCCGGGGAGTCCGAGGGGCGTCAAGGATTGAGCGGAGGCGACGCAGAGTTGTCACATGGGGGAGACAGACCTAGTTCGCGTACCCCAGCGCCCTCAGCTTGTCCTGCGTCTCCCGGTCCACCCCGATCTCCTCCTTCCCCGTCACGGGCATCCGCCCGCGCGCGATCCAGGCCATGAGGCGCGAGCGCAGCCAGGCGGCTTCGAGGCCCCCGGTGCCCGCGAGGTTCACGGTCTCCCTCGGATCTTTCGTGAGATCGAAGAGGTACTCGGGATCGCGGGAGCGGCCGAGGCCCTCGCCCTGCCCCCAGTCGAGGCCCGTTCGCGGCGCCAGGACGAGCTTGAAACGGCCGTTGGAGGCGGAGTAGATGCCGCCCTTCAAGCTCGACGCCGAGGCCAGGCGCGGCTCGCGGGGATCGCGGGCACCCTTGAGCAGGGAGCGCCCCTCGGCTCTCGGGGACGGATGAAGGCCCGCCAGCTCGAGCAGCGTGACGTTGAGATCCAGTGTGTTGGTGGGCGACTCAACCGCGGCGGGACGCAGCCTCTCCGGCGCCCAGAGGACCAGCGGGATGCGCATCATCTCTTCATAGAGCGTGTAGCCATGGAGAACGCCGCCGTGGTCGAAAAGCTCCTCGCCGTGATCGGCGGTCACGGCGACGAGCGTCTCCGCCGCCGGCGCCCAGGCGGCGAAGCCCGCCAGGAGCTTGCCGAGCTCGGCGTCGTCGTAGGCGAAGGAGCCGGTATAGAGCCCCGCGAGGCGCCGCCGGTCCGCCGCGCTCGCCTCGACCTTTCGCTGCTTGACGGCGGTCAAGGTGTCCGTGCTGCCGTCGACTGTCGAAGCGATTCCCGCCGTGAACCTGGACCGGAAAGGTTCGGGCGGATCGTAGGGATTGTGCGGATGAATGGTGTGGAGATAGAGGAACGCCTTCGAGCCCGCCGGCAGCGAACGCAGCCAGGCCAGGGCGGCGGCGTGGACCCGCGCCGCGTTGTCGTTGTAACCAGCGCTCGCGTAGCTGTCGATGAGCACCTCGGGGGCCGCGTGCTCGAAGCCCCGGTCGGTGCCGAATGCCGCGCTGACGTGCGGATTCCCGGAAAACAGACCGGTGTGGTAGCCCGCGGCGCGGAACTGCTCGGCGAGGGTCGGGCCATCCTCGGGAACGAGCTTCCAGCCGCCGCGCTCCACGAACGCGTAGCCGGTGAAAAGCTCCTTGGTGGAAGGCAGGGTGTTGGGCGCCACGCTGCGATGCGCGCGGAAGAGCATTCCTTCCCGTGCCAGACGGTCGCAGGTGGTGGAAGCCCCGAGCCTGGCTCCCAGGCAATCGAGCCGGTCCGCCCGCAGGGCATCCATCACGTAGACCACGACAAGCCGTGGCGGGTCTTTCTTTGGAAGCGCCGCAGTTTCCGCGGGCTTCGCAGCGGGCCTGCCGCCCACCAGTCCCAGGCCCTCCCATCGTCCCTCGGGACCGGCCCCCAACGCCCGCAGGCGAATCCGCGCGAAACCTTCCCGGTCCCCCACCGGCAACGCGAACCGTTGCCGGCCTCGCCGCCAAAATCTGGGCGTCCAAGAGAAGCTCTGCGCCACCTTCCCGTCCTCCCGCTCGACGGTCAGCTCGAAGCTCTGGCCGGAGCGCGGGGACTCCGGAGGAACGAACGTCCCCACGAGGACCTCGCCGCCCGTCACAGACCGCACCAGGTCGGCGATCGAAGGCCCGGCCTGAAAGACGTTGGAGCCCACGACGCGCACGTCTCCACCGTCGGAAGCCGCGCGAATCGCGGCACCCTTGACCGCTATCTGAGGCGCATGGAACGCGAGAGACACCAGCACCCGCCCCAGCGGCAGCTTGGAAAACGGCAGCGTCACTTCGAAAGGATTTTTGAGCGGCAGGGCGCCGAGATCCCGCCCACCGGCCTGCACGCTCACCGTCCCCGGTGGCGCATCAGCGAGGTCGAGCACCAGCGTCTGGTCCTTCTGATCGAGATTGACAATCTCGAGCCGTGCGCTCCCGCCGTCGACCGGGGGGATCAGAGCCTTGCCACCTCCGCCTCGCTCCGGAAACCACCCGGTGAGAAAACGATTCCCGTCGAGAGCCGGCGGCCACGCGACGGCCCGCCGCTCGACGAGGACGTCCGGTACGTAGTTACCGTCGAGCAGCAGACGAACGGGGCCCTTGGGGGCACCGCCGGAGCAGCCCAGAAACAGGCAGAGGAGCAATGACCGCGCGATCAGTTCCGTAGAGACGTCCCAGACCGTCCACGACAACCTTCGCAGGCCAACGACGTCGGGACGTCTCCGAGCGTAGGCAGACCGTCCGAACAGACGAGGCCTTCGGGGCGTACATCCCAAGACACGGTGTGGCAGGACGGTCATGGAAGCGGGTGCGTCAATGGAAGAGGGCGATGTCCGGATCACTCCGCATCACCGAGAGGCGGCGCTGGCCGTCAACGTCCGGACATTTTGAGCAGCCGGATCTCCACGCGCAACCGCTCCACCTCCACTTCGGCCGCCTTCCGCCCGGCCTCCTCCTCCCGCGAGCTGAGGAGCCTCTCGCCCGTGTGGGCATCGAACACTTCCATCTGATCCCCTTGGGCAGAGACCCCGAACCGAAGCCCCACGCTCGCGCAGAGAAGGCGCCCCTGGGCATCGGGCTCGGTCTGCAGGTAGCGCCCCTCCGGACCCAGGCGATACCCCTTGAGCTGGAAGAGGTTTCCCCTCTTCCTTCGGGGCGGATCCACCAGCAGGTAGTCCGGAATCCCAGCCCGCGCGTAAAGCACCACCTTGTCCTCTTGATCCTTTTTGCGGATCCGCCGGGTCTGGGAGAGAACCTCGACGACCAGGGAGGGGATGGCCCCCTGCTCGACCGGGTCGAAGCTGTCCAGCTCCGGATCAGGATTCCGGGCTCCCCGCACCACCATCACGTCCGGTGCCGGCCCCTTACGACGCGGGTCGGTCAGGAGCTTGACGTCGTAGAGAACCAGGACGTCCTTCTCGGAGCTGAAATGGCGCTCCAGGATGTCGGCGAAGTAGAGGCATGCGCGACCGTGGAGTCTTCCTTGCACCCATTTGTCTCCGAGCTGCGGATTGAGAAAGTCCTCCGGCGTCAGAGGGATGGACAGAAATTCCACGGTACCGTCAGGACGCTCGACGCAGCGCTCGAGATACGACTCCTGCTCGTCGTCCAGAAGCCCAGGATCGAGCTCGTCGCTCTCCTCCAGGGGAATCTTCCACGCGCGTTTGGCCATGGGCTCAGTATAGGAAGTCGCCCGAGATCCGTCAAAGATCTCGTGAAGAGACGACGGAAGGGAAGAGCCTACCCGCCCGACGCCCCCGTCTTAGGCACCGCCGTGGCCTTGGCCTTCAGGTAATCCCGGTTCATCCTGGCGATGAAATCAATCGAGATTCCCTTCGGGCAGACGGCCTCGCACTCGGCGTAGTTGGAGCAGGTTCCGAAGCCTTCCTTCTCCATGGCCTCGACCATCGAGAGGGCACGGTCGTAGCGCTCGGGCTGCCCCTGGGGGAGCATGTTGAGGTGGAAGACCTTCGCCGAGGTGAAGAGCTGCGCCGCGCCGTTGGGACACTGGGCGACGCAGGCGCCGCAGCCGATGCAGGTGGCGGCGTCGAAGGCGCGGTCGGCCACGGACTTGGGGATCGGCGTGAGGTTGGCCTCCGGGGCGCTGCCCGTCATCACCGAGACGTAACCGCCCGCCTGGATGACCCGGTCGAAGGCGCCGCGGTTGACCACCAGGTCCTTGATCACCGGGAAGGCCCGGGAGCGCCAGGGCTCCAGATACAGAACGTCGCCGTCCTTGAAGTGGCGCATGTGGAGCTGGCAGACCGTCGTGTGCGGCAGAGGTCCGTGGGCCTCGCCGTTGATCATGAAGCCGCAGGAGCCGCAGATCCCCTCGCGGCAGTCGTGCTCGAAGGCGACGGGCTCCTCGCCCTTCGCCGCGAGCTGCTCGTTCAGGATGTCCAGCATCTCCAGGAACGAGGCGTGATCGGTGACGCCCGTCACCTGATATTGGACCATGCGCCCCTCGTCCGCGGGGCTCTTCTGACGCCAGACGTGGAGGGTCAGGTTCATTACTTGTAGCTCCTTTGACTGGGCTCTACGAACTCGAACTGCAGCGGCTCCTTGTTGAGCGCCGGCGCCTTGCCCACGCCGTTCCACTGCCAGGAGGAGACGTAGGAGAAATGATCGTCGTCGCGTAGGGCCTCGCCTACCTGGTCTTGGTGTTCCTCGCGCAGATGGCTGCCGCACGACTCGTCGCGTTCGAGGGCGTCGATGCACATCAGCTCGGCGAGCTCGAAGTAGTCGCCCACGCGGTTCGCCTTCTCCAACTCCTGGTTGAGCTGATTCGAGCCGCCCAGCAGCCGCAGGTTGCTCCAGAACTCCTCGCGCAGAGCGGGGATCAGCTCCAGCGCCTTCTTCAGGCCGCCGGCCGTGCGGGTGATACCGCAGTAATCCCACACGATCTTGCCAAGCTCGCGGTGGAAGGAGTCGGCGGAGCGCTTGCCCTGGATCGACAGCAGCTTCTGGATTCTCTCCTGGACGTCCGCCTCCGTGGCACGGAAGGCGTCCGTCTCCGTGCTGAGCGCCTGCCCCAGATGCCCGGAGAGGTAGTTGCCGATGGTGTAGGGGATGACGAAGTAGCCGTCCGCCAAGCCCTGCATCAAAGCGCTCGCGCCCAGCCGGTTGGCGCCGTGATCGGAGAAGTTCGCCTCGCCGATCGCGTACAGACCGGTGACGTTGGTCATCAGATCGTAATCCACCCACAGGCCGCCCATCGTGTAGTGCGGAGCCGGGTAGATGCGCATCGGCACCACGTAGGGATTCTCGCCGGTGATCTTGTCGTACATCTCGAAAAGGTTGCCATAGCGCTCTTCGATGGTGGCCTTGCCGACGCGCGCGATGGCGTCCTTGAAATCGAGATACACGCCGTTTTTCTGCGGCCCCACGCCGCGCCCCGCTTCCACCTGCTGCTTGGCGTTTCTCGCGGCGACGTCGCGCGGCACGAGGTTGCCGAAGCTCGGGTACTTGACCTCCAGGTAGTAATCCCGATCGCTCTCCGGAATTTGATCCGGCGAGCGCGTGTCCCCCGGATTCTTCGGCACCCAGATGCGGCCGTCGTTGCGCAGCGACTCGCTCATCAACGTGAGCTTCGACTGGTAATCGCCGGAGGCCGGAATGCAGGTCGGGTGGATCTGAGTGAAACAGGGGTTGGAGAACAGGGCGCCGCGGCGATGGGCGCGCCAGGCGGCGGTGACGTTCGAGCCCTTGGCATTGGTCGACAGGTAATAAACGTTGCTGTAGCCGCCCGTCGCCAGCACCACGGCGTGGCCGGCGTGGCGCTCGATCGCCCCGGTCACCAGGTCGCGGGTGATGATGCCGACGGCCACGCCCTTGGCGTCCAGCACCACGTCGAGCATCTCGGTGCGCGGGAACATCTTCACCTTGCCGGTCGCGATCTCCTTCTCCAGGGCCTGGTAGGCGCCGAGCAGGAGCTGCTGGCCGGTCTGGCCGCGGGCGTAGAAGGTGCGGGCCACCTGGGCGCCGCCGAAGGAGCGGTTGTCCAGCAGGCCGCCGTACTCGCGGGCGAACGGCACGCCCTGGGCCACGCACTGGTCGATGATGTTCACCGACACCTGCGCCAGCCGGTAGACGTTGGCCTCACGGGAGCGGAAGTCGCCGCCCTTGATGGTGTCGTAGAACAGCCGGAAGACGCTGTCACCGTCGTTGTGGTAGTTCTTGGCGGCGTTGATGCCGCCCTGGGCGGCGATGGAATGGGCGCGGCGCGGGCTGTCCTGGAAGCAGAAGCACTTCACCTCGTAACCAAGCTCGGCGAAGCTCGCCGCGGCCGACGCGCCGGCCAGCCCCGAGCCCACCACCAGGATCGTGAACTTCCGCTTGTTGTTGGGGTTGACCAGCTTCAGGTGCCCCTTGTGCTCGTCCCACTTCTTTTCCAGTGGACCGGAGGGTACTTTGCTGTCGAGCGTCATGGCGCGGTGCTCCTAGCGAACCAGGCCGGTCCACACGGCCAGGGGAAACGAGATGTTGCCAATCGTGATGATCCAGGCGAAGGCGTGGGCGAAGGTGCTACGCCACTTGTTGAACCGCGGACTGTTCCAGCCCAGCGATTGAAAGAGGCTCCACAGCCCGTGGTAGAGATGGAACCCGAGGGCCACCTGGGCCACGATGTAGAACAGCGCCACGTACCAGACGCTGAAGCTCGCCAGCATGTTGCGGCGCACCGCACCCTCCTGGAAACCGGGATTGAGCGTGCCTGCCGTGAAGTCCAGCAGATGGTAGATGACGAAGAGCAGGATGATGACGCCACCCCAGCGCATGGTGCGCGAGGCGTAGCTGGTGTGCCGCTTGGGCCGGCTGGCGTAGTCGCGCGGCCGTGCCGCCTGGCTGAGCCGCGTCACCTGCCAGGCCGCCCAGATGTGCAGGATCACGGCGGCGAGCAGCACCACGCGGGCGATCCAGAGCGCGCCGCTCGCGGGCAGGGCCGGCGCGCCGATCTGGCGGAGAAACGCGCCGTAAGCGTCGAGATAGGGTACTTCCTTCGAAGAGCAGGCGCCGGCGGCGTTCAGGGACGGGCAGTACACCCCCGGCTCGTACAGCTTCAGGTTGCCGATCATGTGCACCAGCACGAAGCCGAACAGGATGATGCCGGTGACCGCCATCACCGCCTTCTTGCCTACTGCGGATCGGTAGATATCAGTGAACCAGGACATGGGGTTTCCTCATCGGAAGCTCGGACCGGAACTATCCTACGCCAATCTTCCCGGGTTTGTGAAACCTGTCACAAGGCAGGACCGCGCCGCCGTCTGCGCCGCCTCGGCCGGGGACGCTCGGCGATCGCGGCTTCCCCCGGGGCCGGCGCCTTGAGCGGCGGCCGGCGGCGCGCCGCGGCCCGCCAGACGTCGAGCGCCTCCTGTCCCTCGCCCGTCGCCAGGACGAGGATCTCGAACAGCAGCAGGGCGTCGTCGAAGTAGGGCTTGCGGGCGAAGCGCACTCTCTCGTGGGTCGACCAGCGCGGCTCGCACAGCCGCTGGAAGCCGGTGAGGGCGTGCACCACCTGCTGGGAGCGGAGGTTGGAGAGCGTCAGGCGCTGGAAGAAGGGAGCGACCTCTTCCTGGATCATCAGCTCGATGGCCGGCCGGGTCATGGGACCCTTCTCCGCCTCGATGTCCATGCGGCGCAGCATGATCTTGGGCAGCAGGATGGCCGCCAGCAGGGAGGTGTCCGACAGCGGGCGCTCCTCGGCCACCATGCGGTCGATGACCGGCAGGATCTGCCCGAAGTCGCCCAGGCCCCGCGCCCCCGCCGTGAGCATGGCGTAGGCCTCGGGCAGCAGCACCTCCAGCAGGCCCAGCTCCAGCATCCACTGCATGGCGGCACCCGCCCGGCCGCACTTGAGGAGCTGCACGATCTCCTCGGTGACCCGCGCCGGTGACGCCTTCTCCAACTCCTTGCGGTGCTGGTGGATGGCTTCCTGCGTTTTGGTCTCGATGCCGATGCCCAGCCGGCCCGCGAACTCGCAGGCGCGGAGCATGCGCACCGGGTCTTCCTGAAAGCGGACGCCCGGGTCGCCGATGGCGCGCACGAGCTTGCGCTCCAGATCCTCGATGCCGCCGACGTGGTCGATGACGCTGAAGTCGGCGATGCTGTAGAACAGGGCGTTGATGGTGAAGTCGCGGCGGAAGGCGTCCTGCCGGGGAGTGCCGTAGGCGTTGTCGCTGGTGATCAGCAGCTCGCCTGGCTCGCCCCGCTGCTCCTCCGGATCGGGATCGCGGCGGAACGTCGAGACCTCCACGACGCCGCCGTCGTGGTAGAAGACGTGCACCAGCCGGAAGCGCCGGCCGATGATCCGCGAGTTCGAGAACAGCCGCCGGATCTCGTTCGGCTTGGCGTTGGTGCCGACGTCGAAGTCCTTCGGCTTGCGCCCCATCATCAGATCGCGCACGCTGCCGCCGACCAGGTAGGCGTGGTAGCCGGCGTTGTTGAGCCGGTACAGGACCTTGACGGCGTTCTTGTCGATGTCCCGCCGGGAGATGGGATGCTCGGAACGCTCCAGGATGCGCGGCTCTCCCTCCGCTCTCGCGCCTACGGCTTGCTTGGCAGAGTCCTCGTGAACCATCGATGAGCGGCTATATGTCGGATGCGAAAGGGCTTGTCGGTCGCCGCGCCCACGCGGACGCGCTGGCCGACTCTATCGAGAGCGGTGGGTTGGAGGCAAGGGACAAGAGGAAAAAAAGGGGGCCGAGACGGGCGGAGGGCATTAAACCCGCCCCGGCACCGGAGGGAGAGGAATTTGTCTGTCGTCCTATCTTCGGCCGCTGTGCCGGTCGATCCGGCGGGAGGCGGCTTGGTTTCGTGGGTCGTTCCTGGTCATCGTCGTCACCTTCGTTTTTCCATGGATTCCACGATCCATGCCAGGGCTCCCCATCCATGCGAGAGCCTTGATCGTCAAGGATTTACGGTCCTCCCAAGAGGAGAGGTCGCTATCAGGCAGCGGACGCCTGTCCCCTGCCGATGACAGGGGTGGAACCTGGGGAGGGCACCTTAAGCCGGATCAGGGCTTGAGCGTCTTGCCGGTCTGGTCGGAATCGGGCATGTAGACGACCAGCCCCTTGTTCGGGAGGGTCTTTGAGTAGCCGGCGGTCAGTTGCTTGGCGTACTGGGAGAGGAAGAAGTCGAAGGGGTCCTTGGGATCCGCGTCGATGATCTGGAGGTCGGCGCTGGGCATCGTCAGCTTGCCGAAGCTCAAGATCCCGCCGCTCAGGTACATGTAGTTCCGGGCCTTGGGGAAGGACGGCTTCAGCGGGCGCTCCTTCGCGCCGCCCCCGAACACCAGTACGACGCGGTCGCCCTCGATCCGCGCCGCGGTCACCCGGCCGCGCATCCGGGGCGGCGGCAGCAGCTTCTCGGGATCGAGGACGAGGTCGTCCTGCACGACGGTCAGCCCCTTCGACTCCTGCGACTTGATGACGTCCGAGAGCTCGACGCCGAGAAGGTCGAGCAGCCCCTTGACCGGCAGCTTACCCGCCGAGATCTTGGTGGTATGGAGCTTCAGATCCCCCTCCGGGGTCGCGGAGATCTCGCCCTCCAGGGTGGCGCGGATGGGAACCTTCTTGTTGAGAGTCGAGGTCTGGACGAGGCGCCCGTTGCGGATCTCGATCGCGACGTTTTTGACCGGGGCGTCAGGACCGGCGAAGAGGAAATGGTTCATCAGCGCGGCCAGGCTGGCCGGCGTCATGGCGATCTCGGCCGAGTCGATCTTCAGCGCGAAAGAGCTCGGATCGTCGAACCAGGGCGGCTTGCCCGCCTGGGTCGGTTGCAGGGCGCCCCGGAGACGCCGGACCTCCAGCACCAATTGAGGGTCGATCCGGAAGTTGACCCCCCTCATCTGGGCTTGGACGTCTCGGCTCTCCGGCTGTGCCTTCATAGCGGACGCCTCCTGGGCAGGCTTCCCGGGCTCCGGACCTTGCGGCTTCCCACCGGCGACTGCCCCAAAAACGAGCAGGAGGATCAGGAGGACGAGGGGGCGGAAGGGATTTCCGATTCTTCGCACGCCAATGCGGAGTGCAGGTTGGGTGCCAAGGAGCCCTCCCGGATCGGGTCTTTTTTCAGGACAAACCGCTCCCTCTTCTCCCGGCGGGCGGGGGGGAGGCCGGGAGAAGAGGGCCGGGGTGATGAGGGTCTTCGCTGGATCAACCAGCGACTTTCGCCGTCTCAACCAGCCGACTTCGCCGTCTCGGTCACCAGCCCCACGTGGGCGAAACCCGCGCGGCTGACGGCGGTCAGCACCTCGCACATCGTCTCGTACTGAAGATGGCGGTCGCCACGGACGATCACGTCGTGGTCCGGCTCGGCTGTGTGGATCTGGACGAGGAGAGCAGGAAGGTCGGCAGGGGACACCCGCGCGCTGCGGACGTAGACGCCGCCGTCCGCCGCGACGGAGACGATGAGTTGGTCCGACTTCCCCGGCATGGAGCGCCCATCGACGGTCTTGGGCAGCTCCACCTTGACGCCGGCGTGGAGGATCGGCGCCACCACCATGAAGATGATGAGCAGCACCAGGCAGACGTCGACGAGAGGGGTGACGTTGATTTCACTGCGGACGGCGCCCTGTGAGGATAGCGGTGACATGAGCTTGACCTCCCTGGTCAGAACCAGCGTTGATCGAACGGTTCGAGAGGCGCCTCTCCCTGGATTGGACGCCGCGGGCCCCGCGTTGGTTCCCGGCGCCCTTGTCCCGCCGCCCCTCCGGCTCTCACCTTCTTTAATGCGGGGCTGTTTCCCCGGGCCCCAGGCGGGGTCACCGAAACTTCCTGAAACCCAAGAAAAGGAAAAACTCCCATGAAAAAGAAGCTTCTCTGGTTTGCGTCCGCCCTCGTCCTGACCACCGCCTCGCTGCTCGGCCCCGCGGCCCCGGCCGCCGCCTGCCCGTCCGGCTTCTGCAGCCTCGCGCAGAAGCTCGCCTGTGCCCAGACCTGTCATAACAAGGGCATTGGCTTGGTGTGCGACAACTCCACCTGCACCAGCCTGTGCGTCTGCGGCAGCGTTCCGCCGGGCTGACTCGCCTCCTGACCCCGAGCCCCGCCTGGTGCCTCAGCCATTCCGTGGACAACGCTGCAACAAACCTCTCTGGAAGGAGACGATCACCATGAAGACCAAGCACCCGCTCTCGAAGCTCTGGAAGCTCTCGCTGGCTGCCGCCCTGCTCCTCGCTCTCGCGCCCGCTCTTCGGCCGGCTGAGGCGACAGGCTCTCCCTGTCCGAAGATCTGCGGCTACACCTTCAACCCCGTCAACGGTTGCTGCGAGGCAGGCCCCCAGTACGATTGCTACGACTACTGCATCACCAATAGTTGAGCGGCCCGGCGGCTACAGGCTTCCTTGTGGAGGCCTGTAGCCGTTCTCGGAGCGCGCGGATGTCCTACAATCCTCGCCAGAGCTTGAATCCAGAGAGCAGGAGGGGACGATGGACGAAGCCAGGAGCAGGCATCTCGACGGCTGGAGCTGGGCGATCTTCTTCGTGCGCTGGGTGCTGGGCCTGATCTTCTTCATGGCCGGATGGTGGAAGACCTTCGACCTCGGGCCACTCGAGCACGCGCGGCGGTTGTTCGTCGAGCCCTACGCCGACACCTGGCTGCCGGCGTGGCTGCTCTGGGCCAGCGGCACCGTCATTCCCATCGTTGAGCTCATCGCAGGCGCGCTGATGTGCCTGGGCCTGCGGGTGCGGGAAGCCGGAATCGCCATCGGCTTCATCCTCATCGTGGTCGCCTACGGCCACCTCCTGAGAGAAGCCCTCTTCGACACCACGCACCACATCTTCCCGCGTCTCGTCCTCCTGACCTTCGTCCTCGCCGCGCCCGCAGGGCGCGATCTTTTGAGCCTCGACGCTTGGCTGGGCCGGCGTTACGAGAGAGTCTCTACCGGTACCTGATGCTCGCCGTAGGAGTCGATGATGGTGACGGTGTCGCCAAGCTCGACCAGGCCCGCGCCTGAGCAGTACGTGGCGGAGTAGTAGGTGATGAGGAAGTAGACGATCCTCGGCACCTTCTCCATCAGCGTGTAGGTGTTCGCCTGCCCTTCCACGCCGGTGAAGAAAATCTCCCAGGGCGCGTCGCCGTAGTAGCAGCTCGCGAACAGAGTGAGCACGTTGGCAGGCCCACCGTCGTAGGGCCGCTTGTAGGCACGATAGATGATGCCCTGCGCGGTGCACGGACGGATGGTGGCTGGATTCTGCTGGATCGCGGTTTCGGCCATGACTCATCTCTCCTTCATTTGTCTGAGTGAAAGTTGGATCGCAGTAACCTCAGAGAGCAAGAGATATGCCGGATCCGCCTGCCGCCGAAATGCAGGGAAATACCAAGGGCTGCGGCATTTCCGGCGCGTCAGCCTTCCGCGCTGACGTGTCAGCGACACGTCGGATCGCCAAATCTCAAGACTGAGACGCCTCGCGACGACCTTGAGGCGAGACCGCATCGTCCGAGGTCGCGATGATCAGACGTGACACGCCCTGAACCAACCTTGCCACGTCACGCTTCAAAGCGCGATCGCTGGCTGGCAAGTTTGAGCCGTCAGGAAACATGCTTACCGCGTCTCTACCAAGCTTGGGTGGTTACGCGGCAAGCTTCGCAGGTCCTCGACCAAGCTTGCGGAGAGCCAAGCGAGACTTGCGACATCACGGCCAAGCTTTGTAGCGGCCCGCCTCAGGCTTGGGGCGAGCTCCATCAAACTTGCGGCAAGTCACGCCAAGCTTCCGGCACGTCTCGCCAACCATTCGACAAGGCGTGGCAAGCTTGAGGGGGGCCGACCAAGGCCGCCGCGGGCCGCCGAATGCTCATCTCGGAGCGTTCCAGGCTTTGAATCCTGCGATGCAAACCCGAGCCCAGCCGCCGCAAGGCGGCCGGCCCCGCGAAGAACTCAGCGTCTCTCGATCGATTCGATCGGAGCAAGAACCAAGAGACCGGGAATCGAGAATCGCCCGTGGGCTGCTTGGTGGAGACGGCTTTCCGGCCCGGCAGGTGGTTGTGGGGAGGAAACGCTTACTCGAACGCTCACGTCCTCAGGCCTTCCTTCTTCAGCCGTTCGATGAAGGCCGGCTTCCGAGCATGCTCTTCAGAGAGTTAGACTCCTCAAAATGGTGAAGGGCCTCCTCGTCATACTCCACCTTCAACTCATCGACGGCTTCCGCCTGGTCAAGCGGCACCTCTCCGCGAGCGTAGCCGATAGCTCGGTAGGTTCGCTGTCGCCTCTTGAACATGCGCAGCAGAACCGGCACTTCACGATCGACGTAGTCGAAGATTCGGACCTCGACTTTATTCGGATAAATGCGATGCAGCCGACCGGCGTATTGGATCAGCGTACCTTTCCAGGAAATCGGCATAGCCAGGAATAGGGTATCGAGTCGTGCGTCATCAAAGCCCTCTCCGATATAGCGGCCCGTTGCAAGTACGAGCCGCTCCTCTCCATCGGGGATCTCGATTAGCCGAGTGCACAACTCACGTCGCTCCTTGACGCTCATTCCCCCTTGGAGGACGACGAGGTGGCGGACGAAGCCGCGCAGTTGCTCTGCAAAGTACTCCAGGTGATCCCTTCGCTCGGTAAGGAGAATAGGCGAGCGACGTTCTTCCAGCGCATGGAGGACATCATCCAGAATCAAGCGATTGCGTGCCTCGTCCTGGACAAGTGCCGTGTAGATGTCCTGAATTGCTGGGTTCTCGCTTGAACTTTCCAACCGGAAGGCGGTCTCGCGTGTAATGAGGCTATGATTAAATGGCCGCCGCGCGGCCTGGCTCTTTGGGTTCACGGCAAAGCGAACAGGACCTAGTTGCATGGCGAGAATCGGGTGATGTCCGTCCCGACGGTGCGGTGTGGCGGTCAGCCCGACCACATAGCGAGCCTTGACCTCCGAGAGCACACGCTCGAAGGACACCGCTGGTACATGGTGGCACTCATCGACGATGACCTGGCCATAGCTCTCCACAATGTCGGCGACACGCCCCTTACGAACAAGGCTTTGGATCATCGCCACGTCAAGATTCCCATTTGGCTTGTTTTTGCCTCCACCGATTTGTCCAATCTCTTTCTCTTCGATACCGAGGAACATGGAGAGCTGGGCTCTCCATTGGTCCAAAAGAGGCTGACGATGAACCAACACGAGCGTGTTCCTACTACGCTGCGCCACGAGATAGGTACCCAACACGGTTTTGCCGATACCGGGCGGTGCGACGAACACGCCGACGTCGTACAGGAGAAGCGCTCGCGCGGCTTGCTGCTGGAGCTCCGTCAACTCGCCGTTGAACTCCACGGAGAGAATTTTCCCTACGGAGCGACTGTCCTCGAAAACGAGGCCTACGCCATATGCCTGCAGAAGCTCTCCCAGCTCTTCGAGACAGCCTCTCGGTAACGAAACGTGCCGCGGAAGATCCTCCGCACATGCGATCACGCGCGGGGTGGTTGCAGTGGAAAGCCGCATGCTCTGTTTCTTGTAGAACTCGGGGTTCTGAAAAGCGGCGATCCGCTTGATCTCATTCAGAAGCGGGGATGGGAGACCTGACTTGTCAACAAAGAGGCGTTGAGCAAGCACGACGCGCACCTCTCTTGGTAGAGGATCCGAGATGATCGCGCGCCGGGGACGACCGGAAGGCGGGTACATCCATGGTGTCTCCTCGACGCCGTCGTCAGTTTCAGCCAAACGAACGCCGATGACGAGTCCACGCTGCGTGGCTTCTTGTGCAACGGCTTCCACAGCCGAGGATGTGATCCGCTGCACAGAGGCGAGGTAGCTCCACTGGTCCGGGTACATCCGGAGATCTCGGTCCACGAAGACGCTGTTCCCCCGTTGGCGCGGTTCATACTGGAGAGGTAGCGCAATAAGGCTGCCGAAGCCCCCGCGAGGCATGTTGTCCTGGTTCGGGAAGAGTCGGTCATACGAGGCCATGCTGAGCTGGTGGCGCCGGGCCATGGTCTCGGTGAGGAGATAGCAACCCATCTTACGGGCCACGCTCGCCATGACCGGAGACGTGAAGAAGAACCATGCATGGGCCCCATTGCCGGATCGAGACCGCTCAATAGCCACCGGTAAGCCGGTTGCGTCGCAGGTCTCGACAAAAGCGCCCACATCGTCCTGCCAGGAGGACTTGTCGAAATCAACCGCAAGGAACCAACTCGTTTCGTCCTCGAGGAGCGGATAGACCCCCATTACCTGACGGCCCTGGAGATGATCGAGGATGACCTGCTCGTCCACCGGCCTGAAGGCCTGGTTCGTGCACTCACTGCACTTGACCTTGGGAAGCTCGCAGACTCCCGCACGAACTTATTCGCACAGGCCGGCGCATAGCCGGGTTTTCCAGTTCTCTTACTCTCGAACCTTGTGGGGAAGATGTCGTTACGGCCCTTGAATAGCGACCGGAAGAGACGGACCTTCTCTACCGGGGTCGGAGCCTGGGCAGTCGTGATGACCGACAAGCCCGATCGGCGAGATTGATTTGCAGAGAGGAGGGCAAGCTCTTCACGCAGGGATTGGACTCGCGAGTGAGTTGTCTCCCGTAACTGGTCGAGCTCAGCGAGACGCCCTTCTTCGCGAGCAAGTTCCTTGAGCAACTCGGCTTTCTTCGAGATAGGCAACGCCGCATCAGCGCGTAACCTCTCGGGGCTTTCGAGAAGAGAGCGGGCAGGGCTCGGGGAGAGGAGCGGGTTCGACATACCTGGACGAGAATGGTACCCTACTTTGGGAACAGGAAGGCAAGAGAGGTTCCGCCATTCGCACACTTCGGGTCTTCATTGTCTCAGGTCTTGCTCGCCGGAATCGTCAATCCCGCAGGCGCTCGATCACCAACTCTACGATGGTGGGGGTAACAAACAGGCTGCTCACTGAATAGAGAGCTCGGAGGTGGCTCTCGGCGGCGTTCCGTTGGATTCGGCCCAACCGGTGCGCTCTGGCAATGATGCCAAGAGAGCCGACTGGTGTCAGTCCGAGAGCTTTCGCGGATTTCCGCACTGCGAGGTCGTCGGTCAGCAGCACCGGCAGCCCGAGCCTTGAACAGAGCAACAGGCTCTCTCGCTCTCCTGACTGGAGCTTTCCCAGTCCCTGTTCCGCCGTGAACTCGGCGATTTCCTCATGTCGGAGGACATGTCGCTTTGCAAAGGTGAGCGTCTCCCGGATCGTCTCTGGCCGGTCTGCCTCTCGCCAGACACCCTCGGGAATATGGAGCTCGGAGAAAATTGTAAGAAGGGCCAGACAACCGATTTCCGCGAGATGGATTAGCGGGCCGGTATCGGCGACCGCACCTAATCCCCCTGAGCCCATGCCAGATCCTCGGTCACTGCCGCATACTGGCGCTCTGCCAAGTCCACCCAGTCGATCCCCACGCGCTCGATCGCCTGCTCCCTGGGAATCTCACCCTGAAGGTACTGCCCAAGAACATGCTCGCGCCAGAGCTGGCGGAGACCGGCTTCGAAGGCCATGGTCATGACCTCGGTTTCGGGCTTTTTGAACTCCCGCGCGAGGCGCTCGAGGTAGGTAAAGGCTGTTGCCATGGGTCGCTACTCTCTTTCGCTTCCCGGCGAGCCTTACGCCAGTACGGCTTGGCTCAAAAGCCGGAGATTCACGAAGCATAGCAGAGTGACTGAGGCTGATGAATCCGGCCGCCACGTTCCCACGTTCCCGTACCCCCTGCGCCCCCTACCGCATAGCCTCCATCGGCGATAGCTTCGCCGCCCGGACGGCCGGGTAGAGGCCGAAGGTGACGGCGAGGACGAGGGCGATGCCCCAGGCGGCGGCGAGGCCGTAGGGGTTGACGACCAGGCCCCAAGGGAACATGTCGGAGAGGGCGCGGCAGAAGGCGCTGCCCGCCAGGGTGCCGACCGTGGCTCCAAGGGCGGCCAGCACCAGCGCCTCCAGCAGGAACTGCACGAGGATCTGGCCGTCGTCAGCGCCGATCGCCTTGCGCAGACCGATCTCGTAGCGCCGGTCGGAAAAGGAGATCAACATCACCGACAGCACCCCCACTCCACCCACTAGCAACACCGTGCCGGCGAGGCTGAAGAGCACCACGGCCCAGCCGTGCATCTCCTCCTGAAAATGCTGATAGGAGCGCGCCATCTCGGCGTCGAGGTCCTTGATCTGCACGTCCTCGATGCCGTGATGGGCTTGCCGGGCACGCGCCAGCAGCGTGGCGGACATCTCGTCGAGGTCGCGCTTGGACTTCAGCTTCACCGTAATCTGGGTGAGCTGGTGGTCTTTGTCCAGACGGTCCATGTAGGTTTCGAGCGGCACGAGCACGCCGTTGGCATCCTGATACATCTCTTCGTTGAAGAGCTGCCCGCCAGCCAGCACGCCGACGATGCGGTAGGGCACGCCCTCGACCACCACGTCCTTCCCCACCGGATCGCCACCGCCATAGAGCTTGTTGGCGAGGCTCGCACCCATTACCGCCACCGTCGAGTGCCGACGCTGGTCGTCCGGAGTGAGGCCGCGGCCGAGGCCGATGCGGCGGTCCATCAGAAAGGAGTAGTCGGCGGTGACGCCGTTGACGAAGATCCGCTCGGCGCCGGCGGTGCCCTGCACCACGCTGCGGTGGGTAGCCCGCGGCGAGAATCCCAAGACCTTGGAGTTGGGCGCCGTGATGCGAGCCAGATCCTCGGCGCGCAGCCCGAGGCTCATCGCGAAACGCTTCTGCTCTTCGGAGGTCTTCGCCGGCTTGGGAACCAGCACGAGCGTGCCGTCCCAACTCATGCCGGCGAAACCCGTCGACACCTTGTCCTGAACGCCGTCGAGCACCGAGCTCATCACCACCAGGGCAAAGACGCCCAGCATCAACAGGGTCAGGGTGAGGATCGAGCGCAGCTTGTGCGACCAGAGCTCGATCAGGCCACCGGTGACGACCTCCCAGATCAAGGCGATGCGAACGCCCAGGCTGTGGGGGCGGCGAATGGCGGCCGGCGCCGGTTCTTCGAAGGACGGGACGAACGTCAGCGCTTCACTCATAGCGCAGTGCCTCCATCGGCGACTGCCGGCTGGCCTTGGCGGCCGGATAGAGCGCGAACAGAAAGCCGAAAACAACGGCGAGAAGTGTGGCCCAGACGAAGCTCAAAGGAGACAGCGACAGCGGGATGCCGATGGATCGGGTGATCGCCCACGAAAAGACGACGCCGACGAAATAGCCGCCCGCGCTTCCCAACAAGGTCAGCAGCAGCGCCTCGGTCATGAAACCCTTGAAGATCTCGCGGCCGGGAGCGCCGATCGCCATCTTCACTCCCACCTCGCGCACCCGCTCCTTGAGCGAGGCGAGTTGGATGTTGACGTTCACCATGCCGCCGCCGATCAGCGCCAGCACGCCCGAGAGCATGAAGATGAGGTTGTAGACGTCGCCCTGGCTCATCTGGCGTTGGAGGCGCTTGCCCACGTCGTCGAGCCGGAAATCGGTCTGCAAACGGTGATTGGAGGTGACGAGCGAGCTCAGATCCTTCGCGAAGCTGGTCATCGCCTTGAGGTCCGGCACCCGGAAGGTGACACGGTTCAGCCGGTGATATTGATCGCCTTCCATGCGCGATGCGACGAGCAGCGAGGGCACCGCCACGACGCGGTTGCGCCAGGCGAAGATGTTCTGCTGCCCCTCGCGGAAACGAAAGTTCTTTTCGTGGAAGACGCCGATCACCGTCACCGGCACGTTGCCGATGCGCAGCGGCTTGCCGACGATGTCGCCGGTGGGGAAAAAGACGCTCGCCGCCTCCGAGCCGAGCACGGCCACGGGAGCGCCGGTGGCAAAATCGTGAGCGGAGAAGCCGCGCCCCTGCTCGACCTCATAACCGTTCAGAGGCACGTAGTCGGCGCCGATGCCGTTGACGTCGCGCTCCTGATCGGCGAACTCCGAGCGCACCCTGGCGCGCGCTTGCTTCGTCACGCTGACGGCGTTGACCGCCTTGGACGCGGGCATCTTCTCGCCGTCGGTGGCATCCTCCAGCCGCAGGCCGAGGTTGGCGTTGCGCAAGGCGCTCGGCGTGCCCTGGTACACGGTATCGGTGGGCAGCACGTTCAGCTTGTCGATACCGCCGATGCGGGCGAAAACTCGCATCGACTGCTGCCGCTGGCTGTCGGAGATCGAGAAACCGCCCAGCACCGAGGCGACGCCCAGCATCACGCCCAGGGCCTGGAGGAAGGAGCGACCCGGATTCTGGCGCAGCTCGATCCAGGCCTCGATGAAACGTGCACGGAAGGCGCCGCTGGTGTTCATGCCGCTTTCTCCCATTGATCGCGAAGAATGAGCCCGTCGCACAGCTCGACGCGGCGCTCGGCCGTGGCGGCGATGGCCGGATCATGGGTCACCAGCACGACGGTATTGCCCTGCTCGTGGAGCTCGCGGAACAACGCCAGCACCTCGTGGCCGGTCTTCGAATCGAGGGCGCCCGTGGGCTCGTCGGCGAGCAGCAGCGCCGGCCGGTTGGCCAGGGCGCGGGCGATGGCCACGCGCTGGCGCTGGCCGCCGGAAAGGACGCCGGGCAGCACGTTGGCCTTATCGGGAATGCCCACCTTCTCCAGCAGCTCGAGCGCCCGCTGCCGCCGCTCCTTGCCCGCCACGCCGGCATAGAGCATCGGCAGCTCGACATTTCTCAGGATCGTCGCCTTGGGCAGCAGGTTGTACTGCTGGAAGACGAAACCGATCTTTTCATTGCGAATGGCCGCGAGGTCCGCTCCGGTCAGCTTCTCCACCTGCCGGCCGTCGAGCGCGTAGGTGCCGCCGCTGGGCACGTCGAGGCAGCCCAGGATCGACATCAGCGTGCTCTTGCCCGAACCCGAGGGGCCGATGAGGGCCACGTACTCGCCGCGCTCGACCGTCAGGTCGACGCCGCGCAGGGCGTGGACCGCGTTGCCGTTGGCGCCGTAGACCTTGTTGAGACCGCGGGTTTCGATGATGTTCATGGCTTGGGCTCCCCTCGCAGAATCAGTTGTTCTCATCGTCCTTCTCGACTTTCTTGCGCGTCACGTCTTCGAGCGCCACCTGATCGCCGGTGCGCAGGCCGTTCATAATCTCCACCCGCTCCAGGGTCGCGATGCCCGCGTTCACCTGCACCGGCTCGAAATAATCCTTCCAATTCTCGGACAGCCAGACGAACTTGCTGCGGCCGTTCAAGGCCTCGCGCGCCTTGTCGATCTGCTTCGGACCCAGGCTGGCCTTCATGCGGTAGACGACCGTCTGTCCCTCGCGCCGCTGGAGGGCCTCCAGGGGAATGGACAGCGCCTTCGCGCGCCGGTCGCCCAGGATCTCGACGTTGGCGCTCATGCCGGTGCGGAAGGCGGGATCGAGCTGCGCGAGGGCGACCTCGATCTCGAAAACCTTGATCTTCTCCACCAGCTTGGCGGCGGGAGCGACGAAGCGCACCTTGCCGTCGAAGATCTTCTGCGGATAGGCGTCGAGGGTGACGCGCACCGGCTGGCCGACGCGCACCTTGGCGATGTCCACCTCGTTGAGATTGACGCGGATGATGAGCGACTTGAGATCGGCGACGGTGAACATCACCGTGCCCTCGTTGAAGGAGGAGACGCCCGAGGTGACCGTCTCGCCGAGCTCCACGCCCTTCTTGATGATCACGCCGCCCATCGGCGCCGTGACCCGCGCCTGCTGCGTGGCGGAGGCGCCGGAGATCGGAATGCCGTGGTCCTCGACGATCTTGTAGCGCGAGCGCATGCTGGCCAGCGAGTCGGCGGCGAGATCGCGCGAGGTCTGGAAGTTGCGCAGCGTCTGGCTGGGGATCAACCCCGCGTCGTAGAGCGCTGTCTGAGCGGTCAGCTCGCGCTCGGTGTCCTTGAGCTTGATCTCCGCCTGGCTCACCGCGCCCTTGACGTCGGAGAGCGACTGCGCCTGGTTGACGTCCGGCTCGACCTCGGCCAGCACCTGCCCGGTCTTCACCACGTCGCCCTCGCGCACCCGCAGCGTCTGGATACGCCCCGAGACGGCGGACTTGACGTCCACCTTGATCTCCGGGTCCACCACGCCCACCTCGCGCACGCTCACCTGGAGATCCTCCGCCTGCACCTTGCCGAGCCGGAACGGCGATTCGACATCCTTGGGCTTCGACTTGGTCGTCGCCCGCGCCACCACGAGACTGCCGGCCAGTACCACAACCACAGAACCCGCTATCAGCCATTTCTTGCGCATGAGAATCCCTCTTTCTTGATCTCTTTGTTCCACTGTCTGCTGCGACGAGAGGGGCTCCAGGGGGTGTCGGGCTTACGCCGAATTGCCTCTCGCATGTGTCTACGAGCGGAGAGGGCAAAAGGTTACAGGGGGGTGGAACTTTTCGGAGGGACGACCTCGGGCGGGGTGCGAGGGCGCGGGGTGCGCGCCCTCGGAAGTGACGCGGCCGGCCCTACGGGCAGTAGTTGCAGCCGCCGCAGAGGCACGATTCGTAGGTGTCGCTGCACGCGGTCTGGCAATCCGGATCGCCGGCGCAGGCAGTGTTGCAGGCCTTCAACCGATTGAAGCAGTCCCTCCTGCAGAAGTCTATCGCGCCCGACGGTACGCTCCACAAAGCCAGCCCGACCAGCAACAAGGCCGTACACAGTCCAAGCTTCCGATGCATTCCTTACCTCCTTGGGATGGTGGGCCGGAAACCGGCCCGAGGTTGGACAGCGCGCGCAGTGTAACAGAGAGGAATCGCCATGCCTGTAACACTTTTCACAGATTGGACATAGAACAAGGGGAATGATGAATTCGAAATGACGACCTCACCTGACCTCCACGGCGCCACCCCCGGCCCTTCGCCCATTCTCGACGGGAAGTACCGGCTGGACGAGCGCCTTGGAGAAGGAGCCGTCGGCCTCGTCTACCGCGCCACTCATCTCGGGCTGAAGAAGGTCTTCGCGCTCAAGCTGCTGAAGCCCGGGCTTGCCAGCCTCGACCCGTTCTCGATCGTCCGCTTCCAGCGGGAAGCCGAGGCGCTCGGCCGGCTGCACCATCCCCACATCGTGGGGGTCACCGACTTCGGAATCGATCCGGGAACGGGCGCTCCCTATCTAGTGATGGAGTTGCTCGAAGGGATTCCCCTCTCGGAGCATTGCCGGCGGGAAGGGCCGCTGCCCCTCGCGCGGGCACTGCCCGTCCTCGAAACGATCGCCGCCGCCGTGGACGCGGCCCACGAGCAGGGAATCCTTCACCGCGATCTCAAGCCCGGCAACGTCCTGCTGAGTGGACAGAACGGAGAGGACCGGACCGTGAAGGTGCTGGACTTCGGCCTGGCGGAGATCTCCGCGCCTCCCCATCCTTTCGATGTCCCGGACGAGGAACCCTCCGGCCTCGACGAGGTCGGGAAGGCCCCGTCCCTGACCGGAACGGGCGATCTCCTGGGCACGCCGCTCTACGTGGCGCCGGAGGTGATCCGCGGCGCGTCGGCGGGCCGCGCTTCCGACCTCTACTCCTTCGGCGTCATCGCCTACGAGATGCTCGTGGGCAAGCCCCCCTTCTCCGGCTCCACGCGCCAGGTCCTCGCCGGGCACCTCGAAAGAGAGCCCTCGCCGCCGGCGCCCGCGCTGCCCGCCAGCATCTGGAAGGCCCTGCGGGAGCCGTTGGCGAAAGACCCGGCCCGGCGGCCGGCGACGGCCGGCGAGGTCGTCCGCGGGCTCCGGGAAGCCGCTATTCAAGAGGACCGCAAAGGCTGGCGGCGGGCCGAGCTGCCGCGCCGGGTCTTTCTGGCCGCCGTTCTCGCGGCGGCCGTGCCGGTCACCGCTCTGCTCCTGCCCAACGGCCTGGCCCCGGTCGAGCGCTGGACCCAGGACCTGCGGATCCGCACCGCGCCGGCCCGCCCGCCCGATCCGCGAATTCTGCTGGTCACGATCGACGAAGCCAGCCTCGCCGGCAGCTCCATTCCTCTCGCGGACTGGGCAGACGAAATAGGCAACACGCTCAATCGGATCTTCGCGGCGGGAGCGCGAGGCGTGGCGGTCGACATGCTCCTGCCCGATCCCTGGAGCGCCTCGCCCGGATTCTCGGACCTCGTCGTCCGCCACGCCGGGAACCTCACGCTCGCCGCCTCCTCGGAGAGTGAGGGTGTCCTCGGCATCCGCAGCGTGGCGGGTTTGACCTCGGCCGCCCTGGGCCCTCAACGGACCGAGTCCCTGTTCGGGTTCGTCAACCTGGACGAGGACCCGGACGGAGTGGTCCGCCGCGGCCGCCTGAGCTTTCGTGACCGCGCGGAAGTCGAGCGTCCCTCCTGGGCGGCGCGGGCAGCGGGGATGATCTCCCCGGTCCTAGAGATCTCCCCTGAAAAGGGATTCTGGATCGACCCCCGGATCGACGCCTCGCGCTTCGCCGGCATCTCCTGGCGGGACGTTCCCGCGGCGCTGGCGACACGTCCCTGGCTCTTCCGCAACCGTCTCGTCCTGGTGGGCGGCGACGTCGTGGCCGGGCCCGACGACATTCACCGCGTTCCTAATCGCCAGGGCGAAGCGGAGACGGTCTCCGGCCTCGTTCTCCAAGCCTTGCAGGTCGACACGATCGTCGCCGGCTTGCCGGTGCGCGAGGCGCCGCGCTTTCCCTTCCTGGCGGGCGCGGCCCTCTGGGCGAGCCTCGCCGTAGGCGCCGTCCTGCTCGCCCGCCGGCCGATTCCCCTCCTCGCCCCTCTTTTTGGAAGCCTCCTGCTCTATTTCTTTCTATCCATCCCGGTTTTCCAGAGAACGGGCCTGCTGCTGCCGGTTACGGTTCCTCTCCTGCCGGCTCTGAGCGTCCTCGTCCTCGCACTTGTCCTCCGGCGCGCCCTCACTCCGATTCCGTCGTGGAGAAAAACACCATGATTCTGAAGGCTCGAGCGCTGACCTGCGGATTCTTCCTCCTCACCACGCTTCCCGTTCAGACCGCCGCGACCGCCCGCCGCGAGCCCGTAGCCATCGTGTACCAATTGACGGGAGAGGCTCAACGCGTGGAGCCGGGCCGTTCCCGGGAGCCGGTGCGTCTCTTCGACCGCCTGCCGGCCGGGACCACTCTCGAGCTCGCGCCAGGCTCTCGCCTCGCCCTGGCGTTTGTGACGGGTAAACGCTACGAGATCTATGGGAAGGCCCGCGCCGCCCTCGGGAAAGGCGACCTCGGCGCCCGCTCTGGCGGCGTGCGGTCTCTCCCTTCCGTTCCGCCCCTCCCACGGCTGGCTCCGATCGCGGAGGACGACCATCCTGGCCCGAGCGCGGGGGCTGTGCGAATTCGCAGCGAGAGGATCGAAGGACTCTATCCCCACTGCGGGACGGCAGTCCTCGCAGGCGAGACCACCCTTCGTTTCCAACTCGTCACGGGCGCCGGGAAGTACAGGATCGAGGTGCGGGATCGCCAGGATCACGTTATTTTTGAGACTGAGACAACCGACTCTGTGGTGCATCTCCCGGCAGAGGTCCTGGAGCCTGGCCTTCGCTACCGCTGGACCGTCTCCACCGTCGAGCGGGTGGGACCCGTCGCACGAGGAGAGGCAGATCTGGTCACTCTGCGGCAGAACACCGCCGAGGCGCGAGAGGCGCTACGGAAAAGCGTTGAAGCGGCGGGAGACGATGACTCTCTGGCACTGCTCGCCGGGGTGGATCAGAGCCTGGGGCTATTGGCAGAAGCCCGGGAAGAGCTCCGGACGGCACTCCTGAAATCGCCTGGAGACACCGCGTTGGCCGAGGCTCTTGCTGCGCTTGAGCGGCGCCTCGAGGAGATACCATGAAAAAGCCCGCTTCCTGGACGACTCTATGGATGGGTATAGGCCTTGCGGCGGCGTTGCTGCGCCCACTCTCAGCGGTGGAGGAACCCCAGCCTCCGGACAAAACTTCGGTGCGGGAGGTCGGCATCGTGGTCGAGGAGGTCACGCCGGAATCACTCGGGGCGCGCGCGGGCCTGCAAGCTGGCGATCTTCTCCTCTCCTGGTGCCGGACGGCAACCCCTTCGGATTCATCCTGCCTCTCCGAAGGAAGATTCGAATCTCCCTTCGACTTCGAGGAGATGGATCTTGAACAAGCGCCGCGAGGCGGGGTCAGAATCCGGGGAAAGCACACTGCCGGGGAAACTGTCTGGGTGCTCCTGCCCGGCACTCAGTCGGTCAACGTTCGTCCCGTTCTCCCGAAGAATCTCTACGATCTCTACCAGGATGGCCGGAGCCTCGCCACGGCGAACCGACTGGATGCCGCGGTCGAGCGCTGGCACTCAGCGGCACTCGTCGCAAAGCAGGGCGGCGATGATCAACTCGGCATCTGGCTCCTGTTGCGGGCGGCGGGTGCCCTGGCTGAATCGCGGAAATTCACACAAGCCGACGAGCTCTACAAAGAGGCGGCCGAACAAGCACGGCTCTTGGGTGCAACGAGAGTCGACGCCCAGATCGCGAAGGCCTGGGGAAAGACCTTCGAGAGACGCGGCTCCTGGAAGGAGGCAGAGCGCCTCTATCGCCGGTCCTTGGAGCTTGACAGGGCCGCCGGAAGCGACTTGGCGGTCGCCTGGACTCTCCACAATCTGGGAACCATAAACGCCCAACGCGGTGACCTTCAAGAAGCTGAGTCTCTCCTCCAGCAGGCTTTAGGCATCTGCGAGCAGCTTGCGCCGCGCAGCTCCAGGTTGGCTAAAACCCTGATGAATCTCGGAAACGTGAAGTACCTCCAGGGAGACCTGGCTGCAGCGGAGAACCACTTGCGGCATGCCCTGTCAATCCTGGTTGAGCTGGCACCCGAGAGCCTGGAGGTTGCGAACGCGCTGATCAATCTCGGCAACGTCACCATGGACCGGGTAAATCTGGCGGCAGCTGAGGAGCAATATCGCCACGCCAAGTCGATTTATGAGCGGATCAAACCCGATAGCCTTGAAATGGCCAAGGCTCTCAAGAACCTGGGTACCGCAGCCATGTCCAGACACGATCAGGAAACCGCGGACTATTTCACGCAACGGGCACTGGCAATCGAAGCGAGGCTCGATGCCAGCGGCGCAGCGCTTGCGATCACCCTAGAAAACCTGGGCCTCCAGGCGCTGAAGCGCGGGGATCTGGAAAAAGCTGAAGAATATCTTCATCGCGCGATGCACTTGAGTGAGAAGCTGGCACCTAACGGCCCGTCCCTCGCGCTCAAGCTCCAGAACCTCGGAGCCATCGCCATTCGCAAGAAAGACTGCGCTACTGCCGAGAACTTCTTCCAACGCGCCCTTACGATCCGGCAGAGCCTCAAGCCAGACAGCCTGGGCGTCGCCACGAGCCTGAAGAGCCTGGGATATCTGGGTCTTAAGTGCGGAGACTTGGCTCGGGCGGAGGACAATTACCGGCGAGCCCTCGTGATTCAGGAGAGACTTTCCCCTGAAACGATTGGCCATGCGATGTTGTTGCACGATTTGGGCGAGGTCTACCGACGCCAAGGCCGTTCGCTTTCCGCCAAGGAACTCTTCTGCCGAGCCATCAATCTCTCCGACTCTTCACCGGAGAACCTCGTCGAGACGGATGGAAACGAGGAGAGGATCTTCACCGATTGCCTTGGTGCCCTTGCCGAGGTCGGTGAGACGGCAGAGGCCTTTCACGTCCTTGAGCGCGGACGGGCCCGCGCCTTCCTCAAGCAACTGGCCGAGCGCGACTTGCTGTTTTCCTCTGATCTTCCCGAGGAGATTGCACGAAGGAGAAGAGAGCTCGACAAACAGCTCGAATCCACTCAGGGGTCTCTCGCCCGGCTCAGTTCGACCCAGGAAGCCGACGCAGAACGCCTCCTCGATCGCCTACGGGAGATTCGGGACCAGCAGCAGGAGCTGACCGCGCAAATCCGGAAAAGCTCTCCCCGGCTAGCCTCCCTGCAATATCCCGAGCCGCTTGACCTTGCCGGCGCGCGCCAGACTTTGGATCCTGGGACCGCGCTGCTCGCCTATTCCATTGGCGAAGACAAGAGCTACCTGTTCGTAGTTCATCCCCCGGAGCGTCCGAAGCCTGGACTTTCCGTATTTTTGATTCCAATTAGCAGGGAGGCGTTGCAGGAGACCGTCCGCTCCTTTCGAGGCCTTTTACGAGACGCTAAGTCCGATCCTAAACTGGTAACCTCTCAAGCAAAAAAACTTTATGGCCTCTTGGTGGCACCTGCCGAGGCGCAGATTGGTCCAGCGAAGCGACTTCTCATCTCGGCTGACGGCCCTCTTCATACCCTGTCCTTTGCCGCGCTCGTACGCAAGGGCCGCTACCTCACCGAGTGGAAGCCGATACATTTCGCCCTATCGGCGACCGTCTATGCGGAGTTGAAGAAAGCGCGGCGTCCGTCCTCCAAGGTCGTGCCGAGTCAGATCGTCGCCTTCGGTGCCCCGGTATATCCTAAGCTCCCCAAAGACCGGGACACGGCTCCGGCACCCACCCTCGAGGTTCTCACGGCGGTGCGCCGCGGCCTTTCTCTCGATTCCATTCCTGCTACCCGCGAGGAGGTCCGCAATATCGCAGCTCTCTATCCAGGAGCCCGTATCTTCCTCGGCGCGGAAGCGACAGAGGAGCGAGCCAAGTCCATTGGGAAGGATGTTCGCTATCTCCACTTCGCCTGTCATGGTCTGCTCGATGAACGATTCCCTCTGAACTCAGCCCTGGCCCTGACCATCCCTGAACACCCGCAAGAGGGTCAAGAAAATGGCCTGCTCCAGGCCTGGGAGATCCTCGAGAACATGCGCCTTGACGCCGACCTGGTGACCCTCTCGGCCTGCGACACCGCCTTAGGAAAGGAAATGGGAGGTGAAGGCCTCGTCGGGCTCACCCGGGCTTTCCAGTACGCGGGCGCCCGCTCGGTCCTCGCCTCCCTCTGGGGCGTCGCTGACGTCTCGACCGCTCGCTTCATGATGCGCTTCTACGGCTATCTCCGTGGCGGCAAGCCAAAGGACGAAGCTCTGCGGGCAGCGCAGATCGAGATGATCCGGGAGAAGTCCAGATCGTCCCATCCCTTCCACTGGGCGGCGTTCGAGCTTTTCGGGGATTGGCGGTGACGCAGAAAGTGCAATGGGGACTCGCCTGAGACATCCTATTCGGTGACTGCGCGCCAGCCTCGTTCCAAGATCGGAACGAGGCCGCCTCCGGGAGGTTCCGGAAACGGAACATCGAACCCCGGAACCGAACTGCAATCCTTCTTGTATCAATCAGTTACGAGTCTTTTGTAGGATGGCCTCGGGATTGCCTTTCCCGATTCCCCGAGAAAGGAGAACGCATGAACCGAAGACTCACAACATTCGTGTCTCACCCGCAGGTACTGTATGGGCTCTTGATTCTCTTAGCGGTGGGAACCGGCAAGGCGCAAACTCGTACCGTCCTGGTGTCGCCTGTTCCTGGCAATCCTGTTGCCAGCGGCACCGGTCTGCGCAACGCGCTCGCCGCGATCTCGGCGCCATCGTCTACGGACCGCTGGTTGCTGAAGATCGAACCGGGAATTTACGATATCGGTGCAACCTCGCTTCAACTACGCCCGTGGGTCGATGTGGAAGGCTCAGGAATAGGCGTGACGACGATCCGTGGCAGTGTGGACGCAATAGGTCTAACCAACGGCACGATCAACGGCGCCAACGATACGGAGATCCGGTCTCTGACCGTTGAGGCTACGGGAACCGCAACCGTCGGCAATGTCATCGCGATATACAACCTCAACGCCAATCCACGCCTCTATCGAGTGAAGCTCGTTGCGCAGGCAACCAGCGCTGCATGGGGGATGCGAAACTTGACATCCGCACCTCTCCTTGACGAATGCGAGATCACTGCTTCGACCACAAGTACCTCGGGTTTTCCCTCTGCCTATGGAATCGTATTTCGAAATTACGTAGCCTCAGGGCAAAGAAGTTCTATCTTGCGGAGCAAGATCTTAGCCACCGGGGCAGGCACAAACTACGGCTTGTACCTAGAGGATGGCCAGACCGTAACGGAGATTCGGGACACCCGGATCGACGCGGTTGGTGGTAGAGTCACCTATGGTATCTACGCCAAGACGTTTGGCGGCTGGAGCGGTCAAGAGAATCTGGCGCTCAGAAACCTCGAATTGAGCTCGGTCGGGGGGAGCTCAGCTTCGTACGGCATCTTCTTCGAGGCTTCCTCATCGATCATGCTGGACGTCTTTGCCAGCAGAATCTACGGTCATGTCTCTCCGACCACTTACGGGATTGTGCAGCGTGGCTCCGCGGCAATTGGCCTTCAAGGCTCGACCGTGGCTGGATTCACGAAGACAATCGATACGGTCTCCAACATCTCGATTGCCTCAACCTTTCTAAACGGCGGACCCACCACCGCCCTCGGCTGGCTCGGTTGTATGGGGGTGTGGGACGAGAATGGCGTTTTCTACGCCAACTCATGTCCTCCGTAGCCACCTGGTGGGGGTCGGCGCAGCATCCGTGCCGTTTTCGGAACGGCGGTCCCGGCACCGATTCCGGACTGTCGGCGTCGAGCCGAATCGCGACAAGGCCGTGGGCACGGATGACCCTCGATAAGCCAACAGCTCGAGACCCTACGCTATAATAAAAAGGAGAAGAAGAATGAGACCCTTCCACGCCGCAAGCTTTTGGATTGCACTTGTTGCCGGCTGGATCCTGATCCCACCTTCGCGCCTACAGGCCGAGCGGCCCGCAGGCGTGGGACAAAAACCAGAGAGGAGGGAGTTGATCGTTCTCTTGGCGCAAGGACCCGACATACCCTCTCCAGAGGAGGTGGTGGGGAGCGTACGCCAGCACCTCCTGCTCCCTGGCGGTCTCGGGCAGAGCTCGCCATCCGCGGCGCGCTTCGTACTGCCTCACCGGGCGCAAGGGGCTACCTTGCAGCAGGGGCGGGCCCTCACGGCAATAGAGAAAGGAGAAGAGTGAAATGAGGAACATGAAAGAAGTGAAGGGAAATCCCTTCCCCCGGGCTATCACCGACGAGAAGCTCAAGATGGCCTGGGGAGGAACGAACAGCCTGGTCCCACCCCCCATTGATCCAGGAAACGATCAATCGCCCGACGCACGAGCCGTCATCATCACGACCGGCTAATCTACAGCGGATTCGCCATCGCCAGAAACTCTGCCGGCCGCCCCGCGTCTGGATTCGGATGCGGGGCGACCGGACTCCGCCGCCGCCTGCCTTCCCGCTGACCCTCCCACAGCCGCTACGCTCCTTAACAGGAGCGTGTCCTAACTCAAGTGCCGGGCAGAGAGGTCAGCAGGATCTAAACGCTGAGCGTCCCATGGGCTCCAGCTACAAACCACTTCTGTGGCTGGAGTCTTCGGGATCGCCCAAAGCTCAATCTTCGCTTGCGCTGCTCTGGGCCGTAATCCCCAACCCCTTCAAATACCGATGAAAGGTCGTCTTGGTGAGCCCCAGGCTCTCCCGGGCGGCCTTCACACTACCGCCGTACCGCTCCAGACGAGAGAGGATCAGCTCGCGTTCGAACGCACTCACGGCGTCTTCAAAAGTGGCGCCGTCCGCGAGGAGCGGCGCCGCTTTGGGGTTGGGCGTGCCGCGCAGCACCTCGGGGAGGCAGCGATCGATCAGGGCGCGGTCGATCCAGGCTCCGGGCTGGGCGTGGATGATGAAGAGCGAGCAGGCTCGCGCCAGGTCGCGGACGTTGCCGGGCCAGTCGTGGGCGACCAGGGCTTCGAAGGCGTCGCGAGTGAATCCGAGGGTGCGCTTGCGGAGCTTTCGCTCGTGGTGCCGGCGATAGTGATCGAGCAGCGGCGGAATGTCCCACGGGCGCTCGCGCAAGGGGAGCAGACGGATGGCCAGGGTGCGGAAGCGATCGTAGAAGTCCGCGCGCAGCGTTCCCTCTCCTACCGCCTGATCCAAGTCTCGATTGGTGGCCAGCACCACGGCGACGTTCACTTTGATCTCGCGGGTCTGCCCCACCGGCGTCACGGTGTGGTTCTCCAGCACTCGCAACAGGTGGGCCTGGGCCCGCGGCGACAGCTCGCCGATCTCGTCGAGGAAGAGGACGCCGCCGTCGGCGGCGCGGAAGAACCCGGGCTCGTCCGTCAAGGCGCTGGTGAAGGAGCCCCGCTTGTGGCCGAAGAAGCGGGAGGCCGCCATCTCGTCCGTGATCTCGGCGCAGTTGACCACCACCATGGGGCGCTTGTGGCGTCCGCTGTAGGCGTGAAGGTAGCGGGCGATCAAGTCCTTGCCCGTGCCCCGCTCCCCCAGGATGAGCAGCGGCTCCGGATTCTCGGCCTCGATCGCCGGAATGAAGGTCTCGTGCAGCGTCCGCCGCAGGGCCTGCGTGCTGGAGGAGTCGCCGAGGATCTCCGGCGCGTTCTCGGCTGCCTCGCGTGCCCGTAGCTCGTGAAGCTCGCACTCCTGGGCCGCTTGGAGAAACGAGAAGCCGAACAGCCGGCCCACCGCCGCGGCGTAGCCCTCCAGCCAGGCGCGGTCGCCTTCGTTGTAGGCCTCCAGCAGGCCGTGGTTCTGGAGATAGATCAAGGCAAGGACGGCTTCCCGGAGGGGATCGACGATCGGCGCGCAGAGCACGCTGTAGGATCCGCCCTCCAGCGACGGCGTGCGCGAGGCGTCCGCCGAGAGGCGCGGATCCTCGATCAGCTCGGGCCGGCCGCTGGCCACGACCCGCTGGATCAGCGACGGGCTCACGCCACGCACGGAATCGCCCCGCTCGCAGGCGGCAATCTGCTCTCGGGTGAGAGGTCCCAAGGTGTGAATGGCGCGCAGGCGCAGCGGTTCCGGCTGCTCGATCACCAGCAGCAACGCCTTCTGCACACCGAAACCCCGTGCCGCCGCCTCGAACGATGCGCGTAATGCTGCTTCCTCGCCGCCTTCGCTCGCCAGCACAGCGAGTAGCTCGTTCATCGAGCCGAGGAGCTGGGAGTAGTCGCGCCCGGGCGGCGGAGAGCCTTGAGTATTCATAGTTCAAGCGTAGCAGAGCCCTCCTGGCTCCAGGGATGCCGGAGAAAAATCTCCAGAGTTTTCTACGGCATCTCCAGAGCTGCGACGACTTCTTCAGATCTTGGCGCGACTTCTCTGGAGCTGCGACAACATCCAGGGAGCCGACAGGACTTCTCCAGAGTTTTCTACGGCATCTCCAGAGCTGCGCCGACTTCTGGAGATGCCGGCACGACTTCTCTGGAGCTGCGCCAACATCCAGGGAGCTGGCGCGACTTCTCCAGAGTTTTCTCCAGCATCTCCAGAGCTGCGCCGACTTCTTCAGATCTTGGAGCAACTTCTCTGGAGCTGCGACAACATCCAGGGAGCTGCGCCGACTTCTCCAGATGTTGGCGCGACTTCTCTGGCGCTACGCCGTGCTGGCTCGTATAGAATCCCGGCCCAAGTCCCTTGTTCCATGTATCTTTGCCGCTCATTGCCAGGAGGAAACCTCATGCGCCGTCTCATCACGCTGCTGCTCGCGTCCCTTGCCTTCACAAGTTGCACGACCGCTTATCAAGTCCGCGGGACCGAGAGCTTCCTGAAGCCCATGCCCGTCCGCGATCTGGTCGGCACCGACGACATTCACCGGGCGCGACAGATTTCGATGGAACATCAATCGATTGAAAAATACGACGACTTTTCTCTGGGGGTGATCGAGATCGGCGACGACGGCTCCGTCAATCCGGAGCAGAAGGCGATGGTGATGGACTGGATCGAGCGCGAGACGAAGGCGGGGGGAATCCTCGTCATCTTCGCGCACGGCTGGCATCACGGGGCCCGCACCTGCGACAGCAATCTGTGCTGCTTCCGCACGATGCTGAGCGAGATGAAGAAGGCCGGCATGGCGGGACCGGGCAAGAACGTCGTCGGCCTATACCTGGGATGGCGCGGCGAGTCGCTCCCCTACGGTGGCTGGAACACGGCCACTCTCTGGGGGCGCAAGCGCGTCGCCGAGCACATCGGCCGCACCGCCGGCAAGGAGATCCTCCTCGAGCTCGAACGGCGGGTCTGGATGAATCAATACGACCTGTCGATGATCACCATCGGCCACAGCCTCGGCGGCGCTCTCGTCTACTCGGCCGTCAAGGGCAAACTCACGGGCGACGTCTCCGACATCGAGCTCGGCAAGGTCCGCAAGCTCCGGGTGGTCCGCGCGGAAGAGAGCCGGGTCGAGGCCCTGGAGCGCAGGGAGAAGGCCCTGCGGGCGGGGTTCGGGGACCTCGTCGTGCTCGTCAATCCGGCCCTGGAGGCCAGCGAGTACCTGCCGTTCGACGCCGACCTGCGCGACGACCGGGTGCATTGCAGTGGTCCCGGCTGCCGCGCCGAGCTGCTGCGCCAGGGCCTGCCCTACGACAAGCTGCAGCCCTACCCGAAATGGCAGCTCCCCGTGCTGCTCACCATCGCCTCCGAGGCCGACACCGCCGTCGGCACCGCCTTTCCGCCGTCGCGTTTTCTCCAGGCGCTCCTGACCTTCCACTGGGGGCAGTTGGGAGCGATGTACCGCCAGGGGATGGGGCGCTATGCCCCGCAGGTGACGCACCGCCTGACCGCCCCCGCGCGGTATCAGGAAGCGAAGACGACCGTGTCGCCGGATTGCGGCTGCCCCAAGGTCGCCGAGGGTCTGGCCGCCATGCCCCCCCTCGACGTGCAGCTCGACTCCAGCTCAGGCGTCCGGATGATCGGCGGCGGCTTGGACTTCGGCCTCACCGGGGACCGCCTCCGGCGGGGCTGGGACGTCCACTCGCCCTACGTCGTGGTGCAGACCGACAAGGGCGTGATGGCCGACCACAACGACATCTTCAATCCCACCTTCATCGCCTTCCTGCGCGCCTATATCGAGGCGTACGACAAGAAGTACGACGAGCTGCCGGCGGAGGTGAAGAAGACGATGAGGATCAAGCAGTAGGGGGAGCGAAATCCCGTAGGGCACCTTTCCTCCGCCCAAACCCCTCACTCCCCCAACCCCCTCTCTCCCATCGCCCTCCCCCCAACCGGGAGAGAGGGGGCTCAACTGGGGCGTTCCTGCTTTGCTCCCTCTTCTCCCGGTTGGGGGGAGGGCGATGGGAGAAGAGGGCCGGGGTGATGAGGGGGCTTTAGGAGGAGATTGCCCCTCTACCAGATCCGGCAGATCTTCTCCGGCTCCTTGTACAACGCCTGGCCGGGCTTGCATGAGAAGGCCTGGGCGAACTCTGGTACGTTGACGACGACGCCGTTGATGCGGGCCTCGTGCGGCGAGTGGGGGTTGACTCGGGCGCTCCGGCGCAGGGCCTCCGGACGGTCGCCGCCGCAGTCCCACTGGGCGAAGCCGACGAAGAAGCGCTGCTCGGGAGTGAGGCCGTCCACCGGCTGGAGCTTCTGCCCTTTCGTCTCCTCCTGCCAGGCAAGATACGCGAGGATGAGGCCGCCGAGATCGGCCACGTCCTCCCCGAGGGTGAGCTGGCTGTTGATCTTGATGTCGTCCACCACGGTGTACTGGGCGTACTGGTCGGAGACGCAGGCGGCCCGCTTGCGGAACTCCTTGTCGTCTTCCGGCGTCCACCAGTTGCGCAGGTTTCCCTGCGCGTCGAACTGGCGGCCCTCGTCGTCGAAACCGTGGGTCAGCTCATGGCCGATGGTGCCGCCGGTGTTGCCATAGTTGGGCGCGGCGTCCATCTTGGGATCGTAGAGCGGCGGCAGCAGCACCGCGGCGGGAAAGTTGATGTCGTTCATGGGCGGGTTGTAATAGGCGTTCACCGTCGACGGCGTAATGCCCCATTCGCCGCGGTCGACCGGCTTGCCGATCTTGGCGAGATCGCGGTGGGTCTCGAAGACGCTCGCCCGCTGAACGTTGCCCGCGAAGTTGTCGCGCCGAATCTCCAGGGCCGAGTAGTCGCGCCACTTGTCCGGATAGCCGACTTTGTCGCGCATCGTTTGGAGCTTGACGAGCGCCTGCTTCCTGGTCTCGGGGCTCATCCAGGGAGACTGTTCGACGCGCACCGCCATGGCGTCGCGAATCTGCTTGACCATCCGCTCCGTGTCGGTCTTCACCTGGGCCGGAAACGCCTTGCGGACGAAGACCTCGCCCAGCGCCTCGCCGAGATCGCGATCGATCCATTTGACGCAGCGCTTCCAACGCGGCGACTGCTGCTTCACGCCATTCAGATAGGCGCTGTCGAAATCGAAGTCCGCCTGCACGAAGGGCGTGGACAGGTAGGGCGCGCCGATCCTCACGAGATGGACCCGGAGATAGGCCCGCAGGTCGCCCAGAGGAGCGGTGGCGAGCTGCTTGTTCACCTCTTTGAAGAACCTGGGCTCGGTGACGTTGAAGTCCGCGAGACCGGCCTGACCGAGAGTCTCGAGGTAGGCGTCCCACGAAAAGGCGGGCGTGAGCGCCTGAAGCTCGCGGCGCTTCATGGGATGGGCGGTCTTGTAGGGATCGCGCCGCTCGACCGGAGTGAGGGACGCCTTGGCGAGGGCCGTCTCCAGGCGCATCACGGCGACGGCCTGGCGCGCCGGCTGAGGATCGCCCAGCAGCTCGAAAAGCTTCTGCAGGTAGGCACGGTAGTGGTCGCGGGTCTCCTTGGACTTGGCGTCGGTCTTGACGTAGTCCTCGGGCGAAGGCAGGCCCAGGCCGCCCGCTCCCGCGAAGCCGATGACCTTCGAGGCGTCCCGCGGGTCCTGGCCGGAGCCGAAGCCGAAGAGCAGGGGACCCGAGTCCCCCTCCAGGTGCAGGCGGCCGATCAGGGCGGCCAGTCCGGCCCGCGACTTCAGCCCCGCGATGGCCGCCAGCTCGGGCCTCAGGGGAGAGAGCCCGGCCTTTTCGATGGCCGGCTCGTCCATGCAGGAGGCGAAGTAGTCGCCGATCTTCTGGGTGTTGGCGTCGCGCCCGGGGTTGGGGCGGGCGGCCTCCTCGAGGAGACCCCAGAGGACTCGCTGATTGTCGTTGCCCATCTTCGCGTAGACGCTCCAGCGCGGACGGTCGGCGGGAATCGGGTTCTTGTCCAGCCACTTGCCGCAGGAGAACTTGAAGAGATCGGCGCACGGATCGACCGAGCGGTCCATCACCGACGGATCGAGGCTCGGCGTGTACGGGAGAGCCGTAATGGGCCGCTCCGCGGTAGCGGGCTCCGCGCCCCGGGCGGGAGCTCCAGCCAAGGCGAAAAGGGCGAGAAGCGAGGGAACGGCAAGACGCTGAATCATCGAAGAGCTCCTTCAGACAGAGAGACGCCAGAGGCGGCCGGGCCACCGGAGAGAAGTTTTACGCTTCGGAGAGCCGATGGTTTCAGGGCGTTCGTCAGCCTTGCAGCCGCTGGGCGAGCTGTTCAGCCCGCTGCTGGTTGGCCACGGAGACATCCGGGGCCTTCAGCTCGCGGTGGGCCGCCGAGGCCACCTTGAGATCGCGCTCGACAGGGGTGAGCCCGGGAGCGTGGATGGCATCCCAGGTCTGGCTCACCACGATCGCCTCCAGATTCTGGACGCGCTCCTGGAGGGCCTCGTTGATCTTCCGCAGCTCCGCGACCTCCCGGTCCAACTCGTCGGTGGAAGCGCCGAGCTGACGCTGCTTGGCCTTGAACTCCATCCATTCCTTGAAGGTGCCGGCGAGGATTCCCGCGATAGGAATCAGCACCCAGATCATGCCGAAAGAGAACATCCTTCGCCCTCCTCGTGAAAAAAATCTGCCGGAGTCAGCCCTGCAGACGCTGGGCGAGTTGCTCGGCCCGTTGCTGGTTGGCGGCTGCCGGATCCGCCTTGATTTCGCGGCGGACCGCGGAGGCCACCTTGAGATCCCGCTCCACGGGACTGAGCCCGGAGGCGTGGAGGGCGTCCCAAGTCTGGCTCACCACGATGGCCTCCAGGTTCTGGAGCCGCTCGAGAACGGTCTCGTTGGTCTGCCGAAGACTTGCGACCTCGCGCTCCAGGTCGTGCGTGGAAGTGCCAAGCTGGCGCTGGGTGGCCTGGAAGGTCAGCCAACTGCGAAAAGCCTTGGTGGCGATCGCCGCGATGGGGATCAAGACCCAGATCCAGGTGACGGTCATGGTTGGCATCCTTTCGATCTATGGTATGGTGACATTCCTGGACGCGCGGCGGGCTCAGCCTCTCTGGAGATTGTACGCTGACGCGCGTTCAGGGTTTTGTGAAGGGGGAGCCGCCCAGGCGCGCTCCAAACGTGGAAACTACAACCAGGAGCATCCAACCATGAAGAAGAACAACCTCAAGAAGCTGACCCTGAGCAAGGAGACCCTGCGCGGCCTGGACGCCGAGAAGCTCGCGGACGTGGCCGGCGGTGGCGATACGTCGATCCAATACTCGCACTGCGGCTCGTGCGGCATCGCCTGCACGGTGATCTCCTGCCGCGTCGACTGCTAAACGCTTGAGCCGGCGGGAGGGGAACCCTTCTCCTCCCGCCGGCGGTCTTCCAAACCTCTCTACAATCTACCGGCCAGTCTCGGCCTTGATCGTCTGGGCCAGCAGGGAGCCGTCGGCCTGACGGGCGCCTCGGCCCTCGACCCGCGTCCGCTTGCCCGCGGCCAACGCGGCGGCGACCCGATCCAGGGACTTGAGGTCGCCCCGGGCGTTCCACTGGGTCTGGGCGTTGACGGTGACGTGGACGCCGCTGGCCAGGGTCAGTGTCTGCCCATTCACCGCGGAGACCACGCCGGAGAACTCGGCACCCCGGGCGGGGCGCTGCTGGCCGCCACGGCGATTGCCGGCCGGATCGTCGGCGCCATGGCCTTGACCGCCGCGATTGTCACCCGCCGGGTCGTCGGCGCCGCGGCCGGCCTGCCCGCCGCGGTCGTCGCCCGCCGGATCGTCGGCGCCATGCCGCTTGGTGCCGAGGGAGGACGAAGCCGCGGAGGAGCTGGCGAGGTTCGAAACGGCCGGCTCGGCCGGCTCCGTGGGGCTGCTGCCGTGGGAGCAGCCGGTGGCGACGAGGCTCAGCGCGAGAAGGGCGAAAGTGGCGAGGGGAGCGAAAGCGCGGTGAATCATGACAACCTCCTTGAGTGTTTCTGGGGGTGCCGGAGAGTCCGGGAGCCCCGCGTTCACTTCATGAGACAGCCGGTTCAGCCGGAGGGAACAGGAAATCTTCATCCCGCCGTAAGGTATTTCGTAATCGATGTGGTGTATTCTAGAGCCGCTTGCTGTGGACGCCTCCCGAGCTCGCTTCTCCCAATCCGTCCACGAAACCCCTTGGGACAATTTTGCAATGACCTCGAAAGGAGGACCGTATGGCTGATGAGGAGAGACCAGACTTTTCGGACGTAGAGGGTGGCAGCTCGTCAACCGCCCCCAGCCCGGAGACCGAGGAGCAGACGTACACCATTGAGTCCGGTGACAGTCTGTCGAAAATCGCGAAGCACTTCTACGGCGACGCCAGCAAGTGGCGCCAAATCTTCGAAGCCAACCGTGACGTCATCAAGGACCCGGACCTGATCCATCCCGGACATACCATCAAAATCCCCTCTATATAAGAGATAGGAGAGAGAGACCATGCGCTTTCACCGTACGACGACCCTGATCCTGGTGCTGCTGGTGGGCTGCCTAGCCCTGTTCGGCTGCAAGAAGAAGGAAGAGGCACCGCCCCCAGAGACTGTGACCCCGGCCGCGGTGGAAACCCCCGCCCCGGTGGTGACGCCCGCCGAGGTGGCGTTCAAAGTGACCTCGATCGACCTCGGCAAGGCCATCGGCGCCGATAAGAAGGTCACCGATCCAGCGACCACGTTCGCCCCGAAGGACACCATCTACGCCGTGGCGAATTCCGAAGGCACTGCCGCAAGCGTCAAGCTGACGGCGAAGTGGACGTTCGGCGACAAGAATCAGTCCGTCAAGGACGAGGACCAGACGATCGCCCCCACCGGTCCGGCGGCCACGGAATTCCACGTCTCCAAGCCGAAGGGCTGGCCCGTGGGCCACTACAAGGTGGAGATCCTGGCGGACGGCGTTTCGGCCGGCACCAAGGAGTTCGAGGTCAAGAAGTAGGGATTTGGCGAGCAAGGGCGCCCCCGCGCGGGGCGCCCTTGGATCGACCTGCTACTTGCAGGCCTCCGAGTTCGGAATGCAGGTCTGGTTGTTACCGTGCACGCAGCAGTGATAACCCTCGATGCAAAGCAGCGTGCAAGCCTGGGCCTGGGACGGAACGGGAACGCTCAGCAGAGCGGTACAGGCAAGGCCTAAAGCCAGGAGAAGCGGTGTTAGTTTCTTCATGTGAGTTCCTCTCGTTTCTCTTGTCGTCCCCAGCATTGGGGTCGCCCTTACCTACCGCAAGCTCTATGCCACTTTTCATTGTCCCTGGCGCGTAGAAGCAGGCATTCCCGTGCGCGCGCCGGAATGACTCCGGGCAAGTCAGAGTTGCTGTCTCCCATTCGCCCTTCTCCCGCACTCCCTCTTTGAGCCTCACGCCAGCCCCGGTTGAATGCCGGAATCCTGGTGTAAAGTGGCTGACTACCATGACTCTAGCTACCGATTGGTCCACCGCTACCTGGTCTCCGGTCTCCTGGCAGACGAAGCCGGCGCTCCAGCAGCCGAATTATCCGGATGCTCAGGCCGTCGAGGAGGCGGTGCGCGAGCTTTCGCTCCTGCCGCCGCTGGTCACCTCCTGGGAGATCGAGCGCCTCAAGAGCCAGCTCGCCGAAGCGGCGCGCGGCGAACGGTTCCTCCTCCAGGGGGGCGACTGCGCCGAAAGCTTCGAGGAGTGCACCTCCCCGTCGATCACCAACAAGCTGAAGATCCTGCTGCAGATGAGCCTGGTGCTGGTGCACGGCGCGCGGCGGCGGGTCATCCGGGTGGGGCGCTTCGCCGGGCAGTACGCCAAGCCGCGCAGCGAGGACCTGGAGACGCGCGACGGCGTCACCCTGCCGTCCTACCGCGGAGACCTCATCAACCGGATCGCCTTCACGGCCGCGGACCGCACGCCGGACCCCCAACTGATGCTGCGCGGTTACGAACGGTCGGCGCTCACCATCAACTTCATCCGCGCCCTGATCGACGGCGGCTTCGCCGACCTCCACCACCCGGAGTACTGGGACCTCGCCTGGGTGCAGCACTCGCCCCATGCCGACGAGTACAACCGCCGCGTGGCCGCCATCCGCGACTCGCTCCACTTCCTGGAATCGCTGGCCGGGCCGCAGTCGGGCGAGATCAACCGGGTGGACTACTTCACCAGCCACGAGGCCTTGCAGCTCCTCTACGAGCAGGCGCAGACCCGGCAGGTGCCGCGGCGCGCCGGCTGGTATAACCTCTCCACCCACTTTCCCTGGCTGGGCATGCGCACGGCGCAGTTGGACGGCGCCCATGTCGAGTATCTGCGCGGCATCGCCAACCCGATCGGCGTCAAGGTGGGAACGAGCGTGACTCCGCAGAGCCTCCTGGAGATCGCCGAGGTCCTCGATCCCAAGCAGGAGCCCGGCCGCCTGACCTTCATCCACCGCTTCGGCCATGCCAAGATCGCGGAAAAGCTGCCGCCGCTGATCGAGGCCATGCGGCGGGCGGGGCGGACGGTGCTGTGGGTCTGCGATCCCATGCACGGCAACACCGAGACGCTCTCGAACGGCTACAAGACCCGGCGCTTCGAGAACATCCTCTCGGAGCTCGAAGCAGCCTTCGACCTCCACGAGCAATCCGGCTCCCACCTGGGAGGAGTCCACTTCGAGCTCAGCGGCGACGACGTCACCGAGTGCATCGGCGGCGCCCGGGGCATCCAGGACGAGGACCTGCGCCGCGCCTACCGCTCGCAGGTCGACCCCCGGCTCAACTACGAGCAGGCGCTGGAGATGGCGTTGCGGATCGCGGAGCGGATGGGGCGGTAGACACCTGTTCCCGCCGGCTCGGGCAGGGCCGGCGGGAAGCTGGCGATTCATCGGCAGGGCTACTGGCAGGAGTTGTAGTTGGCGGTCGTGCTCTGGAGCACGCTGCCCGTGCAGTCGGCGTTGGTGAAGGTCGTGATGATACAGGTCTTGAAACTGCCGGTCTGGGTGCAGGTGTCCTGAGGGTTGTCGCTCTTGTCACAGTAAGTCAGCGCGCCTCCGGTCTTTTGAATGCCGCCGCTGCACCCGCTGCAGTCGAAGTTCTTGCACTTGTATCCGGTGAGCTTGGTCTGGCACACCGGCGTGGGCTCGCCCGGCTCTGTCGGCAGGGCGACGGCCAGTGCCACGCGATCCAGGCTGACCGCCGTGAGCGCACCCAGGTTCCGGATGGCGGCCTTCTCGCTGCTCGCGGTTACGATCATCAGCTTCGCGGTCTGTGGCGTGATCAGCTTGCCGCCGGGGATGAACCACTCTCCCGTCGGCAGAACCTCGGCCGCCAGCTCGGCCGCCGCGTCTTTCAAATACTCGGGGTGAACCACTAGCGTATCGGTCGCGGGACAGTACACATAGATGACCGCGGGGTCGATCGCCACCGCTCCATCCTCCAGCGCGTATCCGAACCGCAGCGAGTGATCGAGAGACGCTCGCTCCGCAGCATGGAGCGGGCAAAGAGAAGCCGCCGCGAACAAGCACCCGATTCCGAGCCAGAAAGTCGATTTCATTTCACGATCTCCTTGAATTTCGGTGAGTCCAAATGCGATCAGTTACAGACGTTGAAGTTGGTTGCCGACGTCATGATCACGGCGCCGGAGCAGTCGGCGTTCTGATACTGCGTGATGTTGCACGTCTTGATCGAGCCGGTCTGCGTGCAGGTGTCGGTGGGTTTGTCGCTCGGGGTGCAGAAAGACATGGCGCCGCCCGACTTCTTCGTGCCGCTGGCACAGCCCGAGCAGTCGTAGGCCTGACACTTGTACCCGGTGAGCTTGACCTGGCACACCGGCGTGGGCTCGCCCGGCGTTCCCGGCTCGGTCACCACCGCCATGGCCACCTGGTCCAGGCCGACCGCCTCCAGCGAGCCCAGGTTGCGCAGGGCGGCCTTCTCGTTGCTGCCGGTCACGATCATAAGCTTCGCCACCTGCGGGGTGATCAGCTTGCCACCCGGAATAAACCATTCCCCGCTCGGCAGGATCTCGGCGGTCAGGTCATACGCCGCATCCTTGGCGAAATCGGGATGGACGATCAAGGTGTCCGTATCAGGGCAGTACACGAAGACCACCGCGGGATCGATCGCCACCGCTCCGTCTCTCAACGCGTAGCCGAACCGAAGTGAATTGTCCAAGGAAGGCCGTTGCGCCGACAGGCAGGGAAGTGCCATCAGCAGCAGACCGCCAAAGATCAACGGACAGGATATCTTTCGCATCGCGACCTCCTTCGGTTTGGGGAGAGAAGGGGCATCCGCCTCTCCGATAACTCTTTCATTGGATCGTGTCTTCTGAGCAACGCCAACGTCCTTTGCAAGTGGCGGGCCAGGCTTGAAATCCAGAAAAAGTGGAGGTCTCACAGGCGTGACGGCTTCTAGAAAACACGGCGGCGGGAAAAGAGTTACCCAACTCTGGGTAACGGCCTACCCTGCGCACCCGCGGAGGTAAAGGGAAAGGCCTGACCGCGCTCGGCCAGGCCTCTGAGGACAGCGGTGGGAAGATTAGCGCCGGACAACAGGACGGTACTACTGCTGGGGCTGGGTTGGGCCCTTCTGGGCCTGCAGGAAGGCTTGAATGGTCGCCTCGTCTTTATAGCATGTGCCCGTCGTGTCATTGGGGTTGTTGCAGAAGCAGAAGCTGCCGCAATCTCCAGCGTCGTTGCACCGCAGGCCTGCGCACGCCGCCAAGGCTTCATAGGTCGGCCTGTCAGCGGCGTTCACCGACACCTGGAGGAGAGAAACCAGCGCGACCGTGATCACCAGGACGAAGAGGGCGCTACGCGTAATTCTCGGCTTGTTCATTTTTCGATCTCCTTTACGAACGGTTAGTTGGAGCTCAGCCCGGCGCTGATTCGGCTGATTTGTTTTGCGGTTGTATCGAAGTATGGGTCTGGCAAGCGGACGCCCAGGGTGCTCTCAATATCCTGCCGGTCCTTCACACCGAAAGCTCCCATCCAGTTCTTCCGGACCGTCCCCTCCGCATCCACCAGGATGGTCTGCGGAGTCAACTGGAACTTGTAGGCCAGCAGGTCGCGGGGCTCGGGCTCGACGATGACGGACGCCCTCGACAGGCCATACTGCTGAACGAACTCTGCCGTCTTTTCGCGCGAAATCGAGATGGCCACGACCCGATAGCGACCCGCGGCCTGATTGAGTATGGCTTGCCAGTTGGGCAGATTGATCTTGCACCAGCCGCAGGACGGAGAAAACACGAACAAGAGAGCAGGCTTCTGGCCGCTGCCGTGGGAGACGCTCGTGATCCTGCTGTCCAGGTCCAGACCGCGCAGAGTGGGCACCGAGTCTCCCGCGCTGAGATACTGCGGCCCCTTCCTCAGCAACTGACCCTTGAGGCTTCGGTTCTGCTTGATGATCAGAAAGTTTGAGACGAGGAGAACGAGCAACAGCAAGGCGGTCAGGGCGGCAACCGAGTTGCCCGTTGCCCTCAAGGCATCCCTCCAACCCTTGCTGGAGGGACCCGGTTCCAGATCCGTGAAGGTACGTTCGGGGGTCGTGGCGTTCATGTTCAGCTCCTCGGACGAAGTTTGTGTTCGCAGTGTTCGCAGCCTCGGCTTTAGAGAGGCGGCGGCGGCGCGTAGACGTTGCAGGTAAACTCGGTGCATGCTGCGCCATTGGTCACCTTGCCGAGCACCTCCGACAGGGTCTCCTCCAGCAACAGCTCCAACCCACCCTTGCGCAGGGAGCTGGAACCGATGCGAAAGGCGGCACCGTTCAGACGGGTCATCTCGTCGCGGCTTTTTTTCATGGCTCATCTCTCCTCACTGGATAACAGATCAAAATTTACAGATCGCAGACCCGCGCCTGCACACGTACCGGGCCGGCTCCGGAGACGTGCTCCAGGTAGGCCTCGGCGACGCTGGCGCGGAAACGGTTCGCGAAACCATCGCAATAATTGGAGTTGAAGGCTCCATTTTGATTCAGGGCCAGGATGGCGCAGCCACCGCCGCAGTGCAGGGCGTAACGGCAACGCCGGCAGACCGGATTGCTGGCCACCGTGCGGTTGCGCCAGATCTGGGTTTGTTCCTCGCGCAGCTCGACCTCGCCCTCGGGCGTCACGCGGCCGATGCGGACTTTGGAATCGCCCGTCCGCTCCCAGCAGGCATAGACGTCGGCGAAGGGATCGAAGATATACATGCGGTCGTGGGCGCTGCAGAAGCTCGGCCGCAGGCTGGGGACGATCTCCCGGCTGTCGGCGAAGATGCGCCCCACCTTGGCCCGCATCCCCTCGTCCGGCCGGGCGAGGACCCACAGGTTCGGGTGGTCTTCGCGCATCCGGGTCAACTCGCGGTCGAGCTCCCAGGAGCTGAGGGTCGTTCCGGCGTCGGTCTTGCCGTTGCCGGCCCGCACGGGCGAGGTGTAGGCGCCGAATCCCGAAGATTGGTCCCAGCCGCGGGCGACGATCTCGTCCGCCATGGCGGGCAGAATGCCGAGATTGGCGCGGTCGACGTTCAGCCGCACGCTCACCGCGACACCGAGCTCCAGGGCCATCGTGATGTTGCGGGCGATCCGCTCATAGGAGCCCGAGCCGTCGCCGTAGATCCGCCGCTTGTCGTGCTCCCGCTGCGGCCCGTCGAGCGTGATCTGGAGATGGGCGATGCCCGCGGGGCCGAGCAGATCGCGGTAGGCATCGATCTCGGTGCCGTTGGTGACCGCCCAGAAATCCGCCTCCCCCATCTCGAAAGCCCGGCCCAGGATGTGCTCGACGATCTCCCGGTTGGCGGCGAGCAGCGGCTCGCCGCCGAAGAAGCCGATGTTGCGCCGCCGCCCCGGCTGGGGAGCGAGGCCGTGCAGCGCCTCGATCGCGGGCATGGCGGCGAAGATACGGTCGGCGACCGGCTTCCGCATCGAGTGCAGCAGGTGCTTGAAGTTGCAATCGGTGCGCATGTGATCCTGATAGCAATAAGAGCACCGCAGGTTGCAGTCGTAAGTGGGCATGAAGATGAAGCTAGGAGCCTGCCGCAGCGCGCGCTCGTGGAGCTTCACGGTCAGCGCGGAGAAAAAAGTTTCTTCCTCTTCCACGGAGAGCTCGGTGAGATAGCCCTGCTCCCGTAACTGATCGATCGTCGCATCCGAAACAGTAGAAGTGGCCGGCAGCCCGGCCTCCGGGCTCCAGTCTCCATACAGAGGCTTCGCCACACGCTTCGCTTCCCGCGAACGCAGGAAGGCGGCCACTCCACCAGACACCCGGTCGTAGGCGCCGGTATAGCCGTGAACCAGCAGGACGTCCTCATCCTGATCCTGCAACTTGACGAAGATCGTGTAACTGCTCGTGCGGAGCATCGCGCCTCCAGGCTTCTCGTTGGTTCGTTTTAGATTGCGCCTTTTGACCAGCGCCAACGGCCTGGTGCAAGCGGCGCGCCAGGCCGCGAAACGCGGAAAAAGTGGAGGTTTCTATAGGAGGCGCGGTGGAAAGGACGAAAGAGGCGGGTAAAAGCTTACCCGGGATTGGGTAACCACCTACCCCGATCCGCCTGGAATGCCGGCGAAAAGCTCTGCAACGGATGGCACGAGGGCTGCACTGACAACGGCTATACTGGGTCTCGCACGACAGAGCCCTGAAGGGAGAGCAGGTTGTTCTTCGCGGTCGCCGGAAAAGAGCTGCGCAATCACCTTACGAGTTTCCGCTTCTGGGTTGGAGCGCTGCTGACGATCGTCCTGGCGTACTCCTCCACCCTGGTCGCGGCGCGGGACTACAACCTGCGGCTGAGCCGGTATCGCGACCGGGTCGCGAGCCAACAGCAGGAACTGGCCGCCCTGACGGTGTACTCCTATCTGCAGCCCGTGCTGATCCGCCCGCCGGAGCCGTTGAGCGTTCTCGATCAGGGCCTCGACTCCCGGCTGGGCACGGAGGTGGCGATCCACGGCTTCTCCATCCCCGTCGAGGCCACGTCCGCCTATGGCGGCAACGAGCTCCTGGTCTCGCTGCCAACCGTAGACCTGACGACCATTGTGAGCGTGGTCCTCGGCCTGCTCGCCCTGCTTCTCACGCACGACGCCATCGTCGGCGAGCGAGAGGATGGGATGCTACGCGCCGTCTTCGCGAATCGAGTCACCCGGTCTACCGTGTTTGCCGGCAAGCTGGCCGGCAGTGTTCTCGCCCTGCTGCTGCCTCTGATCGTCGGGCTCCTGGTGAGCTTGGGGTTGTTCCGCTTCGAGGTGAAAGCCGTGCTGACAGCCGATCAAGGGCTGCGCGTCGCGGGCCTGGTGGGAGGGTATGTGGCCTACCTCTCCCTGATGTCGCTGCTCGGCCTTCTCATCTCGCTTTACTTCAGCAGCACGTCCCGAGCCCTCGGTATTTCGGTTCTCCTCTGGTTCGCTCTCACCATCGTCCTGCCCGGTGCCACCCGCGTCGTGGCCAGCGATCTGGTCGATACCGAAACGGCCCGGAGGAGCTCCGAACGAGAGATCGGCGAGCTGACCGTGGAGGAGGGCCGGCAACTCGGCAGGGAGCGCCGGCGGGATCCTCTACGCGCCAGCTTCAGCGGTCACTATGCCATCTCCGTGGCGAACGGCGAGAACCGGGCCGTGCGCTACCGGAACGGCTCCGCGGCCTACTACGATTCGCTCGCAAGCTACTACGGGTTCGAGGCCGGGGCCGGAGCCCGGAGTGCCGTGACGGTCTTCGCGATTCAGCAGCGGTACGAGGCGAGGCTGCGCGCCGGGGAGAGGCTCGCGGGGGCCCTGGCCCTGGCCTCGCCCGCTTCCCTCCTCGATCTGCTTTCGGAGGCCTTCTCCGGCACGTCCATCGCCGAGCACGACCGTTTCCTCGCCGCTTCCCGCGCCTATCGGCTCACGCTGCTTTCCTACATGGAACGCAAGAACGCGTTCCGGTCCTGGCGCTGGTTCACCGACGACAAGCCCGCGGCGCTCCATCCCTGGCCGCTGTACCTTGGCCTGTCTCCGGAAGAGGTGCCGCCGGAGCGGGTGGCCGCGCTCTTCAGCCGGCTGAGCGAGCCCGCCGTGGCGGCCCGGGTGCGACTGGACCGGGAACAGGCTCAGCGAGATCCCGCTCGCCGGCTGTCCTTGGACGACATGCCCCGCTTCGCCTATCGAAGCCTCGACTTCTCGACCTCGCTTCGCCAGGGAGCGGCCGCGGCCGGCGCCCTGCTGTTCCTCAATACGCTCGCGGCCATTGCGGCCTGGACGCGCTTCCGGCGCTACGAGCTGGGATGAAGTCATGTCGGAACGACTGAGAGAGCTGCCCATGCCGGAGACCGCGGGCTTCGCCATGTCCTGGACGAACGCCGGTGGAGCCTCCAGCCGGGGGACCGTCGCCGCGGTGCTGCGGCACGAGGTCCACCAGTTGACGGCGACGTTCCGGTACCGGGCCCTGAATCTCCTGATCTTCCTTCTCATGCTGCTCGCGGCAATCACGGCGGCGGCGCGGTACCGCGGCCAGGAGATTGAACAGCAAGGGCTGGCGGACGATAGCTCCCGGGAGCTTCGCGGCGCCACGGTGGATCAGGCGGTCGAGATCCGGCAGCCGGCTCTCAAAGTCCCCTGGCGGCTCTCCCTGGTGGTGGACGGTGGCCAGTCGGCAACGCCCGACGCTTACAGTCAGGCGTTGAGCCCCATCGTGCCCCCGCGGTTCTTCCGTATCCATCGCGGCAACGAGCGGCTGCCGTTTTCGACGCCGGTCGACTGGAGCCTCGTCATCCGCCTCGTGCTCACCTTCGCCGCTTTCCTCCTCGGCTATGACGCGGTTTGCGGGGAGCGCCGGGCAGGGACGCTGAAGCTGGTGCTGACCTATCCGGTCGCCCGCTGGAAGGTCTTCGCCGGCAAGCTCCTGGCGATCTGGAGTGCGCTCGCCCTACCCTTTCTCGGCGCGGCGATCCTGAGTCTCATCGTTGCACGCCTGGGGGGAATTCCCTTCCAGGGCGGCGATCTGGCGAAGGCGGCCCTCGGAGCGCTCGTGGGTCTGTGGGTTCTTCTGCTCTCGGCGCTCGCCGCTCTGCTGGTCTCCTCGCTGGCGCGCGCCTCCTCGACCAGCCTCGGCATTCTGGTGTGGCTCTGGGTGACGGCGGTCCTCGTGGTGCCGGCGGTCGGGGGCCTGCTCGCCCGGCGCCTGCATTCCATTCCGGCCGAGAGTGAAACCGCCCGGGAGATGGCGGCGATCGATCAGCGGATCTCTCGCGAGCACGCCGGGCGGGATCGCCAATGGCGGCCGATGCAATGGGCGGCGGAGGACGGTTTCGCCTGGGAACGAACTTCGGCGCAGGCGGAGACGCGCCGCTTCGGCCTCAAGGAGGAGGTCCGCCGCCGCGCCCTGCAACGCAAGCTCGGCCAGGCGCGGCTGGCCCAGGCCCTGGCCTGCCTCTCGCCGGCTTCCCTGGCCGGAGACGTCGCCGAAAGGCTGACGGGCACGGGCCTGGCGCGCGACGCCCGCTTCCTCGATCAAGCCTGGGCTTTTCGCCCGGTGCTCGGCCGGTGGCTGCGCGCCCTCGACGCCCGGGACGCGGCAAGCCCGCACATTCTCTTCTTCAGCGGCTATGTGTCGCGAAAACCCCTGACAGGACCGATCCCGCGCTTCACCTTCCACGAAGAAACGATCGGTCAAGGCCTGGTAGCGGCGTGGCCCAGCGTGGCGATCCTCGCCGGTGAAACGCTGGCGCTCGCCGCCGTCGCGCTCTTCTTTTTCTCCCGTAGCGAGGTGAGCTTATGATCGAGGCGATCGACCTCAGCAAGCGCTACTCCAATGGCCGGCTGGCCCTCGACGCCTTGAACCTGAAGGTGGCGGCCGGCGAGATCTACTGCCTGCTGGGCGCCAAGGGGGCGGGCAAGACGACCGCCATCGACCTCTTTCTGGGCTTCGCCGAGCCCACCGCCGGCAGGGCCCGCATCGCGGGCATCGACGTGACCCGGGAGCCGTTGAAGGCGAAGGCGCAGGTCGCCTATCTGGCGGACACCACGGCCTTCTATCGCCGGCTGACCCCGTTGCAGAACCTCGACTTCTTCGCGCGCCTGGGCGGCCGGCGCCACCCCAGCCGGCTGGACTGCGAGATGGCTCTGCGCGAGGTCGGGCTGCCGGAGGCCGCGTTCGGCCAGCGCGTCTCGGAGCTCGGCCCCGGCGGCACGCGCAAGCTCGGCATCGCGGCGGCCCTGATGAAAGGGGCACCCGCCCTGCTGCTCGACGAGCCGCTCTCCGGCCTCGATCCCAAGGCGGCGGCCGAGCTGGTGGAGCTCCTTGAGGAGCTGCGGGATCAAGGCAAGGCGCTGCTGATCACCATGCAGGACCTGTTCTGGGCGCGCCAGCTCGCCGACCGCGTGGGGATCCTCCAGGAAGGGCGCCAGGCCTTGACCCGCTCGCGGGAGGAGCTGCGCTACGAGAACCTGGAGAAGCTCTACCTCGACTACATGCGGGGTGGATTGCGGGAGCGGGCCTAGGGCTCGTCGGACTCTTCCCCCGAAAGCCCGTACTGGCGCATCTTGTTGAAGAGCGTCTTGCGCGAGACGCCCAGGCTCTCGGCGGTGGCGGTGCGGCTGCCCTGGTGCTCGGCGAGGCGGGCGAGGATCATGACCTTCTCGAGGCGCTCCGTGGCCTCGGCGACCGCGTCCGCGAGGCTCAGGTGGGAGAGATCGGAGCGCGGCGGCCCGGCCTCGCCGGCCGTCTCGCCCCGCACCCGCCCGGGCAGATCGGCGAGCGTCAGCGTGTCCCCCTCGCAGAGGATCATGGCGCGGCAGATGGTGTTTTCGAGCTCTCTCACGTTGCCCGGCCAGGCGTGCTCGCAGAGGAGCTGGCGGGCGTCCGGGGCGATCGACTCCACCGCCAGCCCCAGCTCGCGGTTGAAGCGGTCGACGAAGTGATCGATCAGCAACGGCAGGTCGGCCGGCCGTTCGCGCAGCGAGGGGATGCGGATGTGCATCACGTTCAGCCGCCAGAAGAGGTCTTCCCGGAAACGGCCCTCCCGCGACTCCTTCTCCAGGTCCTTGTTGGTGGCGGCGACGACGCGCACGTCCACCGGCCTGGAGCCGCGGCCGCCGACGCGCTGGATCTGCCGCTCCTGCAAGGCGCGCAGGAGCTTGGCCTGGGCGTCGAGAGCCAGGTCGCCGATCTCGTCGAGGAACAGGGTGCCGCCGTCGGCCTGCTCGAAGCGGCCCGGGCGGCTCTCCCGGGCGTCGGTGAAGGCCCCCTTCTCGTGGCCGAAGAACTCTGACTCGACGAGCGTCTGCGGAATGGCGCTGCAGTTGACGGCGACGAAGGGACCCTGGGCCCGCGCGCTACGGCGATGGATGGCGCGGGCCACCAGCTCCTTGCCGGTGCCCGACTCGCCGGTGACCAGCACCGTCACGTCCACCCGCACGACCTTGGCCATCAGCCGGAAAATTTCCTGGATCTCGCGGCTGACGCCGACGATCTCGCTGAAGCCGTAGCGTGCTTCGAGGTCCTCGCGCAGGGCTTCGACCTCGGTGCTCAGGCGGCGCATCTCCAGCGCCCGGTCGACGACCATCAGCAGCTCGTCGTTGTCGAACGGCTTGGTGACATAGTCGAAGGCGCCACGCCGCATGGCGTCCACCGCCGAGGAGATCGTGCCGTGGGCGGTCATCATCACGACGTCCAGCCGCGGCTTGAGCGCGCGCAGCCGCTTGAGCGTCTCCAGCCCGTCGATGCCGGGCAACTTGAGGTCGAGCAGCACGAGGTCGGGTTTGGCGTCCGCCGCTCCCCCGGTCATCATTGCCAGGGCCTCCTCGCCCGAGCCGGCCTCGGTCACCCGGTGGTGCTGCTCCTGAAGGAGCACCGAGAGAATGCGCCGGATCGGCCGCTCGTCGTCCACGATCAGAACATTGGCCATCGCTACTCCCCGATCCAGGGCAGGCGCACGGAGACGGTGGTTCCCGTCCCCTCTTCGCTCTCCACCCGGATCTCCCCCTCGTGTTGCTCGATCAGACCGTGACAGATCGCGAGACCCAGGCCGGTGCCGTCCCGCTTGGTGGTGTAGAACGGATCGAAGACGCGCCGCAGTTGATCGGGCGGAATCCCCGGTCCTGTGTCGGCGATGCGGACCTCGGCCCAGCGGGGGTTGCCGGAACCCCGGAGAGCCGGCCACGGCGCCACCCCGACCGAGATCCGCCCGCCGCCGGGCATCGACTGCACGGCGTTGAGCAGCAGGTTGAGGAACACCTGCTGCAAGGCGCCCGAGTCGCCGAGGGCCCTCAGCTCGTGACGGCCCAGATCGCTTTCGATCGTCACCTCCTCCTCGGCGGCGCGGGCCTGGACGAGCTGCACGGCCTTGCCGAGCGGCTCGCGGAGGTCGATCTCGCTTCTCCGGATCTCTCCCGAGCGGCTGAGGCTGAGCAGCCCCCCTACCGTGCCGTTGATGCGGTCCACCTCGCTCAACAGCTCTGCAACCAACTGGTGCCGCGGCTCGCCGGGATCGAGCCCGCGCAGCAGGTACTGCATGGTCGAGCGGATCGCCGTCAGGGGGTTGCGGATCTCGTGCGCCACGCCGGCCGCGAGCTGCCCCACGGCGGCGAGGCGCTCGGCCCGGTGGAGACGGTCGAGGCGCTCGCGCTGGGCGCGGTAGAGCGCCGCGTTCTCGAAGGCCAGGCTCGCCTGGGAGGCGAGCAGATTGAGCAGCTCGGCGTCGGCGCGGCGCAGGCTCCAGCCGGGCCGGCCGGAGCCCAGGAGGAGGATGCCGGTCAGGCGGTTGAGCGAGACCATGGGCACGCAGACGTTGAGCCGCAGCCTGTCGAGCAGGTCGCGCTCCGGCGGATCGAGGTACTCGTGGACTCCGGGCTGGCGATCGAGAAGCAGGCAGGTCTCGTTCACCGCCAGCCAGCGGGCGAGCTTGCCCCGGGCCGCGAGGCGCAAGCCGGCGAGATCGCCTTCCTGCAGCCCGAACGAGAAACCCGGGAGAAAGCTCGCGGTGGCCGGGTCCGGCTCCAGGATGACCATGCGCCCGGGGTTGAACAGCTCCCGGATGCGGGCCGCGACGCTGGCCTCCAGGGCCTCGCGGTCGACGATCAGCGCCAGCGAGCGGCTGAGCTCCTGCACGGCGCGGCGGTTGAGCCGCCGCCGCCGCAGGCGCCCGAGCACCTCTTCGAAAATGAGCTTTGGCGGCATTCCCGCATGGGATAATACTCTTCTCGGCCCGGACCGGCCGCCTGTCCCCTTTCCTCAAGCCGCCGACACGATTCTTCTCGACGGCCACCTTTCATTCATGAGCGCACCCCGAGATCCCTGGCGATCGGTCCGTACCGCCCTTCTGACCACCACCCTGCTGGGCCTTCTCGCCTGCTCCCCCGGCGGCCAGAAGCCCTCGCCCGGCGTCGTGGTGGAGTCGCTCGGGGCGCAGGGCGCAGGGGCGCGGGCCGGCCTGCGCGCCGGCGACGTCCTGCTCTCCTGGCGCCGGCCGGCGGCGCCGCCAGCCAATCCCTCCGAGGCCGAAGGCAACCTGGCAACCTGTTCGGACGTCGCCGAGGTGGAGATCGAGGAGGCTCCCCGCGGGCCGGTCGAGATCCGCAGGCTGCGCGGAGGCGCCGTCTCGGCGGTCCAGGTTCCGGCCGGCGAATGGCAGCTCGGGGTGCGCCCGCGGCGTGCCGCGCGCCCGGAGACCGCCGGCTGCGCGGCCTACGCCCGGGCGGTGCTGGCGGCCCGGGAGAGCCGCTGGGCGGAAGCGATCCAGGGCTTTACGGCGGCGGCGAGCTGGGCAAGCGCCAGCCGCCGGCCGCGCTTCGCGGCGGTCGTCCTCCAGCAGCGGGGCGTCGCCCACTTCGGCCGCGACGAGTTCGCCGAGGAGGAGAGCGACCTTCGCGAATCGCTGCGGCTGCTGAGCACGGCCGCGCCCGGCAGCCTGAAGGCCGCCGCCGCCTGGCACTTCCTCGGCCGCCTGGAGTGGCGCCGGGGGAGCTTCGCCCGCGCCGAGACGTACTTGCGCCAGGGGCTCGACCTGAGAGCCCGCCTGGCGCCGGACAGCCTGGAGCTGGCGTCGAGCTTCAACAACCTCGGCATCGTCGCCTGGAGCCAGGGCAACCTGGCGCGCGCCAAGTCCCTCCACGTCCAAGCCCTGACCCTGACTCGCCGCCGGGCGCCAAGCAGTCTGGACGAAGCTCGCGTGCTCAACAACCTGGGACTCGTGACTCGCAACCAGGGCGACAGCGCCACGGCGATGACCTACTTCCTGCAGGCCAACCACATCTTCCAGCGGCTGGAGCCGAACGGGGAGCTCCTCGCACGCAACCTCACCAACCTCGGCGTGCTGGCCGGGGACCGGGGTGACTTCGCCCTCTCCGAGGAGTACGAGCAGGCCGCCCTGCGGCATTACGAGGTCACCACGCCCGAGGGCCTCGAGGTCGCCAATCTCCTCGCCGACCTCGGCATGATCGCCCGCGAACGGTTCGATTTCGATGAGGCGGAAACGCTGTTTCGCCGGGCCCTTGCGATCCAGAGGAAGCGTTCGCCGGACTCCCTCGACGAGGCCTTGAGCCTGAGCAACCTCGCCTGGGTGCTGCAGGAGAGCGGCCGCGTCGACGAAGCGGAGGACTTCGCCCGCCGGGCGCTGGCCATACGGTCCAGCCTCTCACCCGGCAGCTCGGAGGTGGCGATCAGCCTGTCGATCCTGGGGTCCATCGCCACGCGCCGCAAGGACTACCGCACGGCGGTCAGCCTCGGCGAGCAGGCGCTGGCGCTGCAACGCCGGATCGCCCCGGGGGCGACGCTGGAGGGCGACCTGCTGGAATTTCTCGGCTCCGTGGCTCTCGAGGCGGGCCACCCGGCGGAGGCCGAGCGCTACGGCCGGCAGGCGCTCGCCATTCGCCACCGGCTGTCGCCGCAGAGCCGCGACGAAGCCCGGGCTTTCGATCTGTTGGGCAGCAGTCTGCGAAACCGGGGCGAGCTGGCGGAGGCGGAGGGCTATTTCCGGGCCGCCGTCTCGGCGACCGAAGCCCAGATCGGCCGGCTCGGCGGCACCAACGAGACGCAGACGGCATTCCAGGCGGGATCGGCGGAGGTCTACAAGCATCTGGCCGCGCTCCAGATTGACCGTGGCGAGGAGGAGGCGGCCTTCCAGACCCTGGAGCGCTGGCGGGCACGAGGCCTGCTGGCACAGATCGCCCAGCGCGACCTCACCTTCAGCGCCGACATTCCGGCACCGCTGCTGGCCCGGCAGCAGGCGCTCGACCGGGCCTACCAAAGAGCTCAAGGGGCGCTCGCCAGGACCGACCCGCGGCATCGAGCGGAGCTCGAGGGGTACCTCGTCCAACTTTCGCGCCTGCGCAACCAGCGGTCATCCCTGGAGGACTCGATCGTCCACGCCTCCCCCCGCTACGCCTCGCTGCGCCATCCCCAGCCACTCGACCTCGCGGCGGCCCGCGGCGCGCTCGACCCTGGAACGGTCTGGCTCTCCTATTTCGTCGACGCGAATCGCACCGTTCTCTTCGTCGTCACTCCCGCGGCGAACGGCCAGCCGGAGGGCCTGAAGGTCTTCCGGATCGCGGCCGGAGAGACGGCTCTGGCGGACGAGGCCGCCGTCTTCCGCGGCCTGATCCTGCGCGGTAAGGAGGAGAAAACGATCGAGCCGGCCCTGCTCGTCGAAGGGCGAAAGCTCTACGATCTGCTGATCGCACCGGCGACGCCCTGGATCGATCGCGCCGACCGCATCCTGATCTCGCCGGATGGACCGCTCCACACGCTGCCGTTCGCCGCTCTGGTGCGCCCGGGGCCCCAGCCGCGGTGGCTGGTGGAGTGGAAGCCGGTGCACACCGTGCTGTCGGCGACGCTCTACGCTCAGCTCAAGGCGGGCCGGCGGCGTGATTCCAGCCCGGGAGGCGGCGGCGAGCTGGTGGCTTTCGCCGATCCCGTGTACCGGCCCGTGCCGGGCGCGACGGCGGACGCGGACGATCCGCCCCTGCGGCGGTACCGGGCCGGCCTGCCTCCCCTGCCGGGAGCCCAGGAGGAGGTGCAGGCCCTCGCCGCGCTCTACGGGCGCGACGCCAAGGCCTACCTCGGCGCCGCGGCCACCAAAGCGCGAGCCGAGCACCTGCCGCCCGGCTCGCGCTACCTCCACTTCGCCTGTCATGCCCTCCTCGACCGGCGATTCCCGCTCGACTCGGCGCTTGCCCTGGCCGCCTCCCCCGCCTCCCAAAGCGACGACGACGGCGTGCTCCAGGCCTGGGAGATCTTCGAACGCCTGCGCATCGACGCCGACCTCGTCACCCTCTCGGCCTGCAGCACGGGCCTGGGACGCGACGGCGGCGGTGAGGGGCTGATCGGCCTCACCCGGGCCTTCCAGTATGCCGGCGCGCGGTCGGTGCTGGCCTCGCTCTGGGCCGTCTCGGACCGCTCGACCGCGGCGTTGATGGCCAGCTTCTACGCCAAGCTGCGGGCCGGCAGCCCGAAGGACGTCGCCCTCGCCGAGGCGCAGCGCGAGCTGCTGCGCCAGGGCCGGTTCGCCCACCCCTACTCCTGGGCCGCCTTCGAGCTCAACGGCGACTGGAAATAACGCCCCCCCTCTAGCGATCGCTGCCGACCGTGAAGGAGAGACCCGGATCCGTGCTCCGCACCGACACCTGCTGAGCGAGAGCGAACTGCAGCACGGCGCCGTTGAGGTTGGCGTCGCGGGCGTTCTGCCGCGCCGGGCAGCCGCCGCCGAGCAGGAAGACGGAGGTGTCCGGCCGGCCGAGGAAGGCCCGCTGAAGCGCCGCGGCCACGGCCTCGGGGGCATCGCCCGCGAGGGTGTCGACGCCGAAGGTGCAGGTGCCCAGCGGCGAGCTCTCGGTCACCTCCACGCGGCCGCCCGACCCGACGCCGGCCAGGGCGACAAGAGGTGCCACCAGGCTGCCCGTCCGCGGCGTGCCATAGGAGCCCACGGTGAAGGAGGCGAGGCCGTGGCCGGTGACCTCGGTGACGAGCTGCACCCCGATCTGCCCGGCGGCCGACAAGGACAGCCGGATGGGCGTCGGTCCGAGATCCTCATGCGAGCCCGCCGCGCCGGAGCCGGCGACGGCCGCCTGCACTCCCGCCTCCTGGCAGCGCGCGTCGGAGTTGACCGCGTCCGCCGCCTTGGCGAGCACCCGCGAGTCGTCGTCCCCCGCGGCATAGCTGACGGCGACCGAGCAGAGGGGCGTCGATAGCCCGCCGTTCCTCTTGAGCGTCGGCGTCAGGGTGAAGGAGCCCTCGCGGCTCTGGGGCACGAAGCCCAGTTGCGTGCTGCCGGGCGTCTTCGTCTCCTGGGCCGTGCGCACGGCCGACCGCACCGACTGGCGGCCGCAGTCGACCTGGACGTCGCTGACGTTGCAGCGCGTCCAGGGCACTCCGCCGGCACAGTTGCCGCCGGCGCAGCCCAACGTCACTTTGCGGTTGCTGTAGTAGCCGTCCTTGCTCGACACGAGAAAGCCATGGACGTCGGTGGCCAGGGCGCCGCCGTCGGCGTCCGTCGCGGAGGTCGAGCAGAGGCGTCCCCCCTCGTAGAGGCTCATCGTGCACTTCTGCACCGGGTCGAAGCCCTCCACCTGGACGGTGACGTAGGGCGCCGGCATGTAGGGGTCGAAGTAGCCGCAGCAGGCCACGTCGTTGAAGATGGGATAGAGCTGGGGGGCCAGCGACAGCCGCCAGACGCCGCGGCCATGGGTGGCGGCGTACACGTTCTTGCCGTCGACGATCGCGAGGCCGTAGACGGCGACGTTGGGCAGGCCGCCGTCGGACTTGAACCAGAGAGCCACGGACGAATCGGGGTCCGAGCGGGAGTAGACGCCGGTGTCCGTCCCCGCCCACACCCCGTAGGGAGCGGTGGGCGCGATGGCGAGGGTGTTGACCGGAGCGGCTGCGAAGCTGCCGTCGATGCTGTCGTCGAGCGTCCCCCAGGAGGCGCCGGCCGTGGTGGAGCGATAGACGCTGTGGATGCCGAACCCCGAGACCGCGGCGAGCACCGTGCTCGCGTTGGCCGGGTGGACGGCCAGGGAGGTCACGGGCCGGCCCGGCAGGCCGATGCCCGCCGCCGTCCACTGCGGCAGCGCGCTCTGCCCGTTGGCGGTGGTGAAGACCTGGCCGCCGTAGAAACCGATGTAGATGCGGTTGGGGTCGTTCGGCGCCACGGCGACGGCGGTGATGGGGTTCTGGATGTTGTTCAGAGCGGCGATCGTCCCCGTGCCGCCGAGCGGCCAGGGCTGCGAGGGGTCCGCCGGCACCAGCGTCCAGAGGTCGCCGTGGCTCAGGGTCTGGAACAGCAGGGTGGTGCCGATGTAGATCGGGTGCACGCCGCCGACCGCCGTGGCGCTCTGCGCCAGGGGCGGATACCAGGAGACGTTGGCGTCCTGGGGCAGCCCCCAGATGACGTCGGGCCAGTTGAAGGGGCAGAAACCGGGCCCCTTGCAGCGCCGCGGCTCCGTTCCGACGTAGACGTCGTAGAGGATGTTCTCGTCGTCGAGGTCGACCAGCGTCGAAGCGGAGTCGCCGTCGTCCGCGTGCTCCCACACCTCGGTGCCCTGGTAGGCGTTGGTGCCGTTGTCCTGGGTGCCGCCGAACACGAAGTCGCCCTTGGTCGTGGTGGAGACGGACTGGAACTGCGTCACCGCCAGCCCCTGCTGGAGATCGCCTCTCCAGCCGTCCTGGGCATCGCCCACGAACAGGCCGCCGTCGTTGACGTCGAAGGCCAGCAGGCCGGTGCTCGTCTTGCTCGAGGCGACGACCGCGACCTGGTGATGGTCGGGGTGGAGCAACTGGTTGCCGATCGTGGTCCAGGTGAAGCCGGCGTTGGTCGACTTGTAGAGGTTGATGCCGCCGAACCAGAGGATGTTCGGGTTGGTCGGATGGATGGTCAGCGCGTGGGTGTAGGAGGTGTAGCCGGTCAGCGGATCGCCGTAGGCCGGCGGCGGCGAGACCTCGGAGTGCACCAGCTCCCAGGTGCTGCCGCCGTCGAGCGAGCGGTAGATGGCGGGCGAGCACCAGAACACGGGTCCCTTCTCGTGCGGATGGGGGCAGGAGCCGAGCACCGCGTAGACCGTGGCCGCGGTCATCTTCGCGCTGCGGAAGACGGCGATCTCCGGCCAGTCGGCGCCCGTCAGCGCGGCGGCGGGAATGCCCTTGCCGATCGCCTGCCAGTTGGTGCCGCCGTCGGTCGAGCGGTAGAGGCCGTCGCGCCGCAGGCCGGCGAAGAGGATGTTGTGATTCTGCGGATCGATCTCCAGATCGGTGGCCGGCGTCTTGTGGTCGAGCACGATGGCCCAGGTCTGGCCGGCGTCCTTGGAGCGCCAGACGCCCAGGTGGCCGGCCGGGCTGGTGGTCACCGTCGACTCGGTGGAGTTCGAGGTCTGGCCGGTCGACAGAGCGGCGAAGAGCACCTTGCCGCCGTTGTCGGGGGTCGTCGGGTCGAGCACGATCTTGGTGACGGCGCCGCGGCTGAACTTGGTGTCGCCGAGCTGCGTCCAGTCGTAGACGTTCTTGGCGGAGTTCCAGGTACCCTTGAGGATGCCGGCGCCGTACTGGGTGTCGCGCCGGATGCTGTCCTCTCCGGTTCCGGCCCAGACCGTGCCGCAAAGGTTGACGCTGCAGGAGTCGAGGGCGATGGCGCCCACGGCGAGCGAGGCTTCGCCGTCGGTCATCGGGTCCCAAAAGTTGTTCGGCCACACGGTGCCGTGCCAGACGCCGCCGCCGGCCGAGCCCACCCACACGTCGCCCAGGGGGTTGAACGGGTTGGGCGCCACGACGTTGATGCGGCCGGTCACCGGCACGCGGCCGGGCCAGGCCTGGCCGTTGTTGATCAGGTCGGGCCCCAGGGGGACCCAGGAGTTGGCGGCGCGAGCCGCCGCGGGCAGCGCCAGCAAGCCGAGCAAGGCCAGCGCCGGGAATGAAAAGAGCGTCTTTCGTGCGTTCATTGTCGTGCCTCGATGGACCGGCGGTCTCTTCGCCACCATGGCGAGCGAGGGCCGGTCAAAAGAGAGACGGCGCCGAGAGGCACTGGTATTAGACCGTTGACAGCACGGCCGGCTTGCGCTGAGATCGAAGGGTGCTTCGACCCGTCGAGACCCTGCCCCAGGATGAGCGCGACGAGTTCCGCACACTCTTCGAGGAGCTCTTCCCGCGCTTGCGCAGTTTCTTCCAATCCTGTGGATTTCAGGCCGCCGACGCCGAGGATCTAAGTCAAACGGCGTTATGGACCGTCTATAGGTCAAGGGGGCAGTTTCGCGGCGACGGCAGCTTCGACGCCTGGATCTACTCCATCGCCCGCAATGTGGCGCGGGACGAGTGGCGCCGTCAGGGGCGCAACCGCGAGGAAGAGCCCCTGAGCGAGACCATCCCCGACGAAGTTCCCTCGGCCGATACGCAGACCACGGACCGGCAGGACCTGAGACGCGCGCTCGACGCGCTGGCGAAGCTGCCGGCAGGGATGCGCGCCTGCCTGCTGCTGCACGTGCAGAAGGGACTGTCGTACCGGGAGATCGGCGAGCGGCTGTCGCTCGCCGTCCCCACCGTGAAGGTACAGATCTGGAACGCCCGGAGACGCCTGAGAAGCCTGATGGAGGAGCCGCCGCCATGACCGAACCCATCCCCCTGAAGGCTTCCGGGCCTCATCCCACGCCCGAGGAGATCTACCTCGCCCGCCACGCCGCGGGCGACCCCGCCGCCGAGCGGCTGCTGCGCCACGCCGCCGGCTGCGCCCAATGCTCCGAGGAGATGGCCCGCCAGGAAGCCTTCGACCAGCCGGAGCCGATGACGGCCGCCGCCCTCGACGCCGCCTGGCACGCCTGGCAGAAATTCGGCCAGGTCAAGCCCGTAGAAGCCCCGGTCCTCCGCCGGCAGCCCAGGTGGACACCGGCTCTCGCCTTGGCGGCGGCGCTGACGGCCTGCGTTCTGGGACTGGGGCTCTGGATCGTGCAGCGAGGCCATCCGGAGAGCGACGTCGAGCGCGGCGGCGGCCGGGAGACGACCGTGAGCTGGTCGCCCTCGGGCCTGTTGAAGGCGCCGCCGGCCGAGTTCGTCTTTCCCGGTCCGGACGACAGACCGCGGCGGGTGAAGGTCGCCGACGCGGCACAGAGCTACACCTGGACCAGCGAGCCCACCTTCACCGGCCGGGTCGCCTTCCCGCGAGCGGAGCAACACCGCCTGCGGCCTGGCGTCGAGTACTTCTGGACGGTGTTGGGAGGGCCGGTGGAGGGAACGGCGACAGAGAGCTTCAAGATCGAGAGATAAAAGTTTAGAATAGTCAGGACAAGGATCTCTTCGTGACCTCTGTTCTGATCGTGACGGAGCCGCAGGATTTTCACTCCTATGCCGTCGCCGAAGCCCTGCGGCGGAAAGGCGTCGAAGCCGTCCTGTGGCATGGTACCGACTTTCCCGGCCGGCAGCGAGCCTCCGTCTGGGTGGACGAAAGCGGCTGCGACCTGGAGATCTCGGGCTCGGAGATCGAGCTGCGGCAGGCCCGCTTCGACACCGTCTGGAACCGCCGGCCCACGGATCCGGTGCTGCCGGACCACCTCCACCCGGCGGACCGGGTGCCCGCCGCCCGCGACTGCCAGCACTTCGCCTGGTCTCTCTGGCACCTGGTCGCTCCCGACGCCTTCTGGGTCAACCCGCTCTCCCCCATCCCGACCGCGATCCTCAAGCCGTATCAGCTCCAACTGGCCCGGGAGACCGGTCTGGAAATCCCGCCGACCCTGTGCAGCAACGACCCTGGCCGCATCGTGGAGTTCCTGCGCGCCCACGAGGGCGAGACGGTCTACAAAAGCTTCCACGCCGGGTCCTGGAAGACGGACGACGGGGTCGCCATGCTCTACACCTCTCCGGTTACGGAGGACGACCTGCCGGAGGACGAGACCCTCCAGGCGGCCCCGGGCATCTTCCAGGTGCGCATCCCGAAAGACCACGAGCTGCGGGTGACCTTCCTCGGCGAGCGCCCCGTGACCGCGCGGCTGCACACCCAGGGCAACCCGGACGCCCGGGAGGACTGGCGCCGGACGGCGTCCATCGAGGTCGAGCCCGCGGAGCTTCCCGAGGACGTGGCGCGGAAGTGCAGAACCCTCATGAAGCGCCTGGGGCTGGTCTTCGGTTGTTTCGATTTCATCGTGACGCCGGAAGGCCGCTACGTGTTCCTGGAGATCAACCCGATGGGCCAGTTCCTCTTCCTCGAGCGGCTGTGCCCGGAGATCCCGCTGCTGGACCTGTTCTGTGAGCTCCTGATCGGGAGCGGCGCCGCGCCGGCCATCCGCCTGCGGGACGTCTGGGAGCCGGCGGAGAGAGCGTTCCTCGCCGCGCCGGACAACCATGTGCTGAAGCCCAACAAGATCGTCGCCGAGGGGAGCCCCGCCCGCCGCGAGGCCCCTCCGACGCCAGAGCTTCCTGTCCTGACGGGCCTTTCCAGGCCATGATGCAGGGCAGTTGAAAGGAGGAAGAAACTCATGAAGAAGTCGAGAGGAAACCGGCTCCTGGGTCGCAACCTGGCCCAGGAGCTCACCGAGGACGAGCTCCTGCGCGCCTTCGGCAGTCGGACCATCGGATCCGGAGGGTCCAGTTGCGGCGTCGACTACACGTCGACCCGCGACCGTAACGGCGTCGAGATCGACTGAGACGTTCCTCAGCCTCCGATCTGGACGCTCAGTTAGCTCAAGCGACCAGTACCGGAGCCACTGGGCGAGGTTCGCCCAGATGCCAGTCGATTTCGTCCCCCTCTCTCCCTGTTGGGAGAGAGGGGTCACCCGAGCTCAGTTGCCCGTCTTCCCTTCCTCGAGCTGCTTGATGATCCCTTCCAGCGACTTGCGGTTGAGCTCGTCCGGCGCCTGCTTGACAGCCAGCCTGGCCTCGGCCAGGGCCTCCTTGGTGTGGCCCAGGGCCATGTGGCCGCGGGCGAGGCCGACGTGCACCGGCCAGACGTTGGGATAACGCTTGGCGTTGAGCTCGAAGACCTTCATCGCCTCCTCGTTCTTCTTCTGCGCCAGGAGCTGGCGGCCGTACTGGTGGATCTGGATCGGCCCGGCCGTGGGATCGGCCAGCGCCTTCTCCATCGACTTCTTCGCGTCGTCCGGCTTGCCGTTGGCAGCCTGGAGCTGGGCCAGGGTGCCGAGGGTGGTGAAGTTCTCCTGGCCGATGCCCGGCTGGTGGGCGGCCGCCTCGGCCCAGCGCAGTCCTTCGTCGAGGTGGGTCTTACTGGTGAGGGTGTACTGGGCGGCGGCGTCCCAGTTCTGCCAGTTGAAGCCGGGGGAGGTGCGCAGCTCGCGGCGGATGCTCTCCACGTAGAGGTCCTCCGGATGCTCCACCGTGATGGTGAAGGGGACTTGCAGGTCCTCCCATTTCAGGGCCGCCGTGGCCTTGGCCGGCTCGCGCTCGGTAAATTCGTACGTCAGCCACTCGTGATAGTCGCTCTTCTCGGGCTTGGCCTGCACCCGCAAGGCGTCCTCCTTGGCGTCGTAGAAGAAGCTGCCCCAGGAGCTGGAGTTCTTCGAAAAGGCGATCGTCCAATCGTCCTTACCGGGAATGAAGTGGACGCCGTAGGAGCCCGCCGGCAGGAACTTGCCCTGGACCAGGACGTCGTGCGAGGTGGTGAACACCGTGTTCTCGTTGGCGCCGCCACGCCACGGGCACTGGTCGCCGCAGGTGCCGAAGCCGAGGTTGGCCATACCATAGGGAACGAGAGTGCCCCAGATCTTGCCGTGGCGGTCCTCACCCTGGGGGCTATGGACATGAGGGCTGTTGTAGGTGATCGTCACCTTCACCAGACCGATGCCCTGGGTGACGGACGAGTACTGGTTGTTGCCGGACGGCGGCAGAGTGAGGCCGCCCTGGGCGAGGACGGGCACGGCGGCAAGGAGCAGAGCCGCGGCCAGCGGGACGAAGGAACGGACAGGATTGCGGATCATGAATTTTCCTCCTGGGAAAAGCCGTTTCAGCTTCTACGCAGGGGCCGCCCCAAGGTTCGGGCGGTAGACTGTAAAAGGATGTAAAAAGGCACCCTACCATGAGCCCTGACCACCACCGCGATGGCTTCACCGTCTCCACCGATCCGGTCTAGCCGTTGGACCGACACATCGCGCCGATGGACGTGTCATTTCAGCCTATGGACGCACACATCGCGACGATGGACATGGCACTTTAGCCGTTGGACCGACACATCGCGCCGATGGACGTGTCATTTCAGCCGATGGACGCACACATCGCGACGATGGACACGGCACTTTAGCCGTTGGACCGACACATCGCGCCGATGGACGTGTCATTTCAGTCGATGGACGCACACATCGCGACGATGGACATGGCACTTTAGCCGTTGGACCGACACATCGCGCCGATGGACGCGTCATTTCAGCCGATGGACGTACACATTGCGCTGATGGACACGGCACTTTAGCCGTTGGACCTGTAAATCGCGACGATGGACGTGTCCATCACGGGAAAGTGAGTGTCCATCGTGCCGAAGTGAGTGTCCATCGAGACGACATGAGCGCCCATCGAGCCGATGTGAGCGTCCAGCAAGAGGATAGACTCGCGTTTCATGATCTACGAGCGTCACCGCGACGGCTTCACCGTCTCTACCGATCCGGCGAGACTCGACCTCGACGCCATCCACGCCTTCCTCGTCACCGCCTACTGGAGCGAGGGGATTCCGCGCGAGACGGTGGCGCGGGCGCTCTCGAATTCTCTCTGCTTCGGCCTCTATGAAGGGGCGCGGCAGGTCGGCCTGGCGCGGATGGTGACCGACCGCGCCACCTTCACCTACCTCTGCGACGTCTACGTCCTCCCCGAGTTGCGCGGCCGGGGGCTGGGGACGTGGCTCATGGAGTGCGTCCTGGCCCACCCGGACCTCCAGGGGCTGCGCCGCCTCTCGCTCGTCACCCGCGACGCCCATGAGCTGTACCGCCCCTTCGGCTTCACGGAAATCAAAAAGCCCGGGCGGCACATGGAGATTTCGCGCCCGGGGCTGTACAAGCAGGGGAGCTAGGAACTGGAGCGCATGTTCATGCTCTGCCGCTAAGGCGTCCCGCAGGCGATCATCCGGTACAAGGATGGCAGCGGCAAGCATCCAGGAAAGGATCCCAGCATGCGCAGGACCAGCAGCAAGCTCGCGGCTTCTCTCTTCACCCTCATGACCCTCGGCGCCTGCACGACATCCGTCGCCGTCGTGCACACCATCCCTCCGGTCGTCAACGTCGCCCCGGCGAAGTCCGTGCTCGTGGTCGCCGGCTACCTGAGAGAAGACGGGACCTCCTTCTACCATCGGTTCCTGGACTACCTGCGGCGCACCGGCGCCTACAAGGTCATCGACGCCAAGGCTTTCGAGCCGCCTTTCCTGGCGGAGCACTCGCTCGCCGATTGGAGCAAGGAAGACCCGGTGAGCTTCCAGTCGTTCCGGCGCGAGCACCCGGCCGACGTCATCGCCCAGGTCGAAGGCCCCTACAGTTGCACGATCGACAAGAAGGGTGAGAACGACTACACGGCGACGTGCTCGGTGGGCCTCACGCTGCTCGACGGCCGGGACGGCCATTTGATCCACGACGAGTTCTCCGAGGACGGCAACGGCAAAGGCGCCAACGAGGACGACGCCTGGGACGAGGCCATGAACGACGCCGCCTGGGAGCTGGTCCACAGCTTCACGCCCCGCCGCACGGAGGAGCAGATCGACATCGACGACAAGGCGCCGCTCGCCAGGGAAGGGATCGCCAGGATCGATCATGAAGACCTCGCCGGCGCCCGCGCGCTCTGGGAGGCGGGCCTGGCGAAAGACTCCGGCTCGGCGCCCTTCCAGTACAACCTCGGCGCGGTCTGCGAGGCGCTGCGCGACCTCGACGCCGCCCGCAAGTACTACACCCGGGCCGGCGAGCTGGCGCCGCAGGATCCCAGGTACCAAGAGGCGCTGAGCCTCCTGGAAGACCGGACCGCCGACGAGGCGGAGGCGAGGACGCCGGAGCCCGTCGACCCGGCCCAGGCGAGGGACCGTGCGGAGGACGTGGCCAAGGCGGAGGCCGCCGCCGCGGCGAAGCTGGCGGAGCAGAAGGCGGACGCGGCGAAGACCCAGGCCGCCCTGGAGCGGTCGGCCCTCATCGCCCGCGGCTCCCTCATCGAGACGAAGTCCGGCGTCACCTTCGTCTCGATCCCCAAGGGGAGCTTCGTCATGGGCTGCACGGCCGGCGACAAGGACTGCAAGACCGAGGAGAAGCCGGCCCACCCGGTGACGATCAGCAGGCCGTTCTCCGTCGCGACGACGCCGACGACCAACGCCCAATACCAAAGGTGCATCGACGCCAGGGTCTGCCGGGGCAAAGCCGACAAGAAGCAGGCGACTCACCCCGTCGTCAACGCCAGTTGGAACGACGCCGGGGCGTTCTGCGCCTGGATCGGCGGGCGGCTGCCCACCGAGGCCGAATGGGAGTACGCGGCGCGTGGAGGAACGGAGGGGTGGAGGTATCCGTGGGGAAACGAGAGCGATCACGACAAGGCGAACTTCTCGACCTTCGAGACCGCGAGTGCCAGGGAGGAGGAGAAAATACTGGGCAAAGGGCTCAGCACCTTCATCAAGATCATGGGCCTGAGCGACCCGACCGGTTCCACCAGCGAGGTCACGGCGTTCGCCCCGAACGGCTTCGCGCTGCACGACATGGCGGGGAACGTCTCAGAGTGGATCGCGGATTGGAGCGGCAGCTATGCGGGCGGCGCGGCGGTCGATCCCACCGGCCCCGCGCAAGGCAAGTCGCGCGTCCTGCGGGGCGGCTCCTGGATGAGCCGCGACGTGCGGATCTCCAGCCGCGACGTCGCCGATCCCGCCAGCTCCTCGGACGCGGCGGGGTTCCGGTGTGTGAGGGATGTTCCCGGTGGCTAGAAGGACGACAAGGGACTCCAGGGACATCAAGAACTACAGGGACAACAAAGACCGGCTCGGGCAATGCCGTTTTCGTCCTGTTGTCCTTGCTGTCCCTGTTCGTCCCTGATTTCTCTACCGCTTCCCCTTCACCTCCAATTCCACGCCCACTTTCGCCGGCGGCAGGACGCCGGTGAGATATAGCACCTTCCCCGACTCCGGTATGGCGACGGGCAGCGGCTTGACGCCGCCGACCAGGCCCTGCTGAAGCCCCTTCCACGGATCGCGAGACGTCGTAATCTTCTCCAACTCGGCGTTGCTGAGGGTCGCGCCAGTGCTGATCCGGCGTTGGTCGATAAGGGGAGATTCGGCGGTGACGGTAATGACGTCCGCCGTCGCGGCGGACAACCGGAGCTCCGGCGAGGCGGTCTGCCCGGTGCCGAGCCGGAAGTCGCGCGCCTCGAACGAGGAGAAACCCTCCAGCTCCGCCTTGACGGTGAAGGTGCCGGCGGGCAGCCCCCGGAAGGCGAAAGCACCCTGAGCGTCGGTGACCTGCACCGATGGATTTTTCGCCCCGGTCAGCGTCACGGTGGCTCCGGGAAGAGCCTGCCCCTTGTCGTTCATGACCTTGCCGAGGATTGCGGCCGAGCCTTCCTTGGCCACGGGCCGATTATAGGAAGGCCGGTAGGAGCTCTGCTGGCCCGACTCGTTGCCTCCCACGTTGATGCGATCGGTGAGCACCCCGGGTGCCGACCGCAGCACCGCCCAAGGATCACGCGCCCCAGGCAACTGCGCCGCGGTCGACTGCGGAGGATTAGGCACCGCGGCCGGCCGCAGCTCGCCCGAGCGGAAACGGTATTTGGGGCCGTCCGGCAGCAGCACCCGCCACTCATGAACCTGCACGGGGACGGCGATCTGCGGCAAGGTGAGGGCGAGCTCCGAGCGGCCTGCCGGAATGGCCTTCTCCAGCACGGAGACGATCTCGATCACCGGCTCCTTGCCGGTCTCGAAGCCCAGGGGAATGGAGATCGTGCCGTTGCCCCGCACCAGGGGTCGCACCGGCACCTCGTCCACCTTGGCGGACCACAGCTTGGCGGCGGCCGGCAGAATGACGTCGAGGGCCGCCCCCAATCCACCCGGCGGCCGTAAAGTCAGCCGGTCGCGGTGCAGCAGAGTGCCGTCGACCGTCAACAGCGTCGTGGTCTCCCGCCGCTCGATGAGCAACGGCAGCGACGGCGCGAGCGGCTGCAGCGCCACGGCCATCTTGCCGCCGCCGGGCGCGCCGCTCAGCCGCCAGGCGGCGGCGAGGTCGATGGAGCTCAGGGCTTCGCGCAGGGCCGGAGGCAGATCGTCCAGATCCACCCGGGTCCAGCTCGCCTGCGGCAGCGGATGCGCATCGGCCGCCACCGCCGAGGCGAGAGCGAGATAGCGGGTCCGGACCTCGATTTCCGGCATGACGGGGACGATGGGCTCCAGCGGCACCTCGGCGCCAGGGGCGGGCGTCGAGGTGAGGACGAGATACCCGGTACCCCGAAGCTGATTGGTGCGGTGGATCGTCAACCGGCGAGAGTCCATGACCGGGACGACGTTCCCCTCGTCCGTGCCTGCCTGCTCGACGACGAGGCCGGGCGGCAGGTCCACCGTGAAGCTCCCCAGGCCGCCGCGGGAGATCTTGTAGAGCACCACGTCGTGGCGCCGGGGACCGTCCGGCAGGAGCTGCACCAGGGTGAGGACGACGCTCTGCGCCAGCAGCTTGTCGGCCTCACCGCCGTCCACCTTGCGCCGTACCTCCACCGTCTGCGCCTCGCCACGGCTCGTGGTGAGCTGAATCCGTCGCCGGCCCCCCTCCGTCCGGTCGTCGACGATCACCGCTCCGGGCGCGTCGAAAGCACGATCCGCCGGCAGGTCGATCTCCGTCACCGCCACCGGCGCCACGACGGCCGGCAACGTGAGGCGGCTCACCCCCTTGCCGGTCCACAGCGGCCCGGTCACCTTGACGGCGTAGCGCCCCGGCCCGGGAGCGACGAGTTGGAGCTCGCCCTCCTTGGCGCCGGCCCCGACCGAGGCAGCAGGACCCGCGGCGGCCGGACCCGCGGCGGCGGCGCCCAGGACCTTCGTCTCCACCTCCAGGGGGACACCGGCGATGGGCAACGGCACCGGTCCCTTGGGCTCTCCCTGGACGAGAACCTCGAACTCGGAGGTCACGTCCGCCGTGTCCTCCTGGGTGGACTCCTTCAGGACGATGCGCAGGCGCTGAGAGATCACCTCGGCCAGCGGCTCCTCGCGGCGCGCCAGCCGCTGGGCGCGCTCGCGGTCGAGCCGCTCCACGGTTTCGACCAGCGCAAGATAATCCTTCAAGGGGAGCAACACCTCTCCCGGCCGAGGGGCTTCCGCGGCCCGCAGCGTCGAGGGCATCCACAAGATCAATGTCAGGGCGAGGACTCTCATCTTCAGAACCATTGCGGTCTCTCCTTCTCCACCTCGGCCCGCAGGACCAGAGGGGCGGGGGTGGCCGAGAGGGCGCTCCAACTGGCGCGGATCTCGAAAAAGCCGGGGGGCGAGGCAAAGAAGGCGGCGACGGAAGCCGGCAGCGGCGAGTAGGGGAGCGACGAGTTCACCTGCGCGTCCACCTGCCTGGCCATGCCGGCGACGGCTTTGCGGGCGACCGTGCCCGGCGGCCCGGAGACGAGCCCGGCGCGGGCGGCGTCCGCCAGCTTGAAGGCGTGACCGCCGGGGAGGATCACCCGCACCTCGACGCGGGCCGCCGGGGCCGAGAGGGAAGGCAGCGGCACCTCCAGCTTGCCGTCGTCGCGGGGGAGAGGGAGCGGCAGGAGGCCGCTCAAGTGGACGATCTGCGCCGCGTCCGCCGTGAGCAGGGGAACGGTGAGGCCGCCGCCGGCCGCCGTGCCGGGCGTCACCGCCGCGCCGTCCCGCTGGGCGGCCGCCAGCGCGAAGCCGGCGGGCATGGCGAAGGTGAGCTGCTGGGCGCCGCGGTTTCGCACCTCGGCCCAGAGTTGGTAGGAGGCCCGCCCCGCCTCGCCGATCACCACGTCCACCAGCAGGCGGTCGATCTGGGAAGCCAGCACCTCCGTGCGCTCGGCCCACTCCGCCGCCCAGCGCGGAGGCTTGGCCGCGTCGGCCACGGCGTAGAGC